>ERZ827104.1513-NODE-1513-length-20265-cov-6.355814_pt1 | contig 20265 bp, 9 predicted proteins | sample MGYA00519781_ERZ827104 | MGnify/ENA primary metagenome ERZ827104 (study PRJEB31778, sample SAMEA3449257) | human gut metagenome | biome: human gut; feature: human-associated habitat; material: faeces | place: United Kingdom | collected 2010/2012 ...
GCCGCCGGAGCGGTGCTTAAGCCGTCAGGCGGGAATTGTGCGGTGTTGCCTTATAATTATCTACTTTTCTCTCAGGTCTGGGTTGATAAACGCAACCCTACCTGGTACCCCAGCAGGGTGCGGGTTTCCACCGGCTGATGGCGGATGAGGGAAAGCAGCTGCTGTGCGGTACGGCGGCCCAGCTGTTCGGCATCAAAAGAGACCGCCGTGATCTGTGTCGTACACTCCTGCAGCGCTTCGTCGTCATACAGGGAGGCAAGACAGATATCCTGCGGCACGCGCAGGTTCAGCTGTCTCAGGGTGCTCAAAGCCAGCAGGGCAACCTGGTCATCCATGCACAGGATGCAGTCCGCCCCACGCTGTACCGCGAGCTCCACAGCGCTGGTGCGTAGATCGTCGCTTTCCAGCTCCAAAAACAGCAGGCTCTCATCAATCTTGCAGCAGGCGCGGTCATGCGCCTGCTTATAGCCTTCCAAGCGGGACTGGTTGACGGTGTACAGCATGGATCCACCCAGCAAAGCAATGCGGCGCAGACCCTTCATCAGCAGCAGGCTGACCAGCTCGCGGCAGCCGCCCACCTGATCATGGTCCACCGAGATGACATCCTGGTCAGCCGGGCGGCCAATGGCAACAAAGGGGATGCCGCTTTTTTGCAGCATGGGGATCAGCGGATCACGCTCCAGCGTGCGGGCCAGAATCACGCCATCAATCTTGCGGTTGACCAGCAGACGCTGCATCGGGCTTGTTTCCTGCTCGCCCACCATCGTCATCAGCACATCATAATCATTGCGGGTGGCAATATCGTACACGGCGCTGACGGTTTTGCGCAAAAATGGTGCGGCAAGGTTGCCGAACTGGCGCGAGAACACCAGTGAGATATTATAAGACTGCTGGGTTACCAACCCGCGTGCCAGCATATTGGGCACATAGTTTTTCTCTTTGGCGTACTGGACCACGCGGGCGCGGGTCGCTTCGCTGACACGGCCATTGCCCGAAAGGGCACGGGATACCGTGGTCTTGGACACGCCAAGGTCTTCAGCCATCTGGCTGATGTCAATTTTTTTTTCTCCTTCTGTCTGTTTACGACGCGGCATGGGTTTACTCCTGTTAACGTTTGCTTCTATAAGATCTTCTTTCTGTCCTTGCCGGTTTTCTGCCCCACGGGCAGTTCCCAGGGTACCGTTTCAGAAACCAGTCCCCCACCCCGGCCATTCCCTACTTGGTTAATGGACTTAACATATTATACCACATTTTCCTGGATCATGGTAGCCCCCTGTGCAAAGAAAGCAAAGAACACGCTACCCCAGTACGGGGTCATTATATCATTCCTGACTCTGTTTTTCAACCGATTTCTGGCTCTGTTTCCGCTTTCCAGTGTGTTTTATAACCTGGTAAAGTTTTCTCATTTTGTCCGTATCCTGCTCAGTCATCGTACCTGCGCCAAATTGGGCGGTTTGGGCCAATGCCAACAGAGCTTCGGCATCCTGGGGTTCAAGGGCGGGGACACAACTTTGCAAAAATGCGGCAAACTCCGGCGCATCGGATGGTGTATCCGGCGGCAGGCCGCGACGCACCAAAAGGCGGTAGATGCTGCCAAACACGGCCAGCACCCGCGCGTTGCAGCTGCCCCGGCCATACCCCATGGCATGGCGGCGGGCCAGCACCAGCAGCACCGCAGCAGCCAACAGGCAACCCCCCAGCAACGCCGCCAAAACCAGCCTGCTGCGGGGCACGATGGTGGCTGCGGGTTCGTTTGCGCTGCTCTCCCCTGCTGCGGGGGCAGTGTCTTGACCTTGAGTTTCGGGCAGCGGGTCGGTGCGCAGGTCGGCCTGTTGGGCGCTGACCAGCACGCCGGGGGTCATCTCCATGGGGGTCCAGCCCTGGCCGGAAATGTACACCTCCGCCCAGGCGTGGGCGTTATCGTCCTGCAAAATGGCGTGCCAGCTGCCGTCCTCCTGTTGGGTAAACAGGCTTTGCGGCGCGGCATAGCCCACCACATAGCGCGCAGGCAGCCCGAACATGCGGAACATAACCACCGCCGCCGAAGCAAACTGCACACTGTACCCCTGTTTGGATTCCGTTAAAAAGTAACGGATGGGGTCGGCCCCCTCCGGCGGCTGGGGAGCGCTGGCGTTATACTGGTAGTTGGTGTTTAGATAGGCGCGGATGTAATCGCCAATGTCCGCAGCTTCGGTCAGCTTCTGGTCCTTTTTGGCTTCATCGCACAGGGTTTGCAGCTCGTCATAGCCGTCCGGCACGGCGGTGTAGCGGCTGGCGGCGTAAGCGGCATAGGATGCTTCCATCCGGTCCAGCACGCTGGGGTCGGCATCGGCGCGGGCTTCCAGCTGGGTTTGGGCGGTATCCCGCGGGTAATACAGGAACACATCGTCCTGCGCGGTCTGGCCCGCGGCGGCGCCATCGCCCTGGATGGTGTAATAATCGCCCCAGTAGGCATTGTACGGTGCATAGGTGTACTGGGTATCGGCGTGGATGCGCTCCACCGTCAGCGTCTGGGGCTGGGCGGTGCCGTCATAGGCGGTGCGCAAAAACGGCAGGCTTGCAATGGTCAGCCGGGCATTATCCTCGGTTTTCCAGTTCATAGCGGCGCTGTCAAAGGCATCGGCATCAGGGGCCTGCCAGGTGGTGCCGTCATAACTGCCGCCGATAAATCCCCGCAGGTATACGGTTTCTTCGGGTTTGTCGCTGGCGGTCAGGGCCAGATCCGTCACTCCGCTGACCTGGATACCCCCGCCCTGGTTCAAGGCGCCATCCGCCACACCACCGGCGGCGGCTTCTACCTGAATGTTCAGCCTGCCGCCGCTGACCCGCGGCAGCCAGGTAATGGCGGTGCTCAGCGCGGCGGATTCCACCCGCTGGGCCGCGGGCTGCAGCCAGCCAAGGGGAACCCCCAGTGCCGGGCGCAGCAGCCACCAACAAGGCAGCGCCAGCGCAAGGCAAAGCCCGCCCGCCGCCAGCGCGGCAGACTTTTGGATGTTATAATGGCGGCAAAGGTTCTGGCGGTAGTTTTCGGTATCGCGCCTGCCCCACAAGGCCCGCCGCTGCACCGAGCAGGAAGCCGCCCACGCCCCCATCCAACCGGCCAACAGCAGCAGGCAGGCGGGCACAGCCGGCGCGACCCCGGCCAGCGCCAGCAGCACAACAACGGGCAGCAGCATTAGATCCAGCAGCAGGGCATCCGCACGGCGCAGGGCCGCAGCGGCCAGCGCCCCGGTAACGGGCAGGGCGGCCAGCAGCAAAAACAGCCCCAGCTGCGCCGCACTGCCGCCCTGGGCCACCGGCAGCGCGCTGCCAAGGCGGGCGTTCAGGCTTTGGGCAATGTTCCCGGCGCACTGCTGCGCCCCGGCCAAAAAGTTCCGCTGGCAGATGAACAACACCACAAGATACACAATCACCCCCGCCAGCAGCCCCCAGCGGCGCAGGGCTTGCGGCGCACGCAGGAACAGCGCCCACCCGGCGCAGAAAGCGGCTGCCGCGGGCCACACCCACAACGGCACCGCAATGCCGAACCCGGTGGAAAGCACCAGCAGCAAACCAAAGGTGAGCGCCAGCAGCAGCGCGGCATCTGCCGCCAGCCACAACGCGGGGTGCGCTGCGGGGCGCTGGGTGCTCACCAGCACACGGTCTACAAACTTCAGCCCACTGCCGGGGTCGGTAGCGCCGCGCCGGCTCAGGGCAGTACGTTCTTTTTTGCGCTTGGGCGGGTTTTTGCGGTGCTTCGCCGCCTGTTGGGGAAAATCCCCCCATTCCTCCGCTCCGTCCAGGTCCCCACCGGGGGTCAGGGCAGCGCGCAGGGCGGTCAGCGGTTCGCGCACCATCAGGCGGTCCAGCTTGGCGCTCAGCTTCCAGTGTACCTGCTTGAGGGTATCCCCGTCCCGGTACTCCCGCAGCTCATAGCTGCCGCCCAGGGCGGCGCGGGTGTCAGCTTCGTCGCCGTCCTCATCGGGGGCGGTTTCCGCTTTGGCTTTGCCAGCCGCGGCAGCGGGCAGCACACAGATGCTCCGGCTTTGCGCGGCAGCCGGGCACGCCGCGGTGAACACCCCCAGGTGATCCCGCAGGGTGATGCCCCGCACCGCAATGCTCCACACGCCGCTTTTGCCTGCGTTTAGGGTAATGCGCTGTTCGGCGCTCTCCTTGCCGCCCAGCATGGCGGCGCAGCGCAGGGTGATCTGCCCCCCGCCCCATTCATCGGCGGCGTTCAGCAGCACCACAAGCGCAGGGATGGGCAACCGGCTGCGGTTGCGCAGCCGAACCGTCAGGGTAAAATCTTCGCCCTGTATCACGGGTTTGTCCGGCACCAGCAGCTCTGCCGTTACCTGCCTGCGCAGATAGGCAGCATCCAGCCGCAGCAGCACCAGAAGCACCAGCGCAAACGCTAACAGGAACACCGCCAGCGGTGCCTGGGTGATGAGCGCCGCGGCCAGCAGCACCAAAAGCACCAGCGCCCGGCCCAGCTTACCTGCCATGGCGGTCAGCCTTTTCGGGGCGGGGGCGCGGCACGGTGCGCAGCAGGTCCTGCATTACGCTGTCCACCGTTTCGCCGCCTGCGCGGGCCTGGTCGTTCAGCACCAGGCGGTGGCGGGCAACCGCATCAAACACAGCGGTCACATCCTGCGGGGCAACAAAATCCCGCCCCGCCAGGTACGCCGCCGCGCGCGTCATGCTGGTCAGCGCCAGGGTGGCACGGGGGCTTAACCCCACGGCCAGGCGCGGGTCCTTGCGGCTGGCCTGGGCCAGCGCCACAATGTAGCGGTACATCAGCTCATGCACAAATACCGTGCTGACCTCCTGCTGCATGGCAAGCAGATCCGCCTGACCGGCAACGGGGCGCACACGGTCCAGCAGGCGGCCTTTGCTCTGCCCGGCCAAAATTGCCAGCTCCGCTTCCTCATCGGGGTAGCCCATTACGGCGCAGACCATGAAACGGTCCAGCTGAGACTGCGGCAGCATCTGCGTGCCGGCGGCGCCGATGGGGTTCTGGGTTGCAATTACGGTAAAGGGTGCGGGCACCGGGCGGGTGACGCCGTCCACCGTCACCGTGCCTTCTTCCATCACTTCCAACAAAGCCGACTGCGTGCGGGAGGAGGTACGGTTGATCTCATCGCCCAAAAACAGGTTGCACATCACCGCACCGGCGTGGTACACAAACTTGCCGGTCTCTTTCTGGTAAACGGAAAATCCCACCAAATCGGACGGCAGAACATCCGGCGTAAACTGCACGCGGCTTTCTTTCAGGTCCAGCGCGCGGGCAAAGGCCAGCGCCAGCGTGGTTTTGCCCACGCCGGGAATATCCTCAATCAGCACATGGCCGCCCGCCAGCATGGCCATCCAGATGGTGTTTACCGTTTGCTGTTTGCCCTGCACGGCCTTGTTTACTTCGGCCGTAACGGCGGCGGCCTGCTGTGTGTACTGCATGGTTAATCCTCCCGGTGTTTTTTCCATATCACCATAATGCCAACGGCGGCGGCAATAACCACCAGCCCGGCCCACAGTGCGTTGTTTTCCAGCCAGATCATGGTATTGGAGATCGCGCTCCCCTCGGATTCCGCGCTGCCCTCCCCCGGCAATGGGGTCAGGGCCTGGGGGACCACTTCGGCAATGGAGCTGCCGCCGGCATCCTCCACGGTCACCTGGCGCGGCGTTTCGTCCCAGGTAGCGGCGCTTTCCTGCAAATCCTCCTCTTTGGTGGTGTCCGCAGCGGCGGTGTCGTGCTCCGCAATTACCAGGTAGCGCTGGCTGTTGCGGGTGTAGGGGTGGCAGGTGGAAAGGGTCAGCAGGTCCCGCCCCGGCTGGATCAGCACAGCGTTGATATCGCTGGGGTCAATAATTTTCAGCTCGCTCACGCGGTAAATCAGCGTTTCCCACGGGGTGGTCAGCTGGATCTTGTCCCCCACCTGGATCTGCTGCACGTTGCGCAGCATTTCCGCGCCATAATAGCCGCGGTGGGCGGCAATCACGGTGTTGGTGTTTTCGCCGCCCAGCGGCATCGAGGTCTGGCCCAGCAGCGCCGCGCCTTTGGCCAGGTTTTCGCGGCTGGCGCCCAGGTAAACGGGCAGCTCCAGGTTCAGGCGCGGAATCCACAGCACAGCCAGCACATCATCGTCATAGCCATAGGCAGCAAGGTCCAGCGGGGCTTCCTCATAGGCGAACGGGTCGGTCAGGCCGCTTTGGCCCCCGGCGTAAATTTCCGCGTTGTAGTCCTGCATCGCGGCGTACAGTTCAGGGTAGGCGCGTTCCGGCTCCGGGGGTTCGGCTGTGGTTTCCTCCGCCGCAGGGGCGGTGGGCTGGGCTTCGGCGCGGGCCGCAAACTGCGCAGCGGTTTTGGCGTTGCGGGTGCTGGTCCACCACTGGGCGGCGGTGGGCTGTATCAACAGCGCCAGCCCCAGCAAAATGGCCAGCCAGGCCAGAATTTTAGCAATCAGCCGTCCCATTTAGTCATCCTCCTCGCGCTTTTTGCAGCGGTGCAGCAGCAAAAGCAGCAGCAGCGCTTCGCCGCCGATCACAATGCTGCCCGTTACCGCGATCCACGGCCAGGCATCCACCACGCGCTTGACCACCGTTCCAGTGCGCAGCGCCTGATACTGCACGGCCTGCGGGGTGTTGGTTTCTTCCTCTCCATTATAAGGGATGCGGGTGCCGCGCACAAGCATGCGGTGGGTGTTGATGGCATACGGCGTGCAGGTAACAAGGGTGCAGTAATCCTGCCCCGCGGTGATTTCCAGATCCTCGGTGTGTTCCGGTTCCACCACTTTGATTTGATCCACCTGGTACGCCAGCGTTTCATCCAGAATATGCAGGTAGAAACAGTCGCCCTCTTCCAGCTTGTCCAGGTCGGTGAACAGCACGGCTTCGGGCAGGCCGCGGTGGCCGGTCAGCACGCTGTGGGTGCTTTCGCCGCCAAGGGGGTAGCTGGAGCCTTCCAGATGGCCAACGCCCCTTTGCAGCACATCATCGCTGGTGCCTTCGTAAATCGGCAGGTTGACGTCAATTTTCGGGATGGTGATATACCCCAGGCTTTCGCCCACATCCACAAGGTCCACATAGCTGGTGCCGGTATCCTCCGCTTCGCCTGCGGCATCGCGCTCCACGGCGTTGTCCAGCTGCTGGTTATAGCGGCGGGCGGCCTCCTTGGCGGCGTCCAGTTTTTCGGTATCCATGCTTTTTACGGTATCATCGTAATTTTGGATCGCTTCGCTGGCGTGGCGCTGCGCCACCGCGTTGCTGATAACCGGGTACGATGCCACCCCAATGCCGGACAGGATCATCAAGGCCGCAAAGCCGACTTTTAGTTTTGTTGTGGTATCCATAGCGTCACCGCGAACCTTTCCGTGAGAGGGTTGAAGTTGGGAACTGATGCAATTAAGAATTAGGAATTAGCAATGAGGAATTGGAGGTAGACGAAAGAATAAATAATAAAGAATAATGAATCATTGTGGTGGACCGCGGCGCATTGCGCCGCTCAGGAGATATTGGGTTGGGGGTGGTTTTTAGGGTAGTGAATAACAATAAAATAATCTGTAGGGCCTTACGGCGTTGCACACCACAAAATTGTAATAAACCTCGCCCTGCATGTAGGGGGCGGCGTCCCCGACGCCCCGTTTGACGGGCCTAATAATTGCCGCCCATCCACCCCGCGCCGCAAACGTTGCAAATCATTTGTAGGGGCCGATGCTCGCCATCGGCCCGTTGACGGGCCTTGCCCTATTTATTTTTAGGTTCTGCACGGGGAACCACCCCTCAGGCCGCTCCGCGTCCAGCTCCCCTCAAGGGGCGCCAATATCTAACCTTATGTTTGCGGTGGCTCCCCTTTGAGGGGAGCTGTCTGCAACGCAGACTGAGGGGTGGTTCCTTGCCACAAACCTAACGGCCGTGGGGTGGTTCCCCACGCAGGGCCTAAAAATCAACCGAACAACGGCCATGTACACCCAAAAAAATTTATTCCCCAATAACCCACCATAGGGGGAGGGCCAAACCCGGCCCTCCCCCTGTGTATGATGGATTATCCCTCTATACCCTATTGGTGAATTGTAACATTGTTTTGCCTTGCGGCAGGCGCATCAGGTGCGGTTCTTCTTTTTCAGGCTCAGCAGCACGCCAACACCGGCCACAACCAGTAGCACACCAATGCCGCTGAACAGCAGGGTGCCGAAACCACCGGTGGTGGGCAGGTTGAAGCCCTTGCGGTTGATGATGGTAATTGTATACTCCGTTTTACCACCTTCATCGCCACCGCTAAAAGTAGTGGTTTTCTTATCAACCGTATGCTTCAGCATGTTGCCGCTCTCATCATAAATGGACTCCTCTGTCCATTCCGTCTTTGCCTGAATGCTCAAGGTAACTTTGAAAGGAGCTTTCAGCAGGTTATAACCAGCGGCAGTCTTGGTTTCAACCAGGTAATACTCACCGTTTGCCAGGCCGCCCTGTTCCACATTGCCATTAGCATCAGTTTTCAGCGGCTCTTTATTGACCTTGGTCCACTTTTCATTGGGATCCAGGCCCAAAGCTTTTGCAGCATCGCCAGTTATAGTGCCGTTCGGATCTATTTTGTACAGGTCAAACTCTACGTCCTTAAGTCCCTTTTGGGTATCGTCTGCAATTTTATGCACTTTTACTTTGAAAGTATAAACAAAGGTACCATCATGGATTTCTTTCTTTCCACCTTCCGTCGGGTTGCCGTCGCTGTCTACACCAATGTTGTTGCTATAAACGAGAGAAACGTCATTCCGGTTGCCTGCACCCGTCTGGTCAGCAGTGTTCAGCAAAGTTGCACTGTAGTTGATAATAATCTTTTGGCCGGCATATAGTCCCATTTTGGCAGGCTTAAATGTAATTTTAAATCCATTGCCCTCGGCAGCGATGGTATATACGCTCGAATCCACAGCAGCACCCTTGCATGTCAATTCCGCATCATTATTATACTTCAAATTATTGGGCGTATCGCTTACGGTAAAGGTCGTCAGCTTGGTAATGTTCTCCGGAACCGTTACCGTGATCTGGTAAGGAACCTTGTCGCCAACGCTGTAGTCTGCCTCGGTCTTGGGAGAATCGTTTTTATCAATTACATTCTTTTCAACATCCGGCCTGTCATTGGTAACATAAAAAGTAACCGCTGCCTCGGGGTCTCCGCCTTTGTACTGGATTTTGCCTTCTTGGGTTACTTCGAATTCAATTGGGGTCTGGTCAATAATGTAGGTGTTATTTCCATCAATCGACTGCTCGATAAAGCGATACTTGCCCTGAGACAGGCCGCTTACGGAAATTTCACCGTTTTTATCGGTTTTCAGATTGAACGCTTTGCCATCCTTATCACTGACTGTTACAGATTTCCACTCCTTGGCAGTCTCATCCCACTTTTCCAGCGTAAAGTTTACACCACTGAGTGTGCCGACCGTATCAGAGCCAACACGTCCGTATTTAACAATCTTCACTTCGCCATAAGTTGTACCGTTTTTCGGATAAACATGGATATCGTATAACCACTCATTGGGGTTGTTTACTCTTGTCATAGGAACCGATACCAGGAACGGCTTCACCGGGCTTGTAACCTTATCCGGGGTACCAGTTTCAACAACTACATACAAACCAAGCTGGAGATTGGGAAACTCGGCAATGCCGTCCTCGCCAGTCGTTGCTGTAGCGACCGCAGTGGAATAGCTCTCATTAGATTTAATCGCATCCTTGGTGTCGTTCAGGTATGTATCGACTGTAACCTTTGTTTGGCCATCCGTACCGTCATAGTAATTCCGGAGCGCGGCACGGTCCATAACCTTATAAATGCTGAACGTTGCACCTTCCAATGGTGTAGCACCATCGGGGAGGTTATTTACATCGTTCTCTTCACCAGTGCTGTCCGGCTTTACCTGGCCATTGTACTCATACTTATGAATCGTAATGGAACCGGTATCCTGCGTCCAAACATCCTGTGGTGGTGTTGTCGCCGGTGTTTCACCGTTGTCCGCTGCCATTGCTGGCATGGCGCACAGGCTGAGGGCCAGGGCGGCGCTCAACAGGCCTGTGAGAAAACGTTTTGCTTTTTTCATTTCAGTACCTCTTCTCTTAAAAAAAATCATCATCGGATGGGCGGCGGGGCCGCCCGGCTTAAGGGTTCTGCATCAGCACGGCGTGCAGTGCGGGGCGCTGCAGCGGGGAAACGCTGCCGCGCCGCCCGCACTGTGCCGTGAAGAAAAAAGGAGGAAAAACTGGGCCGCTTGCCCACTTGGCTTAAGGTGCATCTGAAATCAAAGGAAATAACGGATATTTCGCAGCCACAAGCAGGATGTAAGGCAAAGAGCCGCCGGAATCCTTTCCGGATCCCAAGGCTTCTTAACACAAAATCCGGCTGCGCTTATAGAAACAGGCGATATTTTCCGCTTTTCAGTTACACCCCCGGCTTATGGCCGCGCCCTGCCGTAAACGGGCGCGCACGGGCGGGCAGGCCCTGCATCCTGGGGGTTGCTGGGTTTCCGGGGGATGGTTAATGTCGCCGGCCCCCTTTCCTGTTGTAGCGGAATGTGAATATCAACAGCCCTGCCACCGCCAGCGGCATGCCGATCAGCAGCCACAGGCTTGGCGCGTCTGCACCCGTGTGGGGCAGCTCAGGCGTTTTACGGTTCAGAACGGTAAGGGTCATGGTGTAGGTGTTGTCGGACTTCGTAAACTTGTCTCCGAGCGGAATTACCTGCCCATCAATAGAACACGTGCCGTCTTGGGTAAATTTGATCACAATTGGCTGTGCCAACAGGTTGTACCCCGGATGTGCCTTGGTTTCCGTCAGGCGGTATGTACCGGGTTTCAGATTTGTGAACGGGTTCGGGGTTATTTTGCCGTTGTCGTCCGTTGTACCGGTAATGGAACCTATGTTTGTGCTATCGAATGGGTAGTTTTTATCTACTACCCACTGCGATTCTCCTTCGGTTGTTGTTTCGACCAGCTTTTCCAGCTTGAACTCAACACCACTCAAGAGCACGTCATTGCTATTTTCGTCTTTTTCCGCGTCCTTCTTGATGATATCCAGTACAAACTTCGGGTTCTGCAGCTTGTTGGTCAGCACAATCTTGCCGCTGCCGCCGGTGATGGTTCCACCGTTTACTTTGGCTGGCGTTGTAGTTGCGCCGGTTTCGCTGTCCTTTTCGCTTTTTGCTGTTGCTTCAGCCGTTACAACATACGTATTGCCCTTAATCGTAATGGTTTCGCCTGGTGCTACCTGTTCAAATTGGTCATTCTCCACCGTACCTTCCACAATGCGGTACACATAATCGGTCTGGCTTTTATCCGTATTGATTTGGTACTGATCCAAACCGCTAAAGGTATACAGCCAGCCGTAAGTACCGCGGTTAATGGTAACATAGTTTGGGCTGTCTGCTCTCGGGTAGTTTACCGGTTTCCAGTCTGCATCGTTTTGGCTGGTTGCCAGACGGCGCTGGAGCTGGATGTAGATTGTACCCGGCCGGTTCTCTGTAGTAAGGTCCTTACCATTTGCATCTTTCCAGAGCTTATCGAACTCAATGTTGATCAGTGTGCGCTGGGTGTTGGTAAAGATTGCGGTAAGTTCCGGATTGTTCGGATCTTTGCTCTTCTCAATCACGCCTTCCACCATGGTGTTGTTTTTGATCACATGGGCGGATTTGCAACTATCCGGAACGGTTACGCTTTGCAGTTTGGCACCATCGTTGCTTCCGACTTCCTCGATGATATAGCGGGTACCAACGGGGATGCCGGTGATGGTTCCGGTGCTTTCGCCCTTAATCGTAACGGTTCTTTCGATGGGCTTTTCTTCCAGACCCTCACCGCCAACATCATTAAAGGTAACTTTGAAGGTGTAGGTTCCGGTCAAGGTTTCGCCCTCTGCGGCCTTCTTTTGGATTTTCAGCCCGCCGGTTTTGACGGTGTTGACGTATTTTACCTTTAGCTTTGTCAGCGTGGAGCTATTTTCGTCCGGGTCCTTATAGGAGCGGAAGACGATGGTGTCGGCGGAGGGTTTGTTTCCGGTATAGCTATTACCCGTTTGATCATCATTCGGTCTTATTTTTTCCGTTCGGCCATCATTGGGGCTGCTTCCCTCCTGCTTGTCCAGCGACTTGTTCGTGTCGGTAACTGTCACGGATTCGCTATCGCCCTTCATCGAAGTAACCGCCTGCCCGTTCTCGCACACCGTCCATGTGGTGTCGTACAGGTTTTGGTTCAGATCCTCTTTGAGCGAAATGTAGCTGCCGCGGCGGAACTGGTCGCTGAAGGTAACGGTTTCTCCATCTTCCAGAACAAAGCGTCCGTCATCGTCCACCAACTGGGTGTCGTTGTCCTTGGTGGATGTGTACTGTGCGTTTATGGCGTTTTGCAACTGACCGGTTTTGGCGGAGCCGTAATCCGGGATTTCCTTCTGATCGGTTGTAAAGCCGGTCATCGTTTTTGGCACCGCTTTGGGAATGAAGGTAAAGTTCCTGAAATAGATGTGGCGGCTATAGTTATCGCCCACGCGGATGGTTTTGACCTTGCCGTTAAAACCGTCCTGCGCTTTCATCTTGTTCAGGTCCAGCTTTACGGTGACCCATGCGCCTGTCTTCACTTCGACCGAGCCATACGTTGCGCCGTTAATGCCTGATGTGCCAAGGCTGCCTTTTTGGACGGGGGTAGGTGTTTGATCATCCAGCAGTTCCAGATACAGGTTGTTGAGGGAAAGGTCACCTCCACCATCTTCTTTGGCAACGTAAACCTGGAACGTAAGGAAGCGCTTGTCTTTGATATTGATGGGGTCTTTCAGCGTCAGGATGCCATAACGTTTCTCACGCGCTGCACTGACGGGTTCCGTATCCGTATAGCGTGCGTACCAGTGAAGGACCTGTTCGGTATCTTGCCCGGAACCTTGCTCGGGGTTTGTATCCAACTTGAAAATGTAGTCCCCTTCGGTTGATTGGGTTGCGGGTTTAATCTCGATACTATCCGCAGTCAATTTCACCTCTTGGGGCGGAGTACTTGTATCCGAGCCAACGGCCACTTTTTCTCCATAATGGGTTGCCTGGTTCTGGATGGTGAAGTTGAAGATTTTCTGGTCTTCAAAGCATTTTTTGAAGTCCGGATCAACCTTGTTCAGATCAACCTCTTTTTGAACCTGCAGCTCGTTATTATCCGGGAAGTTGAACGCCACCGCCATGTTGGACTCCCACATACCGCGTTCCATGTAGTACATGGTAAGGGTGTGCTTGCCGGTGGAAAGATTAGGGATGGAAACACTTGCGTTTTTATAATACGTTTCGGTTGTTCCTAAGTAAGTAATGCTTGTCGCCGTTGTATGGTTGTGCTCATCACAATTTTCAGCGCCATAATTACCTGTCTTGCTGTTCTTGACCCGGCTAACATAGGAAGTTACGGTGTTTTTCTTATTATCGCGCTGGTCAAATTCCAACACACCAGAAACTCTGGCATGAGCACCGCCAATATCCAGGACAAGCTGATCGTCAATGAAAACCCACACATCATCATCACCAGAGAAGTAAAAACGAATTGGAATTTCATTATTGTAGTCGTCCTTAACTGTTCCGGTACTGGTTAGGGTAAACGGGATTTCAAGTTTTGCACCGTAACCGTAATTGTACCTGACTGCGCTCTTACTGGTTGTGGTTTCATTGAACGGGAAAAAGCCGTATGGCGTTGAAACATTATCTGGACTACTTGCACTGTCCACGTTGTGGGACGCCTCGCTCTTATATCCAGCGGTTGTCACTCCCGTGCTATCATTACCAAGGTACAACTGATCGCTATTTGTATCTTTGCGCAGATATAGAGAAGTTTCTTTACTGTCAAACCACCAGTATTTAACGCCCTCGCCTTTTTGCGGGCCATTTGGCGTTTGCGCTGGTTCTATAAAAACTTCTTCTTGGGTAAACGGGAACTCAACATTGTGGTAAACTTCGCCAAGTTTTGCATTTTTGCTGTTTTGGCCGGTCAGGAACTTTTCATTGAAATGCGGTTCTTTCAGGGTCGTTCCATTCATCACGATGTCGCCATCGCTGTCCCTTTTGTCTGCCACAATGCCCTGGAAAGCGTAGGAATTTTTTTTCTCTTTTGTGTCTCCTATATCAAAGTTCGAGTTATTGGCTGCGATAAAGATATTGTAAGAACTCCATCCGTACAAATTCAATGTACTTGCAATATCCGCAAATCTTTTATCCCAATCGCTTGGCTGGAAATGGCCTGTATAAATGGGATATATAATGGGCTTTCCGGTATTTTTATCTACATAACTCTGATAGTAGTCGCTGATTGCCTGATCGAACTGGCGGAAGGGTACCCAGTGGCGCTGATTAACCGTATTATCATTATCGTAGTTATCACGGTTATTGCCGTTCAGTTCGTAATCTGTATAATAGTCATACAGCGTACTGGTAACATACTTTGTATTTGGTTTTTCCGTAAATTCAGCGGCGGCAATATCTACTACTTTAGTGTCAGGATTTTTCCACGTTTCGGCATCACGCAGGGTACCTTTTGGAGCCCAGTAGCCTCCACGAGTGGTACCGTTATATACTGCATCGTCATTCGTATCCGCATAGAAGCAATTTTTGTCATCTGTGGGAATCTCCAGCCACTCTGTACTTACTCCATTTCCTTTTGTCGCATTGTCATCGTTAATTTCTTCACCGGAAAAGATGATTGAACTATATCCTTGGGGAATGTCAATATAATAAAGATTTTCGTTTGTACCATCTTTTACCAGCGTGCCGCTTTCGGATTTTACGCCGTCTCCTCCTTTTATCCGAAAATAAATGGTCTCTTTATTATTATTATTGGCTTTGGGGATTGAAAAGTCGCCGGTATCTCCATTCAATGCCATCTTGGAAAAAGTAGCATCGTAATAGATGCGGATGGCACCGGGACGCCCCCATGTTGCATCCTCACTACCATTGTACATGTAGCAATAGCATTGACCTTCGGAATACTGGAAGCGTTTCTGATTTTTTCCTTTTACTTCCTCATTATAAAAATTGTAGTATTCACTTATTTCTGTATTATCATCGCCCGCGGTAAAGCGAACAAAAGAGCAATAATCGTTAGGAATTTTAAAGGTTGCTGTGGAACCAGAAGCAATACTATTTCCAGAATCAATACTATTTAAGGGTATTGGGTCACCGACCAGCTTAAGCTCTCCTTCTTTCGGTTCATAAAACCAGGCTTGGACGTTCGTTAGTGGTTTACTGGTTTTATTTTCAAAGGCCATCTTTTGGCCAGCGAAGTACTTATGGCCAACCGTATAGGTAGTCCATTTTTCGTTCTTTCCGTCATAGTAGTCGCCGCCGATATAATGATCTTTATCATTTGGATTGAACGTTATCCACGGTGGATTATTATCACCTACTTTAGCAATTGCTATTGTGTATGTAGGATTTTCGTTTACAATTGCATCTCCCTTATATCCGCGAAATTCAAGTCCATTCAACCCTCCATGTGGATAGTGTTCATCATGATTCAGGACCACAGAATAAATTTTTCTTCCGTCCTTCGTTTTGTCAACTTCCTGCATATCAAGATAATATGCTTTCTTTGGATCTCCTTCACCAACGGCATATATTTTCACCACTGTACAATCGCTCCAATTGTCAGGCACTGCAAAATAGAGCGTGTAAGTATCCGCCGATGCACTAACTGCCTGCACGTTATCCACGCTTTCTGCGGCGTACATCTTCTGCGGCTGTTCGGTCGGTTCCGGGGTGGCGGTGGGGGTCACGGTCGGCACAGGGGTGGCCGTTGCGGTGGCTGCCGGTTCCGGGGTCGGGGTAGGTTCTGCCGTGGGCTCCAGCGTTTCGGTCGGGGCGGGCTGCTCCGGCTCGGCACTTTGTTCCGGTTCCGGGGTGGCGGCGTTCTGCTCCGGCGGAGTGGTATCCTCCCCGGAGGCCGTTCCCGACTCATCCTCCAGCAGCTCTACTTCGTCAGGTGCGTCGGGCAGAAGATCCACCTCGGCGTATACAGGCAGGGCCATTGCCATAACCAGGCAAGCGGTGACAAGCAGCGCTGTCAGCCGGCGCGCCCAACCTGTTGTGTTTTTTCCTGTTCTATTCAATCTGCTCACCCGTCTTTCGCGCTGGCTTGATGGAAGCACATTGTTCCACAGGGGATCCCCTGTGAAACAGTAAAAGAAGCCAGCTTCTTTTACTTGCGCAACCGTTGCCATGTTGTTTTCAAAAAAAACCGCATCGAGTCTTCTCATTGCGCATTTACTTTTTATTTTCTTAATATAGCACCTTTACACCAGAAAGACAATACAATCCACGCAAATTCCTGTTTTTCAGCACTTTTACTGATTGCGTTTTCCTCCAATTATATAATGTGTTCAAAGCCTTTGTATAAATTATTCCTGATTTTCTTTTTGGCAGCGGTCATTTTTATATACTTTGACCGCGCGTTTATGATCCTCTGCGCACACAGAGCGCAACTTTGCAGCAAAATTCGCCTTTTTTGTTGCGTTTCCCTGTTTTTGCGCAATTATTTGTTTCGCATGCGCCTGTTTGTGGCGGGGCCTGGCGGCTGGGTGGACGCCTTGTGGAAGGGATGGCAGGTTTGCGGCGCACGGTTCCCGTTTTTTTGCGGCGCGATGGGTACACCGCGCCCCTGCAAACGGTTTGCGGTGTTTGCGGCGGCGGGTGTGTGTTTGCTGGATTGCACGCCCGCCAACGGGACGCCGTTCTCCCTTTACAACGGGGTGCGGGTTTGCTGCAGATATGCCATTCGCTTTTTTGTCCCCCCTGCCCTGCCCCTGATTCCCGGTTTCCCATTGCCGATTTCTATTTGCGCCAGCTCCTGAGGTGCATCTGAGAGCAACGAAAATAGCGGATCTTTCGCAAGCACAAAATCCGGCTGCGTTTACTGAAACAGACGAGCTTTTTGACGTTTCAGATAGGACTAAGGTGTATCTGAAAAGTCGAAAATTTAGTCTATTTCTACAAACACAGCGGGATTTTGCGTTAAAGCGCCTTGGAATCCACAAAGGATTCCTGCGGCTCTCTGCCTTAAATCCTGCTTGTGTTTGCGAAATATCCGTCATTTTCTTTGTTTTCAGATACACCTCCAGCTTCCAGCTTTCAATCTATCCTGTGTAAACTGCAACCCCTCACGCGCCATTCTGTGCGGCACTTACCTTATTATAAAAGGGGTGCTGCCCTGTGTAAATTTGCAACTGATCTATTTGAAGCAGCTGTGAGCTGTTGCAATTTTGCACAGGGTATTGCCCGCATTCTGTGCCGAACATTCCCGAAACGTGTTGGAAAAACGCACAGGATTGCCTTGTTTCCCTATGCCGCTTACCGTTGGAAAAACGCACAGGTTACCCCCGGAACAGTTGCAATTTACACAGGGTATTCCCGCTCCCCTGCCCCGCCGTGACCCGCGTACCTGTTGGAAAACCACACAGGATAGGCCCGTTCCCCGTGTTGCAATTTACACAGGTTTGGCTGTTTTTGGCTTATTTGCAACTTTACGCAGGTTGCTTTCCGCACAGGAAAATGGTGGTGGAATGCACAGGCTGCAGTTGGTTGAACACACAGGTTTGCGTTGTTAAATTACACAGGCTCTACCTATTACTAATATAGAACTAAACATCTAAGCCATAATAACAACCAGAGGTAAGCCGGGAGATGGGGGAGAATGGGAAAAAATTGGTGTTGCCATTCCATCAGGTTACAGAACCCTGAAACAACAGGACAGAAAAGCACGATAAAACCCTGTGTAACCTGCACCCGGGCCGCAGCCCCCACAGGATATATGGCAAACCACAACGCGGGTGTTGCATTTTGCACAGGGTAATGGCGGTGAAACCCTGTGTAAATTTGCAATTCTTGCGCTGGACAACAGGATGTGCTATAATGTCTAGCATGATGTGCGTGACCACCCGGGATACAGCAACCGATATAGGAGGCCCCTGCTTATGGCGGCAAGTAAACAGAAAAAAGATGATCCGTTTGTCGTTACGTTTGAAGAACGCGGGGACCAGACCATCGTTCGCAAATCCAATGACCTTGTACAGATGACGCGCAACAACCTGACGCTGAGCCAGCAGCGCCTGATGCTGCATATTTTTTCGATGATTAAGCCGGAGGATACGGACCTGCCCTCTTATGAGCTGAGCATTTATGATTTTATCAAGATGACCGGCATGGACCCGCACAGCGGGGCGCTGTACAAACAGGTGCGCAAAAATATTGAGGAGCTGGCCAACGCGCCCATCCAGTGGATCAAGAATAACGGAACTTCCACGGTGGAAACATTCCGCTGGATCGATAAAGTGCGCATTGATGAGGGCCGCGCGCGCATGACCATCACGCTGGATCCGGTGCTGAAACCGCACCTGGTGCAGCTGAAAACCCTGTATACCACCATGGATGTGACCTACACCATGCTGATGCGGTCCACCTATTCCATCCGCATTTACGAGCTGTGCAAGAGCTACCAGAGCCTGTACCTGAAAAAGAAAGCGGCCGGGGAACCGCTGGTATGGAACCTGAGCATGCTGTATGAACAGCTTTCGTATACGGCCAACCGATGGTCGGATTTCCGCCGCCTGGCACTGGAAAAGGCAAAGGCGGAAATTAACGAAAAGACGGATATTATTTTTAATTACGATGTGTACGAAAAAAAAGGGCAGAAGGTTCTTTCGCTGGTGGTAACGATTGACCCGGTGGATGATGCCGCCGCACAGGCCAACCTGGACAGCATCAACAGCACAGTGCGCAAAAAGAGCAAAAAGAAGGGCCGCCCCACCGTGGCGATTGAAGATTCGCTGCTGGATGACCCCAGCGTGATCACCTTTGATTATGTTTCGGCACCGGAAACAACGATCCCCTATTCCTTTGGACGCCACCGCACCGAGCTGCGGGAGGAAATTGTTGTGAAAGCGCGCATGGATCAGCTGCGCGCGGAGATTACGCCCGAAGAGCTGCACGCGGTGGAAGTGATCATTGATGTGTTGGCAGATGCCTGCTGCACCATCCAGGCAGGCGATGGCGAGCAGGACGGCGGCAACAAAACGGTGTTTGGAAAGATGAATGCCATCATCCTGGATTGCGGCGGGCTGACCAGTTGGCTGGCCGGTGTGGCACCCCGTTATGCACAGGAGATCATTCCCCGGTCGCAGACGATGCGCAGCCCGGCGCGGTACCTGAACAAGGTGCTGCGCGAGGATATGGATAACTATCGCATTTATATTTTCCGCAAGGCAAAGCCGGCAGCAGAACCCAAAGAGGAGCTGTTGGAAGCGGAGTACCATGTGATGGACGAGCCGGTGCAGCAAACGATGCCGGAGCCTGAGCCGCCCAAGGTAGAGCTGATTCCCGAAACGATTGTAAAACGGCAGGATATGCGAAAAGAGTTTGCAAAGTTTGTAGATGATGGATACCTGGAAAAGACGTTGACGAGCGGCCAGCGCGGCGCTTACCACGAAATTTACCGCCACCTGGCAGCGCGGTGCGTGCCATCGCCTTCCAGCCTGCGCAATGGGCTGAAAGACGAAATGCGGCTGCATTACCTGGCCTGCATGAATGAAGTGATTGAAAAGTATGGCAGCCTGACCCCATTGATGGAAGCTATGGCGCATGAACTGGACTTTGATGTGTTCTGGGCAAAGGCCGCCAAGGACCCCAACGTGAATAACCCGATGGGGCTGTTCTACCACATTATCGAAGAACGCGCGCTGAACCCGATCGGCACCATAATGAACGACCAGGCACAACGGCAGAAGGTTGCCGCCAAGGAAAAAGGTGAAAAAGATAAGTGGCACAACGAAAGCTGGATGGATGCTTTTGAGGAAGATATCCCGGATGACAGCGAAGAGTAATTGAGATGAAGCGGAGCGGAACATCCGGGAGCGCTATTATAATAAGGTAAGCAGCGGCTGGCAGATTGCTGGCCGCTGCTTTTTTGTTGGGGTGCAGCTGAGAAATGGAAATATCCGGCGTTTTTTGATTTCAGATAGACCTTGGGATAATAGGTGAGAATGAAGGTGCGTGAGCGGGAATGCCTGGATGAAGTGAAGAAGGATGGGAAGAAAAAGTGGCAGAGAAAAAGCGTGAACAGCAACGAAGAGATGCCTGCATAATATTCGTCAAAATATCCGTTGACACACGCGAAGCATATGATATAATAGAAACTATAACAGCAACGAAGAGATGCCGCACGGCATAGGGTGCCCGTTTTTGTAACACGCAGTTAGATTAAGGGCAATACCGCATAATTCTAAGTGCCGATACGGCGAGCGAGGTGCGGCAG
>ERZ827104.1526-NODE-1526-length-20179-cov-23.081694_pt1 | contig 20179 bp, 18 predicted proteins | sample MGYA00519781_ERZ827104 | MGnify/ENA primary metagenome ERZ827104 (study PRJEB31778, sample SAMEA3449257) | human gut metagenome | biome: human gut; feature: human-associated habitat; material: faeces | place: United Kingdom | collected 2010/2012 ...
TGATAGGAGTCTCCAAAACTTTTGGTGGGAGTTCGATTCTCTCATCCCCTGTTTGATTGGCGTCAGAAACCTTGATTTTACAAGGCTTCTGGCGTTTTTATTTATATAAGAAAAGTTGACTTAGCCGTACGGCTTATTGTATAATCAGAATTATACAAAATTAGCCGTACGGCTTATTTGCAAAGCGTATATATATAATTTAGCCGTACGACCATATGATGCGTATGAAGTTATGTGTTGATAATTTGATATAGAAAGACGAGGAATATGTATGAAAATAATAGATTCAAAATCTTTGGGTGAGACAATCAGAATAAGAAGAAAAGAACTGAAATATACTCAGGCTTATATAGCAGAATTTACAGGATTTAGTGTAAGTTTTATTTCGGATTTGGAAAGAGGTAAGGCTACAGCAGAAATCGGAAAGGCAATTACAATTATCAATTTACTGGGAATGGATATTCTCGTAGAAAAGAGAGGTTAGAATATGAGAAATTTGGGGGTTTGGATAGAGATTGGTGGCTTGCAGACATATGTAGGTCGTATAATTGGAGAAAAAGAAGAAGATGCTAGATTCTCATATGCAGAAGAGTATTTATCTGGTAACATAGCCAGACCGATATCAATTCATTTGCCATTATCTGAAAATGCATTTTCCGTTGATGATACAAGGAATTTTTTTGAAGGTTTGTTACCTGAAGGATTTACCAGAAGATGTGTGGCTGGGTTATTGCATACAGACGCAAATAATTATCTGTCATTATTAGCCGGGTTAGGTAATGAGTGTCTGGGAGCAATAAAAATTACAGATGAGAATAACGAAGTAGTAAATGCAGATTATCAGAAATTGACAATTGATGAGGTTAGTCAGTTGGCAAGAGAAGGAGCAATGGAGACTGCGGAGTTAGTCACAAAGTCACATTTGTCACTTACAGGAGCATCTGGAAAGGCTGGGTTATATTATGATGAAAATAATAAAGCTTGGTATTTACCCAAAGGGTCAGCGCCAAGTACACATATAGTAAAGCAGAGTCATGTAAGGCTTGACGGAATAGTTACAAATGAGCAGTTGTGTATGATGACGGCAGGAAATATGGGAATAGAGATTCCTGAAAGTTTTATAGTCAATGTCGGGGATGGCAGAGATGAGGAAGTTTTGCTAGCAACTAAAAGATATGATCGTGCAATAAAGGACGGATTAAAAAAAATCAATGGGTTAAGTGTTCCGTACAGGTTACATCAGGAAGATTTCTCTCAAGCGATGGGAATTTCGGCGCATAACAAATATGAGAGTGATAATGCCGGATATTTAAAAATGATGTTTGAGATCATAAGACAGAAATCGTTCAACCCGATAGCAGATCAATTGAAAATGTGGGATATATGTATATTTAATTACTTAATAGGCAATACAGATAATCATATCAAAAATGTTTCATTGCTTTATGATGAAGAGTTGAAAACAGTACGTTTGGCACCGGCATATGACATATTGAGTACTGTGATATATACAAGCAGTACCAGAGATATGGCATTTAGTATTGGGAATGAGTATGATATCGAAAAGATCACCAGAGATTCATTTAGAAGAGAAGCGGCTAACATTGGACTAGGAGAGCAAATGGCTATGAAGCGGTTTGATTGTTTGGCAAATGCTTTTCCGGATGCGCTGAATAAAGCATGTGATGAATTACTGGGCAAGGGATTTAACAAGGCGATTGATATTTATGAGAGAATTAGGGACAAGAGGAGAGAGTTTATTTCATAAGAAATACAAGATCAATGACTAATGCTTGGACTATGCAAGAAGGGACAGAACGTTTTAGTAAAATACGACAAAAACATAATAAGGATTTTGTTATGGGTTATGCGTTTAATCTTTGTAAAAATCAGATTTTGATTGTACCATGTAATTACAAATTCAGGTAAAGAGGGTATGGATATGATACATAACAGGGTTAGGATTGTGGATGTCGCAGATGCACTAGGACTTAGTACCGCAACTGTCTCAAAAGTGATTCATGGAAATACAGAAAAGATTTCAGATGAAACAGTAAAACGTGTTCAGCAGGAGCTTGAAAGGACAGGATATATCCCGAATATGGCAGGCATTCTGCTTGCGAGAAACAACTCAAAAATCATTGGAGTGGTGGTGAATGACCATGTGAAGTATGAAGGGAGGGTTTTAGAAGATGGATTCGTGATGGCATCACTGAATGTCTGCTCGCGGCATATGTATTCGAGTGGGGAATTATAGGTGTGTACACATTGCTCACTACGGAAGAGATATTCAGATTAGCCGTATCGCTGGCTATTTTTAAAAAGCGCAAATGGATGATCAGTTTGTCATAGCGCTATGCTATGATAAAAAAATGGAATATTGCTCTGTAGTAAATTCATATTTTCTGTGCGAAGGGGAATATATATTGAGAGTTATATCTAAAGATGAAGCAATCATTTTATGGGAAAAATTAAATAATGAATTTAAGTTTAAGCCGGGAACAGACATCACTGGCGAATGGATTATAATACCAGGCGATACAAAAAAGTATAATAAAGCAACTCCCTGGAGTGAAAAACAAGAGAAAATAATCAATTCTATTTTGAAGGAACTAGGACTGGAAAAAATGTATGCCTTAGACTGGAATCATGATTGTTTTGAATTCTCACCAATGGAAGATATTTCAATGAATTATAACTATTATGATCCTGATAGATAATGTCAAGTGTATTTTCCAACATATTATCCAGATGGAGATTATTATTTTTTTATTGATAGCACATGGGATTGTGGAATCTTCGGTCATCCCTGGCGAAATGAAATTATAGTAATGGGAAAAGAATTGATTAAAAGGTTTGAAAAAAACAAGGGAAGATTAGGACTTTAATGATATGGAATTAAGATTATTACGCTATTTTCTGACAGTAGCAAAGGAACAGAGCTTTACAAAAGCAGCAGAACAATTGCATATTACTCAGCCGAAAAAGAGTTTATAAAAAAGGAAGATCTCATAGGAAAACCATTGATCCAGCCCGAAAGAGGAAATGTTCAAAGTGAACTTGCCAATTGGTTTGGAAAAGACTCCATACTCTCTGGCGATCAGTAAGATGATAGAAGAAATAAATGCTTTTCAGGCATAGGAGAGAATTTAATTGACAAAACTCTTGAATTTGTATCCAGGTGTTAGGGGATGAAATACCAGTTATTGACAAAAAGTTATAAATGATATAGTATAGCAACAATTAAAAAGAGCTTGTCTCGGCACGTAAGAAGACTATAGATTTTGCTGTTTCTGAACACAACAGTTTTATCTATAGTCTTTTTATTTGGCTATAGGAGGTTGTATGAGTAAAAGAGAGTGGATAAAGAAGATAGCTGTTATAATAATTGGTTCAGTCATTGCCGCATATGGTATAACCCTGGCATTGTATGCCGGATTTGGTGGTGCGACGCTTGCGGTATTATGGCAGGGAATATCCGGTACGTTTCATGTGAGTATCGGTGCAGCGTCGTTTATCGTGGCGGTGATTATGATCTTGTTTGTTCTCATATATGACAGATCGCAGATACATATAGGAACGATACTTTACCAGATCGTTTACAGCTTGTGTGTTGATCTGTTTGCGCAAATGCATGTCTACAGCAAATATATGTGGCTCAATATGTTGATCATGCTCGTCGGAATTGTGCTGTTTGCGGTGGGAACAGGACTGTATGCGGCAGCAGACCTTGGGCGTGGTTCATATGAGGCCGTGACATTTGCGCTTGCTGAGAAGAATCACTGGCAGGTGAAGAAAGTCAGAATGATACTTGATGCTGCCATGGTTGTGATAGGTGTGATTCTTGGGGGAAAGTTTGGTGTGTGTACGGTTGTTACTGTGATTGTATCGGGACCGATAATTCAGGGGACTGTTGCGAGGGTGAAGAAGGTTATAAAGCTATAAGAATAGAATGATTTCAGACTGTATAAAGCATTTGATAAGAGAGAAATCATATAGTACATAGAGTGACAATTACACATGAAAGTTTTAAAGCACCAGGAAACTGGTGCTTTTCTAGTGGTGAATAATGTATGAAATATAGTTGGTGAAAAGGTGTTTGTTTCTAAGAATCTGTTGATTGAAAGTATTTGTTTGATAGAATATAATTAAAATATGTTCTATACATTTTTGGAGGTAAAATTACATGAAGTATTTGACTTCGGCAGAATGTGCAGAACGGTTGAAACAGAAAAAATGATAGATCCGAGTAAGGTAAGAAAGCCTGATCAGAAAAAAGTAATTAACTTCGGAGGATATACACAATGGATAACGCAAGTATTAAGAAACTGGAAGCAGATTTGTGGGAGTCTGCGGATCTCCTGCGTGCTGGATCAAAGCTTACATCGAATCAGTATTGCATGCCCGTATTGGGACTGTTGTTTTTAAGATATGCGTATAGCAGATATAAAATGGTTGAGGAAGAGATATTAAAGGATAGGCCGGTAAGGAATGGGCGTAAGATGCCAGTGGAGGCAAGTGATTTTATAGCTAAGAGTGCATTGTTCCTTCCTGAAATGGCACAATTTGATTATCTGGTAAATCTTCCTGAAAATGTTGCTTCATTGGGATTATTAAATTTATCTGGACAGACTATGGGAAGCCTGGGAGAAGTGGTAAATAATGCAATGGAGCTTGTGGAGCAGCAGAGTGACCAGCTTACAGGGGTTCTTCCTAAAAGTTATACCGATTTCTCAGATGAACTTCTTGGTGAACTGCTTAGAATCTTTAATAACAATGCCTTGGATGAAGTAGGTGGAGATGTAATTGGACGCATCTATGAGTACTTCCTGAATAAATTTGCCAAAAACATCGCATCTGATGATGGAGTATTCTTTACACCTAAGTCATTGGTAAAAATGATTGTAAATATTCTTGAACCAAAGGGGGGAGTCTTGTTGGATCCTGCTTGCGGATCCGGTGGCATGTTTGTGCAGACTGGTGATTTTGTAAATGAGACAGGATTACAGGCTAATAAGAGCATGACATTTTACGGTCAGGAGAAGGTAGAATACAATGCACAGCTTTGTTTGATGAATATGGCAGTTCATGGACTTACTGGTGTAATCAAATCCGGTGATGAGGCTAACACTTTCTATCACGATGCCCATCATCTGGAGGGCAAGTGTAATTATGTTATGGCGAATCCACCATTCAATGTGGATAAGGTAAAGGCAGAAACAGCAGCCAATGCTGGAAGACTGCCTTTTGGAGTACCAAAGGAAAATAAGAATAAGGAAATCGGAAATGCAAATTATCTTTGGATTTCTTATTTCTATGCATATCTGAATGAAACAGGTCGTGCAGGATTCGTTATGGCCTCTTCTGCAACCGACAGTCAGGGAAGTGATAAGGATATCCGTGAAAAGTTAGTTAAAACAGGGCATGTGGATGTCATGATTTCTGTAGGAAATAATTTCTTCTACACAAAGAGTTTGCCTTGTTCTCTGTGGTTTTTTGATAAGGGAAAGGCAGAGAATCTGAAGGATAAAGTTTTATTCATCGATGCACGAAATTATTATACCGTTGTAGATCGTACCCTGAATGAGTGGAATGAGTGGCAGCTAAAAAATATGAATGCCATTGTATGGCTCTACAGAGGTGAGATAGATAAGTATAAGAAACTGTTAGAGGAATACAAGGCTACTGTTGCCAACATGATTGCTGAGGCAGGAGAAGACGACCTGCATGTAGTAAATGGCGATGTATTTGTAACAGGACTTGAGGTGGCGAAGAAGCATCTTAAGTCTGTTAGAGAAGCGGGCAAGAAAGCGGTTGAAGCCTGTGAACGCAAAGAAAAGAAACAAGTTCAGACTAACTGGGATGAGAAGCTTGCAGCTATTGAAGAGATTGTTGAGGTCGTAAAGGAAGCACACTGGCTTTATGGCAAGTTTGGTGAAGGAAAGTATGAGGATATCCTTGGATTCTGCAAGATTGCCGATATCGAAACAATTGAGAATAAAGGCTGGTCATTAACACCGGGAGCCTATGTAGGTGTAGCACCGTTGGAAGATGACGGAGTTGATTTTGAGGAAAGAATGACAGAGATTCATCAGGAACTGCTGGCTCTTCAGGCTGAAAGCAATGATCTGATGTATACCATCTCACAGAATATGAAGGAGATGGGATTATGAGTGAGTTGAAGTTAAAGGTTCCATTTAAAGCACCGTTAAATAAAGTAGATACGGAAAATCAGACATGGGGATGCAGAGCGAATAATCCAGATATCTGCAGAAACAACGGATTAGAAGATATTTGCGCTTTTGCAAGTTCAGAATGCATTTGCAAACAACCATCTAAGGCATGGGGAAAACAATACGGGAAGTTAAAGAGGGGAGAATGAAGCTATGGTATTAGAAGATGTTTGTGAACTTATAGCCGATTGTCCTCATACTACAGCACCTGATGAAGGAAAAGGATATCCACTTATTCGAACACCGAATGTTGGCAAGGGTAGACTTTTGCTTGAAGGTGTACATCGGGTTTCGAAGGATATATATGATAAAAGAAATATGAGGGCTATACCCAAAAAGGATGACATAATTTTTGCGAGAGAGGCTCCAGCTGGTAATGTTGCACTTATTCGTGAGGGGCAAGAAGTATGTCTTGGACAAAGAACTGTTTTGATAAGACCTGATTGTGAAAAGGTTTTTCCTGAGTATCTGGTCTATTATCTATTGGCACCGGAACAGCAGTATAAGTTGTTGGGGACTGCAAATGGAGCAACAGTCGCTCATGTCAATCTTCCGGTTATTAGAAAGATGCCAATAGAACTGCCGGATATAGATGTTCAACAGAAGATAGCAGGATATATTTCAATTTATGACGACTTAATTGAAAATAATCAGAGGCAGATCAAACTTCTGGAAGAAGCAGCACAGCGCCTATACAAGGAATGGTTTGTTGATTTGAGATTCCCTGGTTATGAGGATTGTAAAATTGTTGATGGAGTGCCTGTAGAGTGGAAAAAAAAGAAGCTTGACGAAATTGCTGATGTTATTATGGGACAGAGTCCGAAATCGGAATTTTATAATAAAGAGCATAAAGGCTTACCGTTTCATCAAGGAGTAGGATCATATGGAGCAAGATTTGTGCAAGATGATACTTACTCGACATCTTTTACAAAAGTTGCGGAGGCAAACAGTATTCTGTTCAGTGTTAGAGCTCCTGTTGGGCGACTTAACATTACTAAGAATAAGATTGTGATTGGTAGAGGTATTGCAGCTATCAATAGTAAATCAGGATTTCAGAGCTATCTCTTTTATGCGCTGAAAGAAAGATTTTTTAAGGATGATATTTTAGGAAATGGAGCGATATTTGCATCAATTTCTAAAAATGAATTATTAAATCAAGTGTTTGTGATACCAGATGAGAAAATAATGTCAGCATATGAAAAAATAGCTGCAGCATTAGATAAGAAAATCGAAGTGGTTGATATGCAACTTCAGCAATTAGTTGAGGCTAGAGATAGACTACTACCAAAACTAATGAATGGAGAAATAGAGGTGTAAATTGTTGAAAAAACCAAGAGCGAGAGAATACTTTTCAATAAAATACTGTTTTGCAGGTGAAGAAGAAAAAATCCCACATGTCTTGAATTCTTATGTAAAAAATCAACTGGATTTATCCGATGTAAATAGAGTTTTGGAATTAAGTAGCATTAAACAATTTTTTGATAAATACGATCATGTAAATGGTTGGAGTGATGATTGCTATCTGAAAAATAAAGAACTTTCCCGAAATGTTGAAAAAGAAGTGAAATCATTCTTTTTAAGTATTTCGGAAAACAAGATTGTTTCTATATATGATGCATGCGAAGTTATGTTTCGGGATGAATTCTGGAAATATTTTTACATATGCAAAGTGTATGAGAAAATCTCTATGGAGCATTTTAAAGAAATTGCAGAAGGGCTTCATATGTCACCGAACAAGCTCTTGGAAAATAAAAATCTAGTTGAGAAGTTTGATGTCCAGATTACAGAAATGCTCAAAATCCCAGAGTTCGGAGCTGGATTTATTGTTGATTTCTATTTGAGGAAAGATAATGGAAAGACTAAGTATTATTTGCCTAAAGGCTTAACACGTGAGGATAAGTATAATACTGTAAAGGCTTATATTAATGGGGATATAGTAAATGCAAATATTTTAGACTTAATCATGAATGGTAAGTCAAAAAATCCGAAAGAATTTGAAGTTGACGTAAAACTTAAGCATCTTGCTAAGAAGAGGTATGAGCGTTATTGGGATGAAAATACAATGCCGGTGATTAAACATGAAACAGGCATAAATGTATCGTTTTCTCCTGAAAACCCAGATTGTGAAGTAGTTTTTTCGGCTGGTGTCATTACAGCAAAATACAATTCTAATTGGATAAAAGATAATCTGGACTATCCTACTCTATTAAATAATTTTATTTATCTATTTGAGTATACAGATGGTTATATGAGATGTTCACTTACTGCAGAAAGTTTGAAACAAGGGATTATTGAGAATCTGTTTTCTACTCAAGGAAATGGAATGTATCAAAAAGGGCAGTCTTTTGAACTGTTAAATGCACTTTCCAATGTACAAATGCATGGTTACGTTGGTGTCCTTAATAGTTGTGATATCTATTTAGAAGATATTATTAAATGGTTTTTTGAAGTTTACATAAAAAATGAATTTGGTGCAAATGGATTTATATGTAATATGCCGGAGAAGAGCGACAGTATTCTTAGTAAGTATGAGCATGTGGCTACGGTTATGGATGGGGAGACTAAGCAGTTTAAGCTTTTTTGCGAAGAAGGAGAGATTGATAGAGAATTATATGAAATGATATCGGGCTCTGTCAGATATAAAGAAATTCCGAGTTTAATTAAAAATAAGTATGCATATGCGAATAGCAATGAAATTGTGCGAGAAATGCATGACATGTTTTCTGATCAATGTATGCTTTCATATACTGAGAAAACTGGAAGCAAGTATAATACTTTTTTTGAATTACTACGATTGGAAAATGTAAAGCCAGAAGAGATAGAAGAATACAACTTTGACGAACTTAATTGGTTATTAGAACGTGGAGTTGTCTATGTAAGTGATGGAATGCTAGCATTGAATTATGAGCGAATATGGATTCTGAAAGAATTAAATGATAAGGGCGTTATTTGTTTGCAATATAAAGATAGTGACATATTAAGAAAACTCATTAGTGAAGGTGAAATCAGGGTGGAAAGTTCATTGTTATCGGAGCCTGAATGGGAGTATTTTAATTATGTATTAAATAAGTCTGAATTTTCCAATGGTCTTGATCTACGGAATCGATATATACATGACACGAATTCTTTAGACAAAAGGCGTCAGCAAAATGACTATATTGTTTTATTAAAAATGTTCGTAATCCTTGTAATTAAAATCAATGAAGAGTTTTGCCTACAGGATAAAATCTCAAAGAAAGGAGTTGACTTCTATGAGCTATGATTACTCAGAAAACATATTAGTGCAAGAGAGTGCAGGACACCTGCTTGCTGATGAACTGGGCTGGCAGGTAGAACTTGCTTATAATCAGGAAATCCTTGGGGCAAATGGAACTTTGGGAAGAAACTCCTACAAGGATGTTCTTTTGGTGCGTTATTTTCAGCAAGCTCTTCGTACGCTTAATCCATGGATTACAGATTCTCAAGTTATAGAAGCTCAGAATACTTTCGAAAAGCATCTTTCCTCCGCATCATTGATGCAGATTAATGAAGAAAAATATGCTTATCTACGGGATGGAATTCCTGTTACAGAGAAGAAACCAAATGGTCAGATAGAAGAAAAGCGGGCCATGATTATTGATTTTAGTCATCCAAATGATATGGAAAGGAACCACTTCCTTGCAGTTAAAGAAATGAAAATTCATGGTGACCTTTATCGCCGCCGAACTGACATTGTGGGCTTTGTAAATGGTATTCCCCTTCTTTTTATTGAATTAAAAAAGAACTCTGTGGATGTACAGAATGCGTATACAGATAATTATACAGATTATCTGGACACTATCCCACAGTTATTTTATTATAATGCATTCCTGATGTTATCAAATGGAGTGGACGCAAAGGTTGGTACATTGGGTAGTAAGTATGAATTCTTTCATGAGTGGAAGAGACTCTCCGAGCAAGAGCAGGGGAGTGTAGCTTTGGAAACTATGCTGCGGGGAATCTGTAAGAAAGAGAATTTCCTTGATTTGCTAGAGAACTTTATTCTTTTTGATCATTCTGGAGGAAAAACAGTCAAAATCCTTGCAAGGAACCACCAATATCTTGGAGTTAACGAAGCAGTAAAGGCTTATGAGGCACGTAAGTTGAATAATGGTAAACTTGGTGTGTTTTGGCATACGCAAGGCTCTGGTAAGAGTTATTCTATGGTTTTCTTGTCACAGAAGATTCGCAGAAAGTTTGCGGGTTCTCCTACCATTGTTGTCCTTACGGATCGTGAAGAGTTGAATTCCCAGATTTCGGATACTTTTGAAAACTGTGGATTATTGGGCAAAACTAAGGCATCTAAGTTTATAGCGACAAGCGGAGAGGATCTAATCAATAAGCTGAAGGGAAATCCGAGCTTTATCTTTACTTTGATACAGAAATTTAATAAAAAGGTGGACGAGCCAATCATTCCGGATCATGATATTATTATCATGTCTGATGAAGCCCATAGGAGTCAGTATGGAGTTTTTGCCGATAATATGATGAGATTGCTGCCTACTGCTTCTAGAATTGGATTTACTGGCACACCGCTTCTTTCTAATGACAATATTACGGAGAGAACCTTTGGTGGATATATTTCAATTTATGACTTCAAACGTGCTGTAGAAGATAAGGCAACAGTTCCTCTATATTATGAAAATAGGGGAGAAAAGATTTTGGATATCCATAATCCGGATATTACGGACAAGATTCTTGATGCTATTGAAGCTGCGGATCTTGATCCGGAGCAGGAAGAGAAGCTGGAGCATGAATTTGAAAAGGAAATACATCTGCTTACTGCTGAGCCGAGACTTGAGTCTATAGCTAGGGATTTTGTGTCACACTACTCTGATTTGTGGACCAGTGGTAAAGCTATGTTTGTTTGCTTGAATAAAGTTACTTGTGTGCGCATGTATGATCTTGTGCAGAAATATTGGCAGGACGATATCAAGGCTTTAGAAAAGCAGATACAGGCCGCATCGCAGCAGGAGGTTCAGGAACTGGAGAGAAAACTTAAATGGATGAAGGAGACGGAGATGGCGGTTGTTATCTCGCAGGAACAGAATGAGATTAAAACATTCAAAAAGTGGAATCTGGATATCAAGTATCATCGTGAGAAGATGGAAAAACGTGAGCTGGATAAAGAATTCAAGGACAAAGACAATCCGCTGAGAGTTGTATTTGTTTGTGCAATGTGGCTTACCGGTTTTGATGTGAAGTGTTTATCATGTTTGTATCTGGACAAGCCACTCAAGGCACATACTCTTATGCAGACGATTGCCCGCGCAAACCGTGTGGCAGAAGGTAAGAGCAATGGACTTATTATTGATTACATAGGAATTGTAAAAGCCTTAAGAAAGGCACTTGCTGATTATACCGCTAATGTAGGTGGAGGAAGTACTGACCCGACAATTGACAAGTGTGAATTGATAGAAAGAGTGCTTGAGACAATTTCAGCGGCTATTGAATTTCTGGATTCCAAAGATTTTGACTTGGATGATCTAGTGTATGCAAAGGATTTTGTAAAACTCTCCTTATTGCAGACAGCCGCTAATGCGGTATCAGAATCTAGGGAAACCAAGAAGCAGTTTATGACATATGGAAACGAACTTAACCGCATGATGAAATATCTGGATCGTGCAGATATTTCCAAGGCAGACTGTGAAAGAAAGGATGCAATTATTGCTATTGTTGATGAATTAAAGAAAAAGAAGAAGCATGTTGATAATACAGATTTAATGGTTCAGATTAACGGAATCTTAGGAGATTATATAATGATTGAAAGAACACCGTATGATCGTGGACTTGCAAAGCGTTTTGATATCAGCAAAATTGATTTTGATCTTTTGCGTAAGGAATTTGCCAAGATTAAAAAGAAGAATCTAGCATTAATGGATTTAGATGAATTGATTCAAGTAAGGCTGGATGCCATGCTGAGAGAAAATCCCCGTAGAGTGGATTATTACATAAGGTATCAGCAGATCATTGATGAATATAATTCTGAGCAGGATAGAGCTAATATAGAAAAGACATTTATGGAACTGATGGATCTTGCAAGTTCCATGAATGAAGAGGAACAGCGTTATGTTCGTGAAGGCTTCAGCAGCGATGAAGAACTCTCCATGTATGATATGCTTTTTGATGAGAATCTATCTAAAGAGGATATTAAAAAAATCAAGAAGGTTGCTGTAGAGTTGTTGGATAAGATTAAGACGAAGATTGCAGAGCTGGATCACTGGACAGACAAGCAGGAGACAAAGGCCGAGGTAGACACGTTGATTGGAAAGATTCTGTGGGAAGAACTGCCGGAGAGTTATTCAGATCAGAGAATATTTGAATATCGAAAGCTGATATTTGAGTATGTGTTTATGAGATATAAGCAGGTGGCGTAAACAAAATATTTAGTAGAAACGGATTGGAGAGAGGCAAAATGTTTTTAAAAGAAGTATATATAAAGAATTTTAGAAGTATAAAAGAATGTAAGGTTTCATTAGATGATTTTACAGTCTTTATAGGGGAAAATAACGCAGGAAAAACTACGATTTTAGATGCAATAAGAATTGGTTTAAATAAGGCAATTAGCAGGCACTCTTTTGATGAATATGATTTTCATATGGATGAGAATATAAATTCACCAAAAGAATCTGATGGAATTAAGATTATTTACCATTTTGAGGAGAAGGATGAGGGCGAATGGGATGGTTATATTTCTGATACATTTATGGATGTCATTCAATATCTAAAAGGAAGTACTGATAAGGCATCTGTACTAATTGAAGTTAATGCAATTTTTAATGATGTAACAGGTGATATAGAAACCAAGACTATTTTTCTGAATCAAAATTACGAAGAGATAACAGGAAAATCTCAGAATATTGTTGGTAAATTTTTGCAGTTAACACCTGTATTTTATCTTCAAGCATTGAGGGATATTAAAGATACATTTAGTTCAAAATCTCCTTTGTGGGGAAGATTTATGAAAAAAGTATCGATTTCCAAAGAAGACTTAGAAGAATTACAGAACCAAATATCTGGCTTGAATAATGACATTATTACAAAAGATGAGAATCTAAAAGAATTGGTTAATGAGTTGGATAAAATTCAGAATGTGATGGATTTTCAAGGCGAAGATATTGTTTCTATTGATGCGGTTCCGCTAAAGACTTGGGATTTATTATCTAAGGCTCAGGTTGTAATAAATAATGGAAGTACAAGCTATAACTTTCCAATTGATAAACATGGACAGGGAACTCAAAGTGTTGCTGCAATTTTATTATTTAAGGCTTATGTAAAAATACTTCTAAACAAAATGAGTAGAGAAGAAGCAGAAGCTATATTGACATTAGAAGAACCAGAAGCACATTTACATCCTCAGGCAGTTAGGTCACTTCATAAGTCGATAAATGAAATTGAATGTCAAAAGATTATTACAACGCATTCCCCATATTTTATTCAGAATATGGATTTGAAGAATCTGAGGTATATACGAAAGGAAAATGGAGAAACAAAAGTTGCTAAGATTTTTGATCAATATGTTTTTTCAGTAATGGATATTCCTGAAGGGCTAATTCGTTTAAGCTTAAGATTTCCAAATGTTATCGAGGTTGATGATAAATTAAATATAGTTACGATAAAAGATCCAATCAATAGATGTTTGGAAGGGGCTATTAGAGGTTGTTGCCATCCGTCCGATGAGACAATAGATGCTGTAATTGATAATGCTTATAGGATATTCAATATGGCTGAAATATGTAATTTAAACACTTATGTTCAACGTAGCCGAGGAGAAATATTGTTTGCTAGAAAATGGTTGCTATATGAAGGACAATCAGAGGATGTTATATTGCCATACTTTGCAAAAATATTAGGAAAGGATTTTGATGCAAGTGGTGTGAGTGGGATTGTTTATAGGAGTAATGGATCGGCTGGACCGTTTGCAAAGTTAGCAAAAGTTCTTTCGATCCCTTGGGTTATGTTAGCGGATAATGATGAACAGGGAAGAAATACTGTTGGTGAAGTACGAAATTGCGGATATTCTGAGGATGTTATTAGTTCACAGGTTCTATTAAACAGTACAACTGATTTTGAAAATGAATTAGCTACTTCGAAACGCATATTTACTGATTATGAAAGCATTGTTGCTGAGGAAATTACTCAAGATATTATAGAGTTAAAGAATTCTGGGAATGTCGACGAGTACAAAAAGGAAATTGTGAAACTTGTGCAAAAAGGTAAAGTTGTAAATGCATACAAATTGTTGGATTTTTGGAGTGGTAATGCGTTAAGTGCAGATGACATACCAGAAGTTTACGTAAATGCTATATTGGGGGTATGTGAGTGATGGTAGAGAAGAAATATACAGAGTCTCAAAAAATGGCTATTGAGTGGAATGATGGACCAGTAATAGTCTTGGCAGGACCTGGATCAGGAAAAACTGCTGTGTTGACAGAGAGAATAAAGAGAATTTTATTGAACAGTCAGGATCAGAGTTTTAGAGTTTTGGCATTAACTTTTACAAATAAAGCAGCTGCAGAAATGAGTGAAAGAATACTAGATGGAAATCAAGAAAATGACCATCGTTTATTTATAGGAACTTTTCATTCATTTTGCTCAGAAGTACTTCGAAACCATGGTACTTATGTTGGTATAAATTCGAATTTTGAAATATACAGTTCGGATGATGACATAAATGATATTATTTCTGATCTTCAGTTGAAATATAATGAGGAGAACGGAGATACTATACCCGATAATATTAATGTTGGGAAAGCAATAAAGTATTTTGAAAAACATTTATGTATCAGCGATGGAGATTTAGATGTAGTGATGCCAAAGACAGCATATGCCCGCGAATATAAATGGTTTTATCATAAATATATAGAGTATATGTTGGCTAACAATGTGTTAGATTTTGATATGTTAATACTTATGACATTCCGGCTGTTTAAGGAAAACCCTGGTATCGCTAAAATATATGCTAGAACATATAAATATATCAATATCGATGAATTTCAAGATACAAACTATGGTCAATACATGCTTATAAAATGCATGTGTGGGGCTAAAAATAATAATTTATTTATCGTTGCAGATGATGATCAGGTTATTTATGGATGGAACGGAGCAAGCCATAAAAGAATCACAGAGTTTAGGGAAGATTATAATGCTGAATTGATTCAGCTCAATCAAAATTTCAGATGTCCTAAGGAAGTTATATTGGCAGCAAATAAGTTGATAGCACATAATTCCTCTAGAACTGTGTCAAAAAAACCATTGGAATCAATGAAAGTACTTCCGGAAGAAAAACATGTTTTTGTGAATTCCTTTGATGATTATACAGAGGAAATGGCATTCGTTGCTGGGTTAACAAAAAAGATTCATGAGGAAAATCCTGACGATTCAATATGTGTTATTGCAAGAAATAATAGACTTTTAGAAACGGCATTTGAAGAAGCAGAAAAAGCTGGCGTTGAGTGTAAAAAGTCTAAACGTAAGACAGACTTCGAAACACCTTACGTACTCTCACTTTATTTATTACTCAAATTAGCAAATCATAGGAATGATATTAAGGTATTAAAGCAGATAATTGCTATTTTTGAACAAGCTTTATTAATATCTATTAATTTGGAAGAAGTGCTTACTAATGCCGAATTGTCTAATCAAGATTATATGAGTGCATTATCCGAAGAGATAAAAGGTAAACTTGGTGATGATAATTTTGAAAAGAGCTTTGAATTAGAGTTGTCTGAAGGAAAGAATTTCATTTCATTCATTCAGAAAGCATTTGATTGGTCAGAAAATAGAATTGATCAAATAGAGGATGAGTCTCATAAGGAGCAGGCGAAGCAAGAATTTTTGATTGAAAAAAAGATATGGACTGATTTTGAGAGACATCTTAGCTATAATTACGATCTAGATGAAATAACCGTAGCAACGTATATGCAGGAATTTGCGATGATTTCGAAAGAATCAGAGCCAGCAAAAGATGCAGTTCAGTTTTTAACTATTCATGCCTCAAAGGGAAAAGAATTTGATCATGTTATTTTGATAGGAATGGTGAATGATGAACTGCCATCATTTCAAAGTATGAAAAAAGGGATTAATAGTGTTGCAATGGAGGAGGAACGTAGAAATTGCTTTGTAGCAATTACAAGAACTCAGAAAAAATTGTATTTAACATATTCGGCTAAATATTATGGATGGAGAAAGAATCCTTCCCTGTTTTTAAATGAAATGTTCTCTTAAATAATATCTGTTTTATCCCTTAAGAACTAAAGGCGCACTTCTATACCTATCTATTGGCAGGTATTGGTGCGCCTTTTCTTATGCGAAAAGGAATTGCGGAAATTTTCACGGACAAGCCTTCGGATTGTGATTATTTTTTCTTCTGCCACGGCCGTTGCTCCTTACTGTCTTGTATAAATCTGAGTAGCGTTGCAAGGATATCGGTAAAAGTTTTGAATTCATAAGGATTCATTTTCGTAAAGTTAATTTTGAAAAGTTTAATGTACATAATTATCTGTGATGCTCGATAATTTAGTTGCCGTTGTAAAGGCAAAAACTCATAAAGCTATAAATTCTCCTTCCTATATTCATTTGGTGTAATCCCATAATGCCTGTGAAACAGCTCACAGAAATAGCTTGTACTAGAAAAGCCACAGGCATAAGCCACATCAGTCACGGGCGAAGAAGAGTTTCTAAGCATAGCACATCCTTTTTCAAGGCGATAGTTGTTCAGGTATTGCATGGGCGATACTGACAGATATCTCTGGAAAAGGGATGTGCATTTTGTTTTGCAGTAATTCCCGGCGCTTGAGATGTCTTTGAGCAGCAGCTTGCCCGGATAGTTCTTCTGGATGAATCCAATCATGGCAGTGAGTGACAGGAGGTCATCTGAATTTTCTACATTCTTATTCTGCGTGTCCATGTTCTCCGACAGCAGCTCCATGATACGGGCAAATTTTTCAATGACGGAGAATGGTCTTAATACGTCATGGCTGGTATCGTAAATTGCCTGTATGTCCCCAAGGATCATGTTCTGCCATAAAATGTCGGGAGTAAGCTTCTGGTAAGGATATCCGGTATTGCCGGTGAGCGGCTCCAGATAGTTCTTGGTAAAGTAGTCATTTGCGGGCAGGAGAGATAGAGACATTCTCAGGCAGATGAAATGGCAGTCTGCATGTGCATCTGAGTAGCCGTAGTGCAGACATCTGCTGTTGACAAAGACACCTTCCCCGGTCTGCATGTCATGCTCTGTCCATTTATATCATATGTCATCTGTCCATCCATCATCATAATAAACTCAACATCGTCATGCCAGTGGCTGACACCTCTGTAGTCGGGATAGAGGGATAGCTGTTCCATCATTATGTAGGCTGGAAATTGTAGAAGCTGAACTTCATGGAACGCTCGGATTTCAACGGCAGACCAGAGGTTGTAAAGGAGCTGTTTGGCAAGTCTGATGGAGCCTGTGTCAATCCGCCATTCTACTGCGATTACGGCTCACACATAGAGGTTGGCAAGAACTTCTTTGCAAATTACAACTGTACGATCCTTGACGTTGTAAAGGTGACCATAGGTGACAATTGTTTCATGGCGCCAAATGTAGCGATATACACAGCGGGTCATCCGATATATCCTGATGTGCGCAGTGCTCTGTGGGAGTATGGCAAGGAAGTGACCATTGGAGACAACGTGTGGATTGGCGGCAACACTGTGATCTGCCCTGGCGTGCATATTGGAAGTAACGCCATAATTGGTGCAGGAAGTGTTGTTACAAAGGATATCCCAGACTGGGCAGTTGCAGCAGAAAATCCATGTAAGGTACTTCGCATGATCACAAAGGATGATAAGAGAAGACTTTTCCGCGATGAGGAGATTGACGATGAAGCCTGGACTGAGATCTGCTAGAAGCTGGGATGGTAATATTTAAAGAAACTATCTTCGTATTGATTTTATAATATAGCGTATAAGTGGATAGAAAACCTTCCTCCACTTATATAAAGCCGGTTCTTTGTGCTTGGACCGGCTTTCTTTGTGTGCAGTGATGATGAAATGGCAAAACTTAATTACAGGTTCATTGAATTCTTGGACATGGTGATGATCCTTATATAGGTACAGATCCAAGATATATGGTTCTCAAGCGGCAGGGGTACAAGGTTCTTATTTTAGAAAAGGATCTTGTGTTCTATAAAATTGATGAAAAAAATAAAAAGGTTATTATCTACGCAGTTGTAGATCAGCGACATGATTATTTGAATATTATACGAGAACTATAAAGTGTGATTTATGCCGCACACCCTGCAGACCTCATGAACCCAGCGGTCGGCGTCAAGCAGCAGTTCTTCGTGCTGCAGATCAAATTCACAGATATCCGGATCGGCGAAACACTTCCTGTAACGCTCAAGATATTTCTCCCCCATTTTCTTGGCGTAGAATACGTGGATAGTCGTTCCGGGTACGTTTATGTGTTCTCCAACGCTTGTGTACAGGTCGGTGCAGAACTGATTCTTCATGGACTCCTTGGATATGAATGAAAAGTCTATTCCACTTCCTTTGCCCATGATCTCCATGAATTTCTTCATATATTCAGAACTGTCATTTCCTTCGTTCATTTTCTTCTCAAATACTTTTTTCAGAATACCGCTTTCCTTGCCGGTGATAAAAGGATAGAACATAGGCATCATGATGGCTGTCTCAAGCTTTGCCAGCCACTTTGGCGCCTGATCCATGTCGCTGAACCTATGATTCCATGATCTATATGTATATTCTGACGCCCAATCAGGAGAGAGACAAATGAACCTCCGAGGGAACAGCCGTATGCTGCAAACAGCTTTCCGTCAAGCTTATATTTGATGTAGTTCTCAACCTTCAGAACTTCGTCAAGCTCTGAAATAAATGTAGAATTCTCCGTATCGTCAAATCCACTGTAGCTGACAACCAGAGTATGAAAGTGCTCCTGAAGCTCATCAAGAACGTGTCCAAAGTTGGTTTTCCAATAGCAGCAGGTGCCAGGAAAGAGCATGATGCTCGGTTTATTTTTATCCCCGAATTCGTAAATTTTCATAAAAATATTCTCCCAATTGTTTGTTAATGTGCTAAATAATCGATAACAGCAGGATTATCATTAACTTGGCATCAAAAGAATATTAAAAATGTATAGAAAAGTATATGACGTAACAGGACAGATATATCATGATTACTTTTGTGAAACTTCTGTAGATTAAGAAATTTGATAGCTTTGGGTATTCCTTTAGGTCTGATTTATCATCAGATTCAGAATATGTTTTGAACGCAAAAATGAAGTGAATATTTTGCTCAAAGATGCTCGTTGTGGGCATCTTTTTATAATAATGAGAATTATTACTATTTTCTTGACAATAAAATAAAAACAGAATATAATCCTTATTAAGAACTAATCCCAATAATGAATGGCGACAAGCAAGAGAAATGCCATTCAAAAAAATCTTGATATATTGGTAGAGGAAGGTGCATCAAGAAAGGTTGAAGTTCCCGATGGACCGAACCGGTTTGATTTCACATTGAGAAATCACTACCATGTCAGGTGCGTAAAGTGCAGTGAGATTTTTGCTGCGGATATGGATGAAATTACCGAATTTGCTGGAAAAAATTCGTAACATTCATGGAATTGAATTTTTGGATTATGATATTTCATTTAAAGGAATTTGCCCGAAATGCAGGGAGAAAAATAGTAAAGAAAACGGAGGTAAAAGAGATGGCAGTAAACAAATATGCAGGAACACAGACAGAGAAGAATTTACAGGAGGCATTTGCAGGAGAGTCTCAGGCGAGAAATAAGTATACCTATTTTGCTTCTGTAGCGAAAAAGGAAGGCTATGAGCAGATGTCTGCATTATTTTTAAAGACCGCAGATAATGAGAAAGAACATGCAAAGATGTGGTTCAAGGAATTAGCAGGAATTG
>ERZ827104.1529-NODE-1529-length-20146-cov-22.588970_pt1 | contig 20146 bp, 23 predicted proteins | sample MGYA00519781_ERZ827104 | MGnify/ENA primary metagenome ERZ827104 (study PRJEB31778, sample SAMEA3449257) | human gut metagenome | biome: human gut; feature: human-associated habitat; material: faeces | place: United Kingdom | collected 2010/2012 ...
CATCTGAGCCTTTTTCTTTTGCTCAGTTTTTTCATAGGTCATTTGACACTATCTTCTAAATGTTCAGTTTAATCGCACACTGTCATATTGCTTATTTCTGCTCTAATATTTTCCAACTCGTGTTTGTAAAATTTTTTTCTTTGTTGCTTTTTGCCGATTTAAGAAACAATATGACCATCCAAAACACAGTAACAAGATGGCTCTATCTCTTCCTGTTCTATCCATGCTTTGACGGTTTCATCGATCATCTTCGCAAGTTCCTGTTCCTGATCTTCAGAAATTTCAAAATTTTCTGCTGCTTCCCCCACATCTTCAGACAGATTTTCTTTAATCGAATCAATAATTTTTTCCTCGCAACTATTCCATCTAAATACCGGCTTTGTACATGTTCCGACGTAAATTTCACTCTCACCCGGATAGCTTTCTTTTGCGTCTTCTATTGCCTCCTGTTCGGTGTCAAATTCCCCATAATAAAGTTCTCCGTCATTGCTATGACAATATTTACTCATGTTTATACCTCTCTTTGCATTTGATACTATCTTTCATTTTTTTCGTGTCTATATCTTTTCTTCTTCCTTTTGGATGAAATCTTTTCTCTGCATCTTTTATACCAGCAATTAAAGTTGCTATCTGTATTGAAGCTAAAGTTTCTTCTTTTGTTTTTCTCGGTAACTGATATTTATTCATGATAGCGTGAATCCTTTTATCAATAGCCATCAGATTATCGAGATTGGTATTCAGTGTATTTCCATCCAAAAAAATCACGGTGCTATTTTCGGGAATTTGACCATAAGCATTTTTATATACAAACAAATGCTTCATTTCCCATTTGTCCGGCAATTCTGTTTTGATGAAAACATATTTAATCCCATTGCTACTTTTCTGAATGCTTTCAAAGCCGATAGGTCGTTTATTTTTGGGAACTTGATTTTTCTTAAATCTGGTTGTGATGCCTGGTTTAATATTTTTTCTTAACATACATTGGCTTAAGGCACCTTTTTTTATGTTAAGTTTGAATTTATCATTGAATGCAATCTGTATTTCATTCAATGAATGCGAAGGTGCATATGCTTCCAAGAAACATATTTCATCTTTTGAATACTTATGACCTGTAGTATATCCTGTAGTAATTTTGTTGTCAGACAAAAAATACTCAACTTTCCATTTAGGAACATCTGTTTGAAATTTTTTATTTAAAGCGTTCGTTATTTCTTCTCGACTATGCCCGGCAGCATAGCTTCTTATAAATTTCTCTTCATCTTCCGTCAAGTGTCTGTATTTAACTTTTGGCATTATTTTTTCCCTCTAAGAAAAATTCAGGAACTTTTACATTTTTTGCGGAATCGTACTCTCCAATAACTTTCTGTGTTTCAATTGATAGCGACACGCCTGCTAATATCTGTTGCGATACACTTGACACTGCCCTCGCCCTATCAATCTCCGTCTTTAGCTCATCGGGGCTTAATGATGTATCTCCAAGTCTTTTCAATTCTGCAAATAAAGCTCCACTTAGCTCATCCCAACCATTCTTCACGTTACCGATACCTCCGTCATTCACATTTTTTCTCTTGCCAGATTTTCCAAACCCTGTTCTAATTCAATCGTTTCCGTTCTTTTCATAAAAATCCTCACAATTAAGTAGCGGCTATGTTAAAGCGTCACTTGTTCCATTAGACTTATTTTTGTACTCGATTCATCCCTTTTTAACGGTCTAAAGCCGGCAGGATTGCGGTAGCCTTGTTTTAATTGTGTCAGCAATAATCCCTGATATTAATCTGCAATGTTTCCCGGCCATTCCATTCATTGATCTGTGGTTCATATAAAAGATTGAGCCGTGTATGCTCTGCATTTCCGGCAAGCAAGCAATCTTTCTCAATCGTGCCAAATCTCCGTTCCATATCTTCTAAAAATGCATCAGGATCTGTAAAATAAATGCCATCAAGAATAAGTCCATTTTCCTGCAACAGCGTAAGTTTTACACCGCATCTGGTCTTACCAATAACCTTTGCTCCGGTAATCCTTGTGCTTCTCGCAGCAAATACAGGTTTTTCATTGCCTTTCCCACATGGTTCCAGTTTTTCAATGTCATGCACAATTTCTTTTGTGGCGTAATCTACCGGCATGACAATATCAATCCTTACTTTTTCAATCAGATCATTATCTTCCAGCCGGCAGTTTTCATTCATGGCTTTTCTAAACGACTCAATGTTCTCTTTTTGCAGAGATAGTCCTGCCGCCATCGGATGTCCGCCAAATTTATCCAGATACCGGCTGCACTTGACCATTTCATCATACATGGAATATTCCTCAATAGATCTTCCCGATCCTTTTACTTCTTCCTTACCATCTGTAAGAACAAATGCAGGTCTGTAAAAGCGTTCCCTTACTTTTCCTGCAACAATCCCTGCAATACTCTCGTGACATTCTGGGAGATAAACGACCAATACCTTATCATCAGGCATTTCTTTTTCGACGATTGCAATGGCTTTTTCTACATTTTCCTGCGTCATTGCTTTTCGTTCATTATTAAATTTCATAAGGAGACTTGCGCTTGCTTCGGCTTCTTCCTCTGTTGATGCTAATAACAGACGCATAGCATGCTGTGCTGTGTCAAGTCTACCGCTTGCATTGATACATGGTCCCAAGACAAATCCGACATGATATGTACTCAATTTCTTATATTCAAGGTTGTTTGCACGAAGCAGTGCTCTCATTCCATAATTCTGCGTATGAGCAAGCATATCCAATCCGATCTTCACAAGGATGCGGTTTTCATCCGTAAGATCCATCACATCCCCAATAGTTGCGAATCCTGCAAATTCTATGAATGGTTTTACTTCAGATTCAGGGATTCCGCATGACTGGTATAAAGCCTGTATAAACTTATAGACAACGCCTGCTCCACAAAGTCCTTTGTACGGATATCCGCATTCGACCTGCTTTGGATTAATGATTGCATCTGCCACACTCTGTTTATACTGACGTTTCCCGTCAATCTCCTCATATGGGATATCATGGTGATCTGTTACGATCACAGTCATTCCTTTTTCTTTTGCATGTGCAACGGCATCAATCGCAGCGATTCCGTTGTCACATGTGATGATTGCTCTTGCGCCTGCTTCATATGCGGCATTGATCAGGTTGATATTAATTCCATACCCATCCTCGATACGATTTGGGATTGCAAAATCAACATCTGCTCCGCATCTTTTCAGCCCACGGTTTAACATATAGGTGCTGCACACTCCGTCTATGTCGTAATCTCCAATGATGCGGATCTTTACGTTTTTTCGAATCAGATCTTTTATAATATCAACTGCCTTTTTCATATCTTTCATCATCCATGGATCATATAAATCCTCATAGCGACCATTTAGATATTTGTTGATCTGATCTGTTTTATCAATTCCCCTGTTACGCATGATTCTGGCAACCGCCGGGCTTATATGAAACTGCTGTGCAATGGCGTTAAAATCTCCACCTTTTCTAAGTTCTATCCATCTTTTTCTCATGATCTTCTCTTTCTCCGGGAAAAGTGTTGGACACCTTTTCGCATAATTCGCATAACTGTCAAATGGAATCTGTCCGGTTTTTTCTATTTTTATAAGCGTAGGCTTACTGATCTGCATCTTGTCGTGCAGGCATAATACCGTAAGCCCATATTTGCGCCTTACTGATCGGAGATCAAAAGAGATCGGTAAACTGTTATTCTGCATCTGCTCTCCCTTCTTCACTTGTATAATATAGCGTATATCAACATATTGAATCGCAAAAAAATTACGGCTCTGTCTTTTCTTTGATCTTTTCCAATGTACGCTCCAGTTCAGAGTATTTATAATATTGCTTTGTATCTTCTTTTTCTGCTCGTTGCTCTGTACTTAGCACATAGCCGGTTCCTCTTTCATTTTCAAGAGATTCTGTCTGCATGACCGTTTCTTCAATATTTTCATTCGAACATCCTGTGATGTTTGATATACATAATATTAAAATACTTAAATATATTATTTTTTTCATAAAATATAGTCCTCCTTTTGTCTTGTATATTATAGCATATTTAAACATATATGTAAACACAACACAATAATCCATTGTAAAAAAAAGCCACAACACATACTGTGATATGACTTTTTCTTCATCATTCAGAACCTGCAACAGCAGGCATTTATTTGTTCCTTATAACTTCGTTCTTTGTGTATTTTTCAAACTCTTCGCCTGCAACAGCAGGCATTTTTTCTCTTTAATAATCATACAAATTTTGTTCTGTGATATGGTCTTCAAAGCTTGATTTTCAATGATTTCTGTTGCTGAGCCATTGCCGTTATTATTGATATTACTTTTCCCCATCGACGGTTTGAGGTACTGCAAAGAATCTGTTGCCTTTAACATAAATGAAATCCGCATTTGAAAGTTCGACGGTTTGAGGTACTGCAATGGCTCTGTTGCCTAGTTCTCGTTTCATAATGTCTCCTTTTTTATCAACAGCTATAGGATTAATAAGGCTTACGGCACTGTATTTACCTTTATACTTATTTGGATTTACGGTAGAGTCCAAAGTTTTTTTATCTTTATTCATTTTAATTAACAATCCTCCGTCTCAATATTTCTTACTACTTCCAGCATATCTGAAAAGATTCCGGCACATCCAAGCTGTGTCATTTCTTCCTTATAAGGTTCTAGCTGGTTCAAAATTTCATTTTTCTGTGCCTTGTCATTTTCTTCTTTTAATTGGATGTAACCAACGAGCATATGATAAAAATATTGTTTTTCATCAGGGGTTAGTTTTACAAGCTGTGCCCGGATATCTGTCATAATTTCGTCATTTCTAGTGGAAACATCATCAGATACAACATAATCAATACTTGTGTGCAACGCATTGCATAATGCCATAAGAGTATCCAAACTAGGTGTACGGTCACCACGTTCAATCTGTCCGATATAATTAGTTGAAACATCAATGGCTTCGGCTAATCGAGCTTGGGATAAACAATTGTTGACTCGTAAACGTCGTATTTTCTTGCCTAATGAAAGTTTCTGTTCCGAATCCTTCATACCGTAATCATATTTTTTTCCCGCAAGGCGGCATTCTTCTACTATGCCTATGGCTTTATACTGCTGCAGCATTTTGACTGCCTGTTCTGCAAGCTGGATCGCTTCACTATATTCATCAGCCCTAGGGAAATTTTCATTCAATGCTTCATTCAATTCATTGAGCATATTTATTAATTTGTTATCATCCATAAGTTAACACCTGCCTTTTTCTGTTATTTGATTATATTTTTGCTTTTTACTAATTCCACAAATGATTTTGCCATCGCTGGTGTTAATCTATGGTAGCTGTTTTCGTGTCTCCATTCTGCAAGAGTTACCTGCCAGTTCTCCGGTAAAACCTCCATATGTTCAAGCAGCATATTCTTTTCTTCTTCTTCCCTATTTAACACATAGGAAAGCGCCACATTGAGATATTTGATGGCTTTGGCATAGTCTACTTCCCTTCTGCCTATCTTCCAGCCGCCCAGCTTTCTGTTTGTGATCGCATATCTGATCCTGACAGAATCTAAATAGGTCAGGTTGAGAAATTCATCTTCGAAAACTTCCATGTTTGCCCTTGCCATTTTTTTTGTAGAATCCCAAGTAGCTGTACAGTCTGATTTTTCCTCTGAAATGTAATAATGTGAATCAGACTGTTTATATTTTACGTCATGTACGGCCTTTTTATAGCATTTATATTCGTCAGTGAACGCCCTTGACTCATAAGAGATTGAATCGTTACGGTAGTACTTATTCTTCCAGATCACCCATTTTTTCACATTCTCTTCGGTAAGCTTGTCCTTTGCATGCGGATAAAAGTCTGGATAGAATTTTCCTGCTTCCAACGTGATCTCTTCTTCTTTTAGTTCAGGTGGTCCGGCAAGTTCCATGAAATGATGATTGACAGTCCATGATGTATCTGTAATAGGTACCTTTTCATTCTTGCAGTCATATGGATAGCACAGATAGCTCACAGTGTATGATTCATCTGTTTCGACCAGATTGATCGGATACACCGTGCTGTTAGCAATGCTGACATCATGTGTCCGGTTCTTGTCCCCACGCCCTCTGTCGTTATTATATCTCTGGAACTGCGTCCCGGCGCTGGAATATGCATCATCCCTTGTAATGTACTGTATAGTCAGTACCATGTCTCCTTTTTTCATTTCCCCGGCTGTTGCCTTTAAGATATCTACCCATGTGCCATAAGTATTATCCTCAAGCCATCCGTCTGCCAAGGAAAATACCACGTATGGGTTTGGTTTCATTACTTTTACTTCTTCCGGAAGCCTTATCAGTTTTCCTTCATTGATAAGTCCCTGCAGGATAGATATGATAAAAAACCTTGCAATCTTTTCTTCCCTTGTGGTGGATGCTGCGTACTCTGTTTCCTGTGTTATAGTTTCTTTTTTTGGTTCATAGTACATGTTATCATCGCTGATCCTGATTCTATCTTCATCCGTCCATCCGATATAAAGATTGTCTCCATCACGTACCAGGATCCCGATCGTATGACCATGATATTTTTCATAAGATTCCAGCATATTTTCAAACCTGTCGCTTGTGCAGTAGCCAGTTCCGCTCCTGCTCACTTTGACAAATGAAACTGATTTATCTCCCGGACAGAAAAGACCGCTCATATCCCTGCGGTGTTTTAATAATTCTTCGAAGTAACTGCAGTCCTCACCATCAAAATCATAAAGGGCAATAAGTTTTCCTAATTCCTCGTCAAGAAATCTTAATTTCTGGTAGATCACAAGCGGTGCGTTCATGTCGGCAGGCTGCCCTTCAGTAAGTTTTGTAAAATTTACTACTTCCCCTGTCATGCAGCGGATCGCATATATCTGTGTGTCGAGCATATATATCTGATTATTCAGCTCCTCGACTTTTGCTTCAAGTTCTGCTTTCTTTTCTGCAATGATCTCATTCTGCCTGCGGTATTCTTCTTCCAGCTGCCGTCTGAACTCGGCAATCCTCTGTTCTGTTTCTTCCTGAATAAATGCAAGCTGCTGTCTCGCTGTTTCTATTTCTGCCTCTTTTTTCTGGATCCGGTTTTGGATATCAGTTTTTGATACATCACCTGAAGCCATCATTAGGCTGCTGTCACTGCCGCCTAATGATGTCAGCCTTGAAATGCTCACATCGTCATAATCTTTGTACATTTCCAAGCGTACAAATCTGGCAGGCAGTATCCATTCCCCTTCTGATGCACGGATCATCACGAAGCGTTCTTTTTCGTCCAGATAAATGAGGTCAAAGCACTGCTCCATGCGTTTATTATATTCATCCTGCTCAAACAGCTTCTTTAACCAACTGCCACCTTTAGTTCCGTGTTCCAGTGCATCATATACGCCGGGTATTTTTCGACTCAACTCATAAAAATTGATCTGATCACCAGATTCCCAGTCCGAGGCACTGGCTTTAGACCAGTTTTCCGTTCTGAATTTTTCAGCTTCTTTAGATGTGATCCACTGTGTTATTTCATTTTCATCTTTCAACCACGCTTTTCCGATTACCGGCATCCGTTTTTCCATGAATTTTTCCTTTCCGCATATCTAACCAAAGATACTTGTTCTGCTTTACATCCGTCCGTTTGCTTTGAGCCTGCATATCTTCATTTCTGATAAGTTCATCACGATCTGGTCAATCTTATTGATATACCACATGAGGAGCATTCCCGAAAGAAATCCGCCTACATGCCCGATCCAGTCAATGTTAAAACCAATACTGTTAAAGATCAGCATTGCACCTGCAAATCCGGCAAACCGCTTTTTCATTCCGATCATGTTATCATCTGTCAGCACATCCATTACCAATGCTCCAAGTAATGCAAATATGGCTCCGGATGCCCCGACGGTTATAGTCTGCAAATCTTTCATTACAAAATAATGATATGCAGAGGACAGATAGCCTGCAGATATACCGCCGAGCATATATACAGCAAGAAACCTCAATGTTCCTTTTCTTTTCAGCAACATCTTTCCAAGCAGATAAAGAGACACAACATTTCCAAACAAATGTCCGATACTTCCATGTTCGAACATATAGCTTATAAGTCTTGCATATTCTTTATTTATAATGATTGCGTTTGCTGATATTGCATACGCTTCCAGCCCGTTATTTGATGTATAACCGGCAAAGCCAAGTCCTCCGGTCTTTACCGCATTATAAAAGCAGCAAACATTTATCATCATAATGATATATAAGATCCATGTGCTGTAATTGCCATTTACCCTTTTTGAAATATCCAAATTTGCTTTTGCGATTTTTCTTTGCTTTTTGGAAAAGTCAATAAAATCAAGGCATTCCTTCTCATATCGTGCCGAATATCCACGGCATTTTACTTTTGAATCAGAGCAGTCTATGGTTATCATATTCTTGCCGTAAAGTTTATGTGTTCTTGAAGAACCGATTAATATGATCAATGGATCAACGGCAAGAAGGATATTATTTTTTTCTTCTGCCTCTCGTATCACAGCATTCAGAGAGCATGTCCCACTCACTTCCGCCTGTATCGCTTCAATGACAATAACAGTTTTTAATTCCCTGATATTGCTCATATAGATCTTTGCATGCCTTCTGGTTGCACCAATTTGGTTATATCCATTCTTAAAAAGTATTGTTTCAATATCCCTGCCTGTTGTAATCATTGCCGCCTCCGTTCACAGGATTTTTAGCTCTTTTTGCTAGTTTTTTCCTGCCTTTTCAAGTCTTTTGATGAAATCTAGAAAGAATTGTTTTTGTCTTTATCCTTTATTGTTGCACTTCTGATATACCGTCATTCTAATGCTTTTTGGTATTGCTTTTCTCTTTGCATCCATTATTTCTACCTCATGTTCAGTTTATCTTCCAAAAAATGGTTCTAACTCTCTTTCAAATTCTTTCTTTTCAAAAGCTCCGTTTCTTCTTCCAATTTCACTGTTTGCTCCATGTAAAGATGCGCTTTCACAAACACCTACATCCCCGTCGCAGAATGCAGGACTATAATCACACCCTTCGCATACCTTCGCTAAATACGATTTATTTTTCATATTAATTACCTCCACTAAGTTCAGTTTATCTGTACATTCGCCTGCAATTACCGCCCTTGCAATGACGCATAAGTGTATCATCTCTTATCTTTTCAAGATAATGTTCGCTTTGCCTATTGGAACAGTAATAGCACAGATTTTCAATATCGGGTTTTTTATGACTGCAAAACTTGCAATTTCGCAAATCATTTTTTAATCTTGCCATTGTTTTACCCCGCTAAATTAAAATTCCTCTATAATATTTTCGACTGCATTTATTCCAAAATCAATATCACAAACCATGCAACTACGTTCAGTTTAAATACTTATTGATTGCTTCTTCTACATCTGATAAACGCACCCACTGGTCAACTTCCTTATCTCCTTCATAAATTGGTGCATCTTCCTGTTTAGCACGTTCCGCAACCTCTGCCAGCACTGCAACTGAATAGTTTATAATTGCTTCGTTTCTGATTTTTTCATCTGTTGTTACAGGAAGTTCTTGTAATGCTGTCAACCTGTCAGATTCGTAGCAGTAATTTTGCATAACTGCGTTAATTGCATCCTGTCTTTTAATTAATTCGCCCATCTCTTCTACCTCCATTAAATTCTAAATGTTCAGTTTATCTAGTTAAATTCTGGCTAAAAGTCATTTCCTTATGTTCGCAAGCAAAACTTATCATACCCTTTTCGCTCATTTCAAATGACATATCCGTTTTCTTCTTTTCGGTAAATTCCTTATCTGTTTCATAAAGACTTACAATGCCCTTTCTTCCATACATAACATAATATTGTCCTGTTTTATTATTGGTTGCTGTTCCTATCCACTTAAATCCTCTCATATGCCACCTCTCATGTTTCTAAACTTCTCCTACTATAAATTCTAACGTTCAGTTTAGTTATTTAATATTTTCTTGCTCTTGCCAATTTCATTGGCATAAATACCATCAGAGCAGCCTCTTTTATCGCCTCGCCAGTAATTATAACAGCCACTTAGTTCAGGATATTCTTCGCATTTTAATTTATAAGGTTCTACGATTGTAGCGCAATATATGCCATTAGGAATATGCCCATACTTTTTAATGTCTTTATCCCTAACTATACTTTCGATAAAATGTGTAACAGATATTTCTACAATATCTCCCTTTTCAGCTCTTAATAATGGTCTGTCAAATTCATACGGGATATCTTTCATACTTTCTCCAACCTAAATACTTATTTTGGGTTATTTATAATCTTCAAATCTCTGCACGGCAGCAAAGGCAAATCTCGAATTAACCCATCGTTGCATACGCTTCAGATCATCTTTGGGTTTAAGCCTATATTTATCGTAAATCATCACGTATGGGCTGTATCCAAGATCCCGGAGCGTATATATTCGCTCCAAATCCTGCTCTATACTGGAATTAAATCCACACAGAACGTATACTGTCATTTTCCTATGATCCCATCCGGTAAGTTGTTTAAACATTTCAAATTGCGGAACAATCTTATCTTTATCTTCATACCGGTCCCATGCGAAATGTATCTGTTTAATCTTCATCTGCCGAATGTATTGTACTTTTTCCTCTGTCATGATACGAATATCACATCCTTGCGAAAAATCCACCCACGCCCCGCTGTCAATGAGCTGTTGGCTCAGTTCTTTCCAATTCTTGCAGGCAAACATATTCGGATCGAGTAGCACAATATTTTTCTGACCGTTCCAAAACTCTGAAAGATCTGCAACCTTTGTTGAGCATCTGCCCTCTTTTTTTGCAACGATACAGAAATCGCATCCCCTAGGACATCCTCTTGTCAGAAAGCCATACGCTGAATCTTTGCATAAATCCGGGTAAAGGCTATAGTCTGGATAAATATGCTCAATTTCTTTTGGAAGAGGATCTCCACCGTCCGGATAATGGTATCCAGTGCCACCTCTTATTATCTCCACACCACATACCGGATGCGGATAATCTGGGGTAAAGGTAAACACTTTACTCATGTAAACTCTATCTGGCGGATTGCACCACGCAGTCAACGGATCATACCATTCTACCGTATCGCCCTGCTGTTTATGCCACGCTGACAGCTTCATGAGTGGTAAGCTTGGAAAGTTGTGACCGTCAACATCTATCAGTCCTACTCTCATTTTCCTCTCCTAAATTCTAATTTAACCAACGCATACAACGACAACTACAGAATTCTTTTTCAGTCCATTTTCCTTGCAGAAATCAGTCCAGAAATCTTGCAATTCACTCTGTGCTGTAGATGCAGAGTTAACTGTAAATTCTGTTTCCATTATGTCTTTATTTTCCATGTAGCTTATCTGGTATGTTGGCTTATATTTTTCTGCGCATTCCCAGATCCTTTTCTTAAATGCTTGCTTTATAGTCGCCATCTTCAACACTCCTCTGTTCTGTCCTAACTTCTCACCATGCTCAGTACTTTCTAATTTAGTTACTATATATCATCAATATTTGCTGTATTTTCACCTTCGCCGCAGTCAAGATACTTATAGTATTCTTCTTCTGTAATCTCCCTGGAGTGCCATTTTCTTCGCATGATTCTATCCATTTCCAATTTTGCCGCTTTTTCCTGCCTTCTCATCTGATATTCTTTATCTACTGCAGCAATTTCTCTTTTCCACTTATCCCATAGTGGTGTAGTAAAAATCTGCCATTCCACATCCGGTAAATGTACTGTCAATTCATCCTTGCATTTATCATCAATATTAAGCGGTGGTTTCCAGAGATTGATAAAATAAATTTCGTAAAGATTCATATCCGCTTCTGTTTGAAATTCTGCATACTCTATTTTTGTCACCAAATTGATAGAAATGCTTCTCTGCATTGGTTTTTTGAAAAGATGACCGTGGATTCTCGATTGCAGTGGCTGCTTCGTTCTGCCGAGATAAACTAATACATCTCCGTACCAGATGCGGTACAATATAAAACCTTGTATTTTGCTCATAAATTACCTCGCTTGATTCTAAGTTTAGTTAATCTTTATCTGCATAATAATCAAAACCTCCCTAGCTTTTTCTGATATTTCTTTACCAATTTCTTCTTGTTATGTTCCTCTTGTTAGAGCTTCTATTATCATCAAAAGAGCGTCTTCCCTCCGCTCATTTATATCTTATCTCTTTTGTCTTGTTTATTATAGCATATTTAAACAAATAAGTAAACATATAAAAATATATAAAACAATAGAAAAGCCGAGGCTAATCCAACCTCGGCTTAGATCTTATTATTTGTATAATCTTTGGCACTTCCCATATCTAAAGAAAAGGGGGTTACAGTAAATTTTTGGGTAAGCTTATAATTTTGTTTAATTCCTGTGCCTGATTCTGCATCTGTTCTGCCATATTGGCAACACCAGTCATCATGGCGTTTAACTCATACATATCCGGAAGCGGACTCATATTGTAAACTCAACGTTCGAAAAACAAATATACTTTGTAACCGCTATTTTCTGCCACCGCACCTACCCAGTACGCAGATACGGATTCCTGTTTAACCCTTTCGTTGTTCAGACCATTCAAAAGCGCATCCCTGTCAAAGTCTCCGCCCATATCGCAGCTCATGTAAAAATATCCTTCCGGATTTCCACTGTCTTCCATGATCTGCTGTGCTGCGGCATCCACAATTCCTTCCATGCACGCTTCGGTGAGTTCGTCTGCATATCCGGACACCGCTGCTCCCGGATAGATCTCGCCCACTACTTCTCTTACTTTTTCCGTAAGTTCCTCGTTGTAGCCTGATATGTATACCTGCTTCGCCTGTGAGGTTCCCTGCACAGTTCCTCCATGGTCTGTCTTTGTCTGTTCTGCCACATCCTTTGCCCGTTCAACATCCCTTTCTGCCTCATTCTGCGAGCGTGTGAGCAGATTTGAGCCTTTTCCTATGACAAACCCGGCCAAGAGCATGACTGCAGCCAGAGCAATGACGACTGGTACCGTATTCGTCTTTTTCTTTTCGCCATGATAATAATTATAAAACTCGTCTTCAGCTTCCTGAAGGTTTTCTTCGTCCATTTCGTAATCTTTTCTCATACAAATCCTTTCCTTTTTGACACTTCCCGAAGCTAAAGCTTTGGAGTTTTGCCAGCTAACTTATAAGTTACTCCGGGGCATATGCCCCGGAGTCCAAATCTATGCTATGGATATGAAATTAATTCAGATATAAGATTCCTGTTGTGTACTGGTCACTTAATTTCGTGTCAAGTGTAATGATCGCCACATCCCCGTCACGGATCTCTACATCATTCAGTTCATATACATCACGGACCTTTGTGGTATCTGGATCATTTTTACGTTCCCTCTCCCACATATCAAGCCCGGTTCCGTCTGCACCGCCATAATAAGTGAGATGTTCATTTGTGCCGTGCACATACGTGTCGATCTTAAATCCAAGTATCAGGTAACCGTCATCCAGCCAGTAATCATCATCTTCTGAAGCCTGTCCATTTTCTGCCAGTGCTTTCTGGAAATCATCCTCATACTGGCTTCCTTCCGGATTCTTTTTGACAACATGGATCTTTGACGGTATCTTATATTCTCCATACCATGTCTGCATGGATTTTTCAAACTTATCATATACCGTCCTGTTGATGTCTCCAAGTCCGTTTGTCTTTCTGTATCTGAGGCTGTCTGCAGAACTGTTATCTTTGTTGGCTTCCAGCTCCTCCTCGTCTCCGGTCAGAAGTTTCTGTGTGGACTGCAGCGTGATACTGCCTACCGTATAGCTTGGTGTCTCATGATATAAGATTTCATTATTTGATTTGTCAAATTTCTTTGCCGTATAGGAAACCGGATCATAATCTCCATAATCGTAATAACTGTAAGCAAAATAGGCATCCCCGATGCTCACGGTCTGGATCTTATTACTGTCCTGTGGTGATCCTGCCTTGATAAAGGATTTCCCATCCAGATCATAATAAATGTTCACATCCTCCGTCACAGTGCCGTCCGGTGCGATATACCGGTAGGTCGGCGTGATCTTGATGGTATCGTCATTATTATACAGTCTTGAGATCGTTTTAAAGGTAAAACCAAATTCGTGTCCTGCCTGCAAGAATCCCATGCCTCCGAAAGTGCCTCCGCTATAGATATTGGACTTTCCATTCGTGAACGGGATCGTGTTGATCAGATCCCATGCATTGGTCAATGTTCCGTCAAGCACATATCTTACGTTTGTCTCTCCAAAGCGGTTCGTTGTGCCGACACGCTTCTCCTGCTTATGCTTTGTGAACTGGTATACGCCGATACCTTCTGATCTGTCATATCCTCCGAAGATCTGCTCGTCATTGATACCTGTCACTTTGAAATCATAAATGACTCCGGACACCTGCACCGGATAGTTATAGGTTGCGACATAGTTTCCGAGGTCGCTGTTATAGGTGTATTCCTCCATGTTGTTGACGGCTGACGAGTTATTTGCAAATACACGCACCTGAACCGGGTTTGTATTTACATCATAGCCTGTGTAATCTGCCACGCCATACACGCCCTCGGCTGCCCATGACGGAAGGTAGAACTCAAACGATTCCACATTTCCAAGGTCAATCCATTCGGTATATCCTGTTGCAGATTCTACATCATAATATGTATCATTCACTTTTGCGGAAAATGGGAACCGCACCTGTTTATTTTTCACGTATTTCGTGAAACCTGACACATTCGTGTAACCTTTCTGCTGGAAGTAGGTGTTCCAGTCAAAGTCTACATTATAAGTGTTATCAAGGATAAGCTGTGTTGCCCCGGTCTGGTTGATAAGCTGTGTCTTTCCCTCTCCCATCATGGAGATCGGCGCAACAACCGGACTGTGTACCACGATCGGCTCATTATGCTCATATCCTGCCATGATCGCCGAAATGCTAAGCTCGTTGTCTACAAATTTCATTGTTCTTGTCTCGCTGCTGCTTCCTGCGGCAAACCGGTTGTAAACTGCCTGCAGCGTTGTGTAATAATATCCGTTATTTGTTTCTTCCGGGATCGTCACAACCGTGCTTCCGGTCACTTTATCGTTTGCCGGGTTCTCATTCATTTCCACATTTGCATTTTTCACAAATGTAAAATTAATGCCGTCCTGATTTAAGTAATTGGAGCCGTCCAGCGTCAGCTCGTCATTTTTTACAATGATCTCTTTTGCCCCGATATAAGAAGCAAACTGCTGTTTCACATAATGCTGGACTGCACTGTCTGAAGGATCAAGTTCTGAACTGTCAAATGTCCCATCCACGGAGTATCCCGTGATATCCGGCCAGATGATATGATAATCATCATCCGGGGTATAGGTTGTCCCTGCAAATGTCGAATGGTCGGTGCTGCTATGTTTTTCTCCGTTTATTGCAATATCATACTGGATATCTGCCCGGTTGCTGTACGGCACGGAAGAAAAGTCATTTGTAACAAGCGCATTGTTGTACTCCAACAGGTTCATGCCGCTGATATAGTAATACTGCACCGGATCCATCTCATATGAGATACTTCCGCTGTAATGGTACGTCTGTGTAGAAGTCGTCTCATATGTATAGGACATGACGTACTGATAGCCACTTGGGCTTGACGCATCTTCGATCCTTATATACCAGTCTCCATAGGTCTTTCCTCCGGAGACCTGTCCGGACATATCAGAGCTTGTGATCTGTGATCCGGTATGTGTTACCTGCACCTGTTTAGTTACCGTAATGTCATACGGCACCTTATAGGTCTTTACAACACTTCGGGAAGATACGTTGACGTGTCCGTACCACGAATCCAGATTGATCGCATTGGTATAATCTTCGGTCGTCGGGATCTTTACTCCGATGTCAAAGGTATCATCATCGTTATATGTCCTCAGATCCGGTGCTGCGTAATTATCCCCGGACTGGTTCGTGTCATTTCCTGCCTCAACATTTGACGCTTCGGAATCCATGTTTTTGACAAGCACACAGCTTCCGTCTGTCATTCCGGTGAGATCTTCCACGCCCTCTGTCTCTTTCTCCGTCTTAGTATTGGCACCCATTACGAGGAAACGGTTGAAATGCGACGGGATGGAGATGGTCTTGGTTTCCTCTTTCGCCCATGGGGCGGCGGTGATGAGTTTGTTCCAGTTGGACCAGTCGTAGATTTCGCCTTGAAATTGTCCTGAAGCTAATTGAATATCTCCTTCCGCCCCTCCCTTTTCTCCATGACGGTACATGGTGATGATGCAGTCGATGCCTATATACGCCCTCTCATTATTTGCCAGTTTTTCTTCGATTTCATCTCGCCAGTCCGGATACACGTTGCCGATCGATCTTAAAAGATCATCTTTCTGGATCATATAAGTCGTGATCCGGACATTGTTTCCCTTTGCATCTTTGGTGTCGTACTCCTTTTTTGTAGAATCATACTGGCTCAGCGGAACAATGATGTATTCTCGCTGTTTTCCATCGTAGGACCATTTCTGGTTGACAGGGAGCGTACCTGCATCCACATACACATGTCCGTCCGATTCCCCTACATAAAAATGCGAACCGCCATGCAGTCCGTCTGTCGGATCAACATCTTTTTTGATCCTTGAAAACTCGATTCCGATCGTCCGGTAAAAGACACTTGATGTTTTCTTGACATCCATGGTCTGGTAGATAAAACATTCACTCGGTTCATCGTAAAAGACGATCTCGCCGTTATAATTCTGCCACACGCTCTCACTGATATCAGCCCTGATATCCTGCGGTCTGGTCATCAGGCATACTGACACCATCATCAAAGCCGAGAGCAGGCAGCAGATCCCTTTCTTTAATTTTCCCATTTTTGATTTCCTTTCTAGTGGTTTTGTATATTATAGCAATGTTCAACAATTATTGCAAAAAAACGACCACTGCCTTTTTAGGGGCAGTGGTCTGTTTAAATTTCTGTATATTTATTTGTTGGTTGTTTGCTGAAATGCCTGTATTTACTGTCTTTTATGCCTTTTTGCAACAGCCATAATCACGATCGCCGCAACAAGGATGATACAGACAGCAATTCCGATCACGGCAGTAAGTGACAATGGACACTTTTGTTGAATTGACTCTGTCTTTAACACTTCCCCACATTTTTCACACGTAAGTGTTTTTTCTCCGGCTGAAAACAATCCGGCTTCTTTCGTGACCGCCCATTCTCCTTCAACATGTCCGGCTGCTGGGATTGCTTCCTCATAGGTATCTCCACAAACCTTGCAGGTGTATGTGTTTGTTCCATCTTCTGTGCAGGTGGCATCTGCTGTCTCCGTAATCTCATAATCATGTCCTGTTGCCGGAAGGGGTTCTTCCTTGGTATCTCCGGTAATGGAGTTTGTATATACGATCTTTCCGTCCGCTGTACAGGTAGCTTCTGTCCGTTCTGTTTCTTCCCAGGCAGCGTCGATTTCTTCCTGTGTAGGTTCTGCCTTTGTTTCGGTCTTAGTCTCTGTTTTGGTTTCTGTTTTTGGTTGTTCTTTTGTTTCGGAAGTGGCTGCCTGGTTATCTGCTGGTGTTTCTGCTTTGGTTTCGGTCTGTGCTGTATTACTATTGGATGATTTACTTCCAGCCGGCGTGAAGTCCTGTGGAATCCAGCCTTCTGCTTTGAGCTGGTCTACATATCCGAGCAGGTATCCGTCATTGATCATTGTTTCAATGACGGATGTTGAATAAGCAGCTTCCTGAATTTCCGCATAAATTTCAGCATCAGTACTATACTTTTCTGCAAGACGATAGTTTTCGTCATTTCTACCTATGGTTTTGTCTCCGCCGTCAATAATCAAACTTGTACACTTTTGCTCACCTCTATTGATTGCAATACCGCCAATACATAACCATGTCATTCCAACTAACAATGCAGTTACCAATAATTTAGATTTATTTTTCATATATCATCCCTCGTCTTTCTGAAAAAAGTTTTATTTGTTGAATATATGTATATTATAGCATATTTAAACAAATAAGTAAACATATATTATTATCATTTTTCACTTATATTCCTTGGGTTTTAAGTATTCTTGTGATTATTGCAATCGCTTCAAAAATGCATTCATTCAACAAGACAAAATATTGTATTTACGCTATGTGCCAAAACACAGGTATATTATAATTCACTGCCGAACAAATTTCTACTTTAAATCTGTAATCTTAGCTACCTGACATCCAATATAAAAACACCTCTGACAAACTTGGCTATTCTTGATGCTCCCTATATTTACAGAAAAGAGGCTTTACGACAAATTGCATTTTCAATTGTAACATTCTCGTTTTCCTTGTATCATAGCACTTGTCATGTTGAAAAAGCACATATTTTTTGATATAATGTAATCAGGTGCTACCATAACGGTAGGCGGTTAGCCCTCAACAGAGGGACTGGACCCTCTGATTACATAGAAATCTTCGAAAGAGGAAATTTGTTAACGGAGGGGATGCTGATGATAACACTGACGGAACTGATTCAGTTCACAAGTTTATTGATAAGCGTTGCCGGATTATTTTACCTTATCGGGAAAGATAACCATGGCAGAAAAAAATAACCGCCCTCGCCCAAGGTTGCGGTTATTTTTATAATGCGTAAACCGGGCTGACAGTCTATCGGTAGCACCTCTTTGTATGTTAATATTAGCACGCTACATTGTATTTGTCAAACCAATTAATTTCTCTTGTAGTGTTCTGGTACTTTCACCTTCTTCAATTACCGTCCTGCTCTTTTTTCATCTCCAACGGAATAAAACCGAGATCTTGATAAAAAGACAATTCAGCTAGATTCGACGTACATACACATCCGTTATTAATTGTAATGATACAGGGACGTGTTAACTTCTCTTTCGTCAGTTCATTGAATTTTTTTACTTCATCATCATTATTTAAAATTATGATGAAATTAAGTTCTGACTGCTTTATGTAATTAGTTTCCAAATGCTTTATTTTTTCTGCCATTTATTCCTCCTCCAGTATGTCCTCAGGATTAACTTCAAGTGCATCAGCAATTTTTCCGAGCGTCTTTGGCGAAATATTTTCCCTCTCCAGATCACACAAAAAAAGTTGTGGGTGGAGCAGCTAAGTAATGTTGCATTTTCTCGTTGTATATATATAAATATGCTTGCTATTTATTTTGTATATATTTAACATAACATAAATTAACCAAAAGTCAATATTAAGTTAATTCTAAATATGTATTTTTTTTATAAAAAATGTTGTAAACTGTTTATATGTGGATTGAAAGGCGGATAATAACATGAAACTAGGATTAACCGATTTACGAGACGGAGCTGGATTAACTCAAAATGATTTAGGAGAAAAATTGAATTTAGACAGAAAATCTATCGCTGACTTGGAGAGAAAAAAAAGAATCAGTGAAGATACTGCAATACGCTATCTGTCTGCGCTCGAATACGAGTATGAAAAAACAACGATAAGTATAATAGATGACGATAAGACTGGGCGTACCGATAATTCATATGACTGGATAGAGTGCAGCAACGGTACTGCTTTCAAGATTTCCAGAAAAAACCTGATTTCTTTTTTTACTGAATACAAAGATAATATTCGCACCTTGAGAAATATTGTCGGATTCAAACAGCAGGAGCTAGCCGATGCTGCAGGAATAAAGCAGTCTTCCGTTGCTTTGTACGAATCTGGCAAAATCAAAGTCAGTATAGCTAATTTCAGAAAAATTGTTGATGCGCTTGGATATGACTATTCTGATCCAGATAACGTATATGTTCTCGGAACTCCGTTAAAAAAAATCATGGAAGACAATGTCCACAAACAGAAACCGGAAAACGATGCAGAAATCATGTGGAAAAAATACAAAAAGCTTTCGTTAAAGGCACAGCGCATCGTTAATGAACTTGTAGACTATCTTGCAGAATATTAATATAGGAATATTATAATGTCTAATCGCAGAATATTTTTCACTAAGTTTAATTCGAATATTATTCCAGTCTTTTTCGTGAAATGGATTTATGTGATTTTTAGGTTGAAAATCACATAAATCACATGACTCCTATTTGGATCAGATGTATAATAATGATGATCACTTGATGTATTCATTCAGGAAAGGAGGAAACTTTAAGTAATCAAAATCATTGTCAATAGTGACTAAATGTGTTAAAATATACTCATGGAGGATATTGTTATGAACACATCTAATATCA
>ERZ827104.1531-NODE-1531-length-20102-cov-7.514291_pt1 | contig 20102 bp, 22 predicted proteins | sample MGYA00519781_ERZ827104 | MGnify/ENA primary metagenome ERZ827104 (study PRJEB31778, sample SAMEA3449257) | human gut metagenome | biome: human gut; feature: human-associated habitat; material: faeces | place: United Kingdom | collected 2010/2012 ...
CGTCGCCGCGCAGCCGGAAAAATCGCCCGGCGCGCCCACGTCCACGCTCCACGCCGCCGTGGCGACGGCGCCGTCCGCGTCCGCCTCGTACCAGAACCAGCTCAGCGGGTCGCCGAGCTTCGTGCACCAGACGGTGTCCTGCGCGCACGCCCAGATGCGGTTGCCGTAGCTGCACGCGTGCTGCGCCATGGGCATCGGCCGCGTGATCGTGACGGTCTCGGTCGTCCCGGCGGCGGAGAACGTGTCGGCATCGAAGCGCAGCGCCGCGCCGGGAATGGCGCGGATGATGTACGTGCCGTTGTCCTTCGGGTCGGAAAAGCCGCGGATCGTCACGGCGTCGCCCACGCGAAAGCCGGCGGCGATGCCGTCTGCGCTGAGCGTGTCGGCGCGGGCGCTGCTGCCGTCGCCGTCGTCCGTGCGCGTGAGCGACACGGTGCCACTCCAGCTCGGCTCCGCGTTGCCGAATGCGCCCGTGTCCGGCCGGAACCAGAGCTTGTCCGGCCAGATGAGCACGGTGCCGCCGAGCTCGGCGAACACCTTCGGCCCGTTGATGAGCGTGCAGCCGGCGACGGGCGTGCCGTTGAAATACAGCGCCGTGCCGTCGCACCAGAGCAGGCCGCCGGCGGCGGCAAACAGGCCGTTCGGCGCCCCGCCGCCGGGGTAGGTAAGCGTGCGGCCCGGCCGCGTGGAAAACAGCGGCGCGTCGGCCGCCGAGCCGTTGGTCATTTCGTAGATGCCGCCCTCGCCGCAGCCCGGCCGGTGGTCGTAGCCGCGGAAGTCGGTCTGCACGCGCCGCGTCACGGCCATGGCGCGGGGAAATGTGGGTAGATGCATGCGCTGCCTCCTTACTGATCTGTGGTCTGCCCGCTGCGGATGTCCGCGCGCAGGCGCTCGAGCGCGGCGGGGTTGAAGTTTTCGCTGCCGAGGTTCGTGAGCGTGTACTGCAGTGCCTCCAGCAGCCGCACGATCGTCTCCTCCAGCGCCGTCACGCGCGCATCGAGCCCCTCGGCGCCGGTGCGCTCCGGCAGCGGGAAATTCAGCGGGGAAAAGTCCGTCATGCCGCACCGTCCCCGTCTCCGCCGCCGCGGTCGGAAATGCCGGCGCGCAGCGCGGCAATGGCCCGCAGGAGAAACGGCGGCATCGGCGCGCCGAGCGCGCCCGCGTTCTCGGCGATGCTGCCGAGCTCCGTCAGCAGATACCACGCCGTCACGAGCGGGCACAGCAGCACGTCATAGTCGATGCCCAGCCCGGGCACGCTGCCGAGCAGCACCCGCAGGGCAAAGTCCAGCAGCGCGGCCACGAGCACGCCTGCCACGGATCCGGCCTTGTGCCAGAGCCCCTCGCGGGCGACGCGGCTGCTCCATGTGCCCGCGTGCAGGGCGGCGGCGCTGCCGGTGGCGTAGTCGAGCAGCATGGCCGCAAACCATGCCGCCATCAGCCAGCCCGTCCAGCCCCAGAAGGCGGTCAGGGCGGCGGCCGCCGTGCAGGCGGCCGCTTTGATCGTTGTGAGTCTGTCCATTTATTGCTCCTGCCTCAGCGCGAGCATGCGCTGCATGATTACCAGCAGCCGGATCATGTCCATCGACAGGTCGAGCCTTCCGCCGCCCACGCCGCCGATTGCGCCGGCGTCCACGAGCGCGCGCACCGTGTCCTGCGCCCAGCCCGGCATCTCTTCGATCGTGTTGTACCTAATCATGTCATCCTCCTCGTCTGTGTCTGTATTTCCCGCGGCCAGTGCGGCCGCGACATCCCTGCGGAATCCGTCCATCGTGTAGCCCATGCCATAGGCATTCCACAGATATTCCGGGTCGGCGTGGTTGCTCGCCACCCCGCGCCGGTGCCCTTCCGCATGGCCGATGATGACGCCATCCGCCAGCGGGTCAAGCCCATACGTCTCGCACAGCCGCGCGAACAGCTCCACAGCCGTGCGGTATGTGCCCGCAATCTGCTCGGCCGATTCGGCGCAGGGCATGGTAGATGCCGGCTCCGTCATCTCCACGCCGATGTGCGTGTTGTTGGCGCTGCCCCCGCAGTGCCAGCCGCGCATCTCCCACGGCAGCGTCTGATACACCGTGCCGTCCGCCTGCGCAAATGCGTGCACGCAGACCGACTGGCCGCCCGGCTGATACTGATTGAAATTGCGTGCAAACACCGCCGCCGACGGCTGCGCGCACCCCACGCTGTGCAGCATGATGCCCTGCGGGTGCAGCGGCGTGCCGATCTGGTAGCACTTATTTGCCGTGGCAAATGCCTCGATGATGTGAATGCTCATGCCACTGCCTCCCACGCTGCCGCGTAGTCCGCCGGGCTATATGCCGTGTCGGCCGTGCAGCGGTACGTCTTGCCGTCCGTCCAGATCATGTACTCGCCGGCTTTGTACATGTCGTGCGCGCCGGTCGGCTGCGCAAACGGCCGGGCGGTCTCCTTGCTCGTGCCGTGCAGCGGCCGGTTGAAGGTGCCCCACGCCGCATTGCCCGGCCGGATGCCCGGGTATTCGGCGTTGTCATACGCCGCATAGCATTCCCACGTCTGGTCGCCCGCGTTGTAGATCTCGCCGGCGGCGTGTGCGCCGGCCGTCCAATCGGGATAGAGCACGCGGATAACCAGCCGCGTGTTGTCCTCTGTCACCGCATCCCGCGCCGCGACGATCGCCGCGCGGAAGGCCGCCGCACCATTGGCGTCCAGCTCCGGGTCGCCGCTGATCCTGCTGATGATTGCTTTGCCCGCGTTGGCGGCCGCCTGCATCGCTGCTCGATCCTCGGACTCCGCGCGTGTGCGGCTGCGCATATATTCCCGCATCTGCATCGTCACACCTCCGTCTCCACGAGCACGATCGGCTCGCTGCACGTCGCGCGTCCTCCGGACTGCGCATATACCTTTACGCCGATTTCCCACTTGTCAGTCGTCTTGGTGGTGTTGCCGAGCGCCACCACCTGATCCGGCGCGCACGCCACCCACGTTGGGGCGGCGTCCTTGGCGTTATTTGACACGTACATGTTGTATGCCGTCGCGTTTGTGATCTCGATCTGCACGCGCGCTTTTTTGGGCCGCTTGTCCGTCTGGCCGCAGTATGCCGTAAATTGCACCTCTCTGTACAGCTTCCCGGCGTCCGGCAGAATATAGATGGTGTCCTCTGCTGCGTCGGACACCATTGTGGCGTTCGCCACCTTAAAAACGGGGCGCGCGCAGCCATTGTAGGACGCATTGTTGGCGTAAACCGCGCCGCTGGAGCCGACGCAGCGCATCTGCGACGCCGAGTCAGCCGTCCGCAGCCACCAGACGCTCGCTTTGCCCGCCGAGTTAGCCGCGGTCAGCGCTTTTTTTGCATCTGTCGTGCTCTTGTGCGCCTTGAGCGCATCCAGCATGCTGTCCCCTTCCGGCACGCTCCCGACGCCAACCTCGATTCCCGACAGCAGATAAACGCTCCGCGCGATCTCCTGCACAGTGTCCGTATCCGGCGGCTTGACTTTGATCGTCGTCGGCAGAATGGCCGCACGCATCTTGGCGTCAAAGCGCGACAAGTATCCTGTCTCCGAGTCGTTGAGCCATATGTCCATCTCGCTGCCGATGTAAGTCGCGTTGTTGGTGGGATTGATGCGCTTGCTGTCCAGCACCTCGTCGCGCAAAAGGACGACGCCGTCCGGGTCTTTGCGCAGCGGAAGGTATCTCACTGCCGTCGTCACGCCGTTGGATGTCTCGTCGTAATAGAGCACCTCGTCAAGCGAGATGGATCCGATTGTTCTTGCCAATAATAACCACTCCCTCCATGGTTGCCCTTGTCCTGTGCCCGGCTTTTTGCAGGCGGAGCACAGGGCGTCTGCCCATCTCGATGACGGTGCGGTCACACATATCCGGTGTAAGCAGCCGCAGGCCGTCCGCGAGATTGCACAGCGTAAAGTTGCCGGCGATCACGATACCGCCAGCCGCGCGTACTTATCCACCGCGCCGATTGTGATCGACAGTTCGTCGGAGCTCTGGAAGTCTGCAATGTAGACGCCCACGGCAGACAGGTCTGTGCTCCCGCCGCCGGAAATTGCTCGTACCGCAGCGCCCATCTCGGCAATTTTGTACTTCGTGGTCGCGCCGTTCTTTTCCCGGATGGCTGCTGCAATGTCCTGCACAGATGCTTCTTCGTACAGTTTCTTTGCCATCAGTAGGTTACCTCCGTACCGTCCGCGATTTCTACGGTTTTCGCCGCGCTGCCATCATAGGTGACGGTGGTGCTGCCGAGCTTGATCGTCAGCGCATTGGGATTTTTCAGCGCCGTGGGCACGGCAGTCTTGTTGGCGCCGCGCTCGATGCCGTCGAGCTTGGCCTTGTCAGCGGCGGACATCAGACCGGCAGCGTCCTGCGTGGCGGATGTTTTGTCCGCCTTGGCGTCCCACGCTGCGGCCCGCCTGGCCGTGATGCCGTCGAGCGCGGCCTTGTTCGCGTGCGTGTGCCGTGCGGCGGTGTTGGCGGCGATTTCCTTTGCCAGCCCCGGTGCTGCGGCCACGGTGCCGTTCGTGCGCTGGAACCACTTGGCGTACTCGTCGAGTGCTGCGTTGAACAGCAGCATGCTGTCGGCATAGTGCGCCATCTCGTGCGCGGCATAGTCGCACATGGCGATGACGTAGTAGACGTACAGCCGGTCGAACGGCGCGGGCACGCGCAGTTTTGTGCTGCGGTCGGTGTCCGCGTCATAGGTCACGCATGCTTCCGGCGCGGTGCCGAGGATGCGTGTCTGGATCATGCTCTCGCACTCGTTGAGCCAGAGCAGCTTCGCCGCGTCGTCCCATGCGTTGGGGCAGATCGTATCGACGCGCGTGAGCACCTGTTGGATCGTCGCCATACTTACAGCCCCAGCGCGCCGCTCTCGGCGGCAAAGCGGGCGCTCTCGCGCTCGATGAGTGCGCCGGTGCGCGCGTCCTGCGCCTCCCCCTGGGCGAGCACGAGCGCGAAGCGGCGCGGGATGGTCACGTCCTCACCGCGCGGGATGCGCACGGTCTCGCCGTTGACGGTCACGAGCTTGTCCTCCTTGTAGCTGCCGTTGTCGCGGAACAGACGCACGGTCACGGGTTCGCTCAGCCAGGCCTCAGCGGCGGCGCGGTCGGTCTTTTTTCTGGTTGCCATAGTCAAAAATCCTCCTGTCAGATCATGGTGCCTCCCGCCGGGCGGCGGGAGGCGATGGTGGAAATGTTACTCGGTGTACGTGCTGCAGGTCTCGATGCGGCGGATGGCGCTGTCGTCAAGACGCACGGCGACCTTCGTGGCCTTCCAGCCGACGCTGGCGCGCTGGTTGAGCGGGTCGCCCGTGCCGGCGGAGCCGAGCTGCTTGACGATGTGCTCGAGACCGCCGCCGGTGATCTCGGTCGTGCCGTAGCCGTCGGCGCCGAGCACGAGCGTGACGTACACGTCGCGCCCCTGCGCGCCGGCCTCACCGGGGTAGATGATGGCGTTGTCCTCGGCCGTGACGGCGGCGTCGACGGTCATGGAGCTCGCGGTGTTGGCCGTGACGGTCACGCACGCATTGCCGATGAGCACCTGGCGGCCGACGAGCGCGCCGGCTTTCACGGTGCCGCCGTCGAAGGGGACGGTTGTCTTGTTGTCCACCGCGGCGCTCACGAGCAGGGTGCGGCTGTTGTCGGCCAGGTCGGCCGCGTGGAAGATCTTCGCCTCCGTGCTCTCGACGAAGCGGCAGCCCTCGATCTTGCCGATCTCGCCCTCGTACATGTGCTCGGTGTCGACGTACTGGTGCGGTGCCAGCCACTTCGGGTCGTTCATGAGGTCATAGGCCACGTCGGGGTGGATGATGACCGGGAACGCGCCGTCGATGCGGCGGCAGTTGGCGTTTTTGAGCGCGCGCACGGCGCGGCGGATGCAGTCGACGGTCAGGTAGTTGTTGTCGGCAGCGCTGGCGTTGCCGCCCTGCAGCAGGTAGCGGGCGGACACGGACTCGTCGGCGTACTGCACATTGTCGCCGCCGACGAGCACCTCGCGGGTGATCGTGTCGAGCGTGCGGCCGGCCTGCGCGCCGAGGAGCTTCGTGGCCATGGTGAGGTTGTTGTCGATGGCGGTCAGCAGCAGCAGGTCGCTCATCTGGATGTAGCCGCCGTACTGGCGCACGGCCGCCTCGACCGTGGTCATGCTCAGGCTCTGACCGTCGGGGGTCACGCCCTCGGTCAGGGCGGTCAGCGCCTTGCCGAGCGGGGCGAAGCGGCGGAACTGGATCGTCTTGCCGCCGTTTGCGGGGATGGGGTGCTTCTGCGCGAACTGGTCGTGCACCAGCTCGGGCTCGGCCGCGTCGATGAGATAGTCCGAGTAGAACGTCTTCATCTCCTCGGTCAGGCTCTGCTGGGTGGTCACCTGCGTGTTTGCGTCAAACAGGTGCAGGTTCATGTGGATGTTTTCCATGCTCATGTCTCCTTTTTTCTCTGCTGTCCGCTTCCGGGGACAGCGCCGGGGCAGCGCCCGGCCGCTGCGCTGCCGTGGTGGGTCGTCTCCTGCGCAGGGACGCGGCCGGTGTCCTCCGCAACGTGGCCGGGGTAGGCGGCGGCAAGCTGCCGCAGACCCGTCACGGCCACGGTAAACGCCGCGCGCACATCGGCCCGGTCGTCGGCTGCGATGGCTGCGTGTCCGGCACGCAGCATCCGCTGCGCGCCCTGTGCGCCGAGGCCATCGAGCGCGCCCGCCAGCGCGCACACGAGCGCGGACGCGCCCGCACACACGATGTCCTGCCCCGGGCAGAAGCCCGCGTGGCCGTCCACGCGCAGCACGCACCGCCCGCCCCGGCAAGTGTACGCGAAGCGGGTCACAGGCTCAGCTTCACGCGCTCGCCGCGCTCTGCGCGCGCGGCGAGCGCCGCGCGGTCGGCGCGGCTCATGCGCGACACGTCCGGCCGCACCACGATGCCGGCTCCGCCGCCGCCCAGGCCGTTTTCGGCCGGGCGCAGACCGCGGGCGCGGATGTGTTCGGCCACGCGCTGTTCGGCGCTGCGGCCGGCCTGTGCGCAGGCCGCCGTCAGCATGGCCTGCGCGTGCAGCGCAAACCATGCCGTGCGCACGTCGATGCCGGCGCGCAGCAGCGTGCAAAACTGCGCGTCGTCCAGCGCCGCGCCCAGGTCAAAGTCCGGGCACTGCGCCGTCAGGTCGTCCGCCTCGCGCGCCCAGCGCGCGGCAGCCTGTTCGGCCGTGCGGCGTGCGTTTTCCTCCTGCCGGCGCGCGATGGCGCCGCGCAGCGCGCCGACGGTCACGGCCTGCTCGGCCGGCGTCTGCGCTGCCGTCTCCGGCGCGGCCGCGGGTGCGCTCTGCTCCGGCGCCGCGGCGGGGATATTGGGTTCGTTCATGCTCTGTGCTCCTTCCTGCCCTCAGCGGGCGTTGGCTGTGATGACGCGGTTTTTCTCTGCCTGCGCTTCCAGCAGCGGGTCGGTGCCCGCCGCTGCGTCCGGCGTCTCCGGCTGCGGCGGCGCGATATTGCCGCGCACGGCTTCGAGCACCTTGTCGCGCCCCGGAAACTGCATCATCTCCAGCATCGGCACGGCCTGCTGCGCGTAGGCGGGGTTGAACACGCCGAGCTGGTAGAGCTGCCGCGCCAGCTCGTTTTGCGACGCGGTGGCATACGGGCTCTCTTTCTGCGCGTGCACCGACACGTCGAACGCCGGCGCGCGATAGAGCGGCGCGCCGTCCGCGTCCATGCCCACGGTGCGTGCGCGCAGCCCGGCGTTGGAGTACGTGCAGAACGCATACCCCTGCGCGCCCGGCGCCGCCACACGAAACGGCCGCGTCTCGGTGTAGTACGCGCGGATGAGCTCGATCACGAGCTCGACCACGCGCTCGAACGCGCGGTAGCTCGCGCGCAGCGTGTCGCGGCTGGATTTGCTGCCGGCCTCCTGCAGCGCCGCGATGGCGCTGGCCGCCGTCACGCCGCCGGACACGCTGCCCTGCGTCACGTCGCGGCTGTTGCTCGTCTCCTTGAGCTCGTTGATCTTGAGCTGCAGCATGTTCACCCACTGGCCGTCGAGATTGTAGAGGCTGATCTGGCGCAGGCGCTCGTCGTCGATGCTGCCCTCGACCTCGACGAGGGGCTTCGACCAGTCGAGAAATTCCTGCGCGTTCACGCCGCAGCCCTTCTTCACCCAGAAGCGCGGGGTGGAGGCCTTCATGCTCATTTCGAGCAGGTTGCCGCTCAGGCGGTCGATGTACTGCTGCGGATCCTTGCTCACGGCGATCATGCCGAACCCGCACGGCGTGCCGGCCTCGGGATAGAGCACGTCGAACACGACCGGGTACTGCCCGTGCGGGTAGAAGCCGCCGGCCATGGCGGGGTCGTTTTCGCTCGCGTAGAGCAGGTCGCGCCCGGTGAATTTGATCAGGTGCAGCGCCGTGCCGCCGCCGGGCAGCGGCTTTTTGTAGTACCAGTCGACGACGATGCTCTTGTTCGAGGTGTCCACCGCGTCGTCGTACAGGTACTGCGCCAGCTCCACGCCGCAGTTGCCGGGGCGCGCGTCCGGCCAGGCGGCGGCGATGTCGTCGTTGTCCATGAGCGCGCAGATGAACAAGTTCCGGCTGGCCTGAATGTCCGTGATGCCCGGCTCCCAGAACAGGTTCAGCAGGTCGAGCTGGCGCACGGCCACGTCGCCGAGACCGTGGCTCTGCGCGCTGTCCCAGAACACGCCGTAGGCCGCGCACCCGTGCTTGAGCTTGTACCACCACGCATCCGACCACACCTGCTCGAAGTGCGCCTTTTCCAGCACGGCCGGCACGATGGCCGACAGCGCCTTCGCGTCCGGTTCATCGGCTTCACTGCGCGGCAGGATCACCGCCTCGGGGAAGCTGTCCATCGCGTCGGCGTGCTTCGAGACGATGGCGTTGAACAGCCACGCGCTCGTCGGCTCCACCACGTCCGCGCCCTGCTCGCGCCGGCGGTCGCGCAGGTACTGCCAGTGCCGCAGGCGGTACCACTGCTCGTCGGCGATGATGCGCGCCTCGAGCGCGCGCTTGCCGTCCTTGTACCGGCGCAGAAGCTCCGTGCCGCGCGCCACGTCGTCCGGCGTGATCACGGGCGCGGCCGTGTCCGGCAGCGCCGGCTCCGCCGCCTGCCCCGCCGCGGCGAAAAACGCCGCATCCGCCGCGCGGCCGGGCAGGGAATTCGTTTTCTCGTTTGTCATAGGCTCTCCTTTTTGCTGCCGTTTCCGGCATGTGGTTTACATAACTTTTAACATTTTGCGAGAAAAAGAGACTGCCATTGCAGTCTTTTCGTGTTTACATAATCAGTCACTGCTCAGCGGGTCGAATACTGTCGGCGTCCGCTGCACCGCTGGCCGCGGCGCGATGGGGTCGGACTGGCACAGGTAGCGGATCTCGTCGGCGATGTGATCCTCCTGCCGCGTGTCCACGTCCTCGGGCGCGTGCGCGTCGTAGTGCAGCAGCGGCAGCGTGCGCCGCGTGTCCCGGCAGTTGCGGAATACATACAGCATCGGCAGCCCGGCGGCGTCGAACGCCAGCCGGTAGTGCACCTGCATCCAGCCGGGCAGGCGCTTGTGGTCGCCGGGCTCGAAGTACACGCCGTACCGGTCGGCAATGTCGGCGATGCTGTCGCCGCGCGACGCGTCCCAGATCGCGGGGTCGGCCACGCCGCGGATGTCGCGGCCGCGCAGATAGGGGTGCGTGGTCTCCGTCGTGCGGATCTGCTCGAAGATCTGCTCCGGCGTCCAGCGCACGCCGGTGTCCGGCTCACCGGGCACGCAGCCGTAGAGCTCGAGGATGCGGTACAGCCGCCCGTCGAAGTCCACCGCCCACCAGCCCACGGAAAAGGGCTTGGCGTACCCGAAGTCGAAGCTGCGGTACACCCGCCACGTGTCCGGGATGTCGAACGGCTCGATCACGTGCGTCCACTTCCCGTCGGCGTAGTGCGCGGGGTCGTCGCGCCACTCGGCGAATACCTGCCCCTCGTACACGTTCCAGTCGCCCTCCAGGTGTGCGCGCCGCCTTGCGGGCGGCAGCGCCTCGAGCCGTTTGAGATAGCCGGGGTCGCGCTGCATGAGCACCTGGTTGTCATAGACCTTGGCCGGTATGAACACATAGTCCTTCGGGGACTCTCCGTCCCGGAACGCACGGTCGATGAACAGGCGCTTGATGTAGGCGTGCCCCGGTCCGCCGGGGTTGCAGGTGTAGTAGATGCGCGGTACGAAATCCGTGCGCGTCGTGCGCAGGCAGGTGGCGATGAACGTCAGCCAGTCGGGCTCAAAGTTCGTGGCCTCCTCGAAGCCGATCACCTCGTACTCCTGCCCCTGATACTGGGCGCAGTCGCTGTCGCTGTCGCAGTAGCCCATCACGAGCCGCGACCCGTTCGGAAACCGGAACGCGCGCTCCGCGCCGCTCCACGCGGCGTAGCCCGCCAGCTCGCGCTGCAGCGGCAGGATGTGGTTGGCGCGCAGTTCCGGCAGCGTCCGGCGCAGCAGCAGCAGCTTCAGCCCCGGGTAGCGCATGGCGAGCAGGACGAGCTTGCGCCGCATGGCCCAGCTCTTGCCGCCGCCGCGCGCCCCACCGTAGGCGATGTTTGCCGCCTCCGCGCGGAAAAATGCCTGCTGGCGCGCGTTTGGCGTCTCGCGCCGCAGCACCTTATAAATATAGGGTTCGTTTTTGCGTGCCATCGCGCCTCCTTAGCGGCTCCACTGTTCGAGCGCGCCCTCAAAGCGCAGCACCTCCGGCTCCGCCTCATCGTCGTCTTTTGCGGCCGTCCTGCTCCGCTCGTGGCCGAGCACCATGCCCGCCGCCTTGAGCCGCAGCTCCGGCTTCACGGACGCATCCGCCACCATGGCGGTGAGCTGTTCGAGAATGCGCTCCTTCTCGTCCTCCAGGTCGATCATGTCGCGCGCTCCCGGTACGAGAGCACGTAGTCCTCGCCGTCGGCCGCCGCCGCGAATGCATACGTCTCCAGCGCGTCGTGCACGGCCTGCTTCGGCAGCCGCAGCGTGCCGCCGTCGCCGCAGCGCACGCACAGCGCCGCCAGGATCGCGCCCGACAGGTTCAGCAGCTCCTCATACGCCGCACGCTGCTCGCGCAGCCTGCGGCGCAGGTCGGTATCCGTCTGCTTTTTCATGTACCATCCTCCTTGCTTTCTTCCATGGCCGCCGCACGCAGCCGCGCGCGCAGCCGCCGCTGCCGCTCGCGGCTTTGCGCGCGCTGGTCGATCAGGCGGCCGGTGTAGTCGCCCCAGTCGTGCAGCCGCCAGTCCGCGTCCACAAATCCGGACGTGCGCAGCGCCACGGCGAGGTCGCCGGCCCGGCGCTCGTTGAACTGGCAGATCTCCGCGAGCTGCCTTGCCGGCAGCGCGGACAGATCGCCGTCCGGCGCGTTGTCCAGCGCCCACAGCCACAGCAGGCACATATGTCCGAGCGCCGCCGGCGTGCGCAGTCCCAGCGCGTCGCGCAGTGCCAGCAGCTTGCGGTGCTGCGGCAGCGTCTGGTGCAGCTCAATCCATGCCATGTCCCGGCGCCCGCCCGGATGTAGACGGTGCCCGCAATGGAACACGCGACGGCGCCCGCAATGGCATCCGCAGCGGCGCCAGCAATGGCACACGCGACAGTGCCCGCAATGGCACGCGCAGCGGCGCCCGCAATGGAACACGCGACAGTGCCCGCAATGGCACGCGCAGCGGCGCCAGCAATGGCATCCGCAGCGGCGCCAGCAATGGAACACGCGACGGTGCCCGCAATGGCACACGCGACAGTGCCCGCAATGGCACCCGCAGTGGCGCCAGCAATGCTATCCAGAATGGCATCTGCTTTTTCATCCCGACGGTCCCTCACCTCCTAACGGTTTACATAACGCCACGCCGCAGCCGTTTCGGCAGCATTTGCGCCGCTTTGCCGGCGCATCCGGCCGACTGCGGCCGTATGGCGTCAGGAGCGCCCCTTCTATTTCTATTTTATTATGCATTTGCATATATGTCAAGCGGAATATTATTTACGTCACGAATTTATTTGTGTACCGTCCGTGTACGTCCGCGCATCCGCGACGGGATCTGCGTTTTATAAGGTTTACATAACGCAAAATGCAAACCCTGTCGAAATCTCTGCACCCCCACTTTTAGCGCAAAAAACGGGGCGTGTTTGCTGCCTGCGCCCCACATATCCTGGCAGAGAAAGCAAAAAAGGTTGCATTTTCGTAACAGATGGTGTAGGATATGCAATTGTGTGCATATGTTATGTCAACAACCAGCAAAAATCCGGAACAAAGGAGTCAGCTATGAACAAACGAATCCTCAGCCTGGCGCTGGCACTGTGCCTGCTGGCGGGACTGCTGCCCTGCCTGACGATGGGCGCCGCGGCGGCCAGCCAGGTCGATGCCGCGCCGTACGCGAGCGTGGAATATACGAAAAATTCCGGTGTCAGCACCGGTACGGTCCGCTACATCTCGCAGGTGCCGGCCTTTACCGATCAGTTCTGCCCGGAGTACTGGGGCAGCTACGTGAACTATGCCAACCATGAGTGCTTCACGGCGTGCATCTCGATGGCGCTGTCGTACCTCGGCATCGACGCCACGCCCGGCGCGCTCGGCGATTACTGGCGCAGCTGCGGCCACTACGGCACGCCCTTCGCCACGACGCCGGACGACGTCGCCTTCAGCGGCGCGACGTACAGCAAGACCTCGCTCGCCGAGGCCATCTCGTGCTATGTCGGCGGCGCCGGCAGTTACAGCCCGCCGATCATCCACCTCAACAGCTATTCGGCCAACGGCCACTATGTCATGATCATCGGCCAGGTCTCGGCGTCGGAGTACCGTGTGCTCGACCCGGCCAAGCAGACGATCTACACCATGACGCTCACAAACGGCAGCACGGTCAACTACTTCCGCGGCAGCGAGCGTGTCACGGAGGCGGTGCAGTACTATTATCCGGTGCATCACTGGAGCCCCTGGACCGCGATCGAGACGGACGGCGGTGCCACGGACATGCAGCGCACGTGCTCCGACTGCGGCAAGACCGAGACGGCCAAGATTCCGGATGTCTGCGTGGGTGACGAGTATTGTGCCGGCGGCGTGTTCACGGACATGCCGGCCGTCGGCAGTTGGATGCACGGCGGCCTGGACTACTGCGTGCTTTTCGGGCTCATGGGCGGCATCGGCGGCGACCGGATCGCCCCGAATAACCAGACGACGCGCGCCATGCTCGTCCAGATCCTTTACAGTCTGGCCGGAAAGCCGGATGTGTCGAAGCTGCCGGAGCTGCGGTTCACGGACGTCGCGGACGGGGACTGGTATGCGGATGCCGTGCGCTGGGCATACGCCAAAGGTGCCACCGGCGGCGTGGACGACGAGCACTTTGCGCCCAACAGCCAGCTCACGCGCGCGCAGCTCGTCACGATGCTCTATCGCATCTACGGCCCGGATCGCGGCGTCCGTCCGCGCCGGATCGGCGGCTATCAGGACTGGGATTCCGTCCCGGATTGGGCGATGTCCGCGACGACGTGGGCCATCTCCATGGGCGTCATCGGCGGCGTCAGCAGCTCGGAGATCAGCCCGAATACCGGCGCCATCCGCGGCCAGCTCGCCACGATTATGATGCGTGTTTGCCAGCTCCAGGGCGAGCTGGATTCCTGAAAAAATCCGGACAAGCGGGTAGAAAAGTTTCGCAAAGTGCGCAAAAACGTTACATATTCTCACGAATGACCAATGAATTATCGTAACATGTGGGTTACTATATGGCCAGAAAACAGCGGCCGGCGCGTTCCGGCGGCACGAACGGAGGCACACTTATGAAGCAGAACCGGACCCGCACGGCGCTTGCGGACGCCTATCTGCGCCTGCTCAACGACTACACGATCGACCGCATCACGGTCAAGATGATCACGGATGCCGTGGGCTGCAGCCGCAAAACGTTCTATTATTATTTCACGGATGTCTATGCGCTCACGCAGTATGTGTTTGAGCTGCGCGTGCAGCATTTTCTGGATACGAACGGCAATTTCGAGACCGTGCGCGAGGGATTTCTGGCGCTGGCGTCGAACCTCTCGAACGACCGGAAGGCCATCCTGAACATCTACCACGGCTATGGCAAGGAAGAGCTCGAGCGCTTCGCGTGGGAGACGAGTGACTACTATGCCCGCCAGGTCATCACGCGCTATGCGCAGGATATGGATATCACCCCCAAGAATCTCGAGGCGATCATCCGCATGTACACGGACATGATGTTCGGCATGCTCATCGACTGGATCAACAACGGCATGGACGGGGATTACTCCCGCAAGCTGGACATCGCGCTCACGGCGCTCATGCCGGTGCTGCGCGCCAACTGCCGCAGCGCGGCGGCGGCCGACGGCCGGTAAACCCCAGATCGAACCGAATATGCTGCCCCCGGTGCGACGGCACCGGGGGCATTTTTGCGCGTTTCGGCCGAAAAAAGCTCCCGGACATCGTTGGATGCCCGGGAGCTCCGGTGTTTTGTGCGTTACTGCTCGCAAAACTGTCTGAGCACGGTTGCGACCTGTGCGCGGGTGCCGCCGCCCTGCGGAGAGAGCGTGTCCGCGTCCGTGCCGGCGATCACGCCGGCGCGCACGGCCCAGGCCATGGCTGCGCGCGCCCAGCCGGACACGCTCGCCTGATCCTGATAGCCGGCCAGCGCGCCGTCGGCGCCCGGGAGCTGCTCGCTGCGCCCGGCGTAGCCATAGAGCATGGTCACCATCTGCTCGCGTGTCAGCGGCAGGTTCGGCGCAAACGTCGCTGCGGACACACCGCCGGCCACACCGGCGTGATACGCCCACGTGACCGCATCGGTGTACCAGCCGTCGCGCGCGTCGGCGAACGGGCAGCTCAGCCCGGCGACGGACGGGCAGCCCTCCAGCTTGTAGAGCACCTGCACGAGCATGGCGCGGGTCATCTGCGCATTGGGCTCGAAGCGGTTGCCGCCGGTGCCGAACATGAGCCGGCCGTACTTGACGTAGTCGACGCTGCCGGCGTACCACGCATCGGCGGCCACGTCGTCAAACAGGCCCGCATAGCTGACGGTCTGTTTGCTCGTCATGTAGTCGTCCGGCAGGCTGCGCAGCCAGGCGAGTCCCGGCTCGCCGCAGTGCGCCAGACCGATCACGAGCAGATTCGCCAGCAGGGTCATGGTGGTGCCGGGGTACCGGATGGCCATCCTGGACAGGCGCGGCACGAGCGCGGCCACGGCAGCGCGGATGCCGTCGAGGTCATAGGTCAGGATGCCGTTTTCCTGCAGCGCCTCGACGAGGTAGCCGGTGATGAGCCGGACGGCGGTGCCGTTTTCGATCATACCGGGGATGGTCAGCGAGAAGAAGATCTTCTTCCAGTTGTCCTGCACTTTTTTGGCGAAGGTCTCCGCCACGGCGGAGGTGTCCCGGTCGGCCGCGCCGAAGACATCGGCCAGCAGGGCGACGAGGAAGTCCTGCAGATTGTCCGCGTAGTCCTGGCGCGAGGACACGAGGCACGTCGTGATCGCATCGCACAGGTCGGCGTAGAACTGCTTTTGCGTCATGTTGACCTTGAAGATCTTGCCCAGATCGCCGCTCGAAATGTCTTTCGGGTCGATGCCCCAGGCCTGGAAGTGATCCGGCCAGTAGATGTTGGCGCCGTTGTTGGGGATCTGGTAGAGCTCGCGCAGCATCTTGGCCTTGTAGCAGAGATAGTTGTCGTCGCCCTTTGTCGGCACGACGCGGTCGACACCGTAGCGGGCGAAGTCCCAGTTGTCGAACGCGACGTAGGTCACGAGGTCGTTTTCGTTGACGAGATTCTGGATGTTTTCGTACAGGCGCCCCTGCACCTGCGCCTTCGTCGCGCCCATGGGCGGCTCATAGCAGTAGCAGTAGAGGTCGTGCGGGCTGAGGCTGACGCCGCTGCCGAGGCTGTACCCGTTGTCGAGCGCGCCGCCGACCATGTTGGACACGGCCGCGCCGCGGCTGTACCCGGCGATCCAGATCTTCAGCCGGCCGGTAATGCCGCAGTCGGCGATGTAGCCGCGCAGATAGTCGAGCACCTGGTCGCGGCCGAGGGCAAAGCCCTTGTGCTCGCCGGTGGCGTCGAGCCGGGCGTTGCCGCCCCATTCTGCGTGATAGTTGTTGCCGCGCACGCCAACGGCGATGAGTGTGTAGGTGCCGCCGTTGTCGCGGACGGTCTTGCTGGCGCAGCTCACGCCGATGGAGTCCGCCTCAGCGGGCAGGAACATCCACTTGTTCGACTGAATGTTTTCAAAGCCGCACTGCTCGGCCATGGACACGAAGTTGCGGTTGCCGGTGGCGTAGTTGTCCTGCTTTTCGGAGTCCTTGCTGGTGTAGGCCGCGAACGCGAGCCCCATGGACATCAGCGCGAGATCCTTGCGGTAGGTGTAGCCGCTTTTGGTGAACAGATCATCGCTGTAAAGAAAGCTCGTCTCGTAGTCATGGGTGTCCACTCCGTGGCCGGAAGCGTAGCGTACTGTGACGGTTCGGGCATCCCCCGTATCCGCCGCGGCAGCGGCGGGCACGAGCGACACGACCAGCACCAGACACAGCAGCAGGCTGATGATGCGCTTTTTCATACTTTGCTTTTCTCCTCCCAAATGTAGTCGGTCTGTTTTTTTCAGATGCAACCATTTTTATTATACGTATAAAAAATGTAAATAGCAAGTTACAGTCCCCGGCCGCCTGTTCAGAAATGGCAAAAAAATGTCCCGCAGCATCCTGCGGGACAAAAAAGACGGGGGATCTTACTGCCGGAACATGGTGTAGGCGCGGCCGTCGCCGACGGCGTCGGCGATCATCATGCGGTTGCTGAGCACGGAAAACCGGTAAAACGCCACGGCTTCGTCGCCGGTGCCGGCGCAGATGACATCATCGCGCAGCGAGCAGTCCTTGCCGCTCAGGCCGGGCAGGGAGCACGTCACACCGTCGTCCGAGACGGTCAGCGTGCCTGCCTCGCAGCTCCAGCTTCCGGACAGGAATGCCTGGGCGTAGCTGTTGTCGCGCATGATGATCTGGTTGGTGTCGGAAAAGCCGATGAGATCCATGAGCTTCTGCGCGGTCTGTGCATGCGTCATGCCGGACGCGCGCGCGAGCTGCTCCAGATCGTCGCACAGGTGCGCGTTGGTCAGAAACAGGCGCTTGTCGCTGTCGGAATAGCTGTGCGCGGCGAGCACGGTGTAGTCGGCCAGCGCGGTCTGATAATCCTGAGCGCTGTACGCGGCAGCGGCGGCGGTGTAGATCCCCGGCAGGCTCTTGGCCTCCATGGCATCGAGCACGCCGCTGTAAACCGACAGGTCGGCGTCGGTGTATTTTTCGTGCAGGTCGTCGATATACATGAGCGTCTGCGTATACTGCCCGGCCTGGTAGAGCCGGCCGGTGCGGATGATCTCCGTGCGCAGGTCGTTGTCGCCGGCGGTGAAGAGCTTGACCTCGCCGCGCCGTGTCTCGGCGGTGTCAAACTGGAAGTTGCAGATGGCGTCCTTGACGCTGCTGTTGACGGCGGCGTCCTGCGAGGCGACCACGGAAAAGCCCGCGCCGACGGCGATGAGCACGATGGCGATGCCGATCAGCAGCGTGCGCAGGCGCTTGTTTTTCCAGATCTTCTCGTGCAGGACCGGCCGTCCGCACTGTGGGCAGCGGTGCGCGCTCTGCGGCAGCTCCGCGTGGCATTCGCGGCATTGCATATGCTGTTCCCCCCTCGCAATGATCGCGCGTGTTTTCAGCAAAAAACCGGCGCAACGTTCATTATATCCGATTTGCCCGCACAGTGCAAGCCGCATCGGCGGGAAAAGGGCGGGGACGTGCCAGAAACGCGCTAAGAAACCGGCCGGAAAATGACGCATCTGCCGCCGTTTGTTCGCTTGACATCTCCTGTAAAACCGGTAAAATAAAGGGGTAACCGGTATTGCCGACAACCATCCGGCGCCGAAAAGTGTGTGCGGCGGCGGAAAATCAGAAAGGGGTAAAGCAGCATGAACGCAAATGCATTCGTCCACTGGAGCCTCGGCCTCGCATCCGACATTCTGGAGATCTGCAAGGAAGGCAAGGCTGCCGCGATCGTCGACGCGATCGACAAATGATATCCGGAGCTTCTGTAAGCAGAAACAGGAAAACCGACGCCCCCGGAGCATCCGCTCCGGGGGCATTTTGTGCCGAACGGGGGCGATTGGGTGAACATCCGCGCACGCAAAGGTTGAAATCCGACGGAATGCGCGCTATACTATCGCCAGACCGGCGAAAAACTGGTCATTGTCATTGTAAGGAGCACATTCTCATGCAGAAGTTTGAAAAGCATAGTCCGGTCGTCGTGACGGAGGTCACGACCAAACGTGATCTGCGCCGGTTCATGCAGTATCCCAACCGGCTCTATGCTGATAACCCGAATTACATCCCCTCGTTCTACGGGGACGACCTGTCGGACTGGACGCCCGGCAAGAACCCGGCCTTTGACTATTGCGAGGCGCGCTGCTGGCTGGCCTTGCGCGACGGGGAGATCGTCGGCCGCATCGGCGCGATCCTCAGCCACAAGGCCAATGACAAGTTCGGCACGCACCGCATGCGCTTCAGCCAGGTGGACTTCGTGGACGATTCCGAGGTTTCCGCCGCGCTCTTCGGCACGGTCGAGCGCTGGGCGCGCGAGAAGGGGTGCGACCAGGTGCATGGCCCGCTCGGCTTCACGGACATGGACCGTGAGGGCATGCTCGTCGAAGGGTTTGACCGCCGCAGCCTGTTTTTCACCAATTACAACGCACCGTATTATCCGGAGCACCTCACCCACCTCGGCTACCGCAAGGACGTCGACTGGATCGAGTACCGCATCGCGGTGCCCGGGCCGGGCAGTGCGGAGGCTGAGCGCCTGCACAAGCTCTCGGAGTTCATCCTCAAGCGCAAGAACCTGCACGTGGCCACCGTGCACCACAAGAGCGAGTACGGCCCGTTTGTGCGCAAGGTCTTTGAGCTGGTCAATGCGGCCTACGCGCCGCTCTACGGCGTTGTCGAGCTCTCGGACGCGCAGATCGAGCGCTATGCCAACAAGTTCATCCCGCTGGTCGACCCGGAATTCGTCTGCTTCGTGCTCGATGAGCAGGACGAGCTCGTCGGCTTCGGTGTCACGACGCTCGATCCCTCGCCCGCGCTCAAGCAGTCAGACGGCCGCCTGTTCCCGTTTGGCTGGGCGGGCGTGCTCAACGATCTGCACCACGGCGACACACTCATCATGCTGCTCACGGCCGTACGGCCGGATCTGCAGACCGAGGGCATCAACGCCGTCATGATGGATCACGTCTGCCAGAGCTGCAACCGCCACGGCGTGCAGTTTGCCGAGACCGGCCCCATGCTCGAACTCAACGATCATATTCTCGCGCAGTGGAAGCGGCTCGAAAAAGAGCAGCACAAGCGCCGCCGCTGCTTCATCAAGGATCTCGACCACGATGTCAACGCGGCCAATGCTGCCGCCGCGCATGAGACGGCCGCGCCGGCTCCGGAGCCGGCGGACGCCGAATAACGCAAAGACGCGCAGCGCGCCGGTCATGTCATCATGACCGGCGCGCTGTTTTCGTCCGGGATGCACGCCGCCGTGCGTGCCCGCCCCGGCGCCACCCCCACAGACAAAAAAGGCGCTGCCGGCCGGCAGCGCCTTTTTCTGTCTTGTTGGTTTCTCAGCCCTTCGCGCGCTCGAGGTACTCGCCCACGCGGGTGTCGACGCGGATGCGGTCGCCCGGGTTGATGAACAGCGGCACCTTGATTTCGGCGCCGGTCTCGAGGGTGGCGGGCTTGGTGGCGTTGGTGGCGGTGTTGCCGGCAAAGCCCGGATCGGTGTCGGTCACTTCGAGCTCGACGAACGTGGGCGGCTCGACCTGGAACACCTTGCCCTTGTAGGAGCTGATGACGCACTCCATGTTCTCCTTCACGAAGCGGAAGTTGCTGCCGAGGGCGCTCTCATCGATGGGGATGAGCTCATAGCTCTCGGGGTCCATGAAGTAGTAAAGGTTGCCGTCGTTGTAGCTGTATTCCATCGTCTTGCGGTCGATGGTGGCGCTCTCGAACTTGGCGGTGGGGTTGAAGGACGTCTCGGTCACGGCGCCGGTGATGACGTTTTTCATCTTGGTGCGCACGAAGGCCGCGCCCTTGCCGGGCTTGACGTGCTGGAACTCGACGACCTGCATGA
>ERZ827104.1535-NODE-1535-length-20045-cov-7.080590_pt1 | contig 20045 bp, 21 predicted proteins | sample MGYA00519781_ERZ827104 | MGnify/ENA primary metagenome ERZ827104 (study PRJEB31778, sample SAMEA3449257) | human gut metagenome | biome: human gut; feature: human-associated habitat; material: faeces | place: United Kingdom | collected 2010/2012 ...
GCGGCACGCGGCGGTCGAATGACCGCCGCGTGCCGCTTCTCTCATTGGGGTGCACGCTCAGTGTCTGTGGAACAGACCCTTTTTCTCATACGGGGCACAGGTGTAGCCCGTGAGCTCATAGCCCGTCTTGGCAATGACCGGCTTCAGCTCCGCCTCCGGGATCTCCGTCTCGGAGAGGATGACCGTCTGGCCCTTGCTGTGCGAGGACGAGACCTTCTTGACCGGAAAGGCATTGCGCACCGCATCGTTGATGTGGCTCTCGCACATGCCGCACATCATGCCGTCTATCTTCAGCGTGATCTGATACATAAAAATACCTCCTGAAAACCGGCCGGTTAGATATGTTTAATCACGATTGCATGATAACACTGCCCCGCCCGGGTGTCAAGTCCCCCGGCGGCAGAAAAAAAGCGGACTTCCGGGCAGGAAGTCCGCTCTGCTTTGCATGTATGCCGGATCATGCGTCCGGAAACACGGCGCGGATGGTCGTGCCGGTGCCGGGCGTACTCTGGAGATCAATGCGGCCGTGGTGATACTGCACGGCGTGCTTGACGATCGACAGGCCGAGCCCCGTGCCGCCGGAGGCCTTGGAGTGGCTCTTGTCGACGCGGTAGAAGCGCTCGAACACGCGCCCCTGATGCTCCGGCGCGATGCCGATGCCGGTATCGGCGACGGTGACGCTGCTGCCGTCCGCATCGTGCGCGACCGTGACGTCCACGCGCCCGCCGTCGCGGTTATACTTGATGGCGTTGTCGCAGAGGTTGTAGACGATCTCGTAGATCAGGCGGCGGACACCGGGAATAACGACCGGCGCCCCGGTGACGGACAGCGCAACATTGCGCGCGGCCGCGGCGTCGTGCAGGTTCTCCGCCGCCTCCTGCGACACGGCGAGCAGGTCGACCGGCTCCGTGGGCATGGCATCGCCCTCGTCGAGCTGGGACAGGCGGATGATATCGTCGATGAGTGTGACGAGGCGCGCGGCCTCGGCGTGGATGTGACCGACGAAGCGCGGCAGATCGTCGGGCTTGACCATGCCGTTTTCAATGAGCTCGGCGCTGCCGATGATGCCCTGCAGCGGCGTCTTGAGCTCATGCGAGACATTCGCCGTGAACTCGCGGCGGTTGCGCTCGGCAAATTCCTGCTCCGTGATGTCGAAAGCGAGGATGACCGTGCCGATGAACTTGCCCTCGGACGCGATGCGGCTGATATCGAACTGATACACGCGGCCCGCGCGCTCGGCGCGCACCTCGCTGTGCCCGTCCGTGACGGCGGCCTGGATGGCGGCGCTGATCTCGTGGCTGCGCTCGATGGTGAGAAAGTCCCGGCCGACGCACTGCGCGTCCGCGCCGAAGAGCGCCTGCGCCGCGGCGTTGATGCTCAGGATGCTGCCGTGCTCGTCGAGCAGGACGAGCCCCTCGCGCATGCTGCCGGTGATCTGCGTGAACTCGTCGGTCTTTTCGCGCAGCTCACGAAGCTGCGTCTGGATCTCGACGTGCTGGCGGTGGATGCGCTTGAGCAGCGGCGAGAGCTCCTCATAGGCGTCGTTATCGAGCGGATGCTCGAGATCGAGGCTGTTGAGCGGGTCGACGATGCGGCGCGAGAGCCGTTTTGCGAGCACACCAGAGAGAATGAGCGCCACGATGAGCACAATCAGCAGCGGCTGGAGCATGCCGACGGCGATCATGCCGACCGTCGCGCGGCTGATGGAGATGCGCAGCACCGTGCCGTCGTCGAGCCGCTGGGCGTAATACATGGTTTTTTCCATGAGCGTCGAGGAATAGCGCGTGCTCTCGCCGGTGCCGGTGGCCAGTGCCTGACTGACCTCGGTGCGCGAGGCGTGGTTCTCGAGGCTCTCGGCGTCGGTCTTCGTGTCATAAAGGACGCTGCCGTCGGACGCGATCCACGTCAGGCGGTAGCGGTCGGCCGTCAGTTGGGACAGATAATCCGTGCCGCCGTCCTCCACGGCTGCCGAGGCGAGGCTCAGCTCATCGCGCAACTGGTTTTCCTCCACGCCGCCGAAGTAGGCGTACAGAAAGCCCATGATGATCAGCAGACTTGCCAGCAGCACGCACCCGGCCACGAGCAGGATGGATTGAAAGATCTTTTTGATCATGTCGTTGCCTCCATGCGGTAGCCAACATTGCGCACCGTTTCGATCCGCCGTCCGTAGGGGCCGAGCTTCTGCCGGAGCGTCCGGATGTGCATGTCGACCGTGCGGGTCTCACCGCAGTAGTCCATGCCCCAGATCTCCTGAAAGAGCTGGTCGCGCGTGAACGCCATGCCCGGATGGGACAGAAACAGGCGCAGAAGTTCAAATTCTTTATACGTAAGCGCGACACGCGCGCCGTCGACCGTGACCGTGTGAGCATTGAGATCGACGACGAGCCCGCCGCTGCGCAGCAGATGTGCAGCCCGGTCCGGCTGGCAGCGGCGCAGCACCGCCTTGACGCAGGACACGAGCTCCATCACGCCGAAGGGCTTGACGAGGTAATAGTCCGCACCGAGGTCGAGGCCGCGGATCTTATCATACTCCGCGCCCTTGGCCGTGGCCATAACGACCGGGATGGTGCGCAGCTCCGCCGACGCCTTCATGCGCTGGAGCAGCTCGATGCCGTCCACACCGGGCAGCATCACATCGAGCACGACCAGCTCCGGCCGCTCCGTCTGGAGCGCCGCCCAGAACGAGACGCCGTCTTCAAAGCCGCGGGCGTCAAAGCCCGTGGACGAGAGCGTATAGACCTCAATGTCGCGGATGCTGGCGTCGTCTTCCACACACCAGATCATCGTTTACCCCTCCTTGTGCACCCCGGTGACCGAGAAGATCACCCACTCGGCGATGTTCGTCGCGTGGTCGCCGATGCGCTCGAAGTATTTGGCGATCATGAGCAGGTCGAGCGCGTACTCCCCGTCGTCGGGGTTGGCGGCGATCTTGTCGATCAGCCGGCGCTTGACCTCGTCGAAGGCGTTGTCCACGACATCGTCCTCGGCAATGACCGTCTCTGCAAGCATTGTATCACGCTTGACATAGGCGTCAACACTTTCTGTGACCATATGGATGGTCGAGAGCGCCATTTCGCGCAGCAGATCGTCATTTTCCGCCGAACGGCCGGCGAGAAACTGGATGATCTCCGCAATGTCCTCGGCCTGGTCGCCGATGCGCTCCATGTCCGTGATCATCTTCAGCGCTGCCGAGATCTGGCGCAGATCGCGCGCGACCGGCTGCTGCTGGAGCAGGAGCTTGAGGCACAGCGACTCGATGCTGCGCTCCTTCTGGTCGATCTCCGCGTCGAGCGGCGCGACGCGCTGCGCCAGCTCCGGATCCGCCTCCGTGAGGGCTTTCGACGCGAGTGCGATGACTTCCTCGCACAGTGCGCCCATCTCGATCATCTCCTTGTTCAGGAGTGCGAGCTGTTCATCAAACCGGCTTCTCATCAGCCAAACCTCCCTGTGATGTAATCTTCCGTGCGCTGATCCTGCGGCTGCGAGAAGAGATGCTGCGTATCGTCGCACTCGACGAGCTCGCCGAGCAGGAAAAACGCCGTGCGGTCGGAAATACGCACCGCCTGCTGCATGTTGTGCGTGACGATGACGATTGTGTACTGCTCCTTGAGCTGCATGGCCAGCTCCTCGATCTTCGACGTGGAGATCGGGTCGAGCGCGCTCGTGGGTTCGTCCATGAGCAGCACCTCCGGCTCGACCGCAAGCGCGCGGGCGATGCACAGACGCTGCTGCTGGCCACCGGAGAGGCCGAGGGCGTTTTTCTTCAGGCGGTCTTTCACCTCGTCCCAGATGGCGGCGCCGCGCAGGGACTTCTCGACGATCTCGTCGAGCCGGGCGCGGTTTTTAATGCCGTGCGTGCGCGGCCCGTAGGCGATGTTGTCATAGATGCTCATCGGAAACGGGTTCGGCTTCTGAAAGACCATGCCGATCTCGCGCCGCAGCTCGTTGACGTCCGTGACGGGGGCGAAAATGTCCTGATCGCGGTAGCGCACGTCGCCCGTGATCTTCACGCCCGGAATAAGGTCATTCATGCGGTTGAGCGTTTTGAGAAACGTGGATTTGCCGCAGCCGGACGGCCCGATGAGCGCCGTGATGCTCTTTTCGGGAATGTTCATGCTGATATCGTGCAGCGCCTGATGATCTCCGTACCAGAGGTTCAGACCCTCGACTGTCATAATGTCACTCATAGACTTCTTTTCCTCCTGAAGTATCTCTCAACGAGCGTGGCCGCACCGTTGATGAGCAGTGTAAGGATCATCAAAATGGCGGCGATGGCGAAGGCCACGTCGAACCGACCCTGTTCCTTGGCGTAGACATAGAGCGCGACGGTGAGCGTGGCGCCCGCGCTGCTCAGCCCCTCGAAGAAACCGTTGAGCGCGTGGGCAAAGCCCGCCGTGAACAGCAGCGCGGCCGACTCGCCGAGGATGCGGCCGACGGACAGGATGCAGCCGGTGATGACGCCGTCCACGCAGCCGGGCAGCACCACGGTGCGGATAACGCGCCACTTGCCCGCGCCGAGACCAAACGCGCCCTCGCGGTAACTCTGCGGCACGGTCTTCAGGCTCTCCTGCGTGGTGCGCATGATCGTCGGCAGGTTCATGATGACGAGCGTGAGCGCGCCGGCAAACAGGGACGTTTTCATGTTCAGAAACTGGCAGAAAAACAGCATGCCGACCAGGCCGTAGATGATCGACGGGATGCCGGAGAGCGTCTCGGCCGCATATTCAATGACACCAATGAGCCGGCGATTCGTGGCATACTCGGTCAGGTAGATGGCCGCGCCCACGCCGAGCGGCAGAACGATGAGCAGCGTGGCGATAACGATATAGAGCGTATTGAGAATGTCCGGCAGGATGCCGATACGATCCGACAGGTAGCTCGGCGCGGTGGACAGCAGCGTCCACGACACGTTCGGCAGGCCCTTGATGAGCACGTAGGCGATCAGAAACAGCACGAGCGCCCCCGTAATGACGGCCGCCGCGCCCATGAGGATGCGCATGGTGAGGATATAGGCCTTGCGGCTGCCGGAAATGGCTTTCTTTTTCATTCTTTCCCCTCCTTATTGCGCTTGAGGAAGAAGTTGAGCGTGGCGTTGATGAGCATGATGAACAGAAACAGCACCAGCGCGATGGAAAACAGCGCCTGCCGCTGCAGGCCGCTGGAGTAGGACATTTCGCTGGCGACGGCGGTGGTGAGAAAGCGCACGCTCTGAAACAGCGCCGGCATGTTCGGCACATTGCCGGACACCATCATGACGGCCATGGCCTCGCCGATCGCGCGGCCGACGCCGAGCACGACGGCGGCGGCAATGCCGCTCTTGGCCGCCGGAACGGAGACCTTGAAGTAGGTCTCGACGGGCGTCGTGCCGAGCGCGAGCGATGCGTCCTCGTACTCGGGCGGCACGGCCTCGAGCGCCGTGACGGACACCTTGATGATCGACGGCAGGATCATGATCGCCAGCACGACGATGGCGGCGAGCAAGCTCGCGCCGTCGGCCAGGTGAAACACCTTGCGGATGCCCGGCACGAGCACGAGCATGCCCACGAGGCCGTAGACGACCGACGGAATGCCGGCGAGCAGGCTCACGGCCGATTCGAGCACGGTCTTGAGCCGCGGCGGGGCGACCTTGGCCAGGTACACCGCCGTCAGGAAGCCCAGCGGCACGCCGAGCACGATGGCGCCGGCCGTGCCGTATACACTTGTCAGGATGAACGGCAGGATGCCGTAGGACGGCTCCGCCGCCGTGGATGCCCACGTCTTGCCGAACAGGAACGGGACGAGCCCGATCTTGCGGATGGCGGGGATGCCGGAGACGATCAGGTACACACTGATGAGCAGCACACACCCGACGGTGATGAGGCCAAGGAGCAGAAACACGCCATGCACGACCGTCTCCAGAACTTGAGATCTCTTTTTCATATCAGCACCTCTGTATATGCGAAAGGCGGCTGGAGGCCAGCCGCCTGTACGCTTGTCTGTGGCTCAGGCCACCGGGACTGCGCCCGCCGCGGAGATGATGGACGCGGCGTCCGCGGACGTTGCGAAGTCGAAAAACTTCTGCGCGGTCTCGCTCAGAGCCACGCCTTCCTTCGTCACGAGGACGAACGGACGCTGCACGAGGTACGTGCCGTCTTTGACGGTCGCTTCCGTCGGGGCAACACCGTTGACGGTCAGCGCCTTGACGCTGTCCTTGATGGCAGCCAGGGAGGCATAGCCGATGGCGTTCGGGTTCTGAGACACAGTGGTGATGACATCGCCCGTGGAGGTCAGCTCCTGACGATACTGGCAGGCATCCTTCGTGTTCGTGATGGACTCAAAGCCGTCGCGCGTGCCGCTGCCGGCCTCGCGGCCGATGAGGACAATCTCGGCGTCGTTGCCGCCGACGTCCTTCCAGTTGGTGATCTCACCGGTGTAAATCTTGGCGATCTGCTCCAGGCTCAGATCCTTGACGGGGTTCTGGGGATTGACGATGATGGCGATGCCGTCGAGCGCGAGGGTGGTCTCCTTCAGGCCGGAGGCTTTCTCGTCGTCCTTCAGCGCACGGCTCGACAGGCCGATGTCGCAGCGGCCTTCGGAGACGGCCTGGATGCCGGAGCCGGAGCCGGTCGGGTTATAGGTGAAGGTCGTGCCATTGTTCGCTTCCATGAAGGACTCGCCGAGCGCACCGATGACCTTTTCCATCGAGGTGGAACCGTCGGTCGAGACCGTGCCGCCGGCCGCGGCCGTGTTGTTGTCGTTTTCCTTCTGGCCGCAGCCCGCAAACAGCGACAGCGCCATGACGGCAACGCACAAAATGGTGATGATCTTTTTCAAGATGAAGTGCTCCTTTCGAACTTCGATTTTGACTTGGACTTGTTTTTGTTCCCTACGCTTCACAGGATAAGCATGGGATGTAAAAACGAAAAGAGCGCTTATGTAAAATGCGTGTAAAATTGTAAAATACCGCGACATGGCGTAAATTTCTTCACGTTTATATACAATTTTATTTGTTTGTGTCGAAAAACGGGCAGATTCCATTTGCTCGTCAGCGAAAAATTGTGAAAAAAACTGTGCAACTTTTCATCCCCCCAGGGTGCTTACGCGGCTGCTGCCCGTCCGGTATACTGGTGGCAGCGCTCCGGAAACGGAGCAAACAACAGGAAATGAGGATGGAACGCATGAAAAAAAGAAACATCATCTGCCTGCTGCTGGCAGTCCTGATGCTGCTGGCCTGCACGGCCTGCGGCGGGAAAACAAGCACCGGTGACACCGCTGGCACCCGCACGATCACGGACAGCAAAAACCGCACCGTAACCATACCCGACAAAGTGGAGCGCGTCGTGTGCGTCGGCGTCGGCGCGCTGCGCTACAGCTGCTATGTCGGCGCGGCTGACCGCGTGGTCGGCGTGGAGGACTACGAGACCAAGGCTGGCATGAGCCGCCTGTATAACTACGTGAACTTCGACAAATTCAAGGACCTGCCCGTCACCGGCACGAACGGCGAACCGTACGTCGAGCAGATCATCGACGTCGCGCCGCAGGTCATCGTCATGAGCGCCTATGCCTCATGCGACGCGGACGAGCTGTCCGGCAAGACCGGCATCCCGGTCTTTGTCGTGCCCGGCAGCGACACCACGCTCGACGATGCGGCCTATGAGACCATCCGTCTGCTCGGCGAGCTCTACGGGCTGGAAACGCGCGCGCAGGAGCTGACCAAGTACCTCAAGGGCATCCAGACCGACCTCGACACGCGCACGGCCGGTATTCCCGACGCGGAAAAGCCCACGGTCTACGTCGGCGGCGTGTCCTTCAAGGGGCAGCACGGCTTTGAGGGCACGGAGGCAGGCTACGGCCCGTTTGCGCTCATCCACGCCAAAAACCTCGCCGACACGACCGGGCAGACCGGCGCGTTCAACATCGACACCGAGCAGGTGCTCGCCTGGGACCCGGACGTGATCTTCCTGGACTTTAATGGTATGCCCCTGATCAACGAAGATTATCAGGCCAACCCGGCTTTTTATAACAGCCTCACCGCCGTGCGCAGCGGCAAGGTCTATTCGCAGATCTCGTTCCGCTCCTCGGCCTCCAATCTGGAGACGGCGCTGGCCGATGCCTATTACGCCGCCTGCGTGCTGTATCCGGAGCAGTTTGCCGATATTGACCCCGAGGCCAAGGCCGGCGAGATCTTCACGGAGCTGCTCGGCTCCAACCCCTATCCCGATCTAAAGGAGGCCGGGTATGCATTCCGTGCCATCACCCTCGGCGCATAAGCCGCACGATTCCGACTACAGCCGCAACCGCGCCAGAAGCATCCGCTTTCTGGTCCTGCTGACGGCCATTCTGGCGCTCGCGTTCTTTTTGTCGCTGCGCGCCGGGTCTTACAACACGCCCGCCGCCGAGCTCATCCGGGGCATCTTCGGCCGGGCGTCGGACGCGAAGATCAATCTCGTCATCCGCAATAACCGCCTGCCGCGCATCTGCACCGCCATGGTCGCCGGCGCGGGGCTGGGGCTGGCCGGGTGCATCCTGCAGGCTGTGCTGCGCAATCCGCTGGCCTCGGCCTCCACGCTCGGCGTGTCGCAGGGCGCGACATTCGGCGCGGCCGTCGCCATCATCGGCCTCGGCCTGAGCCAGACCGGCAGCTGGGCTATCCCGTTGTGCTCATTTCTCGGCTCGCTGCTCGTCGCGGCCGTCATCCTGGGGCTGAGCCAATTCAAGCAGATCTCCTCGGAGGGCATCGTGCTCGCAGGCGTCGCCATCAGCTCCATGCTGACCGGCGCGACCACGCTGCTGCAATACTTTGCCGACGAGGTCGCGCTCTCGTCGCTCGTGTTCTGGACGTTTGGCGACCTCGGCAGCACAGACTGGCAGTCCCTGCGCGGCATGGCGCTGGCCGTGCTGCTGCTGATCGGCTACTGTTATCTGCACCGCTGGGACTATAATGCCCTGCTCTCCGGCGAGGAGACGGCGCTGAGTCTCGGCATCCACGTCCGGCAGCTGACGCTGACGAATGTCGTGCTCACATGCCTTGTCTGCTCGGTGATCGTGTCGCACGTCGGCCTCATCAACTTCATTGGTCTCGTCGCACCGCACATCGTGCGCATGGTCGTCGGCAACAACTATATTTATCTCATCCCCGGCTCCGTGCTCGCCGGCGCGGCGCTGCTGCTGCTGAGCGACCTGGCCGCGCGCGTGATCATCATGCCGGTCATTCTTCCAATTGGAGCGCTGACGGCTTTCCTCGGCGGCCCGCTGTTTTTGTATCTGCTGTTCAAGGGGAGGGGCCGGACATGATCTGTGTGGACCATCTCTGCTATCACTATAAGGGCGGGCGGCCGATCCTCCGCGATGTGAGCTTTGAACTGGAGACCGGGCACTTCCTAGCCGTGCTCGGCAACAACGGCGTCGGCAAGAGCACGCTGCTCAAGTGCATGAACCGCATCCTCACGGCTGACAGCGGGCACTGCCGTATCGACGGCGAGGATCTGCTCACGCTCTCCCACCGGGAGATCGCCAAACGCGTAGCCTTCGTGGCACAGCACGTACCCGACACGCAGATGACCGTGCACGACATGGTCATGCTCGGACGGCGGCCCTACATGACCTGGGGCGTGACGGAGCACGACCACCGCGTCGTGCACGAGGCCATGCGCTATCTGAATCTGGAGGACATGCGCGGCCGGTTCCTCAACCGGCTCTCCGGCGGCGAGCGGCAGAAGGTCATGCTCGCCCGCGCACTGGCGCAGGAACCGACGCTTCTGCTGCTCGACGAGCCGACCAGCAATCTCGACATCCGCAATCAATATCAGGTGCTGCAGATCACGCGCGACCTGTGCCGCGAGCAGAACCTCACGGCGATGATCGTCATCCACGACCTGAACCTCGCGCTGCGGTTTTGCGACCGCTTTCTGCTGCTGCGCGCAGGTGAGGTGTACCGCTACGGCGGCGCGGAGATCTTCGACGCCGACGCCCTGCGGGACGTCTACGGCGTGACGGGCAGCATCGTGGACGTGCAGGGGCACAAGCTCGTGCTCATTGACGACGAAGAAAAGGAGACAAGATCATGACCAACTGGGAGACCTGCGTACAATTTCACGGCCACGCCTGCGGCGGGCTGACGATCGGATATAAGGCTGCGTGCTACGCCGCCGAGCTGCTGGAGCTGACCTTCTCCGGGGACGAGCAGGTCGTGTGCATCGCGGAAAACGACGCCTGCGGCGTGGACGCCATTCAGGCGCTGCTCGGCTGCAGCATCGGCAAAGGCAACCTGCTGTTTCACATGCGCGGCAAGCAAGCGTTCTCGTTTTATAACCGCGTCACGGGCAAGTCCGTGCGCCTGGTGCTCCGACCGCGGCCGGAGGGGATGACGCGCGAGGAATCCTTCGCCTACTATCAGGCGCAGGAACCGGCCGGCCTGTTCGACGTTAAGCCGGCGACCATCCCGCTGCCGGAGCCGGCCAGGCTGTTTGATTCCTACCCGTGCGCGTGCTGCGGCGAGGTGACGGGTGCCAACTGGATCCGCCTGGTCGGCGGGCAGAAGCTGTGCCTCGACTGCGCCGGGAGCTACGATCGGTTCGACGTGTAAGCACAAAAAAGATCCCCGGCTTTCGAAACGGAAGCCGGGGATCTGCATTTTCAGGTATCGCGGCCGCGCAGCAGCGCGAGCTGGTAAAACGCGACGGCGCTCGCCGCGGCCACATTGAGCGAATCGACTCCGTGCGTCATGGGGATGCGCACCGTGTAATCGCACGCGGCGATCGTGTTGGATGCCAGCCCATCGCCCTCCGTGCCAAGCACGATGGCAAGGCGCGGCACGGCGCGCAGGCGTTTATCGTCAATGCGCAGCGAATCGTCCCGCAGCGCCATGGCCGCCGTCTGAAAGCCGAGCGCGTGCAGCGTCTCCTGCCAGTCGGCATCCGCAGGCAGATACGTCCACGGCACCTGAAAGACCGTGCCCATGCTCACGCGCACGGCGCGGCGGTAGAGCGGGTCGCTGCCGGCCGCCGTGAGCAGCACGGCGTCGACGCCGAGCGCCGCCGCCGAGCGGAAGATCGCGCCGATGTTCGTCGGGTTCATCACATTTTCCAGCACGGCCACGCGCGCGGCATTCGCGCACAGTGCCGCCGCATCCGGCAGCGCCGGGCGGCGCATGGCGCAGAGCATGCCGCGCGTGAGGTGAAAGCCCGTGAGCTGCGTGAGCACGTCGAGCTCGGCGGCATAGACCGGGATATCGTCCGGACAGCGGGAAAGGATCTCGCGCGCCTTGCCGTCAACGTGGCGGCGCTCCATCAGAAACGACACCGGCACGCACCCCGCGTCAAGCGCGCGGCCGATCACGAGCGGGCTCTCGGCGATGAAGAGGGCGTTTGCCGGGTCGGCACGGTGGACGAGCTGGTTTTCCGTCAGACGGGCGTACACGTCCAGCTCCGGCGCGGAAAAGTCCATGATATCGAAGATTCTTGCCATATCTGCATCTCTCTTTTCCAATAGGTCAGGTTCATTATAGCCGATTTCCCGCGCGGATGCCACTGCATTTTTCCCGCCGGTGTATGCTCTGCCGCGCTGGCGGGCATACTGGCTCTGAGGTGATATTTTATGCAGCTAACCCAGAAAGAGGCCAGCTTACTCAAAGATCTCAAAGGGCAGGAGCAGCTGTGCGTGGACAAGTACAACCGCCACGCCGCCAGCGCCAATGACCCGCAGCTGAAAAACCTGTTCGAGCAGATCGCGCAGGTCGAGCAGCAGCATCTCGACGCGATCACGCAGATGACCGGCGGCACCGTCGCCGCCCCGGCGGACTCCGCGACCGTGCCGACAACGTTCACGGCGACCTACAACAGCACCGAGACCCCGCAGAAGCAAAACGACTGCTACCTGTGCACGGACGTGCTCGCCATGGAAAAGCACGCCTCGCACCTGTATGACACGTGCGTGTTCGAGTTTGGCGACGCCAACGCGCGCAGCGTGCTCAACGACATTCAAAAGCAGGAGCAGCACCACGGCAAGGTCATCTATGACTATATGACCACAAACGCCATGTACGCCTGAACCCCCATCCGCGCAAAAACGGCGCCCCCGAAACCTCGGGGGCGCCGCTGCTGTCTGCGGGATTTACCGAGAGAGTCCGTAGCTCTCGGCCAGCTTCCGGAACGCCGGGAGCGAGCGCTCGAGCTGGCTGCGCGCCACGCAGTAGGCCAGGCGCGCATAGCCCGGGCAGCCGAAATCGTCGCCCGGCACGAGCAGGATGTCTTCGTCCATCGCGCGGCGGCAAAACACCTTGGCGTCCGGCTCCGGCGACTTGAGGAAGAGATAAAACGCGCCGTCCGGCCGCGCGCACACATAGCCCATGTCGGTGAGCGCACCGTAAATGAGCTCGCGGTTGGCGGCGTAGGCCGCGATGTCCGCCGTCCGGCCGAGGCACTCCGCCACGGCAAGCTGGAACAGCGACGACACGCAGATGTACCCCAATGCGCGCCCCGCGCCGAGCACGGCCGCGTGCACGGCGTCGTAATCGTCCATGGCCGGGTGCAGCGCGAGGAAACCCACGCGCTCACCGGGCAGGGACAGTGTCTTGCTGTACGAATAGCAGTAAACCGCGTTCGGATAGATCGCGGGCAGGAACGGTACCTCCACCCCGCCGTAGACCAGCTCGCGGTACGGCTCGTCGGCGATGATGTAGATCGGGTGGCCGAACTGCGCCTGCTTTGCGCGCAGCATGGCGCTCAGCGCCGTGAGCTCCGGGCGCGAAAGCACGACGCCGGAGGGATTATTCGGGGAGTTGAGGATGAGCAGCGCGGTCTTTTCCGTCACGGCGGCCGCGAGTGCGTCCAGATCGAGCGCGAACGTGTCGGCCTTGCACGGCACGACGCGCACGCTGCCGCCCGCCGCCTCGGCATAGACGGCGTACTCCGGGAAATACGGCGCGAGCACGATGGCCTCGTCCCCCGGGCACATGAGCGCGCGGGTCAGGATGGCCAGTGCGCTCGACGCACCGTCGGTCATGTAAATGTCCTGCGCGCGGTAGGGCTCGCCGAACGTGTCCGTCAGGTAGGCTGCGACCTTCTCGCGCACGGACGCCATGCCCGGTGCGGGCGCATAGGCGTGCAGCTGCGTGGGCGGCACGGTGCGCAGCAGACGCTCAACGGCTTCATGTACGCAGTCCGGCGGGTCGATGCTCGGGTTGCCGATGGCAAAGTTATAGACGTTTTCGGCACCGATCTCGGCCGCGCGGCGCTCGCCGTAGGCCGCGATCTCGCGGATGGAGCAGCCGCTCTCGCCCCAGTCAATCATTTGCTTGGAAATCATGCGTTTGCCTCCTCCAGATACTGTTTCAGGTACAAGATCGCCTGCCGGTAGCCCTCAAAACCGAGCCCCATGTACGTTTTCACGCACGCCATGCCGGCATACGAAATCTGGCGAAAATCCTCCCGGGCGCTGACGTCCGACAGGTGCACCTCCACCGCCGGGAGCGCCACGGCCTTGAGCGCGTCGAGAATGGCGACGCTCGTGTGCGTGTAGGCGGCTGGATTGATGACGATGCCGTCCACGGTGCCGTAGGCCGCCTGGATGGCGTCGACGATCGCGCCCTCGTGGTTGGACTGGAACAATTCAACCTCCACGCCTGCCTCGGCGGCGGCCGCGCGGATGAAGTCCTGCAGTGCGGCAAAGCTCCGGCTGCCGTAGATGGCCGGCTCGCGCAGGCCGAGCAGGTTCAGGTTCGGCCCGTTGATGACGAGAAATTTCATGCCAGCACCTCCAGGATCTGCCGCACGGTCTCCTCTGCCGTGCCGTTGTTGTCAATGACCGCGTCGGCAAAGCGGGCGTACAGCGGCGCACGCTGCGCGTAGAGCGCGGTGAGGTCGCTGCGCTGGGAGATGGGGCGGCCATCCTTCGGCAGCAGCGCGAGGTCGCGCTGGAGCCAGAAGATCGTGCCGTTCTGGTGCAGGAGCGGGTAGTTCTCCGCGCGGCAGACGCTGCCGCCGCCGGTGGCCAGCACGGCGCCGGAGCCCTTGCCGAGCGCGGCGAGCGCGGCCGTCTCCCGTGCGCGGAAGGCGTCCTCGCCTCCGGCGGCAAAGATGTCCGGGATGGACATGCCCGCCGTCTCGACGACGTAGGCGTCGCTGTCGAGCACCGGGCGGTGCAGCCGCTCGGCGAGCAGCGCCGCGATGGTGCTCTTGCCGCTGCCGGGCATGCCGATGAGGACGATGTTCTCCATCTCCTGCCGCAGCAGGTGGTGGATACGCAGAATCTGCGCGTCGTCGATCGCCGTGCCGGTGAAGACCTCGCAGCTTCGCTTGGCCTGTGCCACGAGCATGTACAGCCCGCCCGCGCACGGGATGCCGAGGCTTTCCGCCTGCAGCAGCAGCGCCGTGCGCGCGGGATTATAGACGATGTCGAGCACGCCCGCGCATTGCGGGAACTGCCGCAGATCGACGGTGGCCTTCCCGGTGTTCGGATACATACCGACGGGCGTGGTGTTGACGATCACGTGCGCGTCGGCGTGGCGGTCGAGGTTATCGTAGTTATCCGGTCCGTGGCGGGAGATGACCGTCACATGCGCGCCGAGCTGCTCGAGCACGGCCTGCACGGTCGCGGACGCACCGCCGTTGCCGAGCACGAGCGCCTTCTGCCCCGCGACGTCGATGCCGCTGCGGCGCACGAGGTATTCGAAACCGAAGGCGTCGGCATTGTCGCCATAGAGCGTGCCGTCCGGCCGGCGGACGAGCACGTTCACGCTGCCGAGCCGCTGCGCCATCGGCGAGAGCTCCGCGCAGTACGGGATGACTGCCTTCTTATACGGAATGGTCACGTTGAGCGCGTCAAAATCGCCGCCGGTCAGAAACGCCGGCAGGTCATTCGGCGCGACCTCATAGAGCTGGTAGGCATAGTCGGCAAGCTGCGCGTGGATGGCCGGCGAGTAGCTGTGGCCGAGCTTTTCACCCAGAAGTCCGCACCGCATCATCACACCACCTCACGATAGCTGCCGAGGTAGGAAAACTCCTCGCACAGGCCCGGCAGCTCGCCCATGAGCTGCTGGAACTGCGGCGAATAGACCGACGTCTCGAGATCAAAGTAGAACATGAACTCGAAGTCGCGCTCCGGCAGCGGGCGGCTCTCAAGCTTGTTGAGATTGATGCCGAGCGCGTAAAAGCGCGAGAGCACCTTGTACAGGGAGCCCGGCTTGTGCGGCAGCACCATCATGAGGCTCGTGCGGTCGGCACCGGGATAGATCTCCAGATCCTTGGCGATGCAGATAAAGCGCGTGTAGTTATTGCCCTGATCCTGCACGGAGGAGGCCAGACTCTCAAGCCCGTAGAGGCCGACGCACGCGCGCGACGAGAGCGCCGCAACGTCCGTGCGCTCCGACTCAGCCACGCGCTTGGCGGCCACGGCGGTGTTCTCGCAGCGCACGACCGTCACGCCCGGCAGGCTCTGCAGGAAGCGGCCGCACTGGCTGATGGCCTGCTCGTGCGAGTAGATCTCCTTGATATCGGAGAGCTTTGTGCCGGGCTTGGCCAGCAGGCAGTGGTCGATCTTCAGGCGCACGCTGCGCACGATGCGGAAGTTGTGCTGCATCATCAGATCATACACGGCGTTGACGGAGCCGGCCGTGCTGTTTTCCAGCGGGATGACGCCGTAGCGGCACAGGCCCTTTTCGATGGCGGCGAACACCGCCTCGAACGTGGCGCAGTAAAACACGTTCGGCATCGTGAACAGGCGGTCGCACGCGAGCTGGGAGTACGCGCCCTCCACGCCCTGGCACGCGACGGCCGGGTGCTCCGGAAACAGCGGCGGCGTGTGCGCGATGGCCTGCGCGATCTCCTCGGTCAGCGGGCTCGTGACGCCGAGCAGCCGGTTCTGGCAGCTACGGCTGAGCTCAAAAATGAGCGAGTAGAGCGACACGGCGTATTCGCGCAGATCCTCCGGCGCGGCGTCGGCGATCTGCTGCAGCTTTGCGCGCTCGCGCCCGGCATCGAGCGCCGGGAGATTGTGCGCCTTCTTGTAGCCCGCGATCTGCGCCGCGACCTCCATGCGCTGGTAAAACAGCGTGAGCAGTTGGCTGTCGATGCCGTCGATCTGCTGGCGATAGTCACTAAGTTCCATGGTCAAGCTCCTTATTCTTGTTGTGTTTTCTCCGCCGCGGAGACGGTTTTGAGCGTGGAAAGATCCGTCCAGAAGCGGGGGTAGGATTTTGCGGTACAGGCGCTGTCACGCACCGTGACCGGCGCCGTGCAGCCGCTGGCGGCCGCGGCCGCCGCCATGGCGATGCGGTGGTCGCGCCAGGGATCGACCGTGCCGCCGGCAAGCGTTCTGCTGCCGGTGACGGTCAGGCCGCTGCCGTGCGCTTCCACCTGCGCGCCGAGCGCGCGCAGCATGGCGGCCGTGCTCTCGAGCCGGTCGGACTCCTTGAGGCGCAGACGCGCGGCGTTGACGATCTGCGTCTGGCCGTCCGCGAGCGCCGCGACGACGCTCAGCACCGGGATCAGATCCGGAATGGGCGCGGCGTCGATCGTGACGCCGTGCAGCGCGCCGCGCCGGACGGTGACGGCGTCCTGTGTCTCGTGCACGTCCGCGCCGAAGCGGCGCAGGACATCCAGCACCGCGCGGTCGCCCTGCGCGGAGTCCGATGCGAGCCCCGTGACCGTGACGCCGGCGGGCGAGAGCGCGCCCATGCACAGGAAAAACGCAGCGTTCGACCAGTCGCCCTCCACGCGGCACTGCACCGGAAGATGCGGCGTCTGGCCGCCGGGAACGGTGTACGTCCGGCCGTCCTTTTGTACACGGATGCCGGACAGGCGCAGCGCGTCCTCTGTCATGGCGATGTAGCCCGCGGATTCGAGCGCGCCCGTCACGGTGAGGGTGCTCTCCCCCGGCAGGCGCGGCAGCGCCATGAGCAGGCCGGAGATATACTGCGAAGACACGTCGCCCGGCAAGGCATAGGCGCCGGGCAGCAGCCGGCCGCCAACGTGCAGCAGCGCACCGTCGCGCCGGAGGGTCATGCCGTGCGCCGTGAGCACCGCGTCGAGCGGCGCGAGCGGCCGCTCCGGCAGGCGGCCGGCCATGCGGAAGGTCACATCCGCGCCGAGCGCGCCCACGACCGGCAGCAGGAAGCGCAGCGTCGAGCCGCTCTCCCCGCAGTCGAGATCGGCGTGCGCGGGTATTTCCCCGGCAATGGGGACAATGCGAAACGCGCTGCTGCCGTCATCCGTGATGTCCGCGCCGAGCGCGCGCAGGCAGCGCGCGGTGGCGGCGATATCGGCCGAGACGCCGTCGCACCGCAGCGTCACGGGCTGCGCGCCGAGGGCGGCACAGATGAGCAGGCGGTGCGCCTGCGATTTCGAGGCCGGGATACACACGCTGCCCGTGCGCGGCCCGGGTGTGATGACCTGATTCATGCCACGCCTCCGTCCGCGAGCCAGGCGCGGATATCCGCCGCCGGGATCGTCTCGATGCGGCAGCGGCCGATGCGCTCGGGCACGATGAGGTGCAGCTTCCCGTCGGCGATCTTCTTATCCGAGAGCGCCGCGTCCGCGAGCGCGCCGCGCGGAAAGTCCGTCTCCGTCGGCAGGCCGTACTGCCGCAGGAGCGCGACGATCTGCGCGCAGGTATCCTCCGTGCAGATGCCGCGCCTGGCGGCCGCGCGCGCGATGATCGCCATGCCGATGGCCACGCCGCAGCCGTGCGGCACGGCATAGTCGCTGCATTTTTCGACCGCGTGGCCGATCGAGTGGCCGAGGTTCAAAAGCTGGCGGCTGCCGCGGTCAAATTCGTCGGCCGCGACAAGGTCGCGCTTCATAGCGATGCACGTTGCGATGACGTGCTCCACCTGCGCGCTGACCGGCGCCACGCGCAGCTCGTCAAAAAACGGCTCGCTGCGCAGCACGGCGTATTTGATGACCTCGGCGCAGCCGTTGCGGTATTCCTCCGGCGGGAGGGTGTGCAGGGTCTCCGGGTCGCAGAGCACGAGGCTCGGCTGATAAAAGCAGCCGACCTGATTCTTGCCGCTCGTGAGGTTCACGGCCGTCTTGCCGCCGACGGAGGAATCCACCGCGGCCAGCAGTGTCGTGGGCACCTGCACAAACGGGATGCCGCGCTGATACGTCGCGGCGGCAAAGCCCGCAAGGTCGCCGGTCACGCCGCCGCCGAGCGCGACGATCAGGTCGCTGCGGCTCAGGCGGTGCGCGGCCAGAAAGTCCAGCAGCGCCGCGTAGGTGGCGAGCGTTTTGCAGTGCTCGCCGCCGGGATAGGTGAAGGTCACGGTGCGAAAGCCCGCGCGCGTGAGCGCGTCCGCCAGCCGCGCAGCGTACAGCCCCGCCACGGTCTCGCCCGCGACGATGGCCGCCGTGCGGCCGGTGCCGAGCACGCGCGCGATCTGCGCGCCGGCGTCGTCGAGCAGCCCCGGCTGCACCAGCACGTCATAATCGCGCGAGGCCGTCACGCGGATGGTCGTCATCGGCCGTCCACCTCCTCTTTGCGGCGGCGCCCCTCGTCGAGCAGGCGCGTGAGCGCGGGCAGGTCATCGTGCGCCATCGCGTCGCGGTATTCGCCCAGATGCGTCAGGAAGGTGTCCAACTCGCGGAGGAGATTGTCCTTATTTTCCAGAAAGAGCTCCGCCCACATCTCGGGGCTCAGCCACGCGACACGGGTCATGTCCTTGTAGCTGCCGGCGGAAAAGCCCTTGTGCTTGTCCGCCGTGGGGCTCTTGATATACGCATTGGAGACCACGTGCGCCATCTGTGACGTGAAGGCGATCATCTCGTCATGCGCCTCCGCCGTCGTGAAGGAAAAGCGCGCGAAGCCCGCAGGCTTGAGAAGCTGCTTGACGCGGTCAAAGAGCAGCACGTCGTCAAAGTCCGGCGGCACGATGACCATCGGCGCGCCGTGGTACATGGTCGCTTTCGCGTTCTTGAAGCCGGAGTACTGCGTGCCGGCCATCGGATGGCCGCCGAGGAACGTGACGCCGTATTCCTCCGCGATCGGGAAGCACGCGGCGCAGATGGTGCGCTTCGTGCCGCCGCAGTCGAGCACGACGGGGTGCGCGCCGATGTGCGGCGCCATGCGACGGAACCATGCGATGGTCGCCTCCGGGTAGAGCGCGATGAGCACGAGGTCGCACGCGGAGATATTCTCCTCCGTGAGCTCGGCGTCGACCGCGCCGCTCATGACGGCAAAATCGAGCACGCTGCGGCTGCGGTTCCAGGCGAGCACGGTCGCGCCCGCTTCATGATAGGCCTTGGCAAAGGAGCCGCCGATCAGACCCAGGCCAACGATACCGACCGTCATTTTGCAAGCACCTCACGGATGCTGCGCACCTTTTTGGCAAGGTCATCGTAGGCCTCCGGGCGCAGGGACTGCGCGCCGTCGCATAGGGCGTGCATGGGGTCATTGTGCACCTCGATGATGAGACCGTCGGCGCCGCAGGCGGTCGCGGCGAGCGCCATCGGCTCGACAAGGCGGGCGATGCCGGTCGCGTGGCTCGGGTCGACGATGATCGGCAGATGCGTCAGCTCCCGGAGCATAGGCACGGCCGCGAGGTCGAGCGTGTTGCGGGTGTAGTCGTCGAACGTGCGGATGCCGCGCTCGCAGAGGATAATCTGCTCGTTGCCGCCGGCCATGATGTACTCGGCGCTCATGAGCAGTTCCTTGAGGGTGCTGGCAAGGCCGCGCTTGAGCAGGATGGGCTTGCGGAGCTTGCCGAGCTCGCGCAGGAGGTCGAAATTCTGCATGTTGCGCGCGCCGACCTGGATGATGTCCACATCCTCGAACAGGGGCAGATGCTCCACGCCCATGATCTCCGTCACGATCGGCAGGCCGGTCTCCTGGCGCGCGATCTTGAGCAGTTCGATGCCGGTGGCCTTCAGACCCTGGAAATCGTAGGGCGAGGTGCGGGGCTTGAACGCGCCGCCGCGCAGGATGTTCGCGCCGGAGGCCTTCACCGCCTTTGCGACTGCGACGATCTGCTCCTCGGACTCGACGGAGCAGGGGCCGGCGATCATGCAGAAGTTGCCGCCGCCGATCTTCACGCCGCCGACATCGACGATGGTGTCGTCCGGGTGGAACTTGCG
>ERZ827104.1536-NODE-1536-length-20044-cov-3.390315_pt1 | contig 20044 bp, 16 predicted proteins | sample MGYA00519781_ERZ827104 | MGnify/ENA primary metagenome ERZ827104 (study PRJEB31778, sample SAMEA3449257) | human gut metagenome | biome: human gut; feature: human-associated habitat; material: faeces | place: United Kingdom | collected 2010/2012 ...
TGAAAGTTAGTTGCAAATGGGAGAATGACTATGGCAATCAGTAAAAAACTTGAAATCATTTATCACAATGGACAGCCCGATGGTATTCGTTCCATCCGTCGGAATCTTTCTACGATGACAACTTATGTCATTCCCCGTCCGCTACTTTCAGAAGCTAAAAAATTGACTGGAATCAACCGTCCTGGTATTTACTACCTAATTAGCGAGAATGACGATAACAAGATCGCTCAAATTTATATCGGTCAGACGAGAAATGGTGTTAGCCGTCTGGACGATCATAATCGTTCCAAAGACTTTTGGAACAAGGCAATCATGTTTTTGGCAGACAGCAAAACTTTTTCGTTGGATATGATCAGCGGCCTTGAAGCTTATGCCATAAATAAGGCTACTGAATCCAAACGGTATAAGGTGGAAAACACAATCAATCCCAAATACGAAATCGATGAATATGATTTGCCGTTGATCGAAGAAGTGTATGAGGAAATCAAATTCATTATGGCCACACAGGGATATAAAATGGACAACTCCAAGTTAACGCTAAATGAGGCCAACACCCTGCATACAACCAGAAACGGCGTCCAAGCATTTGGAGTTTACGACGGTGATAAATTTGAAGTGTTGGAAGGTTCAGAGATTGATATGAGTCGCAAGTGCCATTCCGATAATATTGAAAAGCAGCGGCAAACCGCAATTCAAAACGGCAATATTGCTGATATTGGTGGCAAATACAAGCTGAATGTTTCCGTATCCTTTACATCCCCCAGCTCTGCTGCCATGTTTGTTCTTGGCGGCAGCACAAATGGTTGGGTTGAATGGAAGAACAAGGATGGAAAAACACTGGACGAATTGTTCCGCAAATAATAACATGTGTACATTTATTTGAATTAACGGAGGGCAAGAAATGGATCGCACCCTAATTAAGAAATATATAGACAACCAACCACAAAAAGTTGTCGCAAAACTGGATCTTGACAAGAATAAAATCGAATACCAAGGTATACTCCAAGGTCAAGCTATCAAGGAGATTAAGGGAGACGAAGAAATGTCTCGTTCCTTTATTTTGACTCGGTTAATTAACGAATTGGGCTATTCTCCTGATCGAATTGAGATAGAACATGAGTATACCGCCGGACGTCCTCATACCAATACAAGTCGGATTGACATTATTGTTCGAGATGCTGACGGAAATGCATTTTTGTTTATTGAATGTAAATCACCTGATGCCTATGCCTCGGATGATAGAGATCAGATTATCGAGGAACAGCTTTATAAAGTTGCTGGAATGGAGCGAACCGAAGGTAATTCTGTTCGCTATCTGGTGCTGTATACCACAGCAGAAACAAGTGATAAAGTAATGGACGAATGTATCATCATTGATACAGAAAAGTTCCCCACTTTTGCTGATTGGGAAGTATCCAGAGACTTTTCCAACACACTTCCTGCCAGATATGGAAAAGCGCAGAAGACTCCCTATATCAAAGCATCTGCAAAGGATTTAGAAACTGATTTCACCAATGATATGTTAAATCAGTTACAGACTGATCTCCATAATGTGCTTTGGGGGGGCGGCGGAACAGACGATAATGAGGTGTTCGCTTCCCTGACAAATTTGATTCTCGCAAAGATCCAAGATGAAGATGAAAAGGAAGATGGAGACACATATGATTTCCAGTCCATGACTTTTGCCAAGGATGGAGATGAGGAGTTCGAGACAAACGAACAACTTTTTGAGCGCATTAATGCGCTTTATCGTCGTGCGCTAAAATCCAAGCTCTACATTCTGGATGAAAATGAACTTCAAAAATCGTATGTCATTGACAGCAAGAAGTTTTCCTTATCTAAGCTGAAATATGCTGTTCAACGAATGGAAGGACTTTCCTTTGTTGACGGCAAGAACAGCCTGAGTGGAAAAGACATTCTTGGTGACTTTTTTGAGGGTATCATTCGCAGCGGTTTCAAGCAGAGCAAGGGTCAGTTCTTTACTCATATCAACATTGTCAGATTTATGCTTTACGCCATGCAGACTGATAAGCTGGCAATTAAGCGAATCAAGGAAGATAAAGAACTTCCTTACATGATCGATCCTTCTGCCGGTAGCGGTACATTTTTGATTGAATACATGAAATTCATCACCAAAAACATGAAGTATCGTAATCGCAACGCAGATGGATATAATGCCCTGCTGGGCACAGCAAGAGCCGTTAAGGACAAAGTTCTTTCTGATTGGTTCTATCCTAACCACCGTGAAAACAAGTGGGCTCAAACCTACATTTATGGCTCAGAGATCAATTTCAATCTGGGAACTGCAGCTAAGGTTAATATGATTCTACATGGTGATGGTTCAACTAATATTTTTGTGAAAGATGGTCTTCTGCCTTTTTCAAAATATGAAAAAGAGACTGCCCCTAACGCTTTGCACGGAAGCGACAAAAATGAATTGTATCAGAACCGGGAGGTGAATGGACAGTTTGATCTGATTCTGACAAATCCTCCGTTTAGCGTGGAACTCGATAATGACACCAAAAAGAGTGTAAAACATGATTTCATGTTTGGCGAGAAAAAGAACTCCGAAAACCTTTTTGTTGAGCGTTGGTATCAGTTGCTGAGAGAAAATGGTCGTCTTGCTGCTGTTCTTCCTGAGAGTGTTTTTGACACAACCGAAAACAAGTATATTCGACTGTTCTTATATAAATACTTTACCATCAAGGCGGTTGTTTCCTTGCCTCAAATTTCTTTTGAGCCCTATACTTCGACAAAAACCAGTATCCTTTTTGCACAAAAGAAAACTGCTGCTGAAGTTAAAGCATGGAACGATGCTTGGGATAGCGCAAGCAAGGAGTATAGCCACCTTGTAACTCAGACTAAAAATTTGATTGCTGTCGCTAATGGCACAAAGCAAAAAGCAAAATTGCCTTCCATCAAAAAGCTGACAGCAGAACAAGAACGAGAAGTTCTGGCACGGATGTTAAAAAATTACCTGACAGAACTCGATGATGAATTGGATGCAGGTGCACTGATCAATAAATACAGCGAAGAGTTGGAAGACCTTTGCACCATCGACAAAGATACAAAGGATACTTTTGGTTTTGTTAATACTTGGTGGGTTTTCGGTGAAGTCGCTTCCAAACTGGACTATGCTGTATTTATGGCAGAGGCCGACAATATCGGATACAAGAGGACCAAAAGGGGCGAACGTCCAATGCCGAATGACCTGTACAGGACAGATTTAAGTGGTGATATTCTATTTGACGACGGTGTCGAAACAACAATTTTGGATGCCATGCGAAAAATAGACTGGAATTGAGGTGCCGTATGAAACTGACAAGCAACTCATTACAATCTATTTCTAACTCCAACAATTTACGCATGGGATTGTCTTATGCAAAAGAAAGCCATGCTCTGTTCTTTGAACGATTTTCCTCACATTGCGCAGAGCGGATAAAGGATGTTTTTTTTGTTGAAAAAGGGACGAGCATAACCGAAGCACAAACAGAGGACGGCGATATTCCTGTTGTTGCTGGCGGAAAAGACATGGCATACTTCCATAATGTTAGCAACAGGCCCAAAGGATGTATCACAATTAGTGCTTCTGGCGCAAATTCTGGTTATGTAAATTATTGGGATGTTCCCATTTGGGCATCTGACTGCATCACTCTCAGATCAAAGGACGAGAAAAAGTATTCCACAAAGTTTCTTTACCATATTTTGCGTATTATACAAGACGACATATATCTATTGCAGAAAGGTTCTGACCAGCCTCATGTTTATGGAAGCGATGTGAAGTATATAAGAATTCCTCCTGTAAGCATGGAACAGCAAACACAGATTCTAATCGACATTCAGGCTTTAGAGAAAAAAATACTCACTTTGCACGCCGAAATAAAAAGCGAATCGTCCATTATAGATTCAGTTTTCTCAAGAGAATTTGGCTGGAATTATAATAGCTTCAATGCTCAGCGAAGCGAAAAGAACTACTGGGTAAAACCTTCGAATTTTTCAAACAATATTGATTTGCGTTTCAGCGCAAAGTTCCATCGCAATTCTGGAGCTTTTGTAATGGATGAGCTAAAGAAGACAACAACGAAAAAAATCAAGCACTTTTTATCTGAGCCAATTGTCCTGGGAGCCAGTGTGTCGCCAAGCGATTATGATGACGAAGGAAATTATCGTTATATTTCTATGGCTACAATCAAGAACTGGAAATTTGACTATGATAGTGCAAATATTGTGTCCGATGTTTATTCTGAAGCCAAGTCTGCAAAAAGTGTAAAAAAGAACGACATTATTTTGGCTCGTTCCGGTGAAGGCACTATTGGAAAAGTAGCCCTAATCCAGGATGAAAATCTTAAAGGTATTTTTGCGGACTTCACAATGCGAATTCGATTCAAAGATTACAATCCCGAATTTGCATACTATTATTTTAGAACAACCTATTTTCAATATCTAATCGAAGTTTATAAAAAAGGACTTGGCAACAATACAAATATTTTCCCGATTGTTGTTCGAGAGTTTCCGCTTATAGACATTTCGGTTTCAGAACAAAATCGAATTGTTGAAGAAATTCATGCCGAGATTAGCAAACAAGAAAATCTAAAGGATGATATTTCTAAACTGCAAAAGCAAATTGACCAAATTGTCGAGGATAGTATTTCCTGACAATTCGGACTATCCTAAACTCGAATTAAGAAGGAGGAGACAAACATGAAAGCAGACCAGTTGATGGTGCCTGTATACATCAACGAAAAAATTGTTCTGGATATGCTTGCCATTATCGAAGATGGTTTTTCTACAGTAAGTCAGGTAAGCTATACCGAACACAAAGAAAATAGCAATGCTCAAAAGTTTGAAGCAGGAGTTTCTACTTCTGCAACACTCTTGAGTAAGTTGCTCAAAATTGATCTAAAAGGCGAGCTGTCCCATTCTGGAAACAAAGGAGAAAACGAAAGCGTTGCCAAGGAGAAAGTGCATACCAATGTATCTTTGCTATCCAAGTTTCGGACATTTCTCGTTGATGAAAAAATCCTGAAGTCTGGATTTGATGTTGCAAATATAAAAATTGGCGATTTTATCGAAATAGAGGGTGAACTACAAAAGAATCCGTTGATTAACTATATGGATATTTTTGTAGATCTATTCCGGATGGCTGATATTTTTGCCGAAAAGCCTCAACTGGGTGGTAAAACACAGGCTAAAGCTCAAAAACAACAGGAAAATGAGACTGTTAAACAAATCAAGTCCTTTGCTGACGAGCTCAAACATAGCGGTACCATAGACTTTATCTTGTCTGATACTGCTGGTACAGTCGTTCTGTCCGCTCAAGAACAGTATTTGTCAAATGATAACATTTCTGAAATCATCGGTGGTCATTTCAAAGTCCTTGGAAAAGTTATCGCAATTTGCAAGGACGAAACAGAAAACATCGATCTTTTGAGAAAAACTACTCTGTCTATTCTTCCGATTGATCTGCTGACAGAACTGTTCTCTGGTTTTCAGAATGACGATACAAAACAATTCAATCTTCCCGAGTTGAAGACCCAGATCTCTGGCCCTGCTGTAATTGTCATTCCTGTAGCCATTTACGCATGATTTTATAACAACAACGCCCATCGGTCATTAGATTGATGGGCGTTGTTGTTATAATCAATTATCAATCAGAACATTCGCTCAGTTCTTCCCAATCGTAAGCGCTCAATAAAATAATAGCTATCTTTTCACAAGGTATTCCGCTATAGTTGAAGTAAAATACTCCAACTTCAACTTTTCGATTTGATCCGGCATCTCTGCTGTATCATGTCAGACCATGGCATCAGCTCTTCTATACCTTCGGGCTCATTTTGGTAGTCCGGCATATAGAGCAGTACAGTCTCCAGATATGCGTAGATGTTCAGATTGTTGAGTTTTGCAGTTCCTACTAAACTGTAAATGATGGAACTTGCCCGGGCGCCTTTTACAGTATCATGGAACAGGAAGTTTTTCCGCCCTACCGCATAGGGGCGGGCGATATTTTCTGCGATATTGTTCGATATGGAGCACCGCCCATCCAACAGGTAGTTCTCCATATATGGCTTCTGGTTTTTCGCATAGGTCACCGCTTTGGCCAGACGGCTTCCGCCAACTGGGTTCACTGTTTCAAGCCATGACCAGTAAGCCTCCCATATGGCAGGCTCTGTCTCAAGACGCTTGGCTTTCCGTGTATCGGCATCCAGATCCGCATACTCCTTTTCCAGTTCGAATAACTGGTTGCAGTAATCGAAACCGATCTCTGCCGGAGTCTTATCCGGGGATTTCTTCGATTTCCCCGGAAGTGCATCATGCCAGTACCGTCTCATATGGGCAAGGCAGCCGCAGCGGATGACATCCTTCAGCTTATTATAACCGCAAAAACCATCACAGGTAAGGTATCCTGAAAATCCTTTCAGGAATTCTTCCGCATGATATCCGCCCCGGCTGGGCTGGTAATCATACAGACGGATCGGCGGCAGCCCGTCATTTCCAGAGCCATACAGCCACATATAGGACTTGGACTGTGCCGTTTTCCCTTCTTCCTTCAGTACCTGGCAGGGTGTTTCATCTGCATGGATGATGTCCCTCTCCAGCAGATGCTGGTGAAGTTGTTCATACACCAGCTCCATATAATCTATGCCGCATTTGATGACCCAGTTAGCCAGTGTCGCTCTGGGGAGCTTTACTCCCAGCTGTTTCCAATCCGCCTCCTGGCGGTAAAGAGGGATGCTGTTCACATATTTCTGATACATCACGTAAGCAACCGTGGACGGAGATGCAAGGCTGTGTTTCAGCAGCGGGCTTGGTGTTTCGGCCCCAACAATAACGGAAGCGCCGTCTTTCTTACATTCCGGACAGCCAAGCACTTCCTGGACATACTGGATCCGTTCCACTTTTGCAGGGATGATCCGCAGTTCTTCCCGCACGACCTTTTTCCCGATAACCTCCATCGGAGCATTGCAGTAGGGGCAGCTCCTGTCCTCATCCGGCACGGTGCAGGGAACTTCCACCACAGGAAGCCCTGCAAGGATCTCTTCCCTGGTGGCCTTTGGTTTCTTTGCCTTACGTTTATAACCACCAACAGCCTCCTCAAGAGCTGGTTCCGGGACAGAAGGATCTGCAGTGGCTTCTGCTTCATTGAACAGATCCATCTGTCCTGGGAATGCCTCTTTTTTTGTTTTTTCGCTGGAAGATGCGAACAGCTTTTTCTTCAGATATTCCACTGTCTCATTGAGATTTGCGATCGTCTGGTTCAGCTGTGCGGTCTGCTCCTCATGGCTTTTGGTCATCTGCTCGATCGTAAGACGCTGGCTGTCCACCAGCTGACGAAGGGATTCAATTGTCTCTTTCTGAAGCTGCACGAGCGCTTCCATCTCTGACTGCGGCATTAAAGGACCACCTTTCTTTTTGCTGGTTCCTATTATACCGGAAATCCAGCAGAAAAGCGAATTTTCCGCCGTACTGCCGTCGTCATTTTGACGAAAGGAAAATGTGGAAAACACATAGCTTCGACGGGATATTCCCTATGAAAAACGTTGGGTTTTCCACACGCAAACAGTAGCCCGGGAAAAATGGAAATCGTTATCCCCCTAATCTCCCGGCGGTTCCATTGTTATGTGGATAACCCATCAGCAGCGCTTTTTCCGCCCTATAAGGGAAGAAAAAATTTCTCCCTTTTGCACAAAGGTCAGAAGTCCTTTCTCCCGGCAGGCCGGATTGCTTTGGGCTGATCGATGGAAAGCCCTTCTAAAAGCCAGCGGTATTCCTGCCGGGTAAGATTCCTTACTTCTGAAGAATCCCGGGGCCACTGGAACCGCCCATTATCTAAACGTTTATAATAGAGACAGAATCCATCTTTTTCAAAATGAAGCGCTTTGATCCGGTCACAGCGTCTGCCGCAGAAAAGAAACAGGGAATTGCTGTAGGGATCTAATTCATAGGTATCCCGAACGATTGCCATCAAGCCATCAATACTTTTTCGCATGTCGGTATAGCCTGTCACAAGGAAAAATCTGGCCACACCGGACAGTTCACCTAACAAAGCTGCCGCAGGGCAAGAAGAGTATTGCGGATCACATCCGCCCCGGCCTGTTCATGGATCTCGATACGGATGCCCTGCATTTCCAGACAGATCGAGGGCGTATGTAAAGCTACGGTATCTGAATGCTGTTCCCTTTCCCAGAGTGGGATCTGGACAACTTCCTGTTTCTGTGCGGCAGCATCCACTGCTTCCGGAACCTTGCAGGCTTTTTTGCGTAAAGCCCGGACGTGATAGTAAAATGTGCTGACAGGGATCCCGTTTTCTATGCACCATTGGCGGTCGGTAAGCCCGCTGGATCTGCACTGGGTGATCAGATTTAACCAATGTTCATCATTTAAAGCTGTATTCATTTGATTCATCTCCTCCAACGTGAGATTTTGGAGTAATCAGGTACAACAAAAGCGACTCAAGATGTGAGATTAAAGCATAGCTTTTGCAACTCCGAGAACCGGATAGAAAGTGAATTACTCCAAGTATCTGAAGTATCTCACAAAAGTTGGAGTTTGACTATCCGGTTGGTTATAAAGCGCTTACTCCCAATCGTCACGATTTCCGCAGCGACGAAGATAGTCCTTACCTCCATCGACAGCCACAGAACCGCATTTACAAAACTTGAAATCGTGACGATGAGTGCTTTCTATTATGTCTCCGCACTTTTTGCAGCGGATCTTGTTTATGATAATCTTCTCCACGCAATCAACCTCCAATCTAACGCACCAAACGTGCCTCATTATCAAAGAGCCGGACTCCGTCGATGAAGTCCGGCTCCAGTTCTACATTTTAGTCTTCCATGACCTCAACCATCATCCTGGCACCCAGCTTAAAACCGTTTTGAAATATCAAGCAATCAGTGATGGTTTGATGCTCTCGCACACAATCTGTGTATTTCGCAAACAGTTCCTTCTGCTCATCCGTCATGGTTGCTCTGAGTTTTTCTTCATTCCTGCAGATCAGCTCCTGCAGCATCTTGTACTCCTTGCAGTGCGATGTATCATACTCTGTCGGCTCGATATTACCGTACCAGAATTCTTCAAGGATTCTCATACCGCATCCTCCCCGTAAACCAATTCCCAGAGGATGATTTCCTCTGCCCGGTTATGGATGCTGTTCATAGCTCGTACCCACGCCATCTGATCATGTGCCTTTAATTCCTCATTCACAGACTCAGCCTTCTGCATCTGACGGATAATCAGCTGCAATCTGCTTTGCGCCTGCTCATTCAGATCGGCAAGATAGGTCCAGAGCCGTCCTTCCAGAACGAGATGGTTAAACCGCACAGGATGATGCTCTTTGAGATAGTCACGGTGCATCCGTCCGTATTTTCCAATCGAGCGTTCTTCGTTAGGGCGTTTCAGATCCGGGATATAGTAATCTCCAACCAGCACATATTCAATGCCATTTTCGCTCATTTTGTTTTTCATAAACTTGACCTCGATTTCATGATTTTTGTCACATCGAGACTCATTGGTGTAGTGGTGGTGTAGTAGCACCACCTTCAAGTCCGAAAAACCTTGATATTACTGGGTTTTTAGAGATTTCTACAGATAATGCCGTGGCAGATGAATAGTACTTTAATCATATATCTAAAACTCCTTGAAAATACTGATTTTCCTTGATTTTACACCACTTTTCGGCATTTCTACGACAGAGGGCATACAACCATAACTTGGTATAACTACGCTTATTTTGGCTCGTTTTTGCCATCATTTGTCGTAAATTCTGTCGTAAATTCAAAAGATTTACGACACGCACCTTTTACGGTGCGTTGTCGATTTCTTAGAAGCAATACCAACTACTTTCTGCATTTCTTCCTCTGCATCATCATAGTTCAGATGCGTGTAAGTGTTCAGTGTCACACTGATGTCACTATGTCCCATAATATATTGAAGTGTTTTCGGATTCATTCCGGACTTCGCCATATTGGAACAGAAAGTGTGTCTGCAAACATGAGGAGTAACTTTCGGCATCTGTACCCTGTAAATCTTGTTGTACTTCTCACGGATATGCTGAAAATATTTCTCCCAGTGAAGTGCCACCATCGGTCTGCCGTTCTTATCCAAGTACAAAAATCCACTGTAACCATCTACCATGGGTTCAACCTTTGGATTCTTTCTGTTGGCAAGAATACGCTGAAAGGCTTCCTTTACTTCCGGTGTCATCGGCACCATACGTTCGCCACACTCTGTTTTGGTATCTTCAATGATATATTTCATATCTCTGGTTCTTTGAAGCTGATGATCCACGATGATTCTGCTGTTCTCAAAATCAAGGTTCTTTTTCGTCAGCCCGACAAACTCGGAGATACGAAGTCCTGTCTTAAACAGGATATAGATACCGTCATAGTACTTGCAGAAATGCTTGTCGTTCTTTACAAACTCCAAGAAATCTCTTTCCTGCTGTCGTGTGATAGCTTCTCTTGTAACACTATCGTTCACAACAACAGTGTTCAGCTGAAACTCAAATGGATTTTTTACCAGCAAATCATCATCCACCGCCATCTGAAAAGCAGGTCTTACTACACCACGAATGGTATGAATGGAACTATAACCTCGCCCATCAATCTGCTGCATCTTAATCAGCCATTCTTTGGCATCGGACACCTTGATCTTGTCAATACGCTTCTGCCCGAAGGCTTCTTTCTTAATCACATTGACCACAAAATTGTAATTCGATCTTGTGTTATGACGGACACCTGTTTTCTGTGAAATATACTTTTCCACCAGTTCCAGAACTGTAAAATTACCGCCATCCGGTGTGATATTGCTGTTCAAATCCTTTTGAATCTGCTTAATCTTTTCTCGCAGGGAAATATCATCACGTTTTCCTGCCGGAACTCGGTCAGTTGGTGTCAGCTTCCAACTGTACACCGTCTTTCTCTTGCCACATGCATCTTGATATTTGTATTCATATTTCCCGTCTTTGCGCTGGCTCTCTCCATTAAATAACTTGCGACCTTTATTGTCTCGTCTTACTTCTGACATTCAGTTTCTCCTTTCTATCAACCTAACTGTCATAGAAAAGAGCCAAGCTATGATATACCTATAATATCATAAACTTGGCTCCGAATCTATTGTGTATTTGCCGTTTTTATATGGCAGATAATTTTTCATCTACATATTGTTCAAACACTCTGCGCTTGATCTGAGGTCTTGACCCATTCCAGAGAATGAACTCTGCATCTGGATTCTCGTCAATCAGCTTTCGCAACTTCTTATCTCCAATGTGAAAATATTTTGCCGCTTCCTGCACGCTCAGAGTGTACTTTCTCCAGACAGGAATATCATACTTATCTACGTTCTGATTCTGTTCTTTCACCATAGGCACTTACCCTCTCTTTTTCCAAACAATCTCGTAACCCAGCACATCTGCCAGTTCCACGACTTCCTTATATCGCAATGTTTCTCGGTGGAGCTTTCCCGACAAGTTGGAAATGCTCCTGCTCCATCCATACTGCTGTTCCAATTTTTCCAACACCTCCTGCATGGTCACTCCCTCGCACACAAGATGTGATTTTACTTCATTTCGCACGTTCATTTTCGCTTACCTCCATAAAAAGAGCCTTGCAAGGGAAATGACAACGAAATTCGACAACCGACCTTAACAAACTGTCAAATCCCAATACAAAGCTCTGCTAATATAATTCTATTCTTTTTATAATTATGGGTTGTTTTGGTTGTCAGAGTAGAAAAAACTCTTGGAAAATAAGGATTTTCTTAGACAACCCAATCGACAACCTGATGACATTTTAACTGACAATTTATCCTTTATTTCCAAAGGGCAACTCCATCTGCCTGGCTTCTTCCTCCGTCAATTCCACAAAACCATCCAGAGTATTTGTGTCAGTTGCCATAGGCTGGTTGTCACGCTCCCAGCCTTTCTGCCTGCCATATCCGGCAAAATGCCTTGGATTCGTGAACTGCTTCCATCCTACAATGGAGTTGTTCATAATATCGTTGATTTCACGGATTTCCCATTGCTTCGGATCATCAAACGGATGATTCAGCGCTTCCTTATAAAGAATTTTGGAGCAAACCATATTTCCCTTGTAGCTATCCAAAAATCCCTGAATCATGCCTGCTTTGGTATCTTCCGGCATGAACTGCTTTTGAAATTCTTTCAGATATTGCTCCATTTCTTTTGAAAGAGCAAGCTGATATTTCTTGCTGTTGTAGATTACCATAGCTTCTGCCCACATCTGTTCGATATAGGCTCTGGAAGCCTTTTCATCTGACATAATGTGTACCTCTGACTTTTCCGGATAGACCATGATAGGAAGAAATCTTCGGTTTCCGGTACGGTCAAGCGGCAGAAAATCCAAAGTGTTGGACGTGCCACCAAATACGCACTGACGGAGCCTGTCATCCGGTTGTTTATCATAAGGAACTTTATAGGTTTCCTTTTGACGGCTGAGGAACGACTTAATATCTTCAATGCTTTTTGCATTGGCTGTGGCAATCATCTCCGACATCTCCACAATCCAATGCCCCTGCATCTTACGGAATACATTATCATCGTCCAGCTTTTTCAGATCATCCGTGAACCACTCGTCCTTTATTGCAAGGAATCGAAAGAATGTTGATTTTCCAGCACCTTGTCCTCCTACAAGACAGAGCATCATTTCAAATTTACATCCAGGCTGAAATGCTCGGTGAATAGCTCCCAACATAAACAATTGCATGGCTGCACAGGTATATTCATTCTTCTCCACTCCAAGAAAGTGGGGCAGGGCATTTTCAATACGTTTCACGCCATCCCACACCAGACTTTTCAGCTTTTCCAGAATCGGATGGTACTTATTTTTGTCTGCAATAATTGAAATTGCCCTTACTATTTTTGTTTCCACACTCAGTCCGTAAGTTTCTTCCAGATACAGCATCAGATAATTCACATCTGTTTCATTCAGAACCGGACTTCTTTTATGCCACCATAACGGCTTCACAATCTCTATTTTTTCTGTAAACAGGTTGTAGCGAATGCTTTTATAAAGCACCTCGTCAAGCCGGAATACAGTCAGACAATTTTTAATACTGTTCTTAGCACCACCGTTTTCTGTTCGGTCTAAGCGTTCCCTGACCTCGGCAGGAGAACACGGCTTTTCCATATCACTGGCTGCTTCCAATACCTGTTTCTGCTTTTCGGCAGGTAAATTCTGAAATTCGTTGTTCAAGTGATGCCACCTCCTTTCCGTATTCCATCACAAGCAATGCTTTTTCCTCTATCTCTCCAAACACCAGAATATCCAAGAGATATTCCAGATGTGATTTTTTCTGCAAGGCTTCCACAAACAGCGGATGCCATGTTTCATCATCTATGCTGGGGGCATAATCAATCTCCCATTTTTTCAAAAGATGATAATAGTCTGACAGAACTCGAAAACACCTCTGTTCAGCTTCTGCGTAAATCTGTGCATCCGTTTTTCTACAGATTATTTTCTTCGGTTTTGTTACCGCAGACTTCACATCATAAGATATTCCAAAGTCTGAAGCTATCTTTTGTGCCGCTTCCAGACTGCTGATACCATAAAGCCTCGACACAAAATCAATCACATCTCCATCAGCTCCGCACCCGAAACAATGAAAACGCTTGTCCACTTTCATGCTCGGAGTTTTGTCTTTGTGAAAAGGGCAGGATGCCATATTATTTCTACGGACTTTCACTCCATACAATTCCGCAGCCTGTCTGGTTGTGACTGACTGCTTGACTGCATCAAACACATTCATGGCACATTCCTCCCCATAGAAAAAGCACCTGACATTTCCAAAGAAAATGACAAGTGCCTGTTAACGTTCCATATTTTTTTGTTTGATTTTCTTATCCGAATCACCATCCTTTTTCACGAGTTCTTTATTACGCTGCAACTTCGCAAGCAGCGATTCTTTTGCTTTTTCCTTTACCACGATCTTGTTCTTTTCTTTGACTGTCGGAAGTTTCAATGCGGTCAAAACTTTATTCAGAAGTTTGTCCGCCGTTTTCTTCATTTTGTTTTGCAGGGCATCCAAAGATTTACTGATAGCAGATTTTTTATCAGCCGGAACATTACTTTCTTCTGTGATCCACTTCTGATAATTTGCTACAACCTCCAAATCCTGTTTCTGAGTTTCTGCAAAAACTGTTTCTGCAATTACTTCACAAGCTTTTTCATAGGCAGTATCCGCAATTTCTTCTACCAAAGATTTTGCATCCTCCAGCTTCATTGTAATTTCCGAAAGTGCCTGTTCCTTTTCTGCCATGACCTGTTTCTGCTTTTCAATAATGAAATCATTTTTCTCCAGATAGGACTTTCCACCGTAGATTGGCTCACGATCCAGTTGCAGACCATAACGTTCACAAATCTCAAACAACATTTCTCTGCACATGGCATCGAAAGTCTGCTTGCGATTGTTGTGTCTGCCCTTCGGCTTGCTCGGATCAGGAAGCGGTATTCCTAATTCCTCCAATGCCTTTTCCTGTTGGGGACAAAGCTCGCCGTATTGATTTTTGCAATCAAATACATGGCGTTCCTGAATGTGGGGTGTCCCCTCATCCAGATGCAATGCCCAGTTCAGAATATGAACATGAGTACCAAATCTGCTTTCCATTTCTCCAAAGAAATCATTTGCAATCTGCAACAAAATTTCCGGCGATACGGATTCTTCTACTGTGCCAATCTGGTAAATGGTTTCTTCCGGACAAGTCTTTTTATTTTTCAGCAAATCCTCCACGGTTCTGTTTCTCTCCGGATGTCTGTTTTTTATATTTCTCTCATTCTGAAAGAAAATAAATTCGCCATATTTGGCGTTGTAATACATCTGCTCAACTTTTTCAAAAGAAAAATCCTGTTCGGCATCTGCATTACGGTTATCGGAAGTTGTGATTCCACGATAACAGTCCCAATAAATATTTCTTTTGGCTCGCTCCGCATCAATGTGTTCGCTGTTTTCCAAATCAAACCTACGGTCATTATGCTTTGGATTGTAAGTGCCATTTTTACCGGAACGACCATTGTGTCGTGTCAACCTCAAAGGCTTTTCCTCCATTTCTTTTTGAGTGTTGCCAAGGAAAACGAAGCAGCTTTGCTGCTGTCCTGCTTCATTTATGCGCAGGTAATACCCAGTATTAAGTGGCGAAACGCCACTGACTGGGCAAGGCTGCCGCCCTTGACCTGCACAGGGATATTGCATTCCCTGTACCCTTGCACAAAGAGCTGCGCCCTCTGTGCTCCTGCCGGACAACCTGTTTTAAACCACTGGCCAGTTGGTTCTCACATCTTCTCCGTTTTCTAAAAACGCTCCACCGGAGCCTTTTTAGAAAGATTCAGGCGATGACCATTCACATACATCGTGAACCATCACCGCCTGTTCTCATATGCCGGTACCTGCATACTCGATTTGTAAATTGCCATGGCAATTTATTTTTGCAAATGAGCAAAACAAAAGCGACCAACTTTTTTTCGGTTGATCGCCTTTGGCTCGGTCATTTATTTTGCTTGTTCTTCTACTAAGTCAATTTCTGTCGGAGATAATTTATATGCCACATAAAGAATCTGGTCAATTTCAGATTCCATCATAGATGTATCAGCATTAGGCTTATCTCTCTTAATGTATGTAATTTCCCTTGCAAGCTCAGCAACTCTATCCTTTTCTTCTGTAAGCAATTCAATTATTGGAATTTCTGATAAAGGTACTTGGAACAACTCCAAAACTTCACCTTTACGTTTTCCACGATTATAAAGCCATACAAAATTCAGTTTGGAATTTAATACTCCTAACAGATAGAATAAATCCACATTCGTTGTTTTCGGCGTAATAACATATGCATCAGAACGGCAAAACCATTCAACATCATTGTAAGCAAAGGCATTCGTTCTTGTACGATAAGGAACAACAATTTTATCTTTAATAAAAATTTCTTCTGTTCTTGCCCACTGTAACTGAAAAGGTTTAATAACTCCCGTTTGTGCTTCCCTTCTTCTTGAAAGCACTGGCATAAACTTATCCATGTGATGCTTCAAATTAGGATATGCATCAATGGAAGTATGTGCTTTACTCAAGTACAGTAACCACTTTGTATTATGCGTATTGCAATAATACTTTTCTATCTCTGAATTTTTATAGAATGCCCTCAAAAACTTCTTTTCTTCACTGGTAAGAGTATCATACACAGTACGATCTCTACTATTCTTCATATCCAGTACAAAAATACCGTCTTTTAATGCAATATCCTGAGTCATATCCAAATCTGATACATTACGATTTGACACATAATCACAACCACTAACAACACCTTGATTTACATCAGCAATCATTCCCAAACGGATTTTTTGTGTTGCCATCTTATCCAATACGCTACCAATAGAATCTTTGTCTTCAGATGATACACCTTGCTGTCTGATATAGAAATCTTTCCCATCATATAAATTGTCTTGTGTAACATACATTGTTGTAGATTTATCATCCTTCGCAAAAAGAATTTGATTGATTTTATCTGCATTTGCAGTGACAGATTCTGAACAAATGGTACTTTTACACAAAATATCATTTTGCTTATTACGAGTAAGAATAGTAATCATATTGTGCTGTCCTAATGCGGATTCAAACACTCTAACTTCGTTGAAATTGATAAGTTGTCTGATGTATGTTCTATCTGCAAAATCTTTTCTTAATGTTTTTGCCCCTGTTGCTGTAGGATAATAATTAGTTGTAATAAAAGCCAAATCCCCTTTATTATGAAGAACATCAATGCCTTTATGGAAAAAGAAATAGAAGAAATCCATCTTTCCTTGGTATGTTCTTTTTCCAAATTCAGTATCAGCAACAGCCCTAAAAATCTCCTTATGTCCACTTTCACCTATATATGGTGGATTACCAATTACAATATCAAAACCACCTTTTTCACGGAACACTCTTGCAAAATCTAATTGCCAGAGTACATACGGCTTAGACGCCGTTCGTTTGCTCTCGTGATATCTCTGAATTTTATCAGAACCACATCCTTCCAACTGTGACATAATAACCATATCTCGCAGGGATTCGATTTCATCCTTCAACTGCTTTTTCTTTTCTGTATTATCGCAATGGAACAATTCATTCTGTTTGTCAATCAATGTTTTGACAATGGATTCAAAACGGGAATGGTTCATATCCAGCTGATAAGTACTGTCTCCAAACAATTCACTTTCTTTAATCAGTCTGGTTCCCTCAAACTCATCAATCAAACTGTTACCGCAGAGGATATTGCTTTCCAAGTTTGGAAGCGGCAATGGATTCTTATGACCATCCAAAGCACTCTGAGCATTTGGATTGATTTCATCATCAATTACCAGCGACAGCCACAAACGAAGTTGTGCAATATCTACCGCAGATGGTTCAATATCTGCTGCGAAAATACAGTTCTTAATAGTTTCATATTTCAGATTGTGTGGTGAACGTTCCATCTGATACATCAGTCTGGTATCGTATGCATTCATTGTAATTGCCATATAGGCAGAAATATTCTGTCTTGCACGGACAATCTCGTTCAGCATACCAAGAGGGAATGCACCGGAACCAACAGCCGGATCTGCAACACGAACATTCTTCAATGCTTCATCCACATCTTTTAGTCTGTCTACAACGACTTTTCCGTCTGCATCCAGCTTGAATAGGCTTTCAGAAATATACATACCGCCGTTACCCTGACGCTTCTCTTTTACGGTATCTTCATCTTTCATAAAGTCACCGTACAGGATAAACTCACGGATTGCTTCTTCCTCAATCTGCAACGTATTGGTCAGATAGTTTATCAAACTTTCCTGACACATATAATGCACAATTTCACGAGGTGTGTAGAAAGCACCTTTGGATTTTCTATCATTTACTTCCAACAGATTTTCAAATACTTTACCCAACATTTCAGGGTCGATAGCAACTTCACGTTCCATCGGTTCATCTTCGCTCATGGTAAAGTTATATCTGTCAAAAATATCCAGAATACCATCTGCTTCACGACCTTTGGTCGCAGCATTAGAAAATACCTCGTTCGGAATATTAAAATTATTATGTTCCCAATCATATCCGTCAATCGGTTCAAACAGACCTCCTGACAGGAATGGAATTCTGCAGTGCAAAGCAAGGCAATACCCCTGTTCACCACGGTTTACATTCAATGCATCATAAAACAGCGGTTCCAGTAATTCATCAAAGAAATTCTGGTTCTTCTTTTCTGCAATTTCAAACAACTTGCGCATGAAATTATGAGGACCACTGCCCCAAGGCTTGCCCTTTACACACATGGCGAGGACTGCTTCATCCTCATCACTGATAGTGTTCAATCCAGCACTGGAAATGCGATATGTACCATCCCCAACAGGACGATATACTATCGGAATCAGTTCTCTTGATTTTGCTCCACGGGCATAATAAGCATTCTTGTATTCTTTTTCGGTCAAAGTGTTAGGCCATGCGCCTACTCCCAGCCAACCTTTTTTCTGTAAAAAATACAGGAATACAATCTGTCCCATCAGTTTCTTTGCAAACTGGGCAGAAGTGAAGTTATGCTGTTCTGCTTCAATACGGAAATCTTCATTTTCTTCCAGTTTTTCACGTAACTGATGAAATTTCTCGCAATACAGTTTGAAAAACTCATCTGTAACCTTTTCAACGCTAAATGCATTTTCCAAATCATCCAGTGTGGGATGTTCCGGATCTGCCATACTGTCAATAATAAACCTCTCAAATCGGCTAATTGCTGTATGGCAAGGCTCATTTCCGCCTACCAAATAAGAATATCTCTTTGCAGGAGTCAGATTTTCTGTTGTCTTCAGGCGTCCATTCTCAATCTTCATTTCATAATCGAGACGAACAAAAGACAACCTCCATTTTGGCTCACCTTCTGTATAGAAAGCGATAAATGCAGCATCTGCATTGGCGTTTTCAATCAGCTTTTTGGCATAGCTACGCTGAGTGCTTCTGGAATTTTCAACGTACCCCACATTTTTCAGCTGCACTGCCATAATAATGATATTCTTTTTATCTGGTGTTTTATAATTTCCCACATGAATAGAACCTTCAATATGGGATGAAAAATTCGTAAATTCTTTTCTGAACTTGTCCGGAGACCCCATGCTGACCTTCGGGAAAATTTCTCGAATCAAATCAACATAATTCTTTGTATCATACGGACTTTTCAGTATTGTTTCTATCTTTTTAACCACGGCATTCATTTATCGTGTACCTCCCGTTTTCAGATAGCAGGAAAGAACAATCTGTTTTTCCCCATCTACCTGTGTTTTCTGGCTCTTGCGTTCCTCAAAGTAAGTTGGAGGTACTAATTTCAGGATTTCATAGTAAAGTTCCAGAACATCTCCAACAACTTTGCTCTTTTTCATGACATCCTTCGAAACCTTTGCTGGAATCTCTCCGTTTTCCCAGAGCATAATCATTTTTTCAATCGTCTGCTCCTGATCGTCGGTAAGGCGTGGTTCCGTTTTCATTGCTTTCAGCAAACGAATGATTTTCGCATCATTGCCGGCAACCATAACTTTTTCAGTAGAAACTTCTTCCTCTGCCACAAGCATCTGGTCAAAGGCGGTGCTGTTACTGTCGAAGTGTTCATAAAACTTACTTGAAACACTGACTTTTGCATCATCCGGTTCTGCCTTAATCAAATCAATCGCCTGCATAAAGGACAGCTGTTTAGTTTCAGCTTCAGAGCTAACAAAAAATGTTTTTAATGCGCCCTGACGGATAAAAGTAACTGTAGAATCTTCTGATACCTTTTCAGAAGACTTACCTGCCTTTGCTTTTTTCGGCAAACGCTTAATCATCGAAAACAGTTTCGGGTCATTGTCACGAATCTGGCGGATAATAGCCAGATAAGCCAATTCAGGGTTGGTACTTTCTTCCTCACCATCCAAATCGGAGGTCAAATCCGAGAACAGCTTTTTGGAAGATACTTCTTCATCATCAGACAGATATTTAAAGTCTTCGCCAAGCGTATCGTGGAAAGCCTGTAATTTTTCCAGAATCCGTTCTTCCAAAGGCA
>ERZ827104.1537-NODE-1537-length-20044-cov-3.330632_pt1 | contig 20044 bp, 17 predicted proteins | sample MGYA00519781_ERZ827104 | MGnify/ENA primary metagenome ERZ827104 (study PRJEB31778, sample SAMEA3449257) | human gut metagenome | biome: human gut; feature: human-associated habitat; material: faeces | place: United Kingdom | collected 2010/2012 ...
TCGGGGTTCGGCATTGCTCACCTTGAGCCCTGTGGAGATCCGGTTCATGGCACTGCCCAGTTCCAGCACCTTCAGCTCAAAGACCACATTCTCCTCTCCGGGCTGGGAGACCTGCTCGAAGTAGTAAACCCGGTCATTGAGAATCAGCCGGGGGCCGGCCTCTGCGTTGTCCGGCAGGATAAAGGAGAAGGTGGCATCACTTTCAAAGTAATGCACTGTACCGGCAATATACCCGGTGAGTTCTTCGGTGTCCCGGTTGGGATACAGTACTACCAGATAGTCATCGGTGCTGACCTCGGTGATCACTGTCCCGGGATAGATGGATACCCGCCGGCCTTCCAGCAGACCAGTGAGAGCCTCTTCGTCCTCATCGTCCTTCTTCTGGTTCTTCCTGCGGTCGGCTTCCTGCTCCTCCAGCTTTTCTTCCAGCTCATCCAGATCATACCGGGTATAGTACAGGGTGCTGCCGTCCTGGACTTCCGCTGTCAGGATCGAGCTGCCCTGCTGGATAAACCGCGGACGCGCCAGACGGATCTCCGGCTCGCCCTCCGGCTGGGTGGGATGCGCTGCCAGCAGAATGGGCTCTGTATCCTCAGTCCGGAGCAGCCACAGTCCCGTGTCGTCCACATAGCAGAGCTGTTCCCCATCATCGGAGCAGTCATATTCCAGACCCTGGGCCTCCTCGGGAAGCACCAGTTCCTCCACCTGGCTGAGCCGGCTGTCCAGCAGGATCACCCGGTCCTCAGCAAAGACCAGGACGCCCGTGCCATCCGCTGTGACCTCTGCCCGGAGCAGTGCGGAGGATTCCGGCTGTTCCGGAATCTCAGCCGAACGGATCACACCGCCGGTCCGGGGATTGACCCCATACAGGTACATCTGATCCCCCGATGCGGTGTGCTGGATATGATAGAGCAGAATATTCCCGTCCAGGATTCCCGCCTGGGTCAGGGCAAATTCCGCTTCGATCTCCGGAGTGATCTCACCGATCTGTCCGATGCTCAGGAAGTAGCCCTCCACCGACACCTGGGCCGGGTCGATGATCTGGCTGCGCTTGCTCACAAACCGGTAGCGTCCGTCCGAGCCGCAGACCATGGTAAAGTAATGGGTACGGGTGTGGACGTCGCCCTCGGTAAAGCCGACTTCATTATAGTCATAGACCTCGACGGTGAGCACACCCATCAGGTCCCGGTGCACCGATACCAGACAGTATCCGCCATTCTCCGCCGGATCATCAAAGGTAGGCCGCTCACCGGTCAGCTCCGGGAGCTGTGCTGTGGAAAACAGCATGGACTTATCCTCTTCCCGGTAGTACCGGGTCTCCTTGAGCGAAACATTGGCGCCGTCCGCAAAGTAATACTGCGCCCGTCCCAGGAATTCCGAATAGGGGATCTGGTACCAGCTTCCCTTCTGTCCGGTGGTCAGATAGCCTTCAGCGGAACCGTCCGCGATCATCTGGTACAGGGTATACTTCGCCACTGATTCCGGCGGGATCTCCTGGGCCGAGTTGAAATCGGAATCCATCAGGGTCAGGCTGGCAATATAGAAGTATTCGTCCCACCAGGGCTGGAGTTCCTCAAAGGTCACGCCGTCAGGGAACACAGTGTAGATATGCAGCCGCACCTGTTCATATACATCGGTGCTGACGGTGTAATAGCCGGTCTCCCCTGCGGCATTCACCGCCCGGGCAAAGACCTTTTCCTCGCCCCGCAGCAGGGTGATCTCCCCGCCGTCCGCAAACAGAATGCGGATGCCGCCGCTGTAATCCTGGATCTGGGCCTCCTCATTGGGGGAGAACCGGGCATGGGCCAGCAGTTCGATCAGCTTGGCAGAATCCGCCTCGTCCATCCGGGCATCCAGCAGGGCATTGCCATGGGTGACTGTCACAGTGCCGGTGTGTTCTGCCAGATCCGGGATCTCTGCCGGAGCCTTGGCGGCAAAAAAGCCGAAATAGACCGCAAGGCCCACCGCAATCACAAGCAGCAGACCCATTCCCAATTTGATTCTGTTCTTCAGTTCCATGGACATGTGCGTCAACCGTTCCTTTGGTTTATCCGTTCTAAAAAACTCCCACTTGCCGGAGAAAACAGTTCTCTGATCCAGCCCGGGCCAGACAGGGGCTGTCCGGCTGGGTTAAGCTCCCCCATGCCCGTTCACCGGGCCGGGAAAGACAGAATGCCCCCTTTCCCAGGCCGCATCCGGCAGTCTGGTCCAGAGGCTCCGGGAACGCAGGAGCGTCCCCTCCGGAACTGCAAAAGCAGTCCGCTGCAGTCAGGCTATTCCACCGTTTTATATGGAAAATGGTATAATCATCCAGCCATAAGAGTGGTATAATAGCCGTCTTACGGCTATTATACCACATTTCCCAGTTTATGCATGGGTTTTCTTGTATTTATCCCCATAAAAATTTGAAAAATCCGACAGATGCGTATATACTGATATTCAGCAGAACGATACCGGAACAGACGGATGGTTTTTTCCGGCGTCCCGACAGGAGGGAATGAATTTGAACTGTGAGATTATAGCGGTGGGCGATGAGGTGCTCACCGGTGATATTGTGAATACCAATGCCCGGGAAATCGCAGCCGGGCTGGAAGATGCCGGTGTGCGGGTGCGCCGGCAGACTGTGACCAGCGACAATCCCGCTGAGATCCGCCAGACGCTGGCAGAGGCCTTTGACCGCAGCGATGTGATCCTGACCATCGGCGGCCTGGGTCCCACCTATGACGACATCACCCGGGAATCCGCGGCAGAGCAGATGGGAGTCCCGCTGGTCCGGGACCCGGAAACAGAGCGGCGCATCCGGGAGTATTTCACTGCCACAGGCCGGGAACTCACCGACAACAACTGGCGGCAGGCCATGATCCCCGAGGGCGGCGAAGCCCTGGTGAACCTCAACGGCACCGCACCGGGCATCTGGCTGGAGAAGGACGGCAAGATCCTGGTACAGCTCCCCGGCCCGCCCCGGGAATGCCTGCCCATCTTCCGGGAATCGGTACTGCCCCGGCTGCGTGAGCGCACCGGTCAGAAGCGGGTGACCCGGTCGGTACGCATCTTCGGTATCCCCGAAGCGGCAGCTGAGAGCCGTCTGCATGACCGCATGACCGCCTCCCGGAACCCTGTCATCGCCCCCTATGTCAAGGATGGCGAAGTGGAGATCCGTCTGCGTGCCTGGGCCGATACCGAAGAGGCAGCCTATGCCCTCACCGAAGCCCCTGCCCGGGAGATTGCCGCCGAATTCGGCGACCACGCATACAGTCTGAACGGCGAGAGCCTTTCGGAGGTGCTGGTGCGCACCCTGCGGGAAAACGGGCTCCATGCCACCGCCGCGGAAAGCTGTACCGGCGGTATGGTCACCGCTGCCATCACCTCGGTTGCCGGGGCGTCGGAGGTGTTTGACGGCGGCGTGTGCAGCTATGCCAATGCCGTCAAGGCCGGTCTGCTGGGCGTTTCGGAGGAAACCCTCCGGGAGCACGGCGCTGTATCCGAAGCCTGTGCCGCTGAAATGGCACGGGGCGTCCGGAAACTCATGGGAGCTGACCTTGCCGTATCGGTCACCGGTATTGCCGGACCGGGCGGCGGCACTCCGGAAAAGCCGGTGGGCACCGTCTGCTTCGGCGTCTCCACCCCCGACGGGGAGTACACCCTCACCCGGCATTACCGCTCCCAGGGCAGCAGTGTCCGGGAGTCGAACCGGACCCGGTCCGCTCTGGAAGCCCAGTTCCAGCTGCTCCTTGCCGCCCGCAGACTGGGAAAGAAACAGTAACCCATACGCATTTTTTGAACCATTGATCTCTGCCGGTGCAGCAGCCGGCCTGTCAGCGTCAGGAAGGGAAGTTTTGTCATGCATACCCAAGCACTCAAATATCTCAATGAAGAAAGGATGCTCAATATTGCCATGAGCGAGGCAGTCCGCCGGGGCAATGCGGAGATTCTCTCGGCAGAGCGGGGCGCTGTCCTGCTCCGGGAGAAAAACTCCGGCGTCTATATGCTCTATGCCCGGGACTATGCCCCCGGAGGGGCTCTGCTGAACCTGCTCCTGGAACGGGACGATGTCCGGGAGCTGAGCGTCACCCGGGCCGACCTCTGCCGCAAGGCGGAGGAACTGCTGGGACTCCGGCTGGATTTTGAATACTATCATGTGGCCTATCTGGAGAACCGTCCGCCGGAACCTGCGGGCCGTCTGGAGATCCGCACCCCGTCGGAGGAGCTGGCTGGCGTGATTGCCGATCACTATGAGTACCTCAATGAGGAACAGGTGATCGCCCATATCCGCCGGGGACACCTGTTCGGCGGCTTCCTTGGGGACAAGCTGGTGGGCTTCATCGGGGAACACCCCGAGGGCAGCATCGGCATTCTGGAAGTACTGCCGGAATTCCGCCGGCACGGCTATGCCTATGATCTGGAGAGCTTCATGATCGACCGGCACTTCAACCAGGGCAAGATCCCCTTTGCACAGATCTCCACCGACAACGAGAAATCCCTCTCCCTGCAGCGCAAGCTGGGTATGACCCAGGCAGAACAGTCCTGCTTCTGGCTGGCCCGGCGCTGACTGTCCATCATAAAAAAGAACCGGCGCCCCTTGTATCGGAGCGCCGGTTTTTCTGTTCTGTATGGGGTCATTCTCCGTCCGGGACGGAGGTGTCCGGGTCTGCTGCCCGGTCGGGTTCTTCCGGCTCCGGCAGGGCGGTGTATTCCTCCGGCTCGTCCAGTTCCAGAATCTCCCGAGCGGTGGAGCTGTCCAGGGTCTCCACGTCCTTGAGCCGCCGGCGGATCTGCCGGGTGCGCACACCCACCAGCTTATCCAGCTCCCGGGAAGCCTGATCCAGCCGGTTCTGAGTGAGGGTGAGCACCTTCTCGAAGCTCTCGAACTCGGTGCGCACTGCCCGCAGTACCTCCCAGACCTCACTGCTCCGGCGCTGGATTGCCACACTGCGGAAGCCCATCTGCAGGCTGTTGAGCAATGCCGCCATGGTGCTGGGGCCAGCGATGTTGATCATATAGTCCCGCTGGAGCACCTCCACCATGCCCCGGTTCACCAGCTCGGCATAGAGTCCCTCGAAGGGCACGAACAGGATACCGAATTCGGTGGTGTGCGGCGGGTCGATGTACTTGTCATGGATATCCTTGGCGGACTGCCGCACCCGGGCGGTGAGCACTGCCGCTGCCGCATCCACTGCCGCGGCGTCCCCGCTCTCATAGGCGTCCCGGAGCTGGGCGTAGGCGTCGCCATGGAACTTGGCGTCGATGGGCAGATAGGTAAAACTTCCATCCAGGTTGGGCAGCTTCACCGCGAATTCCACCCGCTCCCGGCTGCCCGGACGGGTGGCGACATTCTCATCATACTGTTCCGGGGCCAGGATCTCCCGCAGAATGGAGCCCAGCTGGATCTCCCCGAGAATGCCCCGGGTCTTGACATTGGAGAGCACCTTCTTGAGGTCGCCTACACCGGCTGCCAGGGTCTGCATCTCGCCCAGGCCTTTATAGACCTGCTCCAGCCGCTCATTCACCAGACGGAAGGACTGGGTCATGCGCTCCTCCAGAGTGCGCTGCAGCTTTTCGTCCACTACGCCCCGCATCTCGTCCAGCTTTCCGGCGTTCTGCCGCTGCATGGCCAGAAGCCGCTGTTCGGTGGTCTGGCGCACCTGCTCCAGCTTCTGTTCGTTCTCCATGGCAAAGCTCGCAAACCGCCGGTCCAGACGGCTGAGCTGTTCCGCTGTCACTTCCTGCATCAGCCGCTGGTTGTCGGTGAGCACCTTGGCCATCCGCTCGGTGCTGCGGCCCACTGAGTCATCCAGTTCCATCTTGAGCCGGCTCAGTTCCCCGGCACTCACCGTCTGCTGACGGCGCAGTTCCTCAGCCAGGCGGTCAAATTCCGCCTCCTGGTCCCGGACGGTCCGGTTCTGCCGCACCAGCAAAAGAATCACCAGCACCAGCAGCACCGCTGTCAGCCCGGTGAGCAGATAGAGAAGATATTCCATCTCCGTTCCACCCCTTCTTCAAAAAATCTGTTCCCATTGTAGCATATTTTATCCCTGCCGCCCAGCCCGGTCAAAAAAACTCTGTCCTGCCCTTGCAATAATTTCGCCCATCGGGTACACTATTGTAATGCGGCCGGTCAGTAAATGTCTGCCGGCTGGGTACACAAACCAAATTTATCAAAAAACAAGGAGTTCATTCTCATGAAAAAACTGCTTTCCGCTGCTCTGGCAGCCGTACTGACCCTTTCGCTGGCAGCCTGCTCCAACGCTCCGGAGACCAAGGAGTATACCACTGAAGAGCTGTCCCAGATCCTGTCCTCGGCTATTTCGGAGAATTCCGACGGTATGGCGGAGGTCATCACCACCGATTCGCTGAATGCCGCCATCGACTGGCTCACCACCAACAAGGGCATGAGCGAGGACGAGGCCAACACCTTCATGGAGGAGTACAATGCTCTGCCCTATGAGGACATCGACGCCACCCTCACTGAGAAGGGCTTCACCGCTGAGGAGATCGCAGCCTTCCAGCAGGCTGAAGGCACTGCCCGTTCCTCCCAGATGATCTTCGAGACCCTGGGCCTTTCCGCTGAGGATATTGAAGCCGGTGCCCTGTCCATTTCGCTGATCAATGTGCGTGCCTACGGCATGGCTCTCATCAAGCCGGCTGAGGGCAAGGAGGAGACCGTTCTCTCTGCCTGCCAGAACTTTGTAGAACTGCAGCAGAAGAGCTTTGAAACCTACCTCCAGGATCAGTATGCCATTGCCAAGAACGCCAAGTGCGAGAGCATCAATGGCTATGTGGTTATGGTGATGGGTGAAAATTCCGACGCCATCTACCAGTCCATCAGCGATACCCTGAACGCCAAGTAAAAAATCCCTCCCTTATGGAAAGCAGTATGGCCGTCCGGCTGTACTGCTTTTCCTGTTTTATGGGGAAAACGCTTTGCAGCCGGGACAGCCCATGCTACAATAGAGAAAAAGGACTGAAAGGAGCGACCCTGTTATGCAGGAACTGATGCAGAAACATTATGAACAGCTGGCCCGGGCGACCATCACCCAGCTGCGCCGCCGGGGCTTTGAGGCCGAGTGGTTTGCCACCGCCGAGGAGGCAAAGGCCGCGGCGCTGCGGCTGCTGCCCGAGGGCTGCACGGTGGCCTGGGGCGGCTCTGCCACCATCCGGGATATGGGGCTCACCGAGGCGGTCCATGCCGGGAACTGGAAGGTGATCGACCGGGATCTGGCAAAGACCCCGGAGGAGCGGGCAGAGCTGCACCGGCAGGGACTGCTCTCCGACTGGTATCTGATGAGCGCCAATGCTATCTCAGCGGAAGGGGTGCTGGTGAACATCGACGGCACCGGCAACCGTCTGGCGGCGCTCTGTTTCGGGCCGAAGCAGGTGCTGGTGCTGTGCAGTGCCGGCAAGATCCAGCCCACCACCGAAACAGCGGTGAGCCGGGCCCGGAACACTGCCGCCCCGGTCAATGCCCTGCGGTTCGGCGGAAAGACCCCCTGTGCCGCGGACGGCCTCTGCCACAACTGCCTGAGCCCGGACTGCATCTGCAACCAGATCCTGCTCACCCGGGCCTGCCGTCCTGCCGGACGCATCCATGTCTTTCTCATCGGTGAGGAACTGGGGCTCTGATCCCCGGCAGATAAAAAACACCCCCGGCTGCCCGTTCGGAACGGGTGGTCGGGGGTGTTCTGCATATCGGGAAAAATCAGGCGGGCTGGGCTGCTTCGCCGGGACGGGGGATCACCCGCCGGGCTTCCAGCAGGGTACGGGCATAGAGTGCGTTGCCGCCCCACACATAGGGAATGGTGTAGAACAGCGGCAGCATGAACAGCGAGAAGAGCCACCAGCCAATGAAGCTGAACTGGAACCAGGCATAGCTGGTCTTGAAGCCGCGGGTGGCCTGGATGGACTCCCGGATGGCCTGCCGTGCGGTGAGGCTGTCCTGACGGATCACCAGATAGGGCGCCAGAGCGTACCGCCGGGTGAAGATCCAGGCGGTGATACCGCCGAGGATCAGCAGGCAGACACCCATTGCCATGCCCATGACTGCCATAATCCGGTCCAGGGAGCTGGGGTTTCCCCGGGTAAACAGCTCACTGGCGCCGATCATCAGGCTGCCGGGCAGGAGCAGCAGGGTGGTATAGAGCCAGCTGCGCACCGCAATATTCAGATAGAGCCACACTGCCCGGAAGAACCGGCGGGGGCTGCGGTAATGGCGGAACACCGAACCCATATCGTTTTCGCAGATGCCGTAGCTCAGGCCGGTGAGCCATTCCGAGATGCCCAGCAGCAGCGGACAGAGCAGCAGCAGTTCCACCAGCCCCACACTGAGGGTCAAGGCAGTGGACGCTGCCAGACGGGCCGGAGTCAGTGCGGAAAGACTGCTGCGGTAGATGGTGAGCAGCGTTCCCAGCCCATAGGTCCCGGTGAGCCCGCCGATGGCGCTCTCCAGCATGGACCCCAGCAGCAGCACTGCCATCACGGTCACCGTGAGCGCCACCGCCTTGCCCCAGTTGCGCCGGAGCATATCCCGGGTGTTGCGCCGGATCATCTCATTCAGATAGTTCATACACAGAAATCTCCTTTGCCAGTCATACTGCCGTCCCTTTTGTGTTTCTCTGGAAAGTATGGGCAGCAGAACCCGCGGTTTATGCGTCTTTTCCCCCGCGGCGGGGGAATTTTATTCCTCGTCCTCCAGGTCTTCCAGATCCTCCAGATCCATGGCCCAGCTGCGGGTATCCCAGCGGTTGTCCCCTTCTTCCAGCATGGACGGCACAGTATCATAGATCTCGAAACTGTTGTCCCGCATCCACATCTGCGGCGACATCAGAATGGTATAGCCCTTGCCGTTTTCCACACTCCAGCTGCCCAGCTCCCGCTTGGGATAGCCAAAGGCGGTGAGCAGGGTCATGATCACACCGCCATGGGTGACCACTGCCGCACTGGTGATGCGGTTCTGCATCATGTGGGCAAAGATCTCACTGAGTGCCTTCATCAGGCGTTCTGCCATCTGCAGGCCGGTTTCTCCTCCGGGAGGCGCATTGTGGGCGGAATCCGCCAGCCAGCGTCCGAAGTCCTCATTGTCCTCCAGTTCCGCCACCGACTTGCCTTCAAATTCGCCGAAATCCATCTCCTGCAGGTCGTCCACCACCGTGAGCATATTGTTCGGATAGAGGAACTCCGCTGTCTGGATGCAGCGGCGCAGCGGCGAGGTATAGACCGCTCCTACCCGGGGATATTCATAGGTATCCCGCAGCCGGGACAGCTCATCAAATCCCTCTTCCGAGACCGGCATATCAGTCCGGCCCACAAACAGGCCCTTCTGATTGCCTTCGGTCTGTCCATGACGGATCAGATGCAGTTTATAGGTGATCATATCGATTCATTCTCCTTTGTACGCGTCCGGCCGGACAGCCGGAAGATATACCATAAGTATAATCGAAATCCGTCTGTGAATCAATCTTCAACCAGTATAACATGGGATTTTCCGGAATTATCAACGGTTTTGTAAGGGATTCCTGAACTTTCCTCGACAAATTCTTGAACAATTCGGGGAAATCCACTTTACAAACAGTTTTAATTCGCTTATAATTCTTATTACAAGCCGGCTGTTTTGGGGAATAGCCGGATTTTTAATCAACCACTGGAGGAGGCTGCGCCGTGAAATCCGAGTTTTCCCGTGTGATCACCCTGCTGCGCAAAGAAAAAAATATCAGCCAGAAACAGGCTGCGGCTGAACTGGGGATCTCCCAGGCGCTGCTCTCCCATTATGAAAACGGCATCCGGGAATGCGGCCTGGGCTTCCTGGTAAAATGCGCCGATTTCTATGGCGTATCCTGTGATTACCTGCTGGGACGCTCGGCTGACCGGGACGGCACCACCCTCTCGGTGGACGAGATCCCCGAACCCGATATGGGCGGTAAGGAAAATGTCATGGGCAGTGCCGGTATCCTGCCGGTCCTCAATAAGAAGCTCATTGCCAATTCGCTGAATATCCTCTTTGACCAGATGGCCCGCACCGGAAACCGCCGGCTCATCACTGCCGTCAGTGAATTCCTGATGCTGTCGGTCTACCGGATGTTCCGGCTGGTTTATTCCGCCAATCCCAAGAACCAGCAGAATCTCTTCTCGCTGCCCCGGGTGCTCTCCGACCGCTATGCCGATGCTGTGATGCAGCTGCGGGAGGCGGATATTGCCGCCCTGGTGGAGAGCGGAGACCTGGATCAGGGCGCCGAACCCCTCACCACCCAGCGGATGAGTGAACTCTATCCGCTCTTTGCCACCTCGCTGCTCAGCCTGGTGAAAAATGCCGAATCCGCTGTGACCGGAAGCGTTCCCGGCGACCGGTGACCGGCTCTCCCCGATGCGGGAGGCATAAGTTTTGTCCATGCCGCGGCTGATGCCGGGAACTCCCCGGTGCCAGCCGTTTTTTTCTGAATCTACGGAGGTATTCCATGAAACGATGTCTGCTTTCCCTGGCAGCTGCCGCCTGTCTGTTCCTGGCGTCCTGCAGCTTCCAATCCGGCAGTGAACTGCTGGACAGCTCCCTGCTGGCTGCCCAGGTGCCGGAAGAACTCACCCAGAGTGAACTCTGGCAGCAGGCGGTCCATTCGGGCAGCCTGATCAGCTATGAGGAGGAACCCATCACCACCAAGGCCATGGCAGAGGAAGCCACTGCCTCCCTTGCCAAGAAGGGCGGCACGGTGGAGATGTACCAGTTCAGCGGCTCGGGCGATACCGCCGCCTGCACCCGGATTCTCTGCAAAAACACCGGCGAGGAGATCACCCTCTCCCGAAGTGAAACACAGGACTGGATCACCTCCGCTGAACCGGAACAGACCGATACCCTCACCGAGCCCCAGCTCACCCGCTATGGGTTCTTCACCGCCCAGACCGGCAGCGGCGAGGACTTTGGTTTCCGGGCGGTGAATGACGCCGAGCTCTACGGGAACATCGCCGAACTGCGCCAGCTCTATGACACCTATCTGAAACCCATTGCCGCCACTGCCATCGGGGAAAAGACCTGGAGCAGCCCGGAGGAAGCCGGCGACCTGCTCATGCTGGCAGAGGACATTGCCTGGGCCGTGGACGGGATCTCCTTCCGGGAGACCTATCCCGACGGCTGGATTCCGGTGAACTATCTGGTGGAGACACTCTCCCGCTACTTTGACGGCATCGACCGCCGGGCGGTGGTCTACACCGTCTACGACTTCGACTATGCCAGTGACTGCATGCACTACACCTTTGAACGGGACTATGACGCGGAACTTCCCCGGGTCCGGGTCCTGTCCGCCCATGAGCAGGAGGAACTGCTGCGCATCAGCTACTGCCTGTACGATCCCTGTACCGGCGAACCCCTGCCGGACAGCAGCCGGGTGCTGTCGGTGCGCCCCCAGGAGGACGGCAGCTTCCGGTATATGTCCAATCTCATGGCTTAGCTTTTTCATCTGCCGTCCGGCTGGTCCGGACGGCTTTTTTACTGGGATTTCCACCATTTTTCCTCCTCTGCCGTCCTTTTCCAGACAGCCGTTTTTCATTGACACAGCCGCCCGGTTTGATATAATCTATATAGTAGTTTTTTCGCTATATAGCAGATTTTTGACTCCTGACTGCGGGCACCCCCTCCGGGGCCTTCATCGGGAATACCATAAGAAAGAGGTGCGCTTTATGCTGGAAAACAATCCTGTGCTCGACGCGATCCGATCCCGCCGCAGCATTCGCAAATACACCGGTGAGCCCATCGCTGAACCGGTCCGCCGTGCCATCCTGGAAGCCGGTTTCTATGCGCCCAGCGCCATGAACCGCCGTCCGTTCCACTTCGTATCCATCACCGACCGGGAGCTCATGCAGAAGCTCTCCGACCTGCACCCCTATGCCAAGATGCTGCCCCAGGCGGACTGGGCCATCATCGTCTGCGGGGACGAGTCGGTATCCGGGCCGTTCTACATGGACGACTGTGCCGCTGCCACCCAGAATATCCTGCTGGCTGCCCACAGCCTGGGTGTCGGCGCCGTATGGTGCGGTGTGGATCACACCGAGCGTCAGCAGTCCTTCGGGGAACTGCTCGGCCTGCCGGAACACATCAAGGCCTATTCGCTCATCGTTCTGGGCATGCCCGCCGAGGAAAAGGAAACCCTCGACCGGGTAGAACCCGATAAGATTCACGAGAACCGCTGGTAATTTCCCGGCGCAACCGGAAAGGAGGGAACTGTCCCGATGAAACCTGTCCTGGCCTTGCTGGGGGTCTGCCTGCTCACCGGGCTGCTCTCCTCCTGCAGTATGGTCCCTGCCAATACCGAAGACCTGCTCGAGCCCCCCAAGCTCAGCCCTGACCAGGCTGCCCTGGCAGAGGCGCTGGAGCGGGGGCTGGGCACCGATGACTTCACCCTGAAATATCCCATCTCCGGCGAAAACCGCTCCGCCTACATTCTGTGCAACCTGGACGATGAGTCCTCCAATGAGGCGGTGGTATTCTACCAGCTCACCGGCACCGACACCATCCGCATGAATATCCTGGATCAGAACGACCAGGGCGAATGGGAATCGGTCTATGACATGGCTGGCGCCGGTGATGACATCTACACGGTGGATCTGGCGACCATCTCCACCCTGGACCGCAATGACCTCATCATCAGCTGGAAGGACCGGGGCCGCACCGAACTGGACATCGAGATCTACTTCTACGAAAAGGGAACGCTGTCCAATCTGTTCAGCGGCGCCGGCGACCGGCTCTACTTCATGGACATCAACGAGGACGGTTACAGTGAAATGGTGCTGCTTGGCTGGGCCAGCAGCCGTGACCCGTCCATTCAGATTGTCCGGCGGGCGGGCAGCCGGGTCATTGCCCGGGACGAGACCATTCTCAGCAGCCGTGCCATTGACTTCACCGGCCTGACCCTGGGCAAGACCCTGGACGGCGACACCGCCATCTATGTGGACGAGCTCATCAGTTCTTCCTCCGCCGCCACCGATATTGTGGTGCTGGACGGCTTCAATATGGAGGTTGTCACAGCGGCTGAAACCGGCGATGACGAAGAGGAGGAGGCAGCGGACAGCCTCTATGACCAGACGGTCCGTCCGTCCGAGCTCACCTGCCAGGACTATAACGGCGACGGCATCATTGATATTCCCATTTCCACCCTGATGCCGGGATATTCCTCCAGCGATGAGGACGAGAATATCTACCGCATTGACTACCAGAACCTCCATGACGGAGAACTGCTGCCCGCCTATTCGGTGGTATCCAACCGGGAGATGGGCTATATCTTCCTCATGCCGGACAACTGGGTGGACAATGTGACGGTGCGCCGGGTCACCGAGACCAACGAATGGCAGTTTGTGGTCTATAACGGCGACCTCAACTCCTCGGGGACAGTGCTGCTCACCCTGAAGGTCAGCTCCCATCAGGACTACCAGGATAAGTTCAGCACCGATGTCTACTTCACGCTGGCAACCAAGGGGATCTTTGAATACACAGCCAGTATCCCCACCACCGACCATGAACTGAGCATCACCGAATCGGAGGTACGCTCCCGGTTCCTGCTCAGCTGACCCCGCAAACCCCCCGTGCCGGTACTGCCCGGTGCGGATTACTTTCAATCAATCTGTATATAAAGGAGGTATTTTCCTCATGCGTAAGATCCTTGTTATGGAGGACGAAGACAATATCCGTGCCTTTGTGGTGCTCAACCTCAAGCGGGTGGGCTATGATGTAGTGGATGTCGCCAGCGGCGAAGCAGCACTCGAAGCCTTTGCCCAGGCGGGCGGCGACTTTGACATCGCCATCCTGGACATCATGCTCCCGGGCATCGACGGCTTTGAAGTGTGCCGCCGCATCCGGGAACAGAGCAGCAGCATCGGCATTATCATGCTCTCCGCCAAGAGCCAGGAGATGGACAAGGTTCAGGGCCTGATGCTCGGCGCTGACGACTATATCACCAAGCCCTTCTCCCCGTCCGAACTGCTGGCCCGGGTGGATGCCATCTATCGCCGGGTATCCCTGTCCGGCGGCGGCAAGACTGCCGATGAAATCCATTCCGGCCCGTTTATCCTCAATCTCTCCAGCCGTACCCTCACCAAGAGCGGCAACCTCATCGACCTGACCCAGGTGGAATTCCAGATCATGGAGTTCTTCATGCAGAACCCCAACAAGGCCCTGGAACGCAGCGAGATCCTCTCCAACATCTGGGGAGAAAACTACATGGGCGATGTGAAGATCGTGGATGTGAATATCCGGCGGCTTCGCATGAAGATCGAGGACGAGCCCAGTGAACCCCGCTACCTCACCACTGTCTGGGGTTACGGCTACAAGTGGAACCCGTAACCCTGTTCCCATTCTGACCCGAAAGGAGGCCTTCCGGCTGTGGCCATGAAAAAAATCACCCGGCGCTGGCTGGTCAACGGCCTCGGCGTCATCTTTGTGATCCTGCTCGGCGTAATGATCGCCTTTTCCTTTGGCGTACGCAGTTTCTATTACAGCAGCGTCCAGCAGATCATCATCTCCCGCTCCTCAGTGATCTCCACCCTGCTGCAGACCTATGCCCAGGACAGTTCGGTGAACTTCTCCCAGGAACTGCAGAACATCGTGGAAACCTTCGAGTACCGGGAGACCATGGAACTCATGGCCATTGACAGCAGCGGCAAGGTGATGATGACCTCCTCCGGCTTCCTGCCCGAAGAAGATCTGCCCATGCCCGATTTTGAAGGCGCCATGTCCTCTCCGGACGGCATTGATGTCTATCAGGGCCGCATCGGCGGGGAAAATATCATGGCAGTTTCGGTGGCTGCCGGTTCTGCCAGTGAAAATCTGGCTGCCACCCGGTATGTGGTCTCGCTGGAACAGGTGGACAACCAGATCCTGCTGCTCACCGCCATCATCGGTTCGGTGTGTCTGGCAATCATTCTGTTTGTTATCTTCTCCAGCTCCTACTTCATCAACTCCATCGTCAATCCGGTGAGCGAGATCGCTGAAACCGCCCGGCGCATTGCCCAGGGCGACTTCAAGGCCCGGCTGGAAAAGAAAAATGACGATGAAATCGGCGAGCTCAGCGATGTGATCAACTACATGGCGGAGGAACTTGCCAACTCGGAAAAGCTTAAGAACGACTTCATCTCCTCGGTATCCCATGAACTGCGCACTCCCCTCACCGCCATCCGAGGCTGGGGCGAAACTATGCTCATGGACGAGAATATCGACCATGCCACCCTGGAAACCGGCATGGGAGTCATCATGCGGGAGACCGAACGCCTCTCGGACATGGTGGAGGAGCTGCTGGACTTCTCCCGGATGCAGTCCGGACGCATGAAGCTGGTCAAGAGCAAGATGGATGTGCTGGCGGAACTCAGCGAAGCAGTCATCATGTATACCGAGCGTGCCAAGCGGGAGGGAATGCTCCTCATCTACGACGAGCCCGATCTGTTTGTGCCGGTATTCGGTGACCGGGGCAAGCTGCGCCAGGTGTTCATCAATGTCATTGACAATGCCCTCAAATACTCCGATCCCGGCGACACCACCACGGTATCGGCCCGGGTAGAGGGAAACAATATCATCATCGAGGTGGAGGATACCGGCTGCGGCATCAGTGCTGCCGACCTCCCCAAGATCAAGACCAAATTCTACAAGGCCAATCTCACCCGGCGTGGTTCGGGCATTGGCCTGGCTGTGGCGGATGAGATCATCCAGATGCACGGCGGACGGCTGGATGTGAGCTCGGTGGAGGGCGAAGGCACCACTGTCACCATCACCCTGCCCATTATGGAGCGGGGCGACGACTCCACCCAGATTGCCGAAGCCACTGCCGAAAAGGCTGCTCCGCCCAGCGACGCAGCCGTACACCTGAACAAGCTGGATCTCAGCGACATCGAGGACAACTGACCCCCGGAAAGCACCGGGGGTTTTGGCCCATAAAGGAGGAATCCCAAATAGAAAAGAATCAGAACGCCTGCGCCAGCAAACAGACTTCCATCGGCGGTCAGGCACTCATCGAAGGCATTATGATGCGGGGACCGCACCAGTCCGCCATGGCGGTGCGCCGTCCCGACAAATCCATCACCACCGAAACCTGGGAGACCTTCTCCGGCGGCAAGAAGTGGTATCATTCGGTTCCCATTGTCCGGGGCTGTGTGAGCTTTGTGGAATCGCTGCGGGTAGGCTATCGCTGCCTGATGCGTTCGGCAGACCTCGCCGGCTATGAGGAGGAACCCTCCGCCTTTGAAAAGAAACTCATCGACAAATTCGGCAAAAAGGCATCGGATGCCCTCACCTACCTTGCCATGCTCATCGGCGTGGTGGCTGCCGTGCTGCTCTTCATGGTGCTGCCTGCCTTCCTGGTGGGACTGCTGGGGGATCTCATTCCCGACTGGTCCCGCACCATTCTGGAGGGCGTACTGAAGATCACCCTCTTTGTGCTCTATCTTGCCGTGGTCAGCCGCAGCAAGGATATGCACCGGATGTTCCAGTACCATGGCGCCGAACACAAGACCATCGCCTGCTATGAGGCCGGTGAGGAGCTCACCCCCGAAAATGTAAAGAAGTACACCCGGTTCCACCCCCGGTGCGGCACCAGCTTCCTGCTGATCGTCCTGGTGGTGTCGGTGCTGGTGTTCTCCTTTGTCACCTGGAACAGCCTGGTGATCCGGGTGCTGCTCAAGCTCGTCCTGCTGCCGGTGACAGTGGGCATCTCCTTTGAGATCATCCGCTATGCCGGACGCTATTCCAACCCCCTCACCCGGCTGATCTCCGCTCCCGGCCTTTGGCTGCAGCGGCTCACCACTGCTGAACCGGATACCGAACACATCGAAGTAGCCATTGCCTCGATGCTGCCCTGTATCCCCAGTGACGGCAGCGACCAGTGGGGGAACTGAGATGACGATCCATGCGTTCCAGCGCAGCCTGGAACAGAAACTCACAGAACTGGGGGCGGAAAGCCCCCGTTTTGACGCTGCCCAGCTGCTGCGGTGGCTTTCAGGGCAGGAACAGGCCTGGCTCATTGCCCATGCCGCCGACCCCTGCCCCGAGGACTGGCAGTCCCGATCAGAGGACACCCTGGCCCGGCTCCGGGGCGGCGAACCCCTCCAGTACCTGCTGGGGGAATGGGAGTTCTACGGCCTGACCCTGACAGTGGGGCCCGGTGTGCTGATCCCCCGGGCGGACACCGAAACGGTGGTGGATGCCTGTCTGGAACGGCTCACCCCCGCCCCTGGCCCGGTGATCTGGGATCTGTGCAGCGGCAGCGGCGCCATTGCCCTGGCCCTTGCCAGCTGCCGCCCCGATGCCCGTATTCTGGCGGCAGAGCTCTCGGATGAGGCGCTTTCCTACCTGCGCCGGAACATCGCCGCCCTGGCCCCCGGTCAGGTGGAGGCGGTGCAGACCGATGTGCTCACCCGTCTGCCCGACGGTGTCTGCGACCTCATTGTATCCAACCCGCCCTATATCACCGGGGCGGATATGCAGACCCTCTCTCCCCAGGTACGGCACGAACCGGAACTGGCGCTCTACGGCGGCGAGGACGGACTGCGGTTCTACCGGCAGCTCACCCGGAGCTGCTATGACCATCTCCGTCCCGGCGGCTGGCTCATCTTCGAGATCGGCTATGACCAGGGCGAAAGCGTCCCGGAACTGCTGCGTCAGCGGGGCTTTGCGGAGGTGTTCTGTCAGACCGATCTGGCAGGTGTTCCCCGGTGTGCCGGCGGACGCCGCCCGCTCTGAAACTTTGGCAATTTTATAAAACAGGAGGAATCCCTATGAATCTTCTTATCGTTGTGGATATGCAGAAGGACTTTATCGATGGCTCGCTGGGCACAGCGGAAGCTCAGGCCATTGTCCCGGCTGTCAAGGAGCGCATCGTCGAGGCCATGGGTGACCGCTGGCAGGTGATCTTCACCAAGGATACCCACAGCATCGACTACCTCAAGACCCAGGAGGGCAGAAACCTCCCGGTAATGCACTGTCTGCGGGGCAGCGACGGCTGGCAGTTCCCGGCAGAGCTCCAGGATCTCTCGGTGGGCAGCTCCATCTTTGAAAAGGGCAGCTTCGGCAGCCTGGAGCTGGCTGAGTATGTGCGCTCGCTGAATCCCGATGCCATCGAGGTCATCGGCCTCTGCACCGATATCTGTGTGCTTGCCAATGTGGCGCTGCTCAAGGCCTACTGCCCGGAAGTGCCCATGACAGTCCGGGCCAGCTGCTGTGCCGGCGTGACCCCCGAAGCCCATGAAAACGCCCTCAATGCCATGAAGGCGCTGCAGGTGGAGATCCTGTAACCCCTTATATAAACCAAAAACCGGAGCTTTCCTGTGCGGAGAGCTCCGGTTTTTTATTTGGGGAAAATGGGAAGATCAGTCTGCGGGACGCAGCAGACGGCGGCAGGTACTGTCGATGCCGATGGCTCCCAGCGGCGCAGTGATGAGGATCGCCAGCACTGCCACCGAGAGCACCAGGGCTCCGCAGGGCAGACCCATTGCCAGCGGCACCGAACCGATGGCGGCCTGTACCGTGGCCTTGGGCAGATAGGCAATGACGCAGAAGAGCCGCTCCTTCCAGTCCAGACGGGTACCGGCCAGAGCCAGCAGAACGCCCACCGCCCGGACACAGAGGGCCAGCAGGATCATCACCACGGCGGCGGCTCCGGCCTGGAGGGTGTAGCGGATATCCACTGCCGCGCCCACCAGCACGAAGAGCAGCACTTCGGCAGCGATCCACAGCTTGCCGAATTTCTCCGAGAGCCGGTCGGTGACACTGGATACGCCCCACAGCCGCAGAGCGCAGGCCATCGCCATCACCGCCAGCAGACCGGACAGGGGCAGAATTCCCTCCAGCCAGTCCTCGGCAGCCACCAGCAGGAAGGAGATGCCCAGCACGATCAGCACCTTCATGCTGCCCCGCACCGGCAGTCCCCGGTTCCAGGCCAGGTCGAAGAACCGGCAGAGGAGCCAGCCCACAGCCAGACCCAGCAGGATTCCGGTACAGATGGACACCGGAATGCCCACGAACTCCGCCAGATTGACACTGCCGCCCTGGGCCATGCCGGTAAAGGCGGAAAAGAGGACGATGACAAAGACATCATCGCAGGAGGCTCCGGCGAGAATGAGCTGGGGAACGCCTTCCCGGGTGCCCCGGCCCTCCTCCATCAGGCGGACCATCCGGGGCACCACCACTGCCGGGGACACAGCCCCCAGCACGGCGCCCATGACGGCGGCTTCCAGCCGGGTGATGCCCAGCAGCATGGGAGCAAACAGGATATAGGCCAGGATCTCAAAGCTGGCGGGCAGGAAGGACATGAGCACCGCCGGACGTCCCACCCGGCGCAGGTCGCCGAGGTCCAGCGAAAGCCCCGCCTTGATGAGAATGATGATGAGTGCCATCTGCCGCAGGTCGGCGCTGATGGCGAGGATGGACGGGTCCAGCAGCCCCAGGACATAGGGACCGAGCAGGATTCCGGTGAAGAGCATGCCGATGATCCGGGGCAGGCGCAGCAGACTGCACAGGGCTGCCATGGCGAGTCCCGCCAGGAAAATCAGCGCAAGGGAAGTGAGCATAACAAATTTCCTCCTTCAGGGGTTTTGGACGCAAAAAAGGCTGATGCCTCCTGCGACCTTACGAATCACAGAAGTCATCAGCCAGTCATACGGCGGTTCCGGTTTCCCGCGGGAGAACTTCATTCCCGATACCGTACTACTATACCAGTCCCTCCCGGCTCTGTCAAGCCCGGCCATATTCCCGCAGCTGTTTTTTGTACAGCGCCAGAATATCCTGCAGCGTCTCCTTGTGGGCAAAATCCCGGTGATAGACCAGGTTGGTCTCCCGGGCCATGCTCAGGTTCTCGATGGGCAGGGCCGTGAGCTTGCCCTTGCGCAGCTCGTCCATACAGGCGCTCCGGGCCAGGATGGAGATGCCCAGGTTCTTGCGGATCAGATCCTTGATGGTCGCCACATTGTCCACCTCCAGGATCACCTGGAAGTCGGCAATGGACTCCCCGATGGCAGCCAGCGCCGATTCGAACCGCACCCGGGTCTCGGAATTGGGCAGGCGCAGGATCAGTTTTTCCTGCCGGATCTC
>ERZ827104.1542-NODE-1542-length-19999-cov-13.334035_pt1 | contig 19999 bp, 14 predicted proteins | sample MGYA00519781_ERZ827104 | MGnify/ENA primary metagenome ERZ827104 (study PRJEB31778, sample SAMEA3449257) | human gut metagenome | biome: human gut; feature: human-associated habitat; material: faeces | place: United Kingdom | collected 2010/2012 ...
CGCAGCCGCCGGAGCGGTGCTTAAGCCGTAAGGCGGGAATTGTGCGGTATTGCCTAAAATAAAAATGACCATCCAGCGTACATGTTGGATGGTCATTTTTTATACAATATCGAACTCGATCGGCGTTTCAAACAACCGCATTACTTCCGCGCGGTCGTCTGTCTGGCCCAGCGCCCACATCAGTTTCACGGCGACGGCCTCGGGGGTCATGTCGCGGGCCTCCAATACGCCGGGCAGCTCGCCCACGGCGCGCCCCACCTCGTAAACGGCAAGGTCGCAGCCCTCGTGGGGGACCTGCGTTGTAAACACCGCCAGCCGCCCGCTCTCGCACCAGCGGCGCAGCTCGGCAAACATGGTGCCATGTTCTCCGCCCGGCAGGCCGCCGACGCCGAAACTCTCCAACACCAGCGCCCGGTAATGCGGGGCCAGCATCGGAATGATATCAGCCCGCATCCCCGGCACAAGGCGCAGCACAAAAACGGCGGGGTCGAGCTTTTCATAGAACCGCACCGGCGGCAGCGCAGCCGGGCGGCGCAGGAAAAGGACAAGCCGCGTGTCGCGAAAAACCGCCGTCTCCGGGTAGTCGATGCTGGAAAACGCGTTGAAGCTGCGGGTGCGGGTCTTGCGGGCGCGGGTGCCCAGAATGACCTTGTTGTCAAATACCAGCTGCACGCCCCATGCACCGTCACTGACCGCGTAGACAAAGGCGCGGTACAGGTTGTTGCGGGCGTCCGTGTCGCGGTTGTAGATGGACTTTTGGCTGCCCGTCAGTACAACCGGCTTGGCGCTGTTCTGCACCATGTAGCTCAGCGCGGCGGCGGTGTAGGCCATTGTGTCCGTGCCGTGGGCAATGACAAAACCGTCGTAGGCATCATAATTTTCTTTGATGCAGTGTACAATACTCTGCCACTGCGCGGGGCCGACGTTCGTTGAGTCCAGGTTGAACACCTGCACTGCATCCACAGCACACAGGTCGGCCAGCTCCGGCACACAGGCCAGCAGTTCCTTCGACGTGATGGCCGGGGCCAGCCCGCCCGCCGCCGTGGGGCGGCTTGCAATCGTCCCGCCGGTGGCGAGGAGTAGGATTTTTTTCATGGGGGTACCTCATTCTTTCCACATCAAATGCCGCTCGGCTACGACCTGGGCGTCCAATGTCCGCGCCCCAGCGGTGAAGCGCACGGTCACGCGGTGGCCGCTCACGCTCTCTACCGTGCCGGGGCCGAATACCGCGTGCCGCACGTGGGCACCAACGGTCGTGATGCTCTCCACATCCACCGGCGGCAGGGGTGCCCGCGCGGCGGGCGGGACAGGGCGGCGGCCTGCGGGTTCCACATCGGGGCGCTTGCGGTGCCCGGGCAGGGCTGCCAACACTTCCTCCACAAAGGCCGAACGCTCGGCCACGCAGTCAAACAGCACAAGTTGCTGCCGGGCACGGGTCATGGCGACGTAGAACAGCCGCCGGTCCTCCTCGTACTGCTGGGTCTCGCCAGGGGTGCGGCAGGCAAGTTCCGGCTTGGCCGGAAGGATGCCGTCCAGCACATCCAACAAAATCACCCGGTCGTATTCCAGCCCCTTGGCGGAGTGTATCGTGGATAAAATAAACCTGCATCCGGGCGGCGTAATATGATCCTGCACGATGCCGCGCAGAATTTCCAGCCGCTTTAACAGGTGGGCAGGGCTGTCCTCCTGGGCACCCAGCATTTCCAGCACGGCCAATTTCGTGCGGTCCATGCCCTTTTTGTCCAGGTATTTGCCGTAGCCCAGCTCGTCGGCCACACACCGCACGGCGTCGTCCGCCGCCATCCTGGGCAGGCGGGCCAGGCCGTGGGCCACATCGGCCATGGCGGCGCGGATGCGCGGGCGGATGCTGTCCTCGTTCAGCAGGGCTGTCCAGCAGCCTTGGCCGTACTGCCGCGCCTGGCTGCAGGCGTACAACGCCTGCACCTTTGTGACCGGCACACCAAATTTGTAGTAACAGCGCAGAAAAACATCTGCGTCGGCGGGACGGGCGGCCAGCGCAAAGATATCCGCCACATCCCGCACGATTTTGTTGGAGAAAAACGTGGGGTCGATGTTTTTGCAGCCATAGGGTACGCCCCGACGCTCGCACAGGTCGATGATGGGCAGGGCGCTCTCGTGGTTGCGGAACAGCACGGCGGTTTCCGTTTCGCAGTTCTGCGCCGTCTCAAACAAAAACGGCAGCTGATCGGCACGGCGGCGCACCGTGACGATCTGCAGCGGTTCGCCTGCGCCCTGCGTGGGCTGTATCGTTTTGGGGCGGCGATAACGATTGCGGGCCACAAAGCGGTTGGCCGCGTCCAGAATCGGTTCCCGTGAGCGGTAGTTTTCCTCCATTAGCAAGATTTGTGCGCCGGTGTAGGTCTTTTCAAAGTCCATCAGAGCCTGGGGGTAGGCGGCGCGGAAGCCGTAAATACTCTGGTCCTCGTCGCCCACCATAAAGATATTGCCGCTTTCCTGCGTCAGCACGCGGATAATCTCATGCTGCACCTTGGAGGTATCCTGGGATTCATCCACGCAGAAATATTGATACCGCTCCCGGAACGCCTTCGCCACAGCGGGCGCACCGCGCAGGATTTGCAGCGCAAAGCATAGCTGGTCGTCGTAGTCCATCCTGTGCCCGGCTTTCAACGCCCGCTGGTAGCCGCGGTATAACTCGGGTAAGTTGTCGATGTCGGTTTCCAGCGCGTCCAGCTCGTCGTCGGTCAGGCACATATTTTTAATGTAGGTGATGGCTGTGCGCAGATCCTTCAGCGTGCTCTCGGTGGGGTATTCGTGGTTCGTCTCCTGCCAAAGGCGTGTAAGCAGCGGTGCGGTGTCGTTCTCGTTTTGGATCAGGTCGGGCGGCGTTCGGTTGTACATACGGCTGTACAGCGCGATAATGCGCGCTGCCACGCCGTTTATCGTGCGGAATTCCAGCTGCCCGGCCAGCGCATCCCCAAACCGCACGGCGAAGCGGGCACGCATTTCCCGCGTGGCGGCCACGGTGTAGGTCATTGTCAAAATCGACTGCGGTGGGATGCCGCAGACCTGTGTCATGTATCCCAGCCGGGTGATCAGCACCGTGGTCTTGCCGCTGCCCGGCACGGCCAGCAGCAGCACCGGGCCGTGTACGGCCTCCACCGCCGCCCGCTGCTGCGGGTTCAGCGCCGCCATATGGGCGGATGCAAATTCGGGTTTGTCCATGGCGGCTCCTTTCGGCAGATAGTAAATATTTTTCGCATGGCGGCGTGTATTGTAGGGGGGCGGCGGCGTCCTCGACACCCTGCGGAGGTGTCCGGCCCCTGCACGGATGTTGAAATTATATCATATTTCCCCAGTAAAAGCAAAACTCCCCCGCCAAACGGCAGGGGAGAAGGATGTTCAAATCACGCGCGGTTCAGCGCAATATCGTTGATGACCTCACCGGCGTTGTATCCTCTCTCAACCGTAAAGCTGCGGGTTCGGCAAAGTTAAGGGCCGGATCTGCCCGGCCCCTACAACGGCATAGCACATATACCTACTATGCTTATATGATTATAAACGCCGCCTCCCGCGCTGTCAAGCCTGTAAAACTGTCAAAACCTGCCGCGTTTCGACCGCTGTATTTTGGCACCCCTATGTATTGGATAAACCGGCGGGCTGTGGTACAATATGTAAGCAACAGACAACTTGCGTGTAAAAGGAAAACATCATGAAGCAAAGTAAATTAAAACTGCGCTGCACCGAAGATTACGCGGTGCTCTATTGGGATAAACCCGCCGCTGCGCCCAAAGGGGCGGAGTATACCGTCTCGCTGAACGGCGAGGTCATCGGCCGCACGGATAAAACACATTTCACCATCGAGGGCCTGCCTTACGGCAGCACTTACCGGCTGGAAGTTGCCAGCGGCAGCTATTGCGTCGGGGTCGAGACGCTGCAATTCGGCAAAGAAAAGCGCCGCGTCAACGTAACGGCTGCACCCTATTTCTGCAAGGGCGACGGCAAAACGCTGAACACCGACAACTTGCAGCGGGCCATCAACGACTGCCGCGCCGATGACATCCTGTATTTTCCGGCGGGTGACTACCTGACCGGGGCGCTGCAGCTGCACAGCGATTTGGAGATTTACCTTTCCAAGGGGGCTGTTTTGCAGGGCACGGCCAACATCAACGACTATTCGCCCCGCATCCCCAGCCGCTTTGAAGGGATGGAGATGCGCTGCTATTCCAGCCTGCTCAACGCCGGGCGGCTTGACCACACGAAAGGCTCGGGCTGCCATAACATCATCGTGCGCGGCAAGGGCACCATCTGCGGCGGCGGGCAGGTGCTGGCAAAGAAAATTATCGAGGACGAGCGCGCCCGCATCAAGAGCTTTTTGGACGATAACGAGGAACTTGTCAAAAGCTGCGAGAACGACGACACGATCCCCGGCCGTGTGCGCCCGCGCTTAGTAAACCTGAGCAACTGCGAGAATGTCTGGTTCAGCGGTATTACGTTCAAAAACAGTCCGGCGTGGACTTTCCACATGGTCTACTGCGATAATATCCAGACTGACCACTGCGTTTTTGAATCCGAGGGCGTCTGGAACGGCGACGGCTGGGACCCGGATTCCTCGACAAACTGCACGCTGTTCGCCAGCGAGTTCCATACCGGCGACGACGCAGTTGCCATCAAGAGCGGCAAAAACCCCGAGGGAAACGAAATCGGCCGTCCCTGCGCCCACATCAAGGTGTTTGACTGCCGCATCGGGTACGGCCACGGCATCTGCATCGGCAGCGAGATGAGCGGCGGTGTGGAGGACGTGCAGATTTGGGACTGCGACTTTGCCAACTCGCTGTACGGCATTGAGATCAAGGCCACACCCAAGCGCGGCGGCTATGTGCGCGGCGTGACCGTGCGCGATTGCACCGCCCCGCGGGTAATTTTGCACAGCGTATCCTACAATGACGACGGCGAACCCGCCCCCGAGCCGCCGAAGTTCAGCCATTGCTGGTTTGAGGGGCTGACCCTGACCGGCCGCACGCTGGATCACGACCACATCTGGCAGGACGCCGCGCCCATCGAGATTGTCGGGTTCGACTGCCATGGCGGGGAGATCGAGGATATTACGTTTAAGGATATCACAATCACGAAGGAGAGCGCAGAACTGAAGCTGGGGCTGTGCAGCGGGGTGAATCTCTACAACGTCACACTCTCCAAGCCTTCCCCCTCGGGGGAAGGTGTCCCCGCAGGGCCGGATGAGGGGCGTGTTGACCCTGGCAACCCATAAACGGGTCATAGCGGGAACTTCTCTCCTCATCAGTCCGCTTCGCGGACAGCTTCCCCCGAGGGGGAAGCCTTTTCACCTGCCATTTGTAAACAAATCTTAAACCTTCCCTACACCCCCTTGCGTATCGGTGCAAGGGGGTGTAGTATTATCACGGCACAATTATTAACACATGATAATTATTAACAGGAGGCGTGTAATGTCTACCCCAGAAACACCCAATCTGCACGGTGTGTTCCGGTTCGTCGCGCGGCTGCATACCCTGTCCAAGCGCGGTATGCGTGCGGCCCTGGCCAATGAGCCAAAATGCCGGTATGGAATGCTCCAACATCTGTACAACCTCATCGAGCAGCACGGCTATGACGGCGCAATTTATGTTTCAGACATTGCGCGGTATATGCACCAGCCGATGCCCGCCGTCTCCCGCGGGCTGCGTGCCATGGAGCAGGACGGCCACATTACCCGCGAGACAGACCCTAACGACCGCCGTAAAACGCTGGTGCGCATTACCCCGGAAGGGGAGCGTGCCCGCAGCGCAAACGAGCAGGCCATGAACGCCTACTTTGCCCGCATCATGGCACGGCTGACCCCCGAGGAACTGGCCCAGGCCAACGCTGTGAAAGACGCACTGCTGGCCGCCATCGAGGCTGAAAACGAATCGATGGCACAACCAACCCGGAAAGGAGAACCCCCGCATGACCAAAATATTTAAACAGCTGGGGCGGCACTGGGCGGCGTGTCTCGCCGTCGTGGCGCTGCTCGTCGTGCAGGCCTATTGTGACTTGAGCCTGCCCGACTACACCAGCAAAATCGTGGATACCGGCATCCAGCAGGGCGGCATTGAAAGCCCTGTGCCTGACACTATCCGCGACACGACCCTGCAAGCCCTGGAGCTGCTTATGTCCGAGCAGGACGCCGCGCTGGCCGAACAGTGGTACAGTGCCCCCGATGCCGACGGTGTGCGTACCCTCTCTCACGATGCCACCGCTGCCATGTCGGAACTGGAAAACGCGTTTGCCACCCCCGATGTCGTGCTGTATATGGCCGCTGCCCAGAACTCTGCGACCGCCGCCGGCACGACCGACACCGTGACGCCAACCAGCTATGACCTGGACGCCGTCGCGACCCAGTTTGCCGCCATGGCCCAGGCCCCCGGTGCGCGGGAAATGCTGCAAGCCCAGCTGGCCGACGCCGCGCCGCAGGATGATTCTGTGGCAGACAGCTTATCCAGCCAGGCTATGCTGCTGGTGGCACTGGAATACGACGCCCAGGGCATTGCCCACGATGTACAGATGTCCTATCTGCTGCGCACCGGCGGCCAGATGCTGGCCCTGACGCTGCTGATGGTGGCCGTAGCAATCGCCGTCGGTTTCATCGCGTCCCGCGTTTCCGCCGCCATTGGCCGTGACCTGCGCCGGGATGTGTTCAAGACTGTCGTCGGTTACTCCAACGCCGAAATCGAGAAATTCTCCACCGCATCGCTGATTACCCGCACCACCAACGATATCCAGCAGGTGCAGTTTACCTGCGTGATTTTGCTGCGTATGGTAGCCTACGCGCCCATTTTGGGCATCGGCGGCATCCTGCACGTTGCCAGCGGCAACACCGGCCTTGAATGGATCATCTTTGTGGCGGTGGCCGCGCTGCTCGTGCTTATCACGGTGTTGATGAACGTAGCCATGCCGAAATTCAAGCAGATGCAGACCCTTGTGGACCGGCTGAACCTTGTCAGCCGCGAGATTCTGACCGGCATCATGCCCATCCGCGCTTTCAGCCGCGAGAAATTTGAGGAGGAGCGCTTCGACAAGGCCAACACGGACCTGATGAAAACGCAGCTCTTCACCAACCGCACAATGGTCGCCATGATGCCGTTTATGACCCTTATCATGAACGGGACAAGTCTGCTCATCGTCTGGTTTGGCGGCAAGGCCATGGACCTGGGCAATATGCAGGTGGGTGAGATGATTGCTTTCATCACCTACACCATGCAGATCGTTATGTCGTTCCTGATGCTCTCAATGGTCGCCGTCATGCTGCCCCGCGCGGGTGTGGCCGCAGACCGCATCGACGAGGTCATCAAGACCCCCGCTGCCATCCACGACCCTGCCGCGCCGAAAGCCCTGCCCGAGGGCGGCACCAAGGGCGTTGTGGCCTTTAACGATGTCAGCTTCCGCTATCCCGGCTCTGACGAGGACGCGCTGGAGCATATCAGCTTTACCGCCAAACCCGGGCAGACGACGGCCATCATCGGCTCCACAGGCTGCGGCAAATCGACGCTGCTCAACCTCATCCCGCGTTTTTACGACGTCAGCGAAGGCAGTGTGATGATCGACGGCGTCGATGTGCGCGATATGAGCCAGGCGCAGCTGCACGACCAACTGGGCTACGTGCCGCAGAAAGGCGTGTTGTTCAGCGGCACCATTGATTCCAACCTGAAATTTGGCGGCGACCACATTACCGACGCCGACGTGCGCGGGGCTGCTGAGATTGCCCAGGCCGCCGAATTTATTTCAGCCAAGCCCGAGGGCTACAACGCTCCGATTGCCCAGGGCGGCAGCAATGTCTCCGGCGGGCAGAAACAGCGGTTGTCCATCGCCCGCGCGATTGCCAAGCACCCGCGGATTTACCTGTTTGACGATAGCTTCTCGGCGCTGGACTACAAAACCGACGTGGCGCTGCGTCGCGCACTGAAAGCCCAGACCGACAACGCTACCGTCATCATCGTGGCGCAGCGCATTTCTACCGTGCTGCACGCGAACCAGATCTTGGTGCTGGATGAGGGCCGCATCGTCGGCAAGGGCACACACGCCCAGCTGATGGAATCCTGCCCAGAGTACCAGGAGATTGCCCGCAGCCAGTTAAGCCAGAAGGAACTCAATTTGCAGAAGGAGGGTGAGTGATATGCCAAGACCCGGACGCATGACGACCGAGCGCGCCAAGGATTTTAAGGGCACGCTGCGGCAGCTGCTTTCCGCGTTGAGCAAATATAAGCTGTCGCTCATCGTGGTCGTTATCTTCGCCGTTCTGTCAACAATTTTCAACATTGCAGGGCCGAAAATTCTTGCCAAGGCCACCACGGCGCTGGCCACCGGCTGGATTGCAAAGCTGCGCGGCGTGGGCGGCATAGACTTTGCCTATATCGGAAAAGTGCTGCTGTTTTTGGCGGGGATGTACCTGCTTTCCGCGGCATTCAGCTTTATCCAGGGCTGGCTCATGAGTGGTCTGTCCCAGAAGGTCTGCTATGATTTCCGCGACCAGATCAGCAAAAAAATCAACCGCCTGCCGCTGGCCTACTTTGAAAAGCGCACCGTCGGCGAAGTACTGTCCCGCATCACCAACGATGTGGACACGCTGGGCCAAAGCCTGAACCAGAGCGTGACCCAACTCATTACCAGCGTCACGACGATGATTGGCGTGCTGATCATGATGCTCACCATCAGCCCAAAGATGACGCTGATTGCGCTGCTGATCCTGCCGGTGTCGCTGGCGCTGGTGCTGCTGGTCGTCAAATTCAGCCAAAAATACTTCAAGGCGCAGCAGGCAACGCTGGGCGTTGTCAACGGCCAGGTCGAGGAAGTCTACGCCGGCCACAACGTTATCAAGGCGTTCAACCGTGAAGACGCTGTGCTGGCAGACTTCAACGCCGCCAATGACAAACTGTATGAATCCGCGTGGAAATCCCAGTTTTTGTCCGGCCTGATGCAGCCCATCATGAACTTTGTGGGCAACCTGGGGTATGTGGCGGTCGCCATCGTCGGCAGCATTTTTGCAGCGGCCGGCAGCATCACCATCGGCGATATCCAGGCGTTCATCCAGTATGTCAAGAACTTCACCCAGCCCATCCAACAGCTGGCGCAGGTGTCGAATATGCTGCAAAGCATGGCTGCCGCAGCCGAGCGCGTCTTTGAATTTTTGAACGAAGAAGAGGAGAACCAGCAGGCCGACCCCGCCCACCGCGCGAATCCTGCCTGCATCGATGGCCAGGTCACGTTTGACCACGTCAAATTCGGCTACACGCCGGAAAAGACAGTCATCCACAATTTCAGCTGCAACGTCAAGCCCGGCCAGAAGGTCGCCATCGTCGGCCCCACCGGCGCGGGCAAAACCACGATGGTCAAGCTGCTGATGCGGTTCTACGATGTGGATGCGGGCGAAATCAGCCTGAACGGCCACAATGTCCGCGACTTTGACCGCAGCGCCCTGCGCGAGGGCTTTGGTATGGTCTTGCAGGATACCTGGCTGTTCAAAGGCACCATCATGGAGAACATCCGCTATGGCCGCCTGGACGCCACCGACGAGGAAGTTATCGCCGCCGCTAAGGCCGCGAACGCAGACCACTTTATCCGCACGCTGCCCGGCGGCTACCAGATGGAGCTGAACGAGGACGCCTCCAACGTCAGCCAGGGCCAGAAGCAGCTTTTGACGATTGCCCGCACGATTCTGGCGGACAACCGCATCCTGATTCTGGACGAGGCAACGTCCAGCGTCGATACCCGCACCGAGCAGCGCATCCAGACGGCCATGGACCGCCTGATGCAGGGCCGCACAAGCTTTGTCATTGCCCACCGCCTGTCCACTATCCGCGACGCAGATCTGATTCTGGTCATGCGCGACGGAGATATTGTGGAGCAGGGAACCCATGACGAGCTGATCGATCAGGGCGGGTTCTACGCGGATCTGTATAATAGTCAATTTGAGGATGTAACGGCGTAAAGGCTTCCTCCTTTGGGGAAAGTCGTCACCGCAGGTGACTGAGGGGGCCTGCCACCTGCCGGACATTGCCCCCTCATCCGGTGCACTGTCCGCCCTGCAGCATCGAAATGTAAATAATTTGTAAAATGCAGGTAAAGCCTGCATAAAAAGCGAAAAAATTATTTGCGCATCGACAAAAACTGTGTTACAATGTAATGTATTTATTCTGGAATTGTGTGCATATAACACGATAAGGTGCGGAACGAATGAGGAAAAAACTGCAAAATAAGCGCGGCTTTACGCTGGTGGAGCTGATCGTCGTGCTGACCATACTTGGGGTTTTGGCGGCGATGCTGATCCCCGCGCTGCAAGGCTATATTGAAAAAGCGCTGGAAACGTCGGATATTGTCAACGTGCGCGCCGCGTATATGCAGGTGCTTTCCGATGCAATGACCGGCGATGTCACTGCCGAACAGACCGTGCAGCTCAAGCAGGGGCAGGACGGGTGGCAGCACTTTGACCCCGTCACCATTGCGGGCATCACCCACGCTGCCGACGAGGGTGACACCGACAACTGGAAAGGCTCGCCCACGGCACACGGAACCTGCACGGTTTCTTATGTGGATGGGACAGGCGTGGTGCTGACGTGGTCAGGCGCCAGCAAGCCGCAGCCCGCCCCCATCCGACCTACCGTTGATTTGACCGAAAACCTACACGGCATTTTGAAAAACAGCGGCTTGCTGGAAACGGATTTAAAGGACTTTACCGCCCGCGGGAAATTCTACGAGATCGACTCCAATTGCCCGAACTCCACAATGGTACCCAAGGTGAAGGAGCAAATCAAGGAAGGCAGCCTGCTGAGCACCGGAACGTGGGATTTCCGCAAGATTTCTGGCGAAGACCCGGGGCGGTATTTGTTCTGGACATCGGTGGATGTGACTAAATTTGCAGTAGGCACGGAGGTGCCGGTCCTTGTCAGCAAGGAGGACGGGGGCACGTTTTACATCACCACGATGCCGGTGACGACCTCAAAGGTGAAGAATCAGACCTACAACGTGATCGGCAAAGGCATTACCAACCGCACGACGTTGAACCCCTATATTCAGGGTACCGAGTACACCACGCTGGAGGAAGCCTATGCCGCGTATGCGGATATGGTGAAAAACAGTTATTCGCAGTATGCGGATACCCTGCCAAGGTAGAAATGCCTCCAACCGCCCAACGGGCAAACCGCATATATGCCTTCCCCCTCAGGGGAAGGCTTTTTTGTTATTGACACCCCTGCTATAATAGTACCAAAGGGGGCTTTTTCATGGATTACGCAAAACTTACCGCACAGGCCCGGCAGGCTACTGAAGAACTGCTGGAAACCGCGCACCTGGAAACTGGGGATATCTTCGTGGTCGGCTGCTCCAGCAGCGAGATCATGGGTGGACATATCGGAAAGGATTCCAGCATGGAGGCTGCTGCCGCCGTGCTGGCGGGCGTGCTGCCGCCCTTGCAGGAGCAGGGCGTCTACCTTGCTGCCCAGTGCTGCGAGCACCTGAACCGCGCTATCGTCATCGAGCGCACGGTCGCCAGGGCCAACGGCTATCAAATCGTGGCGGCCATCCCGCAGCCCCACGCGGGCGGCAGCTGGGCTACCAACTGCTGGCGCACCTTTAACGATCCGGTGCTCGTTGAGGAAGTCAAAGCTGCAGCGGGCATGGACATCGGCGGCACGCTCATCGGGATGCACCTGCGCCGCGTGGCTGTGCCGGTGCGCCTGTCGATGGATCACATCGGGCAGGCGATTCTGCTCTGCGCCCGCACACGCCCACCGTTCATCGGCGGCTCCCGCGCCGTTTACAGTCAGGAGGAAGTGCGATGATCCCAGAAGCACAAAAACAGCAGATGGCCGAGGCCGTCGCAAAGATCCGGGAGACGATGGCTGCCGCCGCCAGGGCCGCAGGCCGCGACCCTGCCGACGTGCGCCTTTGTGCCGCCTGCAAAACCCGCACGGTGGAAGAAGTTCGGTACAGCGCCGATTTGCCCATTGACCTGTTCGGCGAAAACCACGTACAGGAGCTTGTGGAAAAGACCGACGCCGGGGCCTACAATGGCAAGCCCGGACATTTTATCGGTCATTTGCAGACCAATAAAGTCAACAAGGTTGTAGGCCGTGCCGCGCTCATTCAGAGCGTGGACAGCACGCGGCTGCTCGATAAAATCGACGCTGCCGCCGCGCGGCTGGGTCTGGTGCAGGACATTTTGGTGGAAATCAACATCGGCGAGGAAGCCAGCAAAAGCGGCGTCGACGCCGACAGCCTGTTCCCGCTGCTGGAAGCTGCCGCCGCGAGGAAGAATACCCGCCTGCGCGGTCTGATGGCGATTCCGCCCGCTGACGCAGACGATGCCGAGACGCGCCGCTTTTTTGCGCAGATGCGGGAGCTGCTGGCCAAGGCCGATGCCCAGCACTACGACCGGGCACAGATAGATATTTTGTCCATGGGTATGAGCCACGACTACGCCGCCGCCATCGCCGAGGGCGCGACCATCGTCCGCGTAGGCACCGCCATCTACGGCGCACGGGATTACAGTAAGAAAGCATAAAATTACCGCCGGCATCTCGTTGATGCCGGCGGCTTTTTTATTTCCTCACCCGGTATTCCCTCGGTGTCAGGCCATATCTTTTTTTAAATAACCTGTTAAAATACGACAAGTTGTCAAACCCGCACTGCTCGGCAATCGCCAGTATCGTGTCATTGCTGCTGCGCAGGGCGTCGGCGGCGGCGTTCAGGCGGTGCTCGTTCAGGTATTCGGTAAAGCCCTGGCCGGTCATTTTCTTGAACCACCGCATAAAATGGCTGGGGCTGCACCCGCAGGCTGCCGCTGCGTCGGTCACGTGCAGCACGCCCGCGTACTGTTCGTTCACCAGCTGTACCACGGTTTTCAAACGTCGGGTGTCGGGGGTATCGGCAGGGGGCAGGTCGCCGCTGCGGCCCACCAACGCCGCTAAAAACAACAGCAGTTCACCCTTTATACACAGCTCATAGCCAACATCCTTTAACTTGTTGAACTCCTCTGCCGCGTGCAGACAGTTTACGGCCCAGGTATAGCCCCAGTCGTTGGGGGCCAGCCGCATGGGCAGCGCCAGGCGGCCGCTTTGCAGGGGCAGCAGGTATTTTTCAGCGCACAGGTCGCCCGCACCGCCCAGCAGTTCCAAATCAAAGATGATGTTCTCATATTCCATCACCTCGCCCGGCAGCTGGCGCAGCGCGTGCAGCACACCGGGGGCAAACACATAGACATCGCCCGCCTCGGCGGTGTAGGTCGTCAGGCCCGCCTGCACGACGCCGCGCCCTTTTTTGACAAACACCAGCTCCATGCTGTCCTGCCAGTGCAGCGCCACCTGGGGAAAATCCTGCGGGATCGTGCAGGGATAGATGTTGAAAGGGAACCACGCGGCCCCGTGTTGCTTTGTTTCGCGCAAGGGTTTCTGATTTGGCATGATTTTCACCTCGTTGATAGTATTGTACCACTATTGGCCATTATTTTGCAAGCATCATGCGCGTTTTGTGTGGTATAACCTAGGTGTAGTCAAGAAACATACCTATTGGCCCAAAAGTTTCGGGCCAAGGCAAGGCTCAACCTTTCCGCCCCTTCCAGGGGAGGCAAGTATATGAGGAGGTAACTCTCATGAATATGACCACTGTGATCGAAGCCAAAACCAACAAGCCGCTGGCATCCTGCACTGACCAGGAAATCTACCTTGCCCTGCTGGACATCGTCCGCGAGCAGAGCGCCACCCACGTCAAGCCTGTCAAGGGCCGCAAGCTCTACTACATCAGCGCCGAGTTCCTGATTGGCAAGCTGCTGTCCAACAACCTTATTAACCTGGGTCTCTACGACGACACCCGCGCCGCGCTGGCCGCTGCGGGCAAGAACCTGTCCGACATTGAGGAAGTCGAGCCGGAGCCGTCCCTGGGCAACGGCGGTTTGGGCCGCCTGGCTGCCTGCTTCCTCGACTCCCTCGCCACGCTGGATCTGCCCGGCGACGGTGTCGGCCTGCGCTATCACTTCGGCCTGTTCCACCAATCCTTCAAGGACGGCGTCCAGAACGAGCTGCCCGACCCCTGGCTGACCGCACACTCCTGGGCCGAAAAGACTGACACGGTCTATCCGGTCGAGCTGGCAGGCAAAACCTACAATGCCCGCCTGTACAAGATGGCCGTCACCGGTTATGAGGGCCGCACCAACACGCTGAACCTTTTTGACCTGGACACCATCGATGAGACTATCGTCCACGACGGCATCACCTTCGATAAGACCGCCATCGACAAGAACCTGACGCTGTTCCTGTACCCCGATGACTCCGACGAGGCCGGCCGCCGCCTGCGCGTCTACCAGCAGTATTTGATGGTTTCCGCCGGTGCCCAGCTGATTCTGGCTGAGTGCGCCGCCCGCGGCTGCGATTACCATGACCTGGCCGACTATGCCGCCATCCAGATCAATGACACCCATCCCAGCATGGTCATCCCCGAGCTGATCCGCCTACTGGGCGAGAAGGGCATCGAGTTCGACGAGGCCGTCGAGATCGTCACCAAGACCTGCGCCTACACCAACCACACGATTCTGGCCGAGGCGCTGGAAAAGTGGCCGCGCGCCTATCTGGACGCCGTGGTCCCGCAGCTCATGCCCATCATCGAGAAGCTGGATGAACTGGCCCGCACCCGCACCAAGGACGAGAGCCTTGCCATCATCGATAAGGACGACCGCGTCCATATGGCCCACATGGACATCCACTTTACCCACTCCACCAACGGCGTTGCCTACCTGCACACCGAAATTTTGAAGAACACCGAGCTGCACGGCTTCTATGAGCTGTACCCCGAGAAGTTCAACAACAAGACCAACGGCATCACCTTCCGCCGCTGGCTGCTGGAGTGCGACCCCGCACTGACCGCCGAAATTGAAAAGCTCATCGGTTCCGGCTTCCGCAAGGACGCCACCGAGCTGGAAAAGCTGCTGCCCTACGCCGAAAACGTCGATACCCTGCAGGAGTTCTCCGCCGTCAAGTCCCAGAACAAGCAGGCACTGGCCGATTGGCTCAAACGGACCCAGAACGTCACCATCGACCCGAATGCCATGTTCGATATCCAGTCCAAGCGCCTGCATGAGTACAAGCGTCAGCAGCTGAACCTGCTCTACCTCATCCACCAGTATTACGAGATTAAGGCTGGCCACCTGCCTGCCACCCCGCTGGTCAGTATCTTTGGTGCCAAGGCCGCCCCGGCATATATCATCGCAAAGGATATCATCCACGCACTGCTGACGCTGTCTAAGGTCATTGCCGCTGACCCGGTCGTTTCCAAGCATCTGCAAGTCGTCTTTGTGGAAAACTATAACGTCACCGCCGCCGAAAAGCTCATCCCTGCCTGCGACCTGTCCGAGCAGATTTCCCTGGCATCCAAGGAAGCCTCCGGTACCGGCAACATGAAGTTCATGCTGAACGGTGCGCTGACCCTGGGCACGATGGACGGCGCAAACGTCGAAATCAGCCAGCAGGTCGGCAACGACAATATCTACATCTTCGGCCAGACGTCCGACCAGGTCATCCACCGCTATGACGCGGGCGACTACTGCGCCGCCCAGTGGTACGAGGGCGACCCCAACATCCGCCGCGCCATCGACTTCCTGACCAGCCCCGAAATGCTGGCCGCCGGTCATGAGGAAAACCTCAAGCGCCTGCACGACGAACTCATCAACAAGGATTGGTTCCAGACGCTGCCCGACTTCAACGCCTATGTGGTGCGCAAGGGCCAGGCCCTGAGCGACTATGCCTGCGACCCGCTGGGCTGGCGCAAGAAGTGCGTTATCAACATTGCTAAGGCCGGTATGTTCAGCAGTGACCGTACCATCGCCGAGTACAACGACGATATCTGGCATCTGGGCGAGTAATTTGCCGCCAATAATCGAGTAGTCGGCTCTCCTTAAAGAGCCGACCTCTCACACCACCGTTCGTACCGACCGGTACACGGCGGTTCAACCGCATAAGTGCAAAGACTCGTAGTAGTTGAGGACACTAAAGTATCCCGCTGCTGCGAGTCTTTCGTTTGTAATGGAACACTTTAAATCAGGACTACCGGCGATACGCCAGTATCCCAGTCTGGAGTTGGCCCACTGGTAAGCCTTGTCAGCCGGGATACCCAGCTTTCTCAAATGGATCACTTTTGTTTCGGGCTTCTTCACAAGCTTGATCAAAAAGCATGAAATGAAGAACGCCGAGGGTTCCCATATGGGAACCCTCGGCGCAGACTGTCGAAAAACTCTTGTAGGGGCGAGCATTGCTCGCCCGTGTCCGTTTGCCTTGTAAGGAAACTGCCCTGAAAAACGCGATGCTGCGCCAAGTTGGTGGGCAAACAATGTCACCCCTGCACATGAGCCATTATATTTTAACCCACTGATTATAGCACACCGTCCGCCGCAAAACATGAAAGAATGGCGAACAACCTGTAAAAAATGCCTGCCCTGCGGGAGTACATCCACACAGGGCAGGCATTTATATCGGAAAGCGAATGGTAGGCTTAGTGGTGCTTTTTACGCAGCCAGCCCGCCGCGCCAAAGCCAACCGCGCCAACGGCCAGCAGGGCCAGCAGCCCTTCCATCGGGAACACGTCGCTCGTCTGGGGGATAGCAGCGCTCTTTACGGTCGCGGTCTTGGTGGCAGCCGCAGCCGGGGCAGGGGAGGGCGTGGGCGTAGGCGTAGGCGTAGCGACCGGTGCAGAAACAACGGTGGTCACGCGGTCCCACTTGGCGTACAGGGTGATATCGCTGGTAACAGCGCTGTCAAAGCTGAAGCGGTACTGGCAGCCCTTCTCGGTATACCAGCCGCCGAACACCCAGCCGTCCTCTTTGGGGGCGGTCGGCTCGCTGGCCTTGTTGCCGCTTACAAAGGTCTGGCTGGGAATATTGGCCCCGCCATGCCCGCACAGGTCAAAGCTGACCGTTACCAGCTTGTTCCACTGGGCATAAAGCACGGTATCTTTGTCAGTCAATGTAAAACTATCGCCCGGTTTGTAAGCAGTACCCTTGCCATCTGCCTGTGTATTCCAGCCGGTAAAGGTGTATCCACTCCGAGCAAAACCGTTCTGCCCGATAACAATTTCGCTTCCTACATCGCCGGTTATAGACTCCATTGTACCGGTACCACCGTTGGCGTCATAAGAAACGTTGACCTGTGCTGGTGCATTCTCGCTCCACTGAGCATAAAGTACGGTATCCTCATCAGTCAACGTAAAACTATCGCCCGGTTTGTAAGCAGTACCCTTGCCATCTGCCTGTGTATTCCAGCCGGTAAAGGTGTAGTTGTTGCGGGTAAAAACATTTTTTGCAACGTTCACACTTTCTCCTGCCGCACCGGTCGTTGAATCTATCGTTCCTGCGCCGCCATTTGCATCATAAGTTAACTTGACCTGACGTTCCGTAACTTTTTCCTCATATCCACAATACGTGCATTTTTTTGTTACATCGCGGGTTATCGTGCCATCAGGATTCGTAGTCCATTCACCTGTCGTAGTATCAAACGCATTATCCTTATAGCCTTCGGCGTACAAACTATTATTGGAACCATCAACATTGTTGTTGTAGTTAACGCCATCTGCCGTCACACCGCTGTTATGGTATGCCGCGGCATCAACCATTTGGCCATCCTTCCAAACGGTAGTGTTACCGAAGTTTACAATGGTATTACTGTTGTTGTTCCCTTCTTTACCACCGAAACCGAACAGACGGGAACAAGTGATGCTATCAACAGGAACATCGCCGCTAATGATATTGTTGCCAGAAATGTTGATTGTAAACTTCCGCGGATTTGAGTCCTCGATATACAACACCTGTTTGGGAGAATTATGGTCGGTACTTTGGGGGGCTATTACGGTGCAATCCTTGAAATTGATGGTGAAGTGCTTGTCAGAACCATCATTATGGACATAAATGACAGAAGATCTTTCAGGATTGGCAGACGCGTCAAAAGTGCAATGATCAAAAGTCTCTAGGGGAGAGCTATATGTCCAGAGCGCGTATGCATACTTGTTTTGGCCACAAATAAACTTTGTGTTTTTGAATTCTGCGGAAACATAGCCCCAATAAAAGGTCATACCGTCAATAACGCAATCTTCAACAAGGGTATTGTCCGCACGAATAAAGCCGGTATAGTTTCTGCTCTCTTTGTTACCTTCTGGCGTTACAGAAGCAAGCAACGTCATCTTTTTAAAGGTTACTTGTTCTGCGCCATCGAAACTATAGTCGCCATTAGCTTCACCTGATTGTTCGACGGTTGGCGTACCGATGCGCCAAAAAGTTTCTTCGGGTTTTTGACCAACGAAAGTAAAAGTCTTTTCCTTCATCAGCGCTTTCCAAGCGGCCTTTTCTTCTGGTGTCGTAGCAGTATCAGACTTATAAAGGCCATAGGTACCCGCGCCTAGCTCAATGGTAGAACCGGGCAGGGCGTCTTTCATAGCTTCTCTAAACTTGTCAGCAGTGTCAGCAGGATAAATTTTGAATCCATCACTCGTCTGGACACGAATCTCCCCAGCTTTAAGCTGCTTCGTTTCGCTCGTCCCCTCGGAGACCTCACTCACGGTGGAAGTCTCGCTCTGCGTGGTGCCTTCGCCCTCGTCTGCATACACCGCCAGCGGGGTGGCGCCAAGCGCCAACACCAACGCCAACAAACACGAGAGAACTCCTCTCATTTTCGGGTTTCTTTTCATTGCATTTCAGGCACAAGCTCCCAATCCGTCATAAGAGCTTTACCTATTCCCTCCTTTTTAATTTTGATAAAGTGTACCTTTGCAAAGGTCGAAAAGAAGTGAAATTTTGCCTTAGAATAATCGTGTTTCCCCTTGCAAATCCTGAATTTTGGTGTATAATTAAATGTGTATCGTTACAAATTGAATCTTCACAATAATTTGTAATGGTACGCTTTCCCAAATTGTTGATTCGTTTTATTTAAGCGGTGTTTTCAAATTTCCGAGCTTTGTCATAGAATGTTCCAACAGGCATATTACAAGCTTCTGCCGCTTGTTTCAGCGTCATTTTCTTCGCACGCCATGCCCTATGGATTTCGTGAAAATTGTGCGGCAATGGTTTGGGCGGTCTTCCAAATTTCACGCCTTTTGCTTTTGCTGCGGCAATTCCTTCCGCTTGTCGTTGGCGAATGTCGGTGCGCTCGTTTTCTGCAACAAAAGACAGAACCTGCAAGACAATATCGCTTAAGAAGGTTCCCATAAGATCTTTGCCTCGTCGGGTATCCAGCAACGGCATATCTAACACTACTATATTGACTCCTTTTTCTTTCGTCAGAAGACGCCATTGTTGTTGAATTTCTTCATAATTTCTGCCCAATCGGTCAATACTCTTGACATAGAGTAAATCGCCTTTTTTTAGTTTTCTCAGCAGTTTCTTGTACTGTGGTCTGTTAAAATCCTTGCCAGATTGTTTGTCCAGAAAAATCACTTTCCCTGTTAATCCAACTTCTTTTAATGCGATTAGTTGACGGTTCTCATTCTGTTCCCGACTACTGACACGGACATATCCATAAGTGTTCATATATCCAATTTCTCCTTTCATCACAATGATATAAGCATAAAAATGTAAGCGATCAATAATCCCCCGTGAAGGCAAAAAATAAGAGCACCTCGAAACCGAGATGCTCAAAAAATCAAGACAGATGGCAATATTCAGAGAGCGCCGTAGACCAAGGCAATAGCGGCAGGAGTTGCTCACGAGTTTTCATGGTAAAGTCCTTTCTGTCATATACGATATTTTACCGGTGACGTTTCCCATCAGAAATCATCACCGCTAAAATCATCCGAACCAAAGTCGTCTGAACTAAAGTCATCAGAATCAAGGCCGTCCGAATCGAAGTTGTCCTCATCGTTATCGAACTCATCCATCAGCGCCTTACGGTTTTCCTCTTCTTCCCGGATACGTTCCATCGCCAGCGAGTAGTGAACATATCCGTCAACGCCCTTACCGTAGACCCCGAAATCCATATCCTTCAGCATAGTAGTTACCTCCGCT
>ERZ827104.1545-NODE-1545-length-19949-cov-8.074294_pt1 | contig 19949 bp, 16 predicted proteins | sample MGYA00519781_ERZ827104 | MGnify/ENA primary metagenome ERZ827104 (study PRJEB31778, sample SAMEA3449257) | human gut metagenome | biome: human gut; feature: human-associated habitat; material: faeces | place: United Kingdom | collected 2010/2012 ...
GTCCGTCTCCTGCGGGGTGAGCACGGCGGTCGGCTCATCGAGGATGAGGATGTCCGCGCCGCGGTAGAGCGCCTTGACGATCTCGACCGTCTGCTTCTGGGACACGGACATGTCATAGATCTTCTGGTTCGGGTCGAGGTCGAAGCCGTAGCGCTCGCAGATGCCGCGGATGCGCGCGGCCGTGGCCTTGAGATCGAGCTTTTCGTCCAGGCCGAGCGTGATGTTTTCCGCGGCGGTAAAGACGTCGACCAGCTTGAAGTGCTGGTGGATCATGCCGATGCCGTAGCGATACGCATCGCGCGGCGAGCGGATGACGACCTCTTTGCCGTCGATGAGGATCTGTCCCTCGTCGGGGAAATAGATGCCGGAGAGCATGTTCATGAGCGTGGTCTTGCCGCTGCCGTTTTCGCCGAGCAGCGCCAGGATCTCGCCCCGGTAGATATCGAGCCAGACGCGGTCGTTAGCGACGACGGAGCCGAAGCGCTTGGTGATGTCGCGCATTTTGACCGCGGCGATTTTGTTGTCCAATAGGTGTCCCTCCCGAAATGCCGGCGGACGCCGCCGGGCGGCGGCGCGCTTTAAAGTACATATGAGGGAAGGCCTGAGTGTGACAGGCCTTCCCTCTGCGGTGGATTCAGATATCAGCTACCAAAGTTCTGGTCCAGCAGGTTGATGCCGTCGATCTGCACATTGAAGTACGGAGCGGCGCGGTACTCGGACTCGTGGAAGTAGCCGTCGCTGATGGCCTCGGTGTCGCCGGTGTTGTCGGCGTCGGTGTCGACATCGGCCATGTAGCTGGTCAGAGCCTCGCCCTTAACGGTGAAGGTGGAGGTGTCAAAGACGTGCAGGGTGCCGTCCTCGAGCTGCTTGGTGACTTCGGCAATCTTCTCGGCAGTGCCCTTGGCTGCGACCTTCTCGTTAACATCGGTCAGCACGACGGAGCCGGTCTTGAGGGTGCCGGTCCAGTCGGACTCGAGCGAGGTGCCATCCTCGACGGCCTTGATGACCATCTCATAGTACGGGGTCCAGTCGATGCGGGAAGAAACGATGAAGGTGTTCGGGCAGGCGGACTCAGTGCTGCCGTTGTAGGAGACGTTCGGGACGCCGGCCGTCTCGCAGGCGGTCGGAGCGCCCATGGAGTCGGCGTGCTGGCTGATGAGCTTGCAGCCGCCGGCGATGAGCTTGTTGGCAGCTTCCTTCTCAAGCGCTTCGTCGTACCAGGAGCCGGTGAAGGTGACGTCCATGGTCACGGTCGGGCACACGGACTTGGCGCCCAGGTAGAAAGAGGTGTAGCCGGAGATGACTTCCGCGTAGGTGAAGGCGCCGACATAGCCCATCTTGGCCTGATCGGCGGTGAATTCACCGGCCTCGATCATCTCGTTGAGCTTCATACCGGCAGCGACGCCGGCGAGGTAGCGGCCTTCATAGATGGAGGCGAACGCATTGTGGTAGTTGCTGAGGTTCTCGGTATGCGCCTTGGTGCCGGTAGCGTGGCAGAACTGCACGTCCTTGAACTCCTTGGCGGCCTGGATCATGAAGTCCTCGTGGCCGAAGCTGTCGGCGAAGACGACGTTGCAGCCGGCGTCAACGAGCTCGGCAGCGGCGTTGTAGCACTCCTGACCCTCGGGGATGTTGGTCTTGATGATGTACTGATCCTCGCTCAGGCCGAGGTTCTTGCAGGCGGCCTTCGCAGCGTCGATGAAGTTCTTGTCGTAGGTGGAGTTCTCATCATGCAGGCAGATGAAGCCGACCTTGATGCTCGCGGCTTTGTCGCCGTCCTCGGTCTTGCTGCCGCAGGCGCACAGTGCGAACACCATGACGAGCGCGAGCAGCATCGAAACGAACTTTTTCATTCTCAGCTCTCCCTCAAATAATCAAATTTTATTTATCTGCATTGCTTGCGCAAAGAAGATACAAAAAACATTGGCAGGCGCGGCCATACACGGCGCTCCTGCCAATGTGAAACCGGGAAGATGCCGATTCTGCCATCTCCCGCGGGGATCTTCACATCGATAGTCCGGCAATTTACGGTGCCGGGTAGAAACGCCAAGCCATATCCTTTGGTATATATCGACTGCTCTATATCGCTCCCGCAGCGCGGGAACACTTATAAGTTATCATTCTCGAACGGGGTTGTCAACCGTCGAAATGAGCGAATTTCACACTTTTGAAACAATTTCCCCGTCGATTTGCACAACGCCGCTCAACAGAATACGATGCCGGTCTCCGGGTCCATGCTCTGCACGCGGGCGAGGGATTCGACACGGTAGCCGCGCGCGCGGATGCGCGCACCACCGGGCTGAAACGCCTTTTCCACGGCGATGCCGGCGCCGACCACGGTCGCGCCCGCGTTCTCGATGAGCGTAATGAGTCCGTCGAGCGCAGCGCCGTTGGCGAGAAAATCGTCGATGACGAGCACGCGGTCGCTCGGCGAGAGATACTCGCGCGAAATGCGGATGGTGTTGTCGTTGCCGTGCGTGAACGAGTGCACAACCGTCGTGTACGCATCGTCGGAGACGTTGCGGCTCTTGGTTTTCTTGGCGAACACGACCGGGCAGTCGAACACGAGCCCGGCCACGGCCGCGATGCCGATGCCGCTGGCCTCGATCGTGACGAGCTTGTTCACGCCGCATCCGGCAAACAGCCGCTTCCATTCCTCCGCCATCGCCAGAAACAGCTTTGGATCCATCTGATGGTTCAGAAACCGATCCACTTTCAGGATCTCGCTGGATTTGACCTCGCCCTCGGCGAGGATGCGCTGCTCGAGAAGCTGCATATCGCTCCATCCTCCCACAATCACTAAGATGGTTTTTATCGTAGCACCCGCGCCGGGCGCGCGCAACCGTTTTTCGCAAAAAATCCGGCGAATCGCCGAATGGACGGTTTTTGTGCCGGGTGCGGTTGACTTTCCCGTCGATGTGCGGTATCATCGGTTCCTACAAGTAGTAAAAGTATGAATTTCTGCGACAGGAGGCGAGGCTATGCCCGGAGGCAAGCACGTGCTCGGCCAGAGCCGCGACCGGCACATCTTCGGCACGGTGAAGGTCGGCGAAAAGGGCCAGATCGTGATCCCGAAGGAGGCGCGCACGGTCTTCGGCATCCAGCCGGGGGACACGCTGCTCGTGCTCGGCGACGAGGCGCGCGGCATCATGGTCACGCGGCCGGAGGTCATGCGCGACGTGGCCGCGAAAATTTTCGATGAATCACAAGGAGACGAACGATGAATACAGAGTCCATGTACACCGCCCTGGGCATCGCCCCGGAGGTGCTGCACTTCGGCGAGGCGGTGCTCACCGGTCTGCGCACGCGCTTTGACGAGATCGACCGCGTCGCGGAATACAATCAGTGCAAGGTCATCGGCGCGATGCAGAAAAATCGCGTCGACGCGACGCACTTTGCCGCCACCACGGGCTACGGCTACAACGACGCCGGGCGCGACAATCTCGAGCGCGTCTATGCCGACTGCTTCCACACCGAGGCCGCGCTCGTGCGCCCCCAGATCACCTGCGGCACGCACGCGCTGACCGTGGCGCTCAGCGCCAACCTCCTGCCCGGCGACACGCTGCTCAGTCCCGTCGGCGCGCCGTATGACACGCTCGAGGAGGTCATCGGCATCCGCCCGAGCGCCTGCTCGCTCAAGGAATACGGCGTACACTACCGGCAGGTCGACCTGCTGCCGGACTACGGCTTTGACTATCCGGCCATCGAGCAGGCGCTGCGCGGCGGCGTGAAGCTCGTGACCATCCAGCGCTCGAAGGGCTACGCCACGCGGCCGACGTTTTCCGTTGCGCAGATCGGCGAGCTGATCGCATTCTGCAAGCGCATCGACCCGAACGTCATCTGCATGGTCGACAACTGCTACGGCGAGTTTGTCGAGACGATCGAGCCGTCCGACCTCGGCGCGGACATGATCGTCGGTTCCCTCATCAAAAACCCCGGCGGCGGCCTCGCGCCCATCGGCGGGTACATCTGCGGCCGCCGCGATCTTGTCGAGCGCTGCGCCTTCCGTCTGAGCGCCCCCGGCCTCGGGCAGGAGGTCGGCGCGAACCTCGGGCTCATGCCGGCGTTTTATCAGGGCTTCTTCCTCGCCCCAACCGTGACGGCCGGCGCGCTCAAGGGCGCGGTGTTTGCGGCGAACGTCTACGAGCGGCTGGGCTTTCGCTGCATCCCGAACGCGGCGGAGCCGCGGCACGACATCATCCAGTGCGTGGAGCTCGGCTCGGCAGAACACATGGTCGCCTTCTGCAAGGGCATTCAGGCTGCCGCACCCGTGGACAGCTACGTCGACCCCATCCCCTGGGCCATGCCGGGCTACGATTCGGAGGTCATCATGGCCGCCGGCGCGTTCGTGCAGGGCTCGTCCATCGAACTTTCGGCCGACGGGCCGATCCGCCCGCCCTACGCCGTGTATTTTCAGGGCGGCCTGACGTGGTATCACGCCAAACTCGGCATTCTCATGAGCCTGCAGAAGCTCGTGGATGCCGGTCTCGTTACACTTGATCAACTGGAGGAAAAATAAAGTATGTGGTTCTGGCTTTCCCTGATTGCCCTGCTGTGCTGGTCGGGCTCGGATCTGTTTTCGAAAATCGGCTGCCGCGACGCGGACGATCATCTGGCACATTTAAAAATGGTCATCGCCGTCGGCGTCGTCATGGGCCTGCACGCGGCGTATGAGATCTTCATCGGCGGCGTGAGCGTGACGTGGCACGTCATCTGGACGTACCTGCCCGTGTCGCTGCTGTATATCGTGTCGATGGCGCTCGGCTATGTCGGCCTGCGCTATATCGAGCTGTCCATCTCGTCGCCGATCTGCAACGCCTCCGGCGCGGTGGTGGCCGTGCTGTACCTGTGCTTCGGCGGGCTGGACGAAGACCTCAGCGGCGGGATGCGCGTGATGGTGCTGCTGGCCATCGCGCTCGTGTGCGTCGGCGTGATCGGGCTCGGCGTGGTCGAGTCGCGCGAGGACGACGAGCTGCGCCGCGCGCGGCAGGCGGCCTCAAACTACCGCTATGCCAAGAGCTGGCTCGCGCTCGCGCTGCCGGTGGCCTACTGTCTGCTCGACGCGGCCGGCACGTTTGCCGACAGTCGCGTGCTCACGCGTCTCGACCCGGACGCCGCCAACTGCGCCTACGAGCTGACGTTCCTGTTCGCGGCGGCGGTATCGTTCGTGTACGTCAAGTTCATCCGGCACGACCGCTTCCTGCCCAAGCGCGAGGGACCGAAGTACGTCGGCGCGCTGTTCGAAACGGCCGGCCAGTTCGCGTACATCTACGCCATCGCGGACGAGGATCACGTCATGTACGCCGCGCCCATCATCTCGGCCTACTGCGCCGCGTCCGTGCTCTGGAGCCGCATCTTCCTGCGCGAGAAGCTCTCATGGCGGCACTATTTCATGCTGCTGCTGATCGTGATCGGCATCGTGCTGATCGGCATTCTCGACCTGTGACGGAAAACACAACCGCGCGGCCGCCCATCCTGGGGCGGCCGCATTTTTGCGCAAATATTTGTCAAGTGTGTAACGGCGGCTTGCATTTGCCCGCCCGTCTGGTATAATAATGACACCTCTGTGCCTTTCGGCGCGGAATTTTGGGAGAAATGTGACAATCAGGAGGGATTTTGTGGATACGGAAATCAAATCCAAGCGCGGCGGCTGGGGCAGCAACTTCGGCTTCCTCATGGCCTCGATCGGCTCGGCCGTCGGCCTCGGCAACATCTGGGGCTTCCCGTATAAGATGGGCAAGAGCGGCGGTGCCGTGTTCCTGCTGCTGTACCTCGTGCTCGTCGTGCTCGTGGGCGTGACGGTCATGCTCGGCGAGCTTGCGCTCGGCCGCCGCAGCGGCAAGAGCGCCGTGAACACCTACCGCAGCCTGTCGAAGAAGTACACCTGGCTCGGTTATGCCGGCATCGTGTGCGGCTTTTGCATCATGTGCTTTTACTTCGTGCTCGGCGGCATCGTCCTGCGCTACGCCGCCGGCTACTTCCTGGCCATCTTCGGCGGGAGCGAGTTTGCCTGGTCGGGTCAGGGTACGGGCTTTTTCGGCTATTTCCTGACGGACACCAACAGCATGATTCTGTTTTTCGTGCTCTACATCCTGCTCAACATCCTCGTCGTGTCCGGCGGCGTGCAGGGCGGCATCGAGAAATTCTGCAACGTCGGCATGCCGGCGCTGTTCTGCCTGCTCGTGTTCATCATTCTCTACATCGCCTGCCAGCCCGGCGCGGCCGAGGGCTACAAGTTCATGTTCAGCCCCGACTTCTCCGTGTTCAGCAATCCGGAGATCGGCTTCGGCCGCGTGCTCAAGAGCGCTGCCGGGCAGATGTTCTTCTCGCTGTCGATCGGTCTCGGCGTCATGATGACCTACGGCTCCTACCTCGGCAAGCAGGAGCACCTGCAGCGCAATGCGCTCATCGTCTGCGGCGCCGATACGCTCATCGCCGTCATGGCCGGCATGGCCGTCATGCCCGCCTGCTCCGCCTTCGGCGTGGAGTACGGCGCCGGCCCCGGACTGCTGTTCGCCTCGATGCAGACCGTGTTTGCCCACATGGGCGGCGTCGGCAACTTCATCGGCTTCCTGTTTTATCTGCTCGTACTGATCGCAGCGCTCACGTCGTCGATCTCCATGCTGGAGCTGTGCACGGCCTACGCCGTGGACAAACAGCTCGACAAGGGTCTGGCGCCCAAGCGCGCCAAGCACACGGCCAGCGTGGCGGCACTCGTGTTCGTGGCGGGCTCGCTCGTCGCGCTCGACGGTCTGGGCGCGGGCGTTGCCGGCGGCGCCGCCGTCGAGACGCCGGCCACCCTGTTCGGCCTGAGCGTGCACGGATGGAACGACTGCTGGCTCGACCTGTATGACATGGTCGCCGAGGGCATTCTCATGCCGCTCGGTGCGCTCGTGATGACGATCCTCATCGGCTGGGTGCTCAAGCCCGAGGTCGTGCAGCTCGAATGCGAACAAAGCGGCGTAAAGTACCGCGCCGCCGGCTACTTTAAGGTCTGCTTCAAGTTCATCGTGCCGGTGCTGCTCGCGTTCATCCTCTTCTGCCAGCTCATCGACTTCTTCGGCCTGAAGATCCCCGGCCTGAGCTGAGGCTTTGCAGAAAACACCACCGTCAGCGTCCGCCCATTTGGCGGGCGCTGACATTTTTATAACGCTTGTTGAAAAAGTGAAAACGCTCTGATATACTGACCCCGCGCCGCCACCTGCGGCAGAAAGGAGCGTCCCGCCGTGCGCAAAACGGTCGCGTATGCTTTCCACCATTCGATTCCGATCCTGATCGGCTTCTTCCCCGTCGGCATCGCCTACGGGCTGCTCATGCAGCAGGCGGGCTACAACTTCCTGTGGTCGGGCGCGTGCAGCCTGTTCGTGCTGGCGGGCTCGCTGCAGTTTCTGATGGTCACGTTCTTTGCCGGCGGCATGTCGCTGGTCACGGTGGCCGTGCTGGCGCTGCTGCTCAACAGCCGCCACATCTTCTATGGCCTGTCGTTCATCGACAAGTTCCGCTCCTTCGGCCCGTGGCGCTGGTTTCTGATCTACTCGCTGTGCGACGAGAACTATTCGCTGCACTGCTCACACGATTTCGGCCCCGACGTCAACGAAAAGTGGGCCTATGTGCTCACGGCCGCGTTCGTGACGTTCTACTGGGTCACGCTGTCCATGCTCGGCGGGCTCATCGGCTCGCTCATCACGTTTGACACCACGGGCATCGACTTTGCGCTCACGGCGCTGTTCACGGTCATTGTGGTCGATCAGCTTCGCGGCGCGCGCACGCGCATCCCCGCCGCCGTCGCGCTCGTGTCGAGCGTGGGCGCGCTGCTGCTGCTCGGGCCGGATCAGTTCCTGCTGCCGTCGCTGCTCGTGACGGTCGCGGCGCTCACGCTGCTGCGTCCGGTGCTCGAGCCGAAGTACGCCGAAGGGGGTGCCGGGGCATGACCATCTCCGTCGGACAGAGCATCGCCATCATCGCGGTCTGCGCCGCGTGCACATTTTTCGAGCGCTGGCTGCCGTGGCTGCTGTTCGGCCGCCGCGCCGTGCCGAAGGTCGTGCAGTACCTGGGCAGGATCCTGCCCATGGCCGTCATGGTCTCGCTGCTGGTCTACTGCCTGCGCGGGATGCAGTTCACCTCGGCCGGGGCGTGGGCGCCGCAGCTCATCGCCGTCGGCGTGACGGCCGGCCTGCACTGGTGGCGGCACAACACGCTGCTGAGCATCGCCGCCGGCACCGTGTGCTATATGCTGCTCGTGCAGCTCGTGTTTTAACCAAAAACCGGGTGTCCCGACGGGGCACCCGGTTTTCGGTTGCACTTCGCCTGCATATCCGTTATAATATAGGGTCTGAAAAGAAACTTCTCCTGCAGCGAGGCTTGCCTATGAAACACGACAAGAAAAAACAATGGCTCTCGATCGGCCTGCTGACGCTCGGTGCGGCGGCGCTGGCGGTGTTCGCCGCCGCAACGCTCGACGCGGGCGACGTGCGCACCTCGCTCGCCGCGCTGCTGCCGGGCTGGACGGCTGCGATCGTCGGCTGCATGCTGCTGTACTACCTGTGCGACGCGCTCAAATACCGGCTCATCACGCGCGCGTTCGGCTGCGCGCAGCCGCTCGGCGACAGCATCGACGTGTCGATGGTCGGCTTCTTCTACTCGGCCGTGACGCCCGCGGCCGCCGGCGGCCAGCCGTTTCAGGTGCTGCACATGCACCACCGCGGCATCCCGACCGGCACGGCGACGTCCGTCATCTGCACGACGTACTGCCTGTGGAATGTTGCGCTCGTGACGCTGAGCATCGTGGGCTTCTGCCTGTGCGGCGGCACGCTCGCGGCGCAGAGCGCAGCATGGATCCCCGTACTGGTGCTCGGTCTGCTCGTGCACGCGGGGCTGCTGGCGCTCGTGCTGCTGTCGGCCATCTTCCCGAAGCCAATGTCCGCCTTCGGCACGGCGTGCATCCGCCAGCTCTACCGGCGCAAGCCCTTTGTGCGCCGCGGCGCGGAGCCCGAGGCTGCGATCGGGAAATGGTGCGCCTTTGTGGCGGAGTATCACGAGGCGTTCGCCGCCGGCATGCAGCACCGCGGCAAGCTCATCGGGGCGCTCGCGCTCGCGCTGGTGCAGTGCACGGCGTATATGTCGGTGGCCTACTGCACCTACCGCGGCTTCGGCCTGCGCGGCGTGCCGTTCTGGCAGATCACGGGCACGCAGGTGCTGCTGTACATCGGGGCGAGCTGCTTTCCCATGCCGGGCGCGTCCGGCGCGAGCGAGGGCACGTTCTACCTCGCCTTCTCGCCGCTGTTCGGCGACTATCTGACGACCGCCATGCTCATCTGGCGTCTGGCGTCGTACTACCTCACGATCGTGCTGGGCTACATCGCCGTCGTGGTCGAGCGCGTGGCACTGCGCCGCGCGGAAACGCAATAGACCGGAAAACACGACCGGCCGGAGGACTTCCTCCGGCCGGTCGCCCGTTCACGCCCATACGGTCTTCATATGCAGAAAAAACAGGAAGCCCTCGGGCTTCCTGTTATTCGTTATCGTGATTCATTGCTTTGAGCATCTGGAGCACTGCGGCTTTCTGATTCGGTGTGAGGTTGACCCAGTTGTTGAACAGTTCTTTCAGTTCCGGGGTAAGCTCGACCATCTCACCTTCGGCGAAAAACTGTGACATGGTGATGCCGAAACCTCTGCATATCGTCTCCAGCGTAGCGATCGAGGGTATGGTATTTCTCCGATAGATATTTGCGATCGTAGATTCGGATAGACCGCAGTTCTTGGCAAGCCTGTATTCCGTCCATCCTCGTTCAGCCAAAAGCTGCCGAAGCCGCTCATGCGTGTCCATTCGCATCACCACCATTTCGTAACTATTTTACCCTCCAACTAAAAAGTATCATACCGTTATCTTGTGCTGATAATACCGTTATGATAAACTGTTATATGTCTGAAGGACTTTGGAGGGAGACACTATGCGTACAAAAGCCGAAAAGCGAATGCACCGCGCGTGCTTTACCGGACACCGGCCGGAAAAGCTGCAGCAAACGGAAAAAGCCATCCGCAAAATGCTGGAACGGGAGATCGTAAAAGCCATGGACGGCGGCATCCACGTGTTTCTTTCCGGCATGGCGCGGGGCGTGGACATCTGGGCCGCAGAAATCGTACTGCACCTCCGGGACAGCGGCTGCAATGTCAAACTGATCTGTGCCTGCCCTTATGCGGGCTTCGAGCGAGGATGGAGCGCGGACTGGCAGCGAAAATATCGCGCCGTGCTTCGGAGCACGGATCTGGTTCGTTATATTTGCCCAGAATACAGCCCCGCCTGCTTCCGGATCCACAATGCGTGGATGGTCGATCATGCGGCGCTGGTCATCGCGGTATTCAACGGGCAGCCCGGCGGCACGAAAAACACGATCGACTACGCCGAAAAAGCCGGGATCCCCGTTGTCCGCATCGCGGGATAAGCGCCGCATCTTTGCAGCCCATGCGCAAAAAATAAAACAGGCGCTGCGGCGACCGTTCTTCGGTCACCGCAGCGCCTGTTTTCGTGAAAAGGAATCGGAACGCGCTTACATCGCAAGCGCAGGACGCTCGCTTGGATCTCCTTCATGTAGTTTTAGCGGCAGGCACGATCGCACAGGCCGCCGCTGCCGAGCTGCGCATAATACGCTTTCGTTCTTTCGATGTCCATTGTTAAGCGGCTCACTTTTTGGCCGCGCTGCGCCCGCGCAGCCTGCGGAATGTGGCCACCCAGTTACAGCTCCGGCACGCCTCGACATAGGTCTTGCCCGTGGCGAGGTAGCATAGGGGTTTGATAGTAGCAGCCGTCTTGGTCACAACAAAGCAACCGGCAAACACCAGCAGCACAATGCCCATCGTGCTGCCAAAAGAACGTGCCGTCACGCCGACGGAACCGAGCATGCTCAGGAAAATGTTGTGCATGAGGTAGATCGCCATCGACAGCGCCACAACGGGCTCCGTAACGGCTTTGACCCACGCGCGCGGCGGGCGATTGCACGTCTGCTTGCAGAGCAGGAAAATACACGAGGCCAGCACGATCTCGAATCCGGAGCTCTGGTCCTGGAAGGCCTGATTGAACTCCCCGGTGTGCACCGTGCGCACCCATGTGCCGACCGAAATTACTGCCAGCGACACGACCGCGCCGAGTACGAGCAGCCAGTTCGGGATCTTCTTTTCATAGCTGCCGAGCAGATAGCCGAGCACGAACGTGGCCAAATGGCCGCCGAAGATCTTGAGCTTATCGAAAATGTCCCAGTCGATGTAGCGCGCCGCGCCGTCCGGCAGCACGACGATGAGCATCGTGTGCACCGACACAGCCGCCGCCAGCACAAACAGATACACCTGTCCGGATCTCCCAAGCGACTGAATGCCGCCGTAAAGGATCGGCGAGAGCGCATAAAGTGCAATGAGCGTATACAGATACCAGAAGTGCAGCATCGCCGGGCCATGCAGCGCCGCGACAAGCTGCGCCCAGACGGTACCGGGCGTAAGTGTGTGTGCCAGGAACATCTGCCACAACACGGCCACGACCGTCCAGCCCGCGAGCGGCACGACCAGCCGCGGCAGCCGGTGGCGCAGCAGCACGGAAATGTCAGCAGTCTTCCGGCTCGTCATGAGCAAGTAGCCTGACATCATGAAAAACAGCGGCACCGCCGTAAAAGCCAGCGCCGTGCATACGTTGAGCAGGTGCCAGCCGGTGTTGATCCCGGTGCGCAGCGGCACCGCCGCCGTGTGCATAAAAATAACGCTCAGCGCGGCAAAGATGCGCAGTCCGTCGAAATAATCCACATGCGGTCGTTCGTCCATAGCGATCCCTCCCCGCCGCGTGAAAAGCGCGGCCTGCATTGTGCACGGGAAAATTCCCGGTCATGGAAAAAGTCGGAGCGAACGATCTGCGTCCACTCCGGCATTTTGGTGCCGGCGGCGGGGCTCGAACCCGCACGGTGCTGCCACCGAGGGATTTTAAGTCCCTTGCGTCTGCCTGTTTCGCCACGCCGGCACGCTCCGTCACATCGTACCACCGGCAGCGCGTTCCTGTCAAGCACAGGAAATCGGATAACCGACACGCCCCTCTTGCATCCATGCAGAAAATTTGATAAAATAATAAATTATTTCTATAGGTATCGTTTTTGGATTCGAGGCACATAGCACTTATGAAATACCGCAACTGGCAAATTCCATACACGGCGCCGCAGCCGCCGGAGGCATTGCTGCACGCGGGCTACTCGCCGCTGCTGGCGGTGCTGCTGGCGCTGCGCGGGTACGCAGACCCCGTGCAGGCGCGCGACTTTCTCAGCGGCGGCGACCAGAGCGCGTTCGACCCCATGCTCCTGCAGGACATGGACAAGGCCGTCGCGCGCATCCGCACCGCCATCGAGCGTAGGGAAAACGTGGCCGTGTTCGGCGACTATGACGTCGACGGCATCACGTCCACGTGCGTGCTCACGGACTATCTGCGCCGGCAGGGCGTGCCCGTGCACCCGTACATCCCCGACCGCATCGAAGAGGGCTACGGCCTGAACATGGACGCGATCACGAGTCTGCAGCGCACGAGCGACATCACGCTCATCATCACCGTCGACTGCGGCATCACCGCCATCGACGAGACGAACTACGCCCTGCAGCGCGGCATCGACATGGTCATCACCGACCACCACGAGTGCAGCGGGCAGGCGATCCCGAACGCCGTGGCCGTCGTGGACCCGAAGCGCCCCGGCTCGCAGTATCCGAACGGCGGGCTCGCGGGCGTGGGCGTGGCGTATAAGCTCCTGTGCGCGCTCGAGGGCGGGAGCGAGCAGGTTCTGCGCGACTACGGCGACCTCGTCGCCATCGGCACGGTGGCGGACGTCATGCCCCTCACGGGCGAAAACCGCTACCTCGTGGCGCAGGGGCTGGCGCAGATCAACACCTGCCCGCGGCCGGGCATCCGTGCACTGCTGCACGAGTGCGGCGCCGAAGGGCGCGCCGTCACGGCCACGACCATCGGCTTCACGCTCGCGCCGCGCATCAACGCGGCCGGCCGCCTGGGCAAGACGGCCATCGCGGCGCTGCTGCTGCTGACGAACGACGACGGCGATGCCGACCGCTACGCCACCGGTCTCTGCCAGCTCAACCGCGAGCGGCAGGCGCTCGAGCAGCAGATCTGGGAGGAGGCCTCGGCCATCGCGTGCCGCTACCCGCCGCGCATGCCGCTCGTGCTGGCGAGCGACTCGTGGCACCAGGGCGTGATCGGCATCGCCGCCTCGCGCCTGAGCGAGGAGTTTCACCTGCCGACGATCATGATCTGCTGCGACGGTGAGCGCGGCAAGGGCTCGTGCCGCAGCTTCGGCGGCTTCAACCTGTATAACGCGCTGAGCGCCTGCTCGGAATACCTCGAAGGCTTCGGCGGCCACGCGCTGGCGGCCGGGCTGACGATCCGGCGCGAGAACATCGACCGCTTCCGCCGCGCGCTCGGCGAGTATTACCGCCAGAACCCGGCCGACGACCTGCCGGAGCTCACGTGCGACCTGCGCGTGAACGATCCGCACCTGCTGACCATGCCGTGCATCGAATCGCTCGACGCGCTCGAACCGTGCGGCAACGGCAACCCGAAACCCCTGCTGTGCATCACCGGCGCGCGGCTGGTCAACGCCGTGCCCATCGGCGGCGGCCGCCACCTGCGGCTGCATTTTGCCAAGGGCGGGTATAATTATGCCGGCATCTTCTTCTCGTGCACCCCGGCGGAGCTGGGCGTGCGCATCGGCCAGTGGGTGGACGTGGCCTTCACGCCGCAGATCAACGAATTTCGCGGCCGCCGCAGCGTGCAGCTTCTCGTGACGGACGTGCGCCCGAGCGACCCGCTGCCCCTGTGCCGCGCGCTGCTCAAGAGCCAGTGCATCCCCGCGTGGGACACAGTGGATCTCTACCCCCTGCGCGCGGATTTTGCCGTGGCGTGGCGGTGGCTGAGCGCCCCGGTGGCGTTCCCGATCGCGGAGCTGCCCGCGCGCGCGCCCATGCGCCCGGAGAAGTTTTGCGTATGCCTGCGCGTCATGGCCGAGATGGGGCTCGCCGCCGTGGACTTTGACGGCGAGACGCTGCGCCTGCGCCCGCTGCCGACGAGCGGCAAGGTGGATCTCGGCGCATCAAAGCTGCTGCAAACGCTCCGCGAGCGCCGCCAGAGTCTGCTATGAACCATTTTCGAGAAATTCCGATTCCTTTCCGGAAAGGAGCCATTCCTATGTCTGAAGCGACCCGCGCCGAAAACGTGCCCGCGAAGCCCTACGACCTCGAGGCACACTATCAGGAGCTGGAACAGAAGATCACCGCTGCCGGCATCCCGGCCGATCTTGGGCGCGTGCGCGCAGCCTTTGAGTGCGCCGACCGTGCCCACTCCGGCCAGAAGCGCCGCGACGGCTCGCCCTACGTGTCGCACTGCATCGCCGCCGCCATCATCACGGCGGAGATGGGGCTCGACGAGGACTCGATCATCGCAGCGCTGCTGCACGACACGATCGAGGACACCTCGCTCACGCACGAGGACATCGCGCGCAGCTTCGGCTCGTCCGTGGCCGATATCGTTGAGGGCGTCACGAAGCTCACGCGCGTGCAGTACACGAGCGTGGAAGAACAGCAGATGGAAAACATGCGCAAAATGCTCCTGGCCATGGCCAAGGACATCCGCGTCATCCTCATCAAAATGGCCGACCGCTTGCACAACATGCGCACGATGGCTTATCAGAGCGAGGAAAAGCAGCGCATCAAGTCCCTCGAAACGATGGAGATCTACGCCCCCATCGCGCACCGGCTCGGCATGCAGAAGATCAAGTGGGAGCTGGAAGACCTGTCGCTGCTGTACCTCGACCCCGAAGGCTACAAGGCCATCACGGACGCGCTCGACGCGCGCATGCCGACACTGGAAAAATTCATGGGCGAGATGCGCACGCAGATCCGCGAGCGGCTGGAAGCCGAGGGCATGCACGCGACGATCTCGAGCCGCATCAAGCACATTTACAGCATTTACCGCAAAATGTACGCGCAGAAGCTCGACATCAACGGCATCTTCGACCTGTGCGCGTTTCGCGTGATCGTGGACACGATCCCCGACTGCTACAACGTGCTCGGCATCATCCACGACATGTATAAGCCGCTGCCCGGCCGCTTCAAGGACTATATCAGCACGCCGAAGCCGAATATGTACCAGAGCGTGCACACGACAGTCATCGGCTCGGAGGGCATCCCGTTCGAGGTGCAGATCCGCACCTGGGAGATGCACATGACGGCGGAGTACGGCGTCGCGGCGCACTGGAAATACAAAACCGGCAGCGGCGAGGGCACCAAACCCGGCGACGAGGAGAAGTTCGCCTGGATCCGCCGCCTGCTCGAGACGCAGCAGGAGTCCGACGCGCAGGACTTTTTCCACAACCTGAAGGTGGACATGTTCGCCGACGAGGTGTTCGTGTTCTCGCCGAAGGGCGATGTCATCAACCTGCCCGCCGGCGCGACGCCGATCGACTTTGCGTACAGCATCCACTCCGCGATCGGCAACAGCATGGTCGGTGCGACGGTCAACGGCCGCATCGTGAACTTCGACTACGTGCTGCAAAACGGCGACATTGTCGACATCCGCACATCGAAAAACGCGCCCGGCCCGAGCCGCGACTGGCTGAATCTCGCCAAGAGCGGCGCCGCGCGCACAAAAATCAAGCAGTGGTTCAAAAAAGAGCGCCGCGAGGAGAACATCGTCCACGGCAAGGAGCAGTTTGAGCGCGAGCTGCGCGCCAACGGCATCGCCCCGGCCGACATCATGGGCGACGAGATCCTGCCGCTGATCCTCAAGCGGCTGGCCTTCACCTCGCTCGACGATCTGTACGCCGCCATCGGCTACGGCGGCGTGACCGCCACACGCACCGTCAACCGCATCCGCGACGAGATCCTGCGCAATCAGAAGGCCAACCAGAAAAACGCCATCGACCGCATCAACGAGGCGGCCGAGCGCCGCAACAAGCGAGCGCGCCACGCCGTACACGGCATCCTCGTCGAGGGGCTGGACAACTGCCTCATCAAATTCTCCCGCTGCTGCACGCCGGTGCCGGGCGACAGCATCATCGGCTTCATCACGCGCGGCGCAGGTGTGTCCATTCACCGCACGGACTGCGAGAACTATCTCGCCAGCCGCGACAATCCGGAGACCGCCGGCCGCTGGATCCGCGTGAGCTGGGCCGAGCACACCTCCGATGTTTACAGCACGACGCTCATGCTGCTCAGCGCGCAGCGCTCGGGGCTCGTGATGGACGTGGCCACCGCGCTCAACGCGCTCAACGCCAAGGTGCGCACGCTCACCGCGCGCGACGTGGACAGCGGCCGCTCGACCGTGACGATCACGGTCGAGGTGCACGACATTACGGAGCTGCGCACGATCATCAGCCGCCTGAGCGCCATCCGCGGCGTCATCCGCATCTCGCGCAGCGGCGCGTCCGACCCCGCACGCGCCACCGCCCACACGGCCGAAATGCAGGCGGAACAGGCCAAAAAAGCCAAACAGGAGGGCAAAACATGAGAGCTGTCGTCACCCGTGTGACCGAGGCGTCCGTCACGATCGACGGCGTGCAGCACAGCCGCATCGGCAAGGGCTTTCTCGTCCTGCTGGGCGTGCACGTGTCCGACACGGCCGCCGAGGCCGACCGCATCGTCGACCGCATCTGCGGCCTGCGCGTGTTTGAAGACGCCAACGGCAAAATGAACGTCAACCCCACCGACGCCGGCGCCGAGCTGCTCATCGTGAGCCAGTTCACCCTCTTTGCCGACTGCCGCTCCCGCCGCCCCGGCTTCACGGCCGCCGCCCGGCCGGAGACCGCCGTGCCGCTCTATGAGCGCGTGATCAAAGGCTGTCAGGCGCGCGGCTTCACCGTGCGCACGGGCGTATTCGGCGCGGACATGAAAGTCGCGTCCGTCAACGACGGCCCCGTCACCATCCTGCTCGATACCGATCATTTATAAAGGAGGCAACCCCTATGCTCATCAAATGTCTGCCCGTTGGGCACCTCATGACCAACTGCTACGTCGTCACGGACGAGACTACGCTCGAGTGCGCCGTCATCGACCCGGGCGACGAGTCCAACACCATTCTCTACTACCTGGAGGACAACCATCTCACCTGCCGCGCCATCCTGCTCACGCACGGCCACTATGACCACACCGGCGCCGTCTACGCCGTGCACGAGGAGACCGGCGCACCCGTGTACATGAACGCGCTCGACGCGGGCACGGCCGTCGCGTTCGACAGCTACACGTTCACCCCGCCCGAGGGCACCATCTTTTATAAGGAAGGCGATGAGGTCAAGGTCGGCAACCTGACCTTCCGCGTCATGGAGACGCCCGGCCACACGCCCGGCGGCGTGACGCTCATCTGCGGCGACGCGCTCTTCACCGGCGACACGCTCTTCAACGGCTCCTGCGGCCGCACGGACTTCGCCGGCGGCAGCATGGAGGTCGAGCTGCAGTCGCTGGCCAAGATCGCGGCTCTGCCCGGCGACTATGAGGTCTACCCCGGCCACATGGACTGCACCACGCTCGAGACCGAGCGCCGCTTTAACCCCTACCTGACCGCGCTGAAAAACCGCGGACAGTAAAAACTGCACAAACGAAACCGGCGGGACGCGAACCCGCCGGTTTTTCATTGCGCAAAGGTTCTTTGCGTGACAAATCAAGCCCGCACATGGTATGCTTTCCGTGAGGTGAACACCATGCGCGACATCGGGATCAGCATCCGCCGCGCCCGCACGCGCCGGCATCTGACGCAGGACGCTCTGGCGCAGACCGTGCACACGACGCGGCAGACCATATCCAATTACGAGACCGGCCGCTCCCGCCCGGACGTGGAGACGCTGCAGCGGCTCGCGGACGCGCTCGGCGTCGAACTTACGGAGCTGCTGGACGGAGAATCGTCCGCCGATGCCCGCCGGGCGGCGCTGCGCAGGCTGTGCATCGCCGGGGCCGTCACGCTTGCGATGGCCGGACTGTGGGTATACCTGTACACGGTCTGCCTCCGGCAGTATCAACGCGGGGACATGGCGCCGCTGGCGGCCATGCTCGTGGCCGAGCCGCTGCTGCTGTGCGCGCTGGCGTGGACGCTGCTGCAGGCGCTGCGCATGGTCACGCGCCTGCGGCCGCGGCGCTGTGCGCCCTGGGTGCACCCGCTCGTCTGGGCGCTGTTCGGCCTGTGTCTGGCGGTTCTGATCGTCAGTGTCGCCCTGCCTGCGGCCGGCGTGGCGCTGCCGCGCCTGTACGGCGGCCGCGGCGCCACGGCAGCGCTGTTTTTCCTCCTCGGCGCAGGGCTCTGGCTGACGCAGCCGGGCGGCGAGCCGTAAAACTGCACAAACGAAACCGGCGGGAGCGTCCTCCTGCCGGTTTTTTGCCGGTTTCGGGGAAAAGTGCCCGCGGCCTCTTGCAATCCGGGGACAGGCGTGGTATATTGTTCTCGCTCGAAAAACACATGTCCGCTCACCGCGGGCAATTTTCATCAAAACAAAAGTGAGGGAACATCATGAACATCGGACTTCTGGGCTTTGGCGTTGTCGGCAGGGGCGTTTACGATATGCTTGCCGGCCGGGACGATATCCGCGCGGCGTGGGTGCTGTGCCGGCGCGATCTCGGCGAGCTGACCGCAAAGACCACCTACGAGATGCAGGACATTCTCAACGACCCGGCGGTGGACACCGTCGTGGAGGTCATGGGCGGCCTGCACCCGGCGTATGAATACGTGGCGGCCGCGCTGCGCGCCGGGAAAAACGTGGTGTCCTCGAACAAATACCTCATGTGCCGGTACTATGACGAGCTCAACGCGCTGGCCAAAGAGCACGGCGCGGCGCTGCGGTGCACGGCGGCGGTCGGCGGCGGCATCCCGTGGCTGACAAACCTTGAAAAGGCCGCGCACGCCAACCGCATCTCCCGCGTTTGGGGCATCCTCAACGGCACGACGAATTACATCATGGACGCCATGCACAACAGCGACGTCGACTTTGCCGACGTGCTCGCGCAGGCGCAGGCGTTCGGCTATGCCGAGGCCGACCCCTCGGCCGACATTGACGGGCTGGACATTCAGCGCAAGCTGATCTTGTCCGCCAACGTGGCCTTCGGCGTGTCGCTGCGCGAGGCGGACGTGCCGGTATTCGGCATCCGCAACGTGCGCAAGGCCGACATCGCGCGCTTTCAGGCGCACGGCTGCACGTGCAAGCTGATCGCCACGGCCGAACAAAAAGACGGCAGCATCTCCGCCTACGTTGAGCCGACGCTGCTCAGCCACGACGCGCTCGAGGCGGCCGTGCCCGCGAACTTCAACCTCATCAGCATGGACGGAGACCGCATGGGTGTACAGAGCTTCTTCGGTCAGGGCGCGGGGCGCTACCCGACGGCCTACAACGTCGTGCAGGATCTGGTGGACATCAGCCGCGGCGTGCACGCATTTTATACCGACTCCTTCGTCCCGGCCGTGCCGGACAACGCTGGCGTGCAGCACCGCTACTACGTGCGCACGCGCGCCGCGCTGCCGGAGCTGGCCGCCCTCGCCGAGGGCGACTGGGACGGCGCCGTCATCACACAGCCCGTGCCCGTGAGCCGGATGCACGCGCTCATGGCGCAGGCGCTGGAGCAGGATGGCGAGAGCTTCTTTGCCGCGCTGCAATAAGGAGGATCCCATGCTGAAAGTTGCAAAATTCGGCGGCTCGTCCATGGCGGACGCCAAACAGTTTGAAAAAGTGCGCGACATCGTGCGCGCCGACCCCAGCCGGAAAGTGATCGTCGTGTCCGCCGCCGGCAAGCGCAGCGCGGACGACCACAAGCTCACGGATCTGCTGTACCTGTGCTACGCGCACCTGCAGTACGGCGTGAGTTGTGAGAGCATCTTCCGGATGATCTGTGATCGCTACACCGCCATCCGCGACGAATGCGGCCTGAGCGTGGACATTGAGGCCGAG
>ERZ827104.1572-NODE-1572-length-19667-cov-10.263971_pt1 | contig 19667 bp, 17 predicted proteins | sample MGYA00519781_ERZ827104 | MGnify/ENA primary metagenome ERZ827104 (study PRJEB31778, sample SAMEA3449257) | human gut metagenome | biome: human gut; feature: human-associated habitat; material: faeces | place: United Kingdom | collected 2010/2012 ...
GGGTGGTGGACTTGCCGCAGCCGGAGGGGCCCACCAGCACGATGAACTCCTTGTCGGCGATCTCCAGATTGAACTGCTGGACCGCCACAACGCCCTCATCGGTGATCTGGAGGTTGCTCTTCTTCTCCGGCTCCTCGCCCTTCTTGGCCTTTTTCTTCTTCTCGGTGTTGGGGTAGACCTTCTTCAGGTCCTTCAGGATGACCTTTGCCATACATTCTTGGCTGTAACTGTCCTGCCTCCGCAATGACAGCCTCACGCAGGGCGGAATGTCCCATGCGCCTTACGACAAGTCTCCACATTGCCGCACCGCCAGCCACAGCGGCTCATTCTCCTTTTCTTTTGCCGCCGCGGCGCAAGAAGTGGAGTGCGCCGTGGCGGTAGGAATACGGTGAGTATACCCGATAACGTTTCCAATTGCAAGAGTTTTTTGTGCAAAATGCAAAAAACAGTGCCTGCCGTTGGCAGGCACTGTATCGGGCACATATTTCCGCCGTCCGCCGTACGGCCGGCAGCGGCTGTGCAGAGAAGGGGCGCTGCCCCTTCCGCCGTCTTTTTACAGCTCCACCACCATAGGCTCGTGTCCCGCGGCGGGCAGGAGCTTGTCCAGCACATCGGCGGTTTTCAGCCGCAGGGTGCTGGTGCAGATGCAGGGGTGGCAGGAGAAATACGGCGCATTGTACACCTCACGGTCAATGAGCAGCTGTACGCGGCGCTCCGTGTCGTTGGCAAGGCCCAGCACGGTGGCGGAGCCGGGGGTGCAGTGCAGCAGCTCCCACAGCAGCTCCTCCGGCGCGAAGCTCAGGCGGGCGGAGTGGATCTGGGCGCTGAGGTCCTTGGTGTGGAACGGCTTGTCCGGCATCATGCACAGCAGATAGAACTGGGTTTTCTGCCGGTTGCACAGAAACAGGTTCTTGCACACGCTGACACCCAGCGCGCGCCCCACCTCGGCGCACAGCTCCATGTTGAAGGCGGCATCGTGGCTGACGCGGTCGTATTCGATGCCCAGCCGGTCCAGCAGATCGAAGGCCGCCGCCTCCTGGGGCAGCAGCTCACCATCGGGACGGCTGTTGTGATAAACAGGGGAGAGGTTCATTCCGCGTCACCCCGGTTCAGAAGCATTTCACCGGCGCGGTAGATGTCGCCCGCACCCACGGTGATGATCATGTCCCCGGGCTGGGCCAGTCTGGCCAGCTCCTCCGTCACCTGCTCCAGCGTGGAGCAGTACACGGCGCCGGGGATCTGGGCCGCCAGATCGCGGGAGGAGATGCCCAGCTCGTTTTTCTCGCGGGCGGCGTAGATCTCTGCCAGCACCACCTTGTCCGGCATCCGCAGCACCCGCACGAAATCGTCGAACAGCGCGGCGGTGCGGGTGTAGGTGTGGGGCTGGAACGCACAGATCAGCCGCTGGTGGGGCAGGGGCCGCGCCGCATTCAGCAGGGCCTCTACCTCATCGGGATGGTGGGCGTAGTCGTCGTACACCTCCGCCCCGTGATAGGTACCCTTGTACTCGAAGCGCCGTCCCGCGCCGGTAAACGCGGTAAGGCCCTCTTCCACGGCCTTGCCGTCCACCCCCAGCAGATACGCGGCGGCTGCAGCGGCCAGCGCATTGGACACGTTGTGGCTCCCGGGGACGTGCAGCGTCACGTGGGCATAGCGCTGTCCGAGGATCATTACGTCGAACTCACCGCACCCGTCGAACATGGACACGTTATCGGCATAGCAGCTGGCGCTGTGATCCCTGACGCTGTACGTGAACAGAGGACGGTCCAGCCCCGCCACGGCGGCACGGGCGCCCGCATCGTCCAGATTGGCCACCACGCGGCCGGTGCCCTCCGGCACCAGCTCCGCAAACCGGTGGAAGGATTGCTCGATGTCCGCCAGATCCTTGAAGAAGTCCAGATGGTCGGCGTGTACGTTGAGGATCACCGCCACGGTGGGGAAGAAGTTCAGGAAGGAGTTGCAGTATTCGCAGCTCTCCAGAATGATGGTGTCGCCCTGTCCCACCCGATAGCCGCCGTGCAGCAGGGGCAGCGTGCCGCCGATCATGACGGTGGGGTCCTTCTGTGCGGCCATGAAGATGTGCGTAGCCATGGACGTGGTGGTGGTCTTACCGTGGGTGCCGGAGATGCACAGGGCGTTGCGGTAGCTCCGCATAATGCCGCCCCAGGCCTGGGCCCGCTCGTACACGGGGATGCCCCGGGCGATGGCACCGGCGATCTCGGGATTGCCGTCGTGGATGGCGGCGGTGCGGATCACGGCGTCGCAGTTTTTCAGATTCTCGGCGGAGTGGCCGATGGCCACCTCCATGCCCAGGGACCGCAGGTGCCGGACGGTGTCGCTGTCCGTCATGTCGGAGCCCTGCACCACAAGGCCCATGCCCTGCAGTACCTCGGCCAGCGCGCACATGGATACGCCGCCGATACCGGCCAGATGGACGCGCTTGCCGGGCTGTAACAGTGTGCGGATGTCCGCAGCGGGATGCATCATAGAAAAGACCTCCAAACGGCGCGGTGCGCCGGAAAGTGTGGTATGAAAATTGACAATTCCAGAAATCATGCTAATATCTAATTATAGTACACAGACCCCTGAAGTGCAACTGGCTTTTTTGACGACTTCTGGCACTGCGGGACGAAGGGAGGCGGCACATATGTTCCCAGCGCAGGTCAGCGCCATTCTGGAGCGGCTGGAGCAGGCGGGCTTCGCGGCCTATGCCGTGGGCGGCTGTGTGCGGGACACGCTGCTGGGCCGCGTGCCCAAGGACTGGGATGTTGCCACCTCCGCCCGACCGGAGCAGACCGCCGCCCTGTTCGCGGGCCGCAGCATCCCCACGGGATTGCAGCACGGCACTGTCACTGTCCGGCAGGAGGGCCTTTCCGTAGAGGTCACCACCTTCCGCGCCGATGGCCCCTACTCCAACCATCGCCGCCCCGACGCGGTGTATTTCTCCGATTCGCTGGCGGAGGACCTGTGCCGCCGCGACCTGACGGTGAACGCCATGGCCATGGACCGCCGCGGCGTCCTCACCGACCTCCACGGCGGCAGGGAGGACCTGCGCCGCGGCCTCCTGCGCTGTGTGGGGGAGCCGGACCGCCGCTTTGACGAGGACGCCCTGCGCATCATGCGGACGCTGCGCTTCGCATCGGTGCTGGGTTTCACTGTGGAGGAGCGCACCGCCGCCGCGCTGCACCGCTGCGCCCCACTGCTGGGCAGCATCGCCGCGGAGCGGCTGCTGTCGGAGATGGACCGCCTGCTGTGCGGCCGGTACGTGCTGCCGGTGCTGCTGGCGTACCCCGACGTACTGGGCGTATTCCTGCCGGAGCTGCTGCCCTGCGTGGGCTTTGACCAGCGGAACCGCCACCATCTCTACGATGTGTGGGGCCATACGTCCCGCGCCGTGGCCGCCGTTCCGCCGGAGCCGGTGCTGCGCTGGACCATGCTGCTCCACGACGTGGGCAAGCCCCCCTGTTTCACCGTGGACGACCGGGGCGTGGGCCATTTCTACGGCCACCCCAAGGTATCGGTGGAGCTGGCGGAGACCGCCTGCCGCCGACTGCGGATGGACAAGCGCACCGCCCATCAGGTGGTGACGCTGGTGCAGTGGCACGATCGGGACATCCCGCGGACGGAGAAGGCCATCGCACGCGCCGTCCACCAGCTGGGGGAGGGCACGTTCCGGCAGCTGCTGGCGGTAAAGCGGGCGGACAATCTGGCCCAGCATCCCGACTACCGCTATCGTCTGGCGGACATTGACCGCGCGGAGGAGATACTGAACACCCTGCTGGAAAAGCAGGCATGCTTCTCCCTCCGCGACCTGGCGGTGAACGGTCGGGACCTGACGGCCCTGGGCCTGCGCGGCCCCGCCATCGGGCAGACGCTGAACGCCCTGCTGGCACAGGTGATGGACGGTGCGCTGCCCAACCAGCGGGACGCCCTGCTGAACGCCGCGCGGCATACCATAGGATGAGAGGAAAACGGAGGAGACGTGAGTCTCCTCCGTTTCGTTATGCGTTTTCCTTCACCCACGCCCTGGCGAACTCCGCGAACTGCCGGGCGGCGGGGCCGGTCTCCACGCTGCCCATGGTCAGCGCGATGGTGCGGTAGGCCGGCGGGTCCAGCGGCCGCAGCTCCACGCCCTCATTGTTGCCCCGCAGCAGCAGGGACGGCATGATGCTGACGCCCAGCCCCTGCCGCACCATGGCAATGACGGCGTAGTCGTCCTTGGTGCGGAACCGGATATCCGGCTTGGCACCCACGGCGTCCAGTGCCCGCCGCACATCGTGGTTGGAGGTCTCCAGCAGGGAGATGATGGGCTCCTTGGCGATCTCCGCCGCAGGGCACACCGGCAGGCTGCACAGTCGGTGCCCCTTGGGCAGTACGGCCACCAGCTCGTCGCGGTACAGCGGCACGCACCGGCTGTCCGCTTCGGCGTGCAGGGCCACGAAGGCCAGATCCACGCTGCCGTCCGCCAGCCACCGGTCCACATCGTGGTAGTCGCCGTTGAACAGCTCGAACTCCACCTGGGGGTGCTCCTGCTGGAACCGCATCATCATGGCCGGCAGCCAGTGGGTGGCCACGCTGGTGAACGTGCCTACCCGCACCTTGCCCGCCGCCAGCGTGTGCAGCTCCTCCGCCGTCTGGTGCAGCAGCCGCTCCTCCGCCACGATGGCGCGGATGTGGGGCATGAGGCGCTCACCCTCCGGCGTCAGCCGTGCGCCGGTGCGGGTGCGCTTCAGGAGCGGCAGACCCAGCTCCGCTTCCACCGCGGCCACAATGTGGCTGACGCCGGACTGGGTGAGGCCCAGCTCCTCCGCCGCCTTGGTCAGCGACGCCCGCTCCACGACTTTTTCGACAACAGCATACTTTTTTGTGTCCATTTTGTGAATTTACCCCTTGCATTTTTGAATGCGTGGTGCTATGATACGCCCATGTATTCAAAATCTTTATGAGACACATTATAAATCTTCATGTGTCAACTGTCAAGGAGGATTTTTCCCATGGATGGAGCAAACATTCAGCACCTGCTGGCTATGATCCTGTATATGCTGGCGGTGATCGCCATCGGCATCGTGTTCGCCCGCCGCGCCAACAAGGACGCAGAGGCGTATTTTCTGGGCGGCCGCAGTCTGGGCCCCTGGGTCACGGCTTTCAGCGCCGAAGCGTCGGACATGTCCGGCTACCTGCTGATGGGCCTGCCGGGCCTTGCCTACTGGACGGGTCTTGCCGACGCGGGCTGGACCTGCATCGGCCTTGCCCTGGGTACCTACCTGAACTTCCTCATCACCTCCCGCCGTCTGCGGCGGTACAGCATCGCGGTAGACGCCTTCACCGTGCCTGACTTCTTCTCCAAGCGCTATCACGAGGGCAGGCACAAGACCCTGATGATGCTGTCCTCCCTTATTATCATTATCTTCTTCTCTGTCTACGCGGCCCAGTGCCTCAGCACCTGCGGCAAGCTGTTTGCCAACCTGTTCGGCCTGTCCTACCAGAGCATGATGATCGTGGCGGCGGCCTTCGTGCTGATCTACACGTTCCTGGGCGGCTTCCTGGCGGAGAGCGCCTCCGATTTCATGCAGGCCGTGGTGATGGTGACGGTGCTGGTGCTGATCCTCATCATGTCCGTGGGCGCTGCCGGCGGCCTGTCTGCGGCCATTCAGCACGCCGAGGGCATCGACGGCTTCTTCTCCCTGGTCCAGTCCGCTGCCCCCTCTGCCACAGAGGTGGACGTGTTCGGCGCCGCCAAGCCCTACGGCGTACTGTCCATCGTGTCCTGCCTGGCCTGGGGCCTGGGCTACTTCGGCATGCCCCAGGTGCTGCTGCGGTTCATGGGCATCCGCTCTGAGAAGGAGCTGAAGCTCTCCCGCCGTGTGGCCATCGTCTGGGTGGTCATCTCCATGGCGGCGGCCGTGTTCATCGGCATCGTGGGCCGCAGCATCGCGGGTCTGGACTACCTGTCCAACAGCGATGCCGAGAACATCTTTGTGGCCGCGGCCATCATGTTCCTGCCTCCCGTGCTGGCGGGCTTTGCCTGCGCCGGCGTGCTGGCGGCGGCCATTTCCTCCTCCGACTCCTACCTGCTGATCACGGCCAGCGCCGTCAGCCAGAACCTCTATCGCGGTATTGTAAAGAAGGATGCCACGGAGAAGCAGGTCATGTGGTGCTCCCGCATTACCCTGATGCTCATCACGCTGGTGGCCATGGCCATCGCCTGGAACTCCAACTCCACCATCTTCGGCATCACCGCCTTTGCCTGGGCGGGCTTCGGCGCGGCCTTCGGCCCCCTGATGCTGTTCTCCTTGTTCTGGAAACGTACCACCCGCGCCGGCGCCATCGCCGGTATGGTGGCCGGCGGCGCCATGGTATTCTTCTGGCGCGGCGTGCTGAAGCCGATGGGCGGTGTGTGGGGCATCTACGAGCTGCTGCCCGCCTTCCTGTTCAGCGCACTGGTCATCGTGGTGGTCTCCCTGCTGACCCGGAAGCCCAGCGCCGACATGGACAGCGAGTTTGACCGCATCAAGGCCGGTCAGGTGTAAAAACGCAAGAAAAGAAAGCCCTCCGCCTGTGCGGAGGGCTTTCTTTTCTGCTCCGCGGAGGGCCTTTTCCTGTCTGAGCGCCGCCCTGCGCTATTTTTCCGACCCCACTTGACAGAGAGGCGGCGTTGTGCTATATTTACTTCAAATTTGAACAATACAAAGTTGAAGTAAAGGAGATGGCACATATGCACGCCAATGTGGAGTTTGCCCAGAAGGTCGCCCTGGCCTACGGCGCGGTATGCAAGCCGCTGTGCCGCGAGCTGGGCCTGACACAGACAGCCTTCGACATCCTGCTGTTCCTGGCCAACAACCCGTCCTACCGGACGGCGCGGGACATTGTGGAGGTGCGGCACATCAAGGCAAATCTGGTGTCCGTCAACGTGGACAAGCTGGTGCAGGAGGGATACCTGACGCGGCAGCCGGTGGCGGGAGACCGCCGCAAGACGGCGCTGGCATGCACCCCCAGGGCGCAGGAGGTCATCCGCCGCGGACGGCAGCTGCAAACAGTGTTCTTCGACAGCCTGTTCCGCGGCATGGAGCCGCCGCTGCGGACGGCGTTCATTGACGCCATGCAGATTATTGACAGCAATCTGGATCAGCTGCTGCGGGAGGAGCGATAGTATGCAGATATGGATCACGATCTTAGTCACGTTTTTCGCCGGTATGGGCGCGGGCCTGGGCACCGGCTTTGCCGGTATGAGCGCTGCGGCGGTGATCAGCCCCATGCTCATCACATTTCTGGGTATGGACCCCTATATGGCGGTGGGCATCGCCCTGTCCTCCGACGTGCTGGCCAGCGCCGTCTCGGCCTATACGTACCATAAGAACGGCAATCTGGACGTGAAAAACGGCCTTATCATGATGGGCAGCGTGCTGGCATTCACCGTGGTGGGCAGCTACGTTGCCAGTCTGGTGCCTTCTGCCACCATGGGGAATTTCTCCGTGTTCATGACGTTCCTGCTGGGTATCAAGTTCATCGTCCGCCCGGTGATGACCACCAAGGAGTCCATGCAGAGCGTGTCGGCGAAGAAGCGGGTGGTCCAGTCGCTGATCTGCGGCATGCTCATCGGCTTCATCTGCGGCTTCATCGGCGCAGGCGGCGGCATGATGATGCTCCTGATCCTTACCACCGTGCTGGGCTACGAGCTGAAAACGGCGGTGGGCACCAGCGTCTTTATCATGGCCTTCACGGCCCTCACCGGCGCGGTATCCCATTTCGCCATCGGGGGCACGCCGGACTGGCTGGTGTGGACACTCTGCGTCATCTTCACACTGGTGTGGGCCCGCATCGCCGCGGTGTTCGCCAATATGGCACAGCCCAAGACGCTGAACCGCGCTACCGGCATCGTACTGGTGGTGCTTGGCGCGGTCATCATGGGCGTAGGCATTCTGAAATAAGCGCCCTATAAAAGCAGCCCTCCGCACTGCATGTGAAGCGGAGGGCTGCTTTTATACGTTTTTCAGCCGGAAGCTGCTGCGGTAGAATTCCAGCAGCCCCTCCCGCTGCATCCGTCCCAGCTCACGGGACAGGGCGCTGCGGTTGACGCCCAGTACCTCCGCCATCTCCTGACGGGAGTAGGGCACGCGGAAATAGTCGCTGCCCGCCGCCTCCCGCCGGTCCCGCAGGAACAGCAGGATGCGCCGCCGCAGCTGGGGCTCCGTGAGATAGGCCACCCGCTGCCGCAGGCCCCAGAATTTGCTGGCCGTCTCCGCCAGCAGATTCCGCCGCAGCGCCACGTGGCAGGCGCAGCCCCGCCCGCAGTCGGACAGAATGCCCTCCAGTGGCAGGAACAGCACCGCCGCTCCCTCCGCCGACGCCACCAGTGACAGGGGACTGGCCTGCCCAGCTGCCATCAGCAGGTCGCCGAACACACCGCCCTTCTCCTGCCGCGCCGTCAGCACTGTGCCGCCGTCCTCACCGTACTGCACCGCATCCACGCAGCCCTCCAGCACGATGCCCGCCATGGGCACCGCGTCGCCGGCATGCCACAGAAACTCGCCCCGCCCGTATCGCCGCACCGGACAGTGCAGGCAGTCCAGCAGCCGCCGGATGTCCCCGTCCTCCATGCCCTGAAACAGGCCAGTCCGCCGCAGCAGCGCCGTGTCGATATCCATGCGCATCCTCCTTTTTGTTGCTGTGGCAACGTAAACTTCTTCCAGACATGCTATCATAAAGGAAAAGAAAAAGAAAGAGGTTTCCGCATGAAAAATAAAACTTTCTGGATCGCTGAGACGGCGGTCATGATCGCGCTGCTGGTGGCGCTGCAGTGGGCTACCAAGGCTCTGGGCCAGTTCGTCACCGGCTCCTGCGTCAATCTGGTGCTGGGCGTGTCCACTCTGGTGGGCGGCGTATGGTGCGGCGCGGTGGTGGCTCTGGTCAGTCCCTTCTGCGCCTTCCTGGTGGGGGTAGGCCCCGCCAAGCTGGCCATCGTGCCCTTCATCGCCGTGGGCAATCTGGTACTGGTGCTGGTACTCCACTTCATCGCCGGCGGCAAGCCCCTGGGCCTGCGCAGTTACCTGGCGGTGGCCGCGGCGGCCGTGTGCAAGTTCGTGGTGCTGTTCCTGCTGGTGACCAGAGTGGCCATTCCTGCTCTGAACCTGCCGGAGGCGGCAGCCTCCGCCATGTCCGCGTCCTTCTCCTGGCCTCAGCTGGTAACGGCGGCCATCGGCGGCGTCATCGCCGTCACCATCGCCCCCGCCATCCGCAAGGCTCTGAAGCGCTGAACCTGTATAAAAAAACATCCCGTGCCGATGCACGGGATGTTTTTTTGCTTCTCAGTGGCCGCTGGGCATCTTCCATCCGAAGTGGTCGGTGTGCAGCAGCGTATGGGCCTTGTGACCCAGCGGCTGGCGCAGGTACTCCTTATACAGCGCCTGTACGTCCTTGTTCTCATGGGAGAAGCGCACCTTCGTATTCTTGTCGATATTCCACAGCACGTCGCCGCGGCTGGCTGCCATCTCCACACTGTCGTGGATGGGCTGTCCGCCGCCGCCGGCGCAGCCGCCGGGACACGCCATGACCTCCACGAAGTCATAGTCCACCTCACCGGCGTCGATGGCGTTCATCAGCTTCCGGGTCGCACCCAGACTGCTGACCACCGCCACGCGCACGTCGCCTGCGCCGGGGATGGTGAACTTTGCCTCCTTCCAGCTGTCCATTCCTCGGACGGCGTGGAAGGCGTCGGGATCGGGGTTTTTCCCCGTTACCAGATAATAGGCGCTGCGCAGAGCCGCGTCCATGACGCCGCCGGTGGCGCCGAATACCACGGCTGCGCCGGTGCCGAAGCCCAGGGGGCTGTCGAACGGCGTTTCCGACAGGACGGCGGGATTGATCTGCTCACCGCGGAACATGCGGACGATCTCGCGGGTGGTCAGCACCACGTCCACGTCGGGATCGCCCTCGGCGTTCCGCATGGTGGGCAGGCCCGCCTCCGCCTTCTTGGCGGTGCAGGGCATGATGGACACCACAAACAGCTTTTTGGGGTCCACGTTCAGCTGGTCGGCCAGATAGCTCTTGACCACAGCGCCGAACATCTGCTGGGGGCTCTTGGCCGTGGACAGGTTGCCGATGTAGGCGGGGAACTGGCTCTTGACGAACCGCACCCAGCCGGGGCAGCAGCTGGTGAACATGGGCCAGTGGTACTTGTTGCGGTGGGTAAAGCGCTCGATGAACTCGCTGCCCTCCTCCATGATGGTCAGGTCGGCGGTGAAATTGGTGTCGAATACATAGTCGAAGCCCATGGTTTTCAGGGCCGTCACCATTCGTTCCGCCGTGGCGTACTTGGGGTCCAGGTGGAAGAATTCCGCCCAGGCCGCCCGAACGGCGGGGGCCATCTGCACCACGGTGATGCGCTGGGGATCGGCCAGAGCGTCAAACACCTTGCCGGTGTCGTCGTGCTCCTGCAGACCGCCCACGGGACAGTGGGTGACGCACTGACCGCAGAACGTGCAGTCGCTCTCGCCCAGCGTGCGGGTCCGCGCCACGCCCACGGTGGTGTGGGAGCCGGTACCCATCAGGTCCCAGATGCCCATGGTCTGCACCTTGTCGCAGATCTGGATGCAGCGCATGCACTTGACGCAGCGGTTCTCCAGCCGGATGACGGGGTTGGAGAAGTCGTCGGGGATGTTCCGAAGATCCTCGATGTAGTGCTCGCCCAGCAGGTTGTAGTCATTGGTGAGCTGCTGGAGCTTGCAGTTGCCGCTGCGGGTACACTTGGTGCATTTGGTGTCGTGCTGGCTCAGCAGCAGCCGCAGGTTTACGCGCCGCGCCTCGCGGACGCGGGGGGAGTTGGTGTGGACCACCATGCCCCGGGACACCACGTTGTCGCAGGCGGGGACCAGACGGGGCTGCCCCTCCACCTCCACGGTGCAGATGCGGCAGGCGCCGATCTCATTGATGCCCTTGAGATAGCACAGAGTGGGGATCTCGATATGGATGCTGCGGGCCGCCTCCAGAATGGTGGTGTCCTCCGGCACCGTGACGGCATGGCCATCGATGGTCAGCGTTACCATTTGACATTCCTCCCTCCTCTGAAAATACCGTAGCCGAAGTGGTCGCAGCGCAGGCAGCGGGATGCCTCAGTGCGGGCGCCCTCCTCTGTCAGGCCGTACTCGATGTCCTCGAAGTCGCACCGGCGTTCGCAGGCCTCCCGCTCGGTGGTGTTGATGCGCCCGTGAGGGCCGCGGTTGTTCAGCCGCGGGGACGGGATGTCCACATCCACCTCGATCTCGTGCTGGAAGCCCAGATGTACATCGATGTTGGCCGCCGCCACCTTACCGGCGGCGATGGCGCGGATGGCAGTGGCGGGGCCGGTGACGCAGTCGCCTCCGGCAAACAGGTTGTCCATGTCGCCTACCTGGCCGGACAGCCCTGCCACGAATACGCCCCGCTTGATGGGTACACCGGCCTGCTCGAAGCCCTGGATCTCAATGCCCTGCCCGATGGCCACCACGATGATGTCCGCGGGGATGCGCACCTCCGGCAGGTCGGCCTTGTTAGGCCGGGGGCGACCGGACTTGTCGGCCTCGCCGATGATCTGGGGTTGGACCCACAGCGCTGCGGCGCAGCCGTCCTCATCAGCCTCAATGCGGACGGGGGCCATCAGGGTCTGGATCTCCGCGCCCTCGGCCATGGCGCCCGTCACCTCATCGGGCAGGGCCGTCATGTCCTCTATGCGGCGGCGGTAGACGCAGGTCACCTTGTCCGCCCCCAGACGGATGGAGCTGCGGGTCACGTCCATGGCCACGTTGCCGCCGCCGATGACCACTACCTGCTTGCCGGAGAAGTCCGGCATCACGTCGTCGCCGATGGCGCGCAGCATCTCCACGGCGGACATCACATTTTTGCTGTCCTCCCCGGGGATGCCCACCTTCTTGTCCTGATGAGCGCCGATGGCGATATACAGACAGTCGTATTCCTTCTGCAGCTCCTCCACCCACACGTCCACGCCCACGGTGGTGCCGGTGTGTGCTTCGATGCCCAGAGAGAGGATGGATTCGATCTCCGCGTCCAGCAGCTGGCGGGGAAAACGATAGCTGGGAATGCCGTAGCGCAGCATGCCGCCCAGCTTCTCCCGCTCCTCGAACACCGTGACCTTATGGCCCATCAGCGCCAGATAGTAGGCGCAGCTCAGTCCGCTGGGCCCTCCTCCGATAATGGCCACCTTCTTGCCGGTAGGCGGCGCACAGGCGGGCTGGGGCACATCGCCTGCGTGGTCCACGGCGTAGCGCTTCAGGCCGCGGATGTTGATGGCGTCGTCGATCATGTTCCGGCGGCACCGCGCCTCGCAGGGGTGCTCGCAGATGTAAGCGCAGGCGGTGGGGAAGGGGTTGTCCTTCCGGATCAGGCGCACCGCGTCAGCGCAGCGGCCCTCGCCCACCAGCGCCATGTAGCCCGGCACATCCACGCCCGCGGGGCACAGCGCCACGCAGGGCACCGGCAGCTGCAGGCCCGCCAGACATCGATGGTGCTGGATGTGCTCCTCGTAGTCGTCGCGGAAGCCCTCCAGTCCGTCCAGCACCAGCCTGGCCGCATCGCGGCCGATGGCGCAGTCGGCGGTGTTCAGCGTGGTACGGGCGGTCTTTTCGATGATGTCGATAGTGCCCATGTCGGCGGTGCCGTCCAGCACCGTGGCGATGAGCTTGCTCAGCTGCCCCAGACCGATGCGGCAGGGCACGCACTTGCCGCAGGACTGTGCGTGGCACAGATGCAGGAACGCCAGCGACATGTCCACGGGGCACAGACCCGGGGGACTGGCGGCGATGCGGCGCTCTACATCGCGGTAGAGGTTATCTACCACGGTCTGTGCGCGGCTGGGACTCTTGATGTCAAGTCTGCTCAAGGCAGAGACCTCCTTTCATCTGAGCGGGGCACAGCGCCCTGCCCGGAACGATGCTAAAGTTGCATTTAGAATACCACAAAAAGCGAAAAAGTCAATTGAATCAAAAAAGTTGTTTAAGCGATGAAAAATTCTCAAAAAATGGCGCTTATTGTCTATAATAATTTTAACATACCTGCGCCGCAGTACCAAAAAACGCGTACTTACACGAAACTTTTTCTTGTCGGGAGGTTTTTTTCGCCCATCCTTGACAGGGGCACGGTGCGGATATATAATTTAAATGTATGCGGTCTGGACGGCCGCACCATACCATGTGAAACCAGGGCATCTCCGCCGCCCCGCAGTCAGAGGGGGATGCCTGCTTTTGCCGCGCTTCGCCGCGGCTATGAGGAACTGCCATGAACTTTCGTTTGGTCGCAAATATCACCAGCTACGTGCTGTGGGTGGAGGCAGGCTTTCTGTTGCTGCCGCTGGCGGTGTCGGTGTTCTCCGGCGAGGCGTGGCTGCCGTTTTTCATCACGGCGGTGCTGTGCATCCTGATCGGCGGCGCGCTGCATCTGGTGCCGGTGAAAAACCGAAAGATGCACGGGCGGGACGGCTTTATGGCCGTGGCCCTGAGCTGGATCGCCCTGTCCCTGATGGGAGCGCTTCCCTACGTGCTCACCGGTGCGCTGGACAGCTACGTGGACGCTGTGTTTGAAACGGTGTCCGGCCTGACCACTACCGGCTCCACGGTGTTCCCTGAGGTGGAACACCTGCCCTACAGCGTTCTGCTGTGGCGCTCCCTGACCCAATGGATGGGCGGCATGGGCGTTCTGGTGCTGTTTCTGGCGCTGATGCCCAAGCTGGGGGATGGCGCGGTGTACCTGATGCGGGCGGAGAGCCCGGGCCCCATCAAGTCCAAGCTGGTGCCCAAGGTGGGCAGCACCGCCAAGATCCTGTACTGCATCTACGTGGCGCTGACAGTGCTGGAGATGGCCTGCCTGCGCATCGCGGGGCTCAGCTGGTTCTCCGCGGTGAACCACGCCTTCACCACTATGGCCACCGGCGGCTTTTCCATCAACAACACCTCGCTGGCGGGCAGCAGTCCTGCGGTGATGTGGATCATTACCGTCTTTTCGTTTCTGGCGGGCGTCAACTTCTCCCTGCTGTTCCTGGCCGCCACCGGCAAGCTCCGTACCGCCCTGCGCAGCGAGGAGCTGCGGGTCTACACCACCATCGTGGTGAGTGTGACGCTGCTGATCTGCGTGTGCCTGCGTGTGCAGGCGGGGGTGCCGCTGGGCGAATCCGTGACGGACGCGGCGTTCCAGACCGTGACCATCATGACCACCACCGGCTTTGCCACCGTGGATTTCGCCCTGTGGCCCACGTTCTGCCGCATGGCGCTGCTGGTACTGATGTTCACCGGCGGCTGCGCCGGCTCCACCTCCGGCGGTATGAAGCTGTCCCGTGTGCTGATCCTTTGGAAATCGCTGGTCCGGGAGCTAAAGCGCATGGTCCATCCCAACCACGTCAGCGTCATCACTGTGGACGGTCAGCCCGTGGAGGAGCGTGTCGTCTTGTCTACCGGCGCGTATATCATGGCCTATATGGCGGTGCTGCTGACCGGTGCGCTGGTGGTGAGCTGGGATAACTACGGCTTTCAGGAATCCTTCGCCGCGTCCCTGACCTGCATCAGCAACGTGGGACCCGGCCTGGGTATTCTTGGCCCTATGGAAAACTTTTCCATCCTGTCGCCGCTGAGCAAGCTGGTGCTGTCGCTGGAGATGCTCACCGGCCGTCTGGAGCTGATGCCCATGCTGGCCCTGATGACCCGCGGCGCGTGGAGCGACCGCTGAATTGGAAAAAAACGGGAGCGCTGCTCCCGTTTTTTCGTGTAAAACAATGGCATGATGAAGAAATAACCCAAACGGCCGGAAAAGTTCCAGATACTGTTATTTTGCAAAGTGACAAATGCAACAGATAAACGCGCGGCGGCGGGAGTATACTGACACTGCACAACACGAATAGGAGGGATCTGCATGATCCGGAGGATCATTCACATCGATGAGGAAAAGTGTAACGGCTGCGGCAAGTGTGTCCACGCCTGCCATGAGGGGGCCATCGACCTGGTGAACGGCAAGGCCAGACTGATGCGGGAGCACTACTGCGACGGGCTGGGGGACTGTCTGCCGTCCTGCCCCACCGGCGCCATCACCTTTGAGGAGCGGGAGGCTCCTGCCTACGACGAGGCGGCGGTGAAGGCGGCCCAGGCTGCCAAGCCCGCGGCTCACACCGGCTGTCCCGGCAGCCGCATCCGGCAGATGGCGGCGAAAGCCCCTGCGGCAGCGGGAGAGCCCGTGTCCGGGCAGCTCACCAACTGGCCGGTGCAGATCAAGCTGGCGCCCACGGCAGGCTCCACCTTTGCGGGCCGCGATCTGCTGATCGCCGCGGACTGCACCGCCTATACCTACGGCGACTTCCACCGCCGATTCCTCTCAGGCCGGACGCTGCTCATCGGCTGTCCCAAGCTGGACATGGTGGATTACAGCGAGAAGCTCACCGCCATTTTCCGGGGAAATGACATCCGCTCCGTGACGCTGCTGCGGATGGAAGTGCCCTGCTGCGGCGGGCTGGAGCACGCAGTGAAAACGGCGCTGGCCGCCAGCGGCAAGGACATCCCGCTGACGGTGCAGGTGGTGAACATCGACGGCACGCTGGCGTAACAGAGTGGCCGAAAAAGTTGCAAAAAAGGGACGCAGCCGGTTCTCCGGCTGCGTCCCTTCTGTCATGTCATGAAATCAGCATCAGGCGTTGGCGGCGCAGTACGCCTCGTAGCGGCTCTGGAGCCACGCCTTCAGCGCCTCCACGCCGTCGTCGTCCCAGGGAAAATCCTGCTCCGCCACATCCGCAGCCAGCTCGTAGCACAGTTGGGAGTAGACAGCGGCGTGGATGACGTTCTCCTTGGCGTCGTTATTAAAGCGATAGCGGAACTCGCCAATGGAGCCGGTGTAGATAAAGGCCCGCTTGAACCAGCGGGGCGTCAGCTCGGTGAACTGAGGGTGCATAGCAGTCCGTCCTTTCGGAAAAAGTGGCGCGGCGCGCCTATGGACAGTATAGCACAGACAGCGGCGCTTGTCCAAGACTTTTGACGGCGGGGTCTGGCGGGCATCTCGGCGATAGCGGCGCCCGGCGGCGGCAGCAGGGGAGCATACAGTTAAAATATCGGAGCGGGGAACGCAGAAGAAAGCTCCCCTGTGCAGGGCGCGGGGCATAGCTGGCAACAAGAAGTCAGTCCCCTTGCCCCTCTGGGCGTTTCAGCCACACAGGAGAGCGATTCCAGTGTACCGCAGAGCGAGAGCGAATACAAGGGGCTGGACGAGCTTTTGGGCAAGGCAAAGCGGGACCGCGACGGCGAGAAGAAGGGCGGCTTGACGTGGGATGAAGAATCTGCTATTGTCGGCTATAAATCCGGCGACAGCGGGAAGTTTTTACCGGATGATCCCATTAACCTCGGCGGATATCTGTCCGTCAGTATGGACCCCAATACAGACCGAACCGGCGGGCAGTACACTGTCGATATGGTGATCGACGCGAAAACGGCCCGTTCCATCAACGGCTTCGGGGCGAACACGGAGCGGGAGGCGATCCTGGCGCGGAATGTACGTCTTATGCCGCGCTCCATGGAGAGGGTCGGCCCATACAAATTCAAGGTCACAGCGGAGGAGTATGCAAATGGAAGTGGAGAACTGGCTGCCGAGCGTGTGCGGCACCTGCGAGAAGGCGAACAGGGGCGCGAGGACCTGCGCGGTATATCCGGACGGTATCCCGTGGGAGTACCAGCAGAAAATCAAGGGACGGCCGGACGAGAGGGATACAACGCCGGACTGTCCGGAGTATCAGCAGACAACCAATCCGCAGCGCTGGATGACGCCGGAATGGCGGCAGATCATGCAGGAGCTGGAGCGGGAAGTGGAGCGGGACCGAGAACGCGGGAAGTAAACGACGGGCTGGGCGGCGCGGTGCTCCGCAGAATCATTTTCATGGGGCGCCGCAGTCCCGGAAGCGGCCGCAGTTCCGAATCATCTGACGGCGGCATATTTTGCAGTTGACCTTTTGGCTCACAGCAGGTATAGTGGTAGGACGATGACTGAGAGGAGTGGGTACGTGAAAAAAGACCTGCTGGCGGCGCTGCGGAACGGCGAAGAGCTGACACTGCGGCAGCAGACAACGATGGCATTGCAGCTGAGTATTCCCGCCATTCTGGCGCAGCTGTCGTCCATCGCGATGCAGTATATTGATTCATCCATGGTGGGGCATCTGGGCCGCGAGGCCAGCGCCGCCATCGGATTGGTAGCGTCCAGCACGTGGCTTCTGATGGGCCTGTGCCGTGCGCTGACGGTGGGTTTCTGCGTCCAGACGGCCCAGCGCATCGGCGCGGGGGAGGAGCGGGATGCCCGCAATCTGGTGAAGCAGAGCCTGCTGGTGGGAGTGGCCTTCGGACTGATACTGGCGCTGGTGGGCAGCGCCGTGTCCGGCAGTCTCCCCCGCTGGCTGGGTGCGGAGGAGAGCATCTGGCAAGGTGCGTCCGTGTATTTCCTGATCTTCGCCCTGTCCCTCCCCGCCCTGCAAATAAACGGTCTGGTGGCCGCGCTGCTGCAGGCCAGCGGTAATATGCGGACACCCAGCGCCCTGCTGGTGCTGATGTGCGGGCTGGATGTGGTGTTCAACCTGCTGCTCATCTTCCCCTCCCGTCAGATCGGTGCGATCACATTACCGGGCGCCAATTTAGGCGTTGCCGGCGCTGCGCTGGGTACGGCGCTGGCGGAGGTGGTCGTGGCGGTCATCATGTGTGTGTGCCTGCTGCGCTCCCCCATGCTGGGTCTGCGGCGAGATGAGAAGCTTCGCTTTGTGCCGCAGCAGCTGAAACGTGCGGTGCGGCTGGGCATCCCCGTGGCCATTGAGCAGGCGGTCATGTCCGGCGGCCAGATCGTCACCACCGGCGTGATCGCCCCGCTGGGTACGGTGTCCATCGCCGCCAACTCCTTCGCCGTCACAGCGGAGGCTCTGTGCTATATGCCGGGCTGCGGCGTAGAAACCGCAGCGGTGACGCTGATCGGGCAGAGCGTGGGCGCCAGGCGGCGGGATCTGGTGACGCGGCTGGGCTGGGTGACGGTGCTGCTGGGTGCGTCCATTATGGCGGTGATGTCGGCAGCCATGTACTTTCTGGCGCCGTGGATCATCGGTATCCTCAGCCCTGACACGGAGGTGGTGGCGCTTGGCACAGAGGTGCTGCGGATCGTGGTGTTTGCCGAGCCGCTGTTCGGTGCGGCCATTGTGTGCGCCGGTGTGTTTCAGGGGGCAGGCAGCTCCCTGCTCAGCTCCGTGCTGAACTTCGCCAGTATGTGGGGCGTGCGGATCCCGCTGACGCTGCTGCTGACGGGACGGCTGGGTCTGCACGGCGCGTGGGTCGCCATGTGCATAGAGCTGTGCTTCCGCGGGGCGCTGTTTTTGTTCTGCCTGTGGCGGAAATTCTGGCTGCCGAAGGACCTGCGGGAGCCGGTACAACGATAACTGAAGCTCCCCCTGATGCCTTTGCATCGGGGGGAGCTTTGGGCTGCGTTACAGTAGTTGGAGCGGGGCTCCGGCGATAGGAGCAGCGCGAGTGGGGCGGCACCGGAGAGGCGGTGTTTGAAAGCGTTAGAAAAGCGTTAGAAAAGCGTTAGAAAAGCGTTAGAAAATCAGGGGGGTTTTCCGTTCGGGCAAAATAAAAAAGTCCCGAAACCCTTGCGGTTTCAGGACTTTTTTGTCATAACTCAACACTATAGATTTTTTGAAATTGCTTTCAAAAAATCGTCGTATGACAGCAAGAAAACCTTGACGCGCAGAGCTCACTTGTCTTTTGATTCTTCAGTTGTGTCAGAGACTGCTCCTTCCAGCAGATCTGTCACTACCTGATTAAGCTGTGCGGCATTCTTAGCAGTAATGACCGGCGTGTCTGACTGGGACTCAATGTCTTTTCTGGTTCGTCCAGCCACCTGACCGCCCGCCTTGGCAACTGCCAAATTCTCTTGGAAGGTCGTTGGTTTGCGATCTCTTGAAAACTGAGTGGTAGTGGCCTCCGCCAGCATATTCAGTACCAGTTCCAGCGTAGTCATGTTATCACGAAGGTTTTCCTTTTTCAAGCCCTTCAGATTTTTGTACTGCCGGGTAGACATGCCAGACCAGGCTCGGGAAATCTCGTCCGTGAGGATGGCGTACTCTACGCCTTTCTGCACACCGCGGGCATCCCATTCATCCGTCAGTTCTTTACGGACCTGGATGGCCTGCAGCCGCTGATTGATCCACTCACGGCTGTAACCCTTCTTGAGATAGGTTTCCAGAGCGCGGTCAATGGTCAGCTCCGGGTCGATGGTCTCCTCGATACGCTCTCGACCGACCTGTGCCAGCCACAACTTGAACGGTTCTGCCTTCGGGGAAGGAATAGACTGGATGATTCGGAGAAGCTGCTCGGTATCGGCTACATCAGTCAATCGTTTTTTGCCATCCGAAGCGGTCATTTTCAACTGGTTACAAGCTGTAACCGTTTCATTTCCCTCATCCTTCAGGCGTTTCTTCGTTACCTTCCAGTAGTTACGAGCTGCCTGATAATCTGGCTGATCAGTCAGCACAGCTACCACATCAACGACGGAAAAGTACCATTCTTCCTTTTCCTCATCCCATGCGGTTCGAATACGCTTGTTTTCGAACAGTTGGATATTATCGTTTTGTGCCATTTGAATCACCTCGTTCTGTCATGAATTCTTTCAAAAGTCCTTGG
>ERZ827104.1580-NODE-1580-length-19606-cov-3.950488_pt1 | contig 19606 bp, 5 predicted proteins | sample MGYA00519781_ERZ827104 | MGnify/ENA primary metagenome ERZ827104 (study PRJEB31778, sample SAMEA3449257) | human gut metagenome | biome: human gut; feature: human-associated habitat; material: faeces | place: United Kingdom | collected 2010/2012 ...
TTCCTCTAGTAGATATGGGGATTACTCCCCATACCCCTACGCAAAACCGTACGTGCACTATTAACGCATACGGCTTTTCACTTTATATTTCATACTTTATCTATAAAACAAACTTACTTTAATACTTGGTTCTAACAATGGGAATGTTCGAAGCAGTCCATTAAAGAAAGTATCCGACGTATAACTTCTTTTCTGGCTTCTCCGATTCAGCCATTTATACAATAACCATTTTGTCTGTACTAGGAAATTCTTCACTTCCCTTGTATTGTCGGTCACTCCATAATACTGGTAATGTCCCCGCAATTTTGCATTCACTGTTTTAAATATCAATTCCAATGGTATTGTCCTATGTGTCTTTATCCACTCTTTCATTGCTTTAATTTTACTGCGGAATTTCTTTTTGCTCGTCTTTACCCTACAACGGAAAAACTCTCTCTTTCCGTCCATTCCGCAATAAAACGTGAAACCAAGGAAGTCAAAGGTATCTGGTTTTCTCTCTCCTCTTGCTCTTCTGTTGTGTCTGGCAAACCTCCCGAATTCCAATATCTTCGTCTTTTCTTCCGCCAGCTCCAGTCCGTATTTAGCAAAGCGTTCTTCCAGCCTCTGCTTAAATATTTTTGCTTCATACTGGTTCTGAAAACAACAGACAAAATCATCACAGTATCGGATAAGATAACACTCTCCTTTACACTGTCTCTTCACAATTACATCAAACCAGTTATCCAATACATAATGCAGATATATATTTGCAAGTATCGGACTTGCTCCATTTCCCTGTGGGGTTCCCCGTTCGCTGTCGAGATATTTGCCATTTTCCATGACTCCGGCTTTCAGGAATTTCTCTATGATCTCAAGGAATTTCCGGTCTGCTATATCATGTGCCAACATCTTCATCAGCCATTCATGGTCTACATTATCAAAGAAACCTTTAATGTCTGCTTCTACCACATAGTTTGTCTTTCGATACTGCACCATCTCTATGATTTCCCTTACTGCCTGATGGCAGTTCCTGTTCGGGCGGAATCCAAAGCTCTCATTATAAAACTTCGGTTCATAAATCTGCTCCAGTATCTGTGCAATCGCATTTTCCACCAGTTTATCTTCATAACAGGAGATTCCAAGCGGTCTCATTTTGCCTTTTGTTTCCTTCGGAATATAAACACGCCTTGTTGGATTCGGGCGATAGCTTCCGTTTTTCATCCTTTTCACAAGATTTGCGAGATTTTCTTCCAGATTCTTTTCGTAATCCTCTTTTGTCACCTTATCAATCCCATACGCTTTCTTTCTGTCCATAGTCTTATGGATTGCTCTCAGCGTATCCGCATTGATGTAGGCTGCAAGATTCTGAACCTTTCTGTCGGTTCTGTTTGCTTTTGCAATATTATACTGTATTCCAAGTAACTCATTCACCATGTTCATCAGCTCTCTTTTGTCTGCATAGTTCTTTGTTCTTGAAGCTATAAAGTGCACAGCCCTTTTCTCCATCTGCTTTCACAGACTTCTGCGATAATATGGCTGTGTCGGACTTCCTGCCATTCATTTGAATCCCTAACGCATTTCTTTGTTTTGGTTTCCATACCTTTTTTAAGGAAATGACAGGATCTCAGCTGTTCCGATAACATACTTATCATCAACCTCGCCAAGTTCTCAGACTGGGGGAATGCCATTATATCCTTGCCTTATCGGTTATAACAGTATTGTCTGCTGTGGCATAGAACACATCGACCATTTCCAACCTCATACTAATTTCCCAGCTCAATCACTTCACTTTCGTTTCGGCTCTGTTGCTCCCTGTCCTACGCTTAAACCTAATGTTACCATTTCGGTTCCAAGGACTCGGTACAGGCGGTTGGCTAGACCTTACCTGATAGGATTTTTCCTATTGTATGATTATCAGCTTACCAAAGCTTACAGAATTTCTTCCACTCGCTAGGGGAAATCAGCTATGCTGATTTCACAGCTCGCACCCATGCCATGAGTATACTATAATTTCTGATTTTTAGCTACCTTAACCCACCGTCTAAAGCCAGTGGGATTGCGGTAGCCTTATTTCAATAAGGTGTGACTTCAAAAGTCACAAAACCGATTTTTCATTTGTACTTTCCCTGCTTCCATATTCATAAGTTTTGTCAGGCGGCTTGCAAATATTCGTCTGCAATACTCTCTATCTCTTCTATATTAGAATAATCGTAACTATTCAGAGCCATGCAAATTTAGACATAATGCCATGCCTGCATGAGCGATTATGGCTAAATTTATATGGCGAGATAACCACATGAGCAAAAGGAAAGCTGCATCGCAGCGATTTTGCGAATGGGGTGCTGAATAATTACATCATTTTTAACATTTTATTTCAAATTATACTTTAAAATCAAAACCTTTTTATATTCATAACAATATTTCATTACAGTTATATAATAACCTTTTTTATAGATTCCTGTACAAACTCATTTGATCTGAGACCATTTGATTCGCAATGAAATTCTCAAGATAATCGCCTCATAGGATCCTTTTACGAATTCGAAAAGGCAAAATCGCTGCTACTCTTTTCGAGGGCTCAATATCACTAAACATCACAAACGGGCAGAGCACTTCGAAAAACCTTCGGCTCTGTCCTTTCGCACATTATAGCAAAAATCATTTCAAAAGTATATAGGATACGCAGCAAAAAAGTACAAATGTTCGTTTTTTTTGAAAATAAGGACATAAACCAAATGCTAAGTCATAGGTTTTAACCTGTGGCTTAGCATTATGTATCTTTGAGTACGTTGACTCACATTTAATTATGTTTTTAGTTACTTATGCTTTCTCCTTTTCTGCCGTGGATTGCGGTCATCCATGCACGCGGAGCGTTTTTTTGTCTCGCAGTGCATCGCCTGCGAGATAAATAGAATGCGCAGCAGCGCATTCTAGCGCCGAGCGCGGTCGCCTAAGACTTTTTCCCCTTCGTGCGAGTGTGCATCCTCGCGGAGCGTTTTTTTGTCTCGCAGTGCATCGCCTGCGAGACAAAAAAAACGTCCCAGGCTATCCTGCCTGAGACGCTGATATCTTATCAACGCAGTACCACTCAAATTGACCTACTGTCCACTTTGCATGTACATGCTATACACTCCTGATTGATAACGGGTTCGGTTCCCGACAACGCCTACTCTCCAGATCCGGATTTCAGGCTGCCCTCGAAAGTCCATTCAGTAAACCATGCCGTGCTGCAATTCCACCATCTGCAGCTCTCTGTATCTTTATGGAAAACTTACTTCTCTTTCTCATCGGTTTTTCTTATGTGTTAAATAGTAATACTTTTTACCGTAGTTGTCAATCAAAATTTTCGTCATTCTAAACGGAAAATTTTGGGAAACAATGGAGGACTGCTTTCGCAGTCCTCCATTGTTTCCCTTATGATCTCATATCAGCCATCACGGTTCGATACCGTAGTATCTTTCCCTGATCTTAGCGATATGCTTTCACATAGGTGTTTGCTGTATTTTTGTTTGTTTTAACCTTTGTCTTCAGCAGCTTCAGCTGAGATCTCTTTACATAACCGATCCTGCCGTTTGTAAAGATCAGCTGATAGTATCCGTTGATCTTCTGGCTGTTCAGAACGACTCTCGTGTTCTTCATCAGACGTCCGATACGTTTAGCGGATGAAGTAGCATTGTTGTAGATATATGCTCTCTTCTTTGTCTTTGCTGTACGGAACAGTGTTACCTGAGGTGTGGAGCTTACCTTCTCACCAATCTTATACTTCTTGGTAGATACGCCGTAACGGAAGCCCTTATCCAGGGTTACACAGCTCTTCGGTACATAACCGTTTCCAAGAGAACCTGTACCGTAACGTACCTGATAGTAATCTCCGCTTGCTCCGGTTACCAGTACTCTCGTACCAACCGGTGCTACGGTGTTTGCTCCGTATCCGACACCTGTGTAAACCCAGGTCTCGGTGCTGATCTTACCGTTGGAGGCATTTACAACCTTGCCTGAACGCTGGTCAGATGTGATGGTTACATATGCAGATCTTACATATGCATATCCGCCATTGTACTTGATCTTGTACCACTCACCGATCGTGTCAACGATGGTAACGGATACACCGCAGTTGTACTGACCAAGCTGCAGTCCCTGCAGGCTCGCACTGTTGCGGATGAACAGACCATCTACATTGGCAATACCGTACATAACGCCTTTCTTCTTAGCTTTTCCGGTTACCTTCACCTTGCACTTCGCTGTGTAGCCATTTCCTGTGATCGCGATGATGGTAGCTCTACCCTTCTTATGGCAGGTAACAACACCGAACTCATCTACACTGGCTACAGCCGGATTTGTGCTGGTCCAGTAAACTGCTGTGTTGAAAGCATTAGCCGGAAGTACGGTTGCATTCATCTTGAACATATTGCCGACCTTCTGGAATCCTTCATAACGATTCCGGTCGGTTTCTGTCTTACGGTTACTTTAACCTTGTCGCTTACTACACCGAAGTGTTTGTCGTTTGCGGTTACTGTGATGTAGCAGGTTCCGCCTCCAACCGGAATGATCTTATTGGTATAAGTATCATAGTAAGCAACCTTCAAATCACTTGTTGTCCATGTTACACCAGTTTCCGTGGTGTAGGTCGGGTTGAAGGTGTAGCTGATATCCTGTACATTGCCTGTGTAGCAGGTAATCTCTTCTTTGTTCAGCTTGATCTCCTTCGGTGCTGCAATAACCTTCACAAGGATTTCTGCTCTCTTTCCGTTGTAGGTCGTAGCGTAAACCCAGGTTGTTCCAAGTTTTGCAGCATGCATCTTGCCATAGCTGTCAACCGTCACGATGGAAGGATCCTTGATGGACCATGTGATCGATGTATCGGACGGAATACTCAGTCCCTCATTGAAGATCGGAGCTAAGTTGTAGTCCTCATCCAGATAGATGGTCATCTTTTCCTTCTCAAACTTCACAGAATTAACCGGAGTCTTGATGTAGAGCAGAGACTGTGCGGTGTATGTTGTCTTTCCGTCAGCCATGGTCATCGTTGCGGTGATCGTTGCAAGTCCAGCGGTTGCATTTTCTGCTACCGTAGCAACACCTGTCTTATCGATGGTTACAAATGCGTTGTCAGACTCATAGGTTACGTTGCCCTCGAATGCAGTATCTGGAGCCAGCGTTGCCTTGTAGGTTACAGACTCGCCCGGATATACTTCGGATCTCTCCGGTGTCATGGAAAGGGAAAGTGTATCTCCTCCAACGACTACCTTGATCATGCCGACTGCAGGTGTGCCTGCTCCGTCCCGACCATATCCGCCGCTCAGGCATTTTGCGTAGATATATGTGGTACCCTTGCCAACCGTTGTGATCATACCATTCTCATCAACCGTTGCGATATCCTTGTTCTCACTCGTCCACAGGATTGTCTTATCGTATGCATTCTGCGGTGTCAGAACAGCCTTCAGCTGGATAGACTCGCCAACTCTGTTCGAGTAAATCGTATCGCTGGAATTCGTATCAACTCTCTTAACCACAACATCCGTTACCGGTGCTTTTACCAGGATGCTTGCTCTTGCCGTTACAGTCTTCTCTGTCTTGCCGTCCTCATCTGTCCATGTGATCGTAGCCTTGATGTAGGTTGATCCGCCCTTAACCGCTTTGATCTTACCTTCGGTGTCAACCGTTGCGATCTTCTCATCATCTGATGAGTAAGTGATGGACTTGATGTTTGCTGTTGCAGGCTTCGGTGTTGCAGAAATGAAGTCTGTCTGGCCTTCCCACAGCTCATAGCTGGTCTGAGAAAGTTCAATTCCTGTTACAGTCTGTTTTACAACGATCTCGATCTTAGCCTTCAGTCCATTGTATGCAGTTGCATAAATGTAAGTCTTTCCAGGAGCAACAGCCTTCACGATACCTGTGGAGCTTACAGTTGCCACGGACTCATCTCCGCTCGTCCAGGTCAGCTCCTTGTTGTAAGGATCGGATTTGCCGTCATTCCACTTGATCAGGCTTGCCAGATCATCGGTACGTCCTGTGTACAGTGTCTTGGATGCCTCTGTGAATCCTACGGATTCTACATCCTGAAGTGCATTTACGATCAGCTGAGCGCTTACTGACTTAGACTTGATCGTAGCCGTTCCTGTGATGATGAATTTGCCGGCTTTCAGCGGTACGAAGCTGAAGCTTCCGTTATTGCTTACCAGAACATAATCATCATTGGAAACAACGTCCTCGCCATTGCAGGTTACTGTATAAACAACCTCTGTATTCTTCGGATTTACGGTAACATTTGTCAGAACAGTCTCGCCTGTCACAACCTCTGCAGATGATTTCTCAAATGCAAGTGTCGGATTTGCGTATACCGTTACAAGGAATGCACGTTCGGATCCGTTCGGTGCGGTTGCGATCGCATAGGTAACACCCTCAGAAACAGCTGTTACACTGTTGCCGGAGATCTTAGCGATGCTCTCGTCGTCGGTTCTCCAGGTTATAGTTCCTGCTGTTGCCTTGATTGGAGGCAGCTCCTTTGATTCAACTCCGCCGATCTGAAGCTCTGCTTTCCAGTTCTTGATCGCGTTGAGGTCATCCTCTGAGTACGTGTCATCTGCTGCAAATCCGCCCTCTGCAACTGCTACGATGAAGGTTACGCTTGAACCATCCGGAGCGGTTACGGTTACGGTTGTATCACCCTTGCCCTGTGCATAAACAACACCGTCAGAAACGGTTGCTACCGTCGGATCTGCTGTTGTCCAGTTAAAGGTTGCAGGATCTGCATTGATCTTATCGCAGGTATCCTCTACCATCGCTGCAAGATCCTTATAGTTGTTTGCTGCATCGTTCAGTGTCAGGTTTACGATTCTGCTCTCATTATCCTTCAGAGCAACACCGGAAATGTCTGCTGCGGAAACTGTTACGGTAAATACTACCATGCTTCCGTCCGGAGCCGTTCCGGTTACGATCGTCTTGCCAACTGCCTTCGCAGCCACAACACCGTCGATCACCTCTGCAACACTCTCATCTGAGCTGGTCCATGTGATCTTGCTCATCAGAACTGCACTGTTCTTGCTCATAGCAGTATCTGTCGTTCCCTGATTGCCGCTGTTGGTCTTATATTCGCCTGTCATGGACAGTTTTACATAATTCCACAGATCTCTTGTCTCATCCTTGCCAAGCTGCAGAGCGATATTGGTTTCTGTATTCTCATCATTCAGAGCGATGGATGCCTTCGGCTGTCCGAGAACCTTTACAGATACTGCAAACTTGCTTCCGTCCGGAGCAGTTGCAACTGCTGCTGTCAGTCCCTCGCCTACTGCCTGAACCAGATTATCTCCGGCAATCTTAGCAACCGTTTCATCCAGTACAGACCATGTTGCCTTGCCGCCGTCTACTGTTACTGTCGGCAGCTTCTTGCTTTCCTTATCGGTTACTTCCAGCTGAAGAACGATCTGACTTGCATCAAACTGATCCTCACCTGTGAAGGCTCCTGCGGAAACAGCTACGATGAAGGATACGCTTGAGCCGTCCGGAGCAGTTACGGTAACAACCGTCTGTCCTGCCTTCTGTGCTCTCACAGTTCCGCTGGCAACCGTAGCAACGGATTCGTCGCTGCTGGTCCATGTAAAGCCTTTTACGTCTGCTCCTGCAACCGTGGTAGATTTTACATTATCTGCCAGAACTGCTGTTGCTGCATCCTTGCTGTCCAGTGTCAGATTTACAACATTGCTCTTGCCTGTATCCAGAACTACATTAGCCTTTACAACCGGATTTACCTTGAAGGTGAAGGTTACATAGTAGCCATCCTTGCTGGAAGCGGTAACTACTGCTGTTCCAACTGAAAGTGCCTTTACAACACCATCTGTTACCGTAACAACAGAATCATCGTCTACACTCCACTTGATATCGGAAATATCGCCGCCCTGCACTTCGAAGTATTCACGCAGGTTTGTAGCGTAGGCTTCGCCAACCGTCAGAGTAATATTCTTCTCAGCATTTTCCTTATAATTTAATTTTACAGGATCCGGAAGCGTCGTATCAACAACATGGAAGGTAAAGGTTACTACCTGATCATTCAGGGCTGCCTTCACATATACCGTTCCGGTCTTAGCAAAGCTTACCTTATGATCTGCAACCGTAGCAATATCTGTGCTTGAGGATGTGCATACAACACTTGCAAGTGTCACATCAGCATCCGCATTTGTCAGCTTCAGGTATGCATCCAGATCAACTGCCTTCTGCTCTCTCAGGTCAATGTCGAACTCTGTCTTGTATGCGCTCAGTTCCATAACATCCTGAACTGTTACATCGAAGGTTACATAGTAGCCGTCCTTAGTAGCTGCTGTGATCACTGCAGTTCCTGCAGAAATACCCTTCACAACACCATCGGAGATGGTTGCTACGCTCTCATCGGAAGAGCTCCAGATGATATCAGAGATATCGCCGCCCACTACCTCAACGAATTCACGCAGGTTCTTCGAAGCAAGTGCACCCTTGCGGATCGTCATCTTCTTCTGTGTATCCAGAATGCTGTCAACATATTTGATCTTGATCGGTGCCGGTGCGGTTGTATCAACGATATGGAAGGTGAGGTTCACTTTCTTGCCGTCCAGCTCCGCTTTCACGTAAGCAGTTCCGGTACCGTTGAAGGTTACCACATGACCATTTACGGTTGCGATCGTGCTGCTGGATGTGCATATAACATCAGCAAGCGTCTTGTCTGCTGCATCCTCTACGTGCAGGTATGCATCCAGATCGATCTGCTTCTGTTCCTTCAGGTCGATGTCGAATACTTCCTGATCTGTTGTCAGCTTGAAGTTCTTCTTAACCTTTACTGCAAAGGTTACATAATAGCCGTCTTTTGTAGCTGCTGTAATCACTGCGTTTCCTGCGGAAATGCCCTTTACAACGCCGTTTGTGATGGTTGCTGTGGACGCATCATCTACTGTCCAGATCACATCTGCGATGTCTCCGTTTTTAACCTCAATATAATCATACAGATTTGTCTCATAGGTCTGACCCTCGAAGATCTCAATAGACTTCTCAGCCGTTGTTTTATGAGTTACCTTGATTGGCTTCGGAGCTGTTGTATCCACTACATGGAAAGTAAAGGTTACTACCTGATCATTCAGGGCTGCCTTCACATATACGGTTCCAGTCTTTGCAAACGATACCTTACGATCCGCAACGGTAGCGATATCCGTGCTGGAGGATGTGCATGCAACACTTGCCAGTGTCGTAGCGTTATCTGCATTTGCAAGCTTCAGGTAAGCATCCAGATCAACCGATTTCTGCTCCTTCAGGTCGATATCGAACTCTGTCTTGCTTGCCGTCAGCTCAACCTTCTTCTTAACCGTTACCGTGAAGGTGACATGATAGCCGTCTGCTGTGTAAGCTGTCACAACTGCGTTGCCTGCGGAAACTCCGGTAACAACACCGTTTGTCACAGTTGCTACGGACGCATCATCTACGCTCCACATAACATCTGAGTTGTTTGCATCCTCTGCCTTGCCGCCTGTCACCTTAACATAGTTGGCAAGATTGGTCTCATATGCCTGACCCTCCAGGATACTGATTGATTTTACAGCGAGATCTGCATATTCTACCTTAACCGGATCCGGTGCGGTTGTATTTACTACATGGAATGCAAAGATCACATATGCGCCATTGCACTCTGCACGTACATAGGTCACGCCCGTGCCGCCTTTGAAGGTAACTACGCCTTTATCACTGACTGTCAGGATCTTCTCATCGAAGTCGGAGTACTTGATCGTGCTTCCTGCCGGAGCATTTGCAAGTGTCAGCATGGTTGACAGATCATAGGTGTGATCCTTATCATCCTTTAAGTCAACATCGAAGGAGGTCTTCTCTGCTGTCATCGTAACCGGTTTCACCGTAACTGCAAACGCGATATAGCTTCCGTTCTTCAGAGTTGCCGTAACAACTGCTGCGCCCTCGGATTTTGCCACGACTACACCGTCCTTAACTGCTGCAACGCTCTCATCGCTGGTAGTCCAGGTCAGTACTGCGTTGGTCGTTCCTGCCGGTGTCAGCGTTACTCTCTCGTTGAGGTCCACTGTCTCATCGATCTTTGTCAGTGCAACCGTCTTTTCCTGACCTTCCTTCAGTACAACGTTGATATCGCTGTCGCTGATCGTCTTCTTTACATGGAAGGTAAACTTCAGTACGGACTGGTTCGCTGTACCGTTGTACGTAGCGGTTACATAATAGCATCCGGCCTTCTTGAAAGTCAGTTTGCCTTCTGAAGTAATCGCTGCATTTGTCGGATCCGATGTCTGATATACGATGCCGAGTTCTCCAAGTTTTGCATTTTCTGCATCCATAACGGACTTCAGGTCGAAATCTACGCTATCAGCGGTTCCCATATCCAGATCGATATCGGTCTCGGTTGCAGTCAGCTCTACCTTACCTGACACAGTTACAACAAAGGTTACATAGTAGCCGTCCACCGTAGTAGCTGTTACGACGGTCGTTCCCTTGGAAATGCCTTTGACAATGCCATTGGTCACGGTTGCGACTGTGCTGTCCTTAACATCCCATTTTACATCTTTCAGATCTGCCTTATCGCCTACGGTCACGTAATCTTTCAGACTTGTCTCGTATACAGAGCCTTCTTCTACTGTGATCGTCCTCTTTGCGCCTGCTGTATAGTCGATCTTAACCGGATCCGGTGCAGTTGTATCTGTTACATGGAAGGTAAGGGTAACAACCTGGCCGCCAACCTCTGCTTTCACAACGGCTGTTCCGGTAGATTGAAAGCTTACAGTATTTGAACCTGCTGTCGTCTCTACGATGCTGTTTGCAGATGAAGTCAGGGTGACATCACTCAGAGAATACTTCACTGCCGCTGTTGTACCTGTTGCAGGTGTCTTGTCATCCGGATTATCCAGATTCAGGAATGCGTTCAGATCCAGAGACTTCAGCTCTTTCTTATCGATTTCAAAATTTGTCTGGGTAGCGGACAGCTTCATGCCATCTGCAACGGTAACAACGAAGGTCACATAATAGCCATTCTTCGTAACAGCGGTGATCACTGCCTTACCTGCGGAAAGCCCCTTCACAACGCCATCTGTCACAGATACAACGGAGGTGTCGTCTACCTTCCACTCAACGTCGGTAGCTACATTGCCGTCAATAACCTTAACCAGATTCTTCAGATTGGAACCATATACTTCACCAGTCTTGATCGTGAATGCTCTGTCAACCTTGTTTGTCTTCGTGTCATTGTATTTGATCTTAACCGGATCCGGTGCTGTAGTATCAACTACATGGAAAGTGAAGATCACATATGCACCGCCGACTTCTGCACGTACATAGGTTGTTCCAAGGCCGCCCTTCAGCTCTACTTCGCCGTTGTTGCTGTTCTTATCAACGCTCAGGATATCTCTGTTATAAACAGTATACTTAATATTCTTCTTATTGTATGTGCCTGGATTTTTCAGGGTCAGCAGAGTACCCAGTTTATATTTTGTATTAAGACTGTCTACGTCCTTCAGATCGATGTAGAACTCAGTCTCTTCAGCCGTCAGGCTAACCGGTTTTACGGTTACAGCAAATGCTACGCGGTTTCCGTTGGAAAGTGTTGCGCTTACAACTGCTGCGCCCTCGCCCTTAGAAACGATCACGCCGTTCTCAACAACAGCTACGTTCTCATCGCTGCTGGTCCAGGTGACATCTGCGCTCGTCGCATTGCCATAGTCGATCTGAGAGTTAACATCCTCGGCAGCTTCGATTTCTGTAAATTCTACCTTTCCGGCAGCTCCAGCTTTCAGAGAAATTGTCTTATCCTCTGCTCCAACGGTCTTGCGCACGTTGAAGGTCAGAATAACGGATGATACTGTGATATTATTATCCTTGATCGCTGCCGTTACATAGTAGGTTCCCGGTTTTGTGAAGGTCACATTGCCAGCATTAACGGTTGCGTTCGGGGATGAGGTCTGATAAACTACATCGTCAATAGAAGCATTGCTTACCTCGATTGCGGTAGCCAGGTTGTATACTACAGAGGTCTCTGTTCCCATATCCAGGGTGAACTCTTTCTGTTCTGCAAAGACAACTGCTGCTCCTGCGATCTCAACCTTAGCTGTCCAGGTCACATAGTCGCCGTTCGGCAGAGAAGCGGTGATCACGGATGTTCCCTCGCCGCATGCAACTGCAACGCCGTCAACGATCTTGACTGCACCTGTGTTGCTGCTCTTCCATGTGATGTCAGAAACATCAGCATTCTTCAGATCCACTCCCGTGTTGTAATCAACGGTTTCGCCGATTTTCGTCAGGGTGATGACTGCATCCAGTGTAGTATTTTTTGTAATCTCAGCCTCCGGTGCTACCTGGGTGTTCTTCACTGCGAAGATAATTCTGGTGGAAGCCAGATCGTTGTCGTTTTTATCCCGAAGGGTAGCTGTCACATAGTAAACGCCCGCCTTCTTGAAGGTTGCGATGTTAGCGCCCTTATTATTATCGTCAAATGCAACATCTGTCGGGGATGATGCGCTGTAGCTTACTTTATAATCAGTCGGAGCATTCTTGATATCCAGTACGGAGAGCATGTTGAAATCGATGCCTGCCTCTGCACCGTTGATATCCAGCTCTTCGATCCTTTCCTGAGATGCGCTGATCGTCGGAGCTTCCGGAACCTCCGCTACAGTAACGATGGTGCTTGCAGCGTTGCCGTTTGGCAGGGTAGCTGTCACCTCAGCAGAACCAGCGCTTACTCCATAGACATTACCAGATTTATCTACCCGAATAACATTCGGATCAGAGCTTTCCCATGTAAGATCAGCTGCAGTGTATTTGCCTGTTCCCGATGTAACGGTTGTATCAATCTTACAGCTTTTGCCAGCATAGATCTCTATCAGTTTATCAGCAGGAGCATTAAAAGCTACTGTTGAGGCATCGGTTCTCTTGTCTACTACTCTGACTGTTATGTAGCCTTCAGCAGACACACCGTCTTTGGTAACGGTTACCTTTACGTAAACCTTGCCGGCTTTGGTTGCTTTCAGAACACCATCGTCTGTGACCTTTGCTTTTTCATCTTCAACGCTGCTTGTCGTGTCGGATACGATCTCGTACTTCACTGCCGCTGCAGGATCCACACCCTCGACGTAGTTGCTCAGAAGGCCGCTTGCTGTCGTGTCGGTATCCGTGATGCTGAACTCAGCGTTCTTTGTTGTAAACTCAGGCTTTTTCTTGTCTGTAACCGTGAAAACAATCTGCCTGGTGCTGGTGTAGGTTGTACCCCCCCTCAACCGGCTGATACTCAGCAGTTACCGTAACGGTGGCTGTACCTGCTTTTTTTGCTGTATATTTAGCAGTATTGGTGTTTTCAACTGACTCAACACTTACTACCTCATTATTGGTAGATGCGAATGTAAGTTTTGTCGGAGATACCGAACCCTCATCCAGCAGACAATCCGGTGCGATGATGCCGATATCGTCGACCTCGATCTCGCGATTTGTTACATCCTCTGGGATCTGGATTGCGAAATCGTGATCTTTGACCTTAACGCTGATATACTTGGTTGTTTTTGCTTCACTCCCATCTTGCAATTTACACGAATATACAGCCGTTATCGTCGCTGTTCCTTTTTTCTTCAAGGTGTACTTGCCGTTAGTGTCTACTGTTACTATACTCTCATCGCTGCTAGAATAGACTACTGTAGTACGTGCAGTGACATCTCCTTTGCCAACAGATGCCTTATACGGCACTGTACCGGTGACGCCGACCTTTCCGATGATTTCCTTACTTGCTTCAACATCAAGATCGACTTCGAGTGCCGAAGCATATGATGTCACAGCAGTCGGCGGCAGTGCCGTAAAAACCATCGCCGCGGACAGGCTGCATGCAGCCAGCCGGGCTGCCAGAATTCTTGTTCTGTTTCTCATTTTAAATTTTCTCCTTTTCCATACAATTCAAGTTAAACGCACGCGAAACAAAACATAAGTCTGCACGCTGTCACGTTTTTCCTTGCTTAGTATTGTTACCCAATCATTATATCATTCATAAAGAAAAAAGTACAGAACAAAATCGAATATTGGTTCTGTACTTTTTCTGTTTCTTAAGACATCACACTTACAAACCTTACGTGTACCGAATCCGGAATGAAGCATCAGTGCAACTCTCAGGCTGTTGATAAGAACAACCACCAAAAAGGCAGTGCTGTTTTTATCAACACTGCCTTTACCTTCCTTGCTATCTGCAGCTGTCTTTTTCTGCCATCTGGCTCATCCCCGGATTGCCATCCAGATGCTGCATATTTACGGTTCTTCTTTTCATTCTTTCCTGCTCGGACTGTTTTAAAATGTAGTCTTTGATCTCTTTTGCGTGTTTGATGTGGAGCAGTTTCAGATCCGGATCCGTCACATCACCCGTAAAACAATGGATCGTTCCAAGCCCCAACATACGCTCCAACAAGGTACTTTCCAGACGTACATCAATGACTTTGTATAAATAACAGTCATTTTCTTCTTTCTTGAACAGCCCTGTATCCACTGTGATAATTTCCTCTGTCACCGTATAAGACGTAAAAGTCCACGGCAGACCAAAAAACATAGAACGTTTTTTCTCTTTGTAATTCATCTGCATTCCCCCTGATATTTTTGAATAATTTATATATTTATTTTTGCATATCCTAAATCTGAATTTCAGGTGCCTGCTCTGCCAGAAGCAGCGATTCCACTCCGTCAGTTGCTGCATTGTTTTTAAAAAAGAGATCCGCCGGTTTTGATCCGAACGGATATCTTTTTACTTTTCTATTCTACTTCTTCCGGCTCCATACTTCTGATATGGCTCTCGCTCTTGCTTTTGATATCATACTTCTGATTATATTCATTCAAATAAGAATAATATTCCCAATTATCCGTCGGATAGATTTTGGAGTCATGGATATGGATATCTGTGTCCATTTCATCGCCCTTAAGCAATGCCACCATTGCACTTGCACAGTGGGATGCGATACGATTGAAGCTGTTCAGAAGGTCGGTAAAGACTGCTCCTTCTTCCAGACCGCATCCGCCTTTGCTCATTCTGGCTACGTGATGCATTTTCAGTTCATCGCAAAGTCTGCCGATAACCATACCAAGCGGTGTAATTCTCTGTGCCTCTTCTTTGTCATCATTTAAAAAAGCATCGTAAGTGATATTGATTACTTCACGCACGGCTTCCATAGCAACATTCAGCTCATCCCATGCTTCTTCCGAAAACTGGGTATGATTTTCATGCATTTCATTTGACATATGGGCAATATAGGATGCATGGTCTCCGATACGTTCAAAGTCGTTGATCGTATGCAGATACAGGGAAACCTGTCTTGTCTGTGCCGTATTCATCTCTCTTTTTGTGAGCTGAACCAGATATTCGCCCAGACGGCTTTCATACTTATCGATCAAGTCCTCTTTTCTCTGGACTTTATCAAACTTGTCCTGCTGATAGTCATTTAAAAGATTCATGGCACGATTTACGTTTTTGCGGACCTTCTTTGCCATACCGTTCATGGCACGGTGACACTGTCCGATCGCCAATGCCGGGTAACTCAAAAGACGTTCCTCCAGAAGATCGAAATCTGCCTCGTCTTCCAGCTCTTCGGCACTGTCTTTCACCAGCCAGCACACCAGTTTTTCGATCTTATTGATAAACGGGAACAGAATACACACAGTCACCAGACGGAATACGGTATTTAAAAGTGCAATGCTTACCGGTGTCATCACCTGATCCATAAACGTAAAATGGATCACGGCGTTCAGGGAATAGAAGACCACTGCCCACATGATCAGTCCGAACAGGTCATTGATCAGATAAACAAGGGCTGTTCTTTTACCATTCTTATTTGCTCCGATTGCAGAGATCAGAACCGGACAGGCCGCACCGACACCGATACCAAGTACGATCGGGAACGTGCTTGCAAAAGTCAGGATTCCGGTCACGGACAACGCCTGCAGTACACCAACGGTCGCAGAAGCACTCTGCAGCACTGCGGTAAATAAAATACCGACCAGGATACCGGCAAGCGGATTGGAAAACATTGTGAGCATATTGATAAACATCTGGTTTTCACGAAGCGGAGAAACGGCCCCGCTCATCATCTGCATACCTGTCATCAAAACAGCAAAACCCAGCATGATATTGCCCATATTTTTATGTACGGAGCGTTTTCCAAACATGCGGAAAATAATACCGACCACTGCTACAACGGCAGATATCGTCGCTGTTGAAAAAATGCTTGCGATCCCGCCGGAACCCTGAATATAGGACAGACACAAGATCCATCCTGTGATACTGGTACCAATATTGGCTCCCATGATGATACCGATCGCCTGTTTCAGCTTCATCATACCGGAGTTTACAAAACCGATCACCATAACTGTCGTTGCCGAAGATGACTGGATCACACTGGTAACTGCCGTACCAAGTGCCACACCCTTGATCGGCGTGTTCGTCATTCGATATAAAAATGCTTCCAGTTTATTTCCGGCGACCATCTTGAGTCCGTCGCCCATCAGTGACATTCCGAATAAAAACAGTGCTACTCCACATAGAAGTGATAAAATCATTGAAAATATCTGCATAGTTTTCTCCTCTGTATCTTTTTCTTTTCCTTGTCCTTGTCCTCGTATTCGTTTTCCTATTTTGATTTTTAAGCATTTACTTTTCCATTATGCCACATTATGCGATGAATTACAATATTTTTGCTTAAGGAAACCTTTATTTTTTGTTTCTAAAAAAATGCGAAACATCATCAAAACGTTTGATATTTCAAAAAATTTGTCGTATAATGAACTTTGTATCTTTTTTCGGGTATCTTTTCCTATTATAATAGGTGGATCAGAAAACGGCTGTTTTCTGTCCGGATCCCGGATCAAACATCATTACATAAGGATTTTAAATTTATGAATATGAATACGAATCAGACAAAACTTCATACTTTAGGAATCGATATCGGTTCCACAACCGTTAAGGTTGCTATTTTGAATGAGAAAAACGAACTTCTTTTCTCTGATTATGAACGCCATTATGCCAATATCCAGGAGACGCTCTCTGCACTTCTGAAAAAAGCATATGACAGCCTCGGTGAACTTTCGCTCTCGCCGATGATCACCGGCTCCGGCGGTCTTACCCTTGCCAAGCATCTTGGTATTCCTTTTGTTCAGGAAGTTATTGCTGTTTCTACTGCTCTTCAGTACTATGCTCCGCAGACAGATGTAGCGATCGAGCTTGGCGGTGAAGATGCAAAAATTATTTATTTTGAAGGTGGAAATGTAGAGCAGCGTATGAATGGTATCTGTGCCGGCGGAACCGGATCCTTTATCGATCAGATGGCTTCGCTTCTGCAGACCGACGCTTCTGGGCTGAATGACTATGCAAAAAATTATAAAGCTCTGTATCCGATCGCCGCCCGCTGCGGTGTATTTGCTAAGACAGATATTCAGCCTCTGATCAACGAAGGGGCTACGAAAGAAGACCTGTCGGCTTCTATTTTCCAGGCCGTTGTAAACCAGACGATCAGCGGTCTTGCCTGCGGAAAACCGATTCGCGGACATGTGGCATTTTTAGGCGGACCGCTTCATTTTTTAACAGAGCTGAAAGCTGCTTTCATCCGCACCCTGAAGCTGGATGACGAACATGCGATCACACCGGAAAATTCTCACCTGTTTGCTGCAATCGGTTCAGCCCTTAATTATAAGGAGGATGTTATAACATCCCTTTCTGCACTGATCCAGAAACTTTCCGGCACCATCCACATGGAATTTGAGGTTGCCCGTATGGATCCTTTGTTTGCCTCCAAAGAAGAATATGAGGAATTTTCGGAACGTCAGAGTCAGTATAACGTTATGACCGGCGATCTGGAAACGTACGAAGGAAACTGCTATCTTGGTATTGATGCCGGATCTACCACGACAAAAGCTGCTCTGGTCGGAGAAGACGGTGCTCTGCTTTATTCTTTCTACAGTAACAACAACGGCAGCCCGTTAAAGACTACGATTCGTGCAATCCAGGACATTTACAAAAAGCTGCCTGACACTGCCAAGATCGTCCGTTCCTGTTCAACCGGTTACGGCGAGGCACTGATCAAGGCCGCTCTCCTGCTCGACGAGGGCGAAGTAGAGACGGTATCTCATTATTATGCCGCTGCATTCTTTGATCCGGATGTAGACTGCATCCTGGATATCGGTGGTCAGGATATGAAATGTATCAAGATCAAAAATCAGACCGTTGACAGTGTACAGCTGAACGAAGCATGTTCTTCCGGATGCGGTTCTTTTATCGAAACGTTTGCAAAATCTCTGAATTACAGTGTACAGGATTTTGCAAAAGCCGCTCTTTTTGCCAAGAACCCGATCGACCTTGGTACCCGTTGCACCGTATTTATGAACTCAAAGGTAAAACAGGCTCAGAAAGAAGGGGCAGAAGTCGCTGATATTTCTGCCGGGCTTGCTTATTCGGTTATCAAAAATGCTCTTTATAAAGTAATCAAAGTTTCCGATGCTTCTGAGCTTGGCAAACACATCGTTGTGCAGGGCGGTACGTTCTACAACGATGCCGTTCTTCGCAGTTTCGAAAAGATTGCCGGATGTGAAGCAATCCGCCCGGATATCGCCGGTATCATGGGTGCTTTCGGTGCTGCACTGATCGCCCGTGAGCGTTATCAGGACGGTGTAGAGACCACCATGCTCTCCATCGACAAGATCAATCATCTGCAGTTCACGACCACCATGGCAAAATGCAAAGGCTGTACCAACCAGTGCCGCCTGACCATCAACCGTTTTACCGGGGGCCGTCAGTTTGTGACCGGAAACCGCTGTGAGCGTGGTATCGGAAAAGAGCGAAATAAAGAGAAAATCCCGAACCTGTTCGAATATAAGAACAAGCTTCTGTTTGACCGCAAACCACTGGAGGCAGATGAAGCAGTAAGAGGTACCGTCGGCATCCCGCGTGTCCTCAATATGTACGAAAATTATCCATTCTGGTTTGAATTTTTCACGGCTCTGAAATATCGCGTGGTACTTTCTCCGCCATCCACCAGAAAGATATATGAGCTTGGCATCGAGTCCATCCCAAGCGAATCCGAATGCTACCCGGCAAAACTCGCGCACGGTCATATCGAATGGCTGATCCGCCAGGGACTGACCTACATTTTCTATCCGTGCGTTCCTTACGAGCGCAACGAAACCCCGGAAGCGGGAAATCACTACAACTGCCCGATGGTCACATCCTACGCAGAAAACATCAAAAACAACGTAGAATCCCTGACGGATCACAAGGTACATTTCCGGAATCCGTTTATGGCATTTACAAATGAGGAAATCCTGACAAAACGTCTGGTCGAAGAATTTACCAAGGATCAGGCAATCCCGGAGAAGGAGATCCGCGCCGCCGCTCACAAGGCATGGCAGGAACTCATCGCCTCCCGTCAGGATATGGAAAAGAAGGGCGAGGAAGTCATCGCCTGGTTAAAAGAAACCGGACACCACGGCATCGTGCTGGCAGGCAGACCGTACCATGTAGATCCGGAGATCAACCATGGCATTCCGGAACTCATCACTTCCTACGGTTTTGCCGTGCTGACCGAGGACTCCGTCTCCCATTTAGGACGCGTTGACCGTCCGCTGATCGTCACCGACCAGTGGATGTACCACT
>ERZ827104.1585-NODE-1585-length-19565-cov-3.404869_pt1 | contig 19565 bp, 20 predicted proteins | sample MGYA00519781_ERZ827104 | MGnify/ENA primary metagenome ERZ827104 (study PRJEB31778, sample SAMEA3449257) | human gut metagenome | biome: human gut; feature: human-associated habitat; material: faeces | place: United Kingdom | collected 2010/2012 ...
AGGGAAGTCTTACAGTGAGCCTGGGTGTGAAGAACCCGGACGAGTTGGAAACGACCATCTCTGACCTGATGCAAATCGTTGTGGACAATGGTATCCTCTCACCACAAGACAGGGGCATTTTGAAAAATATTGAGGGTGTCGATCTGGTGCCCTCCAACATCGGCCTGTCCAGTTTTGAGGTAAGTCTTGTGAACACCATGAGCCGGGAATTTGTGTTGCGTAGCTACCTGGGCACGGTCAAGCGGGATTATGATTACGTTCTGATCGATTGTATGCCCTCGCTGGGTATGCTGACCATCAACGCTCTGGCAGCGGCGGACAGTGTTCTTATCCCATGTCAGGCTAACTACCTGTCCACCAAGGGCTTGAAGCTGTTGTTGGGATCGGTGGCCAAGGTACGGCGACAGATTAACCCATTGCTGAAAATCGATGGCATCCTGCTGACCATGGTGGATAGCCGTACCAACAATGCAAAAAGCATCATCGCGGCCCTGCGGCAGACCGGACGTGATCTCCGGGTATTGAATACGGAGGTGCCCTTCTCTGTCCGGGCGGCAGAGTGTAGCGTAGAGGGTAAGAGTATTTTCGCCCATGACAGCAAAGGGAAGGTAGCTGCGGCATACACCGCGCTGGTAAAGGAGGTGATCGCCCTTGAACAAAGGAACCGCAATCGACCTGGGGCTGAACGAGGCTTATAACGACCTATTCTCTACCCAGGAAGACCGGGACAACGCCCAGCGCAGCTATGTGACTGACCTGCCTACCGCGGAGATCAGTGACTTTCCCAATCACCCATTCAAGGTGCGGATGGATCAAAGTATGGTGGAACTGGCGGACAGTGTAAAGCAATATGGCGTCCTGGTCCCATCGCTGGTCCGTCCCATGCCGGACGGCAGTTATCAGATGGTGTCCGGCCACCGGCGCAAGCGGGCGGCGGAGTTGGCGGGCCTGCCCACGGTGCCCTGTATCATCCGGGAACTGACGGACGATGAGGCCATCATTGTCATGGTGGACAGCAACCTTCAGCGGGAACAGATATTGCCGTCAGAAAAGGCGGTTGCCTATAAAATGAAACTGGACGCTATGAAGCAGCAAGGTATGCGGACGGATTTAACTTCTGTGCCACTGGCACAGAAGTCTGGCAGCAAAACTTCTCGTCAACTTTTGGGTGAGCAGGTGGGAGAAAGTCAAGACCAAGTACGCCGATATATTCGCTTAACCAACCTTATCCCGGAATTGCTGGACATGGTGGATAATTCTGTGCTGAAAGAAGCAGGCAAACTGCAAATGGCTCTGCGCCCCGCCGTGGAGCTGTCCTATCTGCCGAAGGCCGAGCAGACCGCCTTGCTGGAGGTCATGGAGGGAGAAATCCGCACCCCATCCCATGCCCAGGCCATCAAAATGCGGACCTTTTCCGAGCAAGGCAAGCTGAACCCTGATGTGATCCTCTCCATCATGCAGGAGGAAAAGCCCAATCAGGTGGAGCAATTCAAAATCCCCAGGGAACGGATCGACAAGTTTTTCAAGCCGGGGACGCCCGCACAGAAAATCGAGGACACTATCGTGAAGGCTTTGGAGCTGTACCGCAAGCGGCAGAGGGAGATGGAGCGATGAACCTTACGCCCAGGGGAAAGTCTGCCCTTTTGCGGCCACAGTATGCCTGCCGCTCTCCCCCCTCTCACACTCTCTCCCCGAAACCTGCTGTTCCAGCTGAAAAGAAAGGCTTTGTCTATCCTTTTTCAGCCGGTAAAAACCTTTGGAGAACAGCGCACAAGAAAACCGAACACAGGTATTGTCGGACCTCATGGCGTGCCATGAGGATTTTTTGTGCCTAAAATCAAAAACATGGAGGTAGTTTTTTATGAAGCGGAAACCCCTGGCCCACGCGGCCCGGCTCATGTACGTCCTGGCGCTTTCCATGTGTCTGGCCCCTGCCGCCCTTGCCGCCGACCCGTCTGAACCCACCCAGCCGTCACCCTGCTATCCCACCACCGTCACCCGGAGCGAGGATGGTACTGAGATCAGGAAAATGTACGACCTGGGGCCGGAGGATGACCCCGGCGGCATCCCCCGGTCCGATTTTGAACAGGACGGCTACCACTACACCCTCACGGACCTGCTGAAACAGGAACTCCCCGCCAACGAGAGCCGCCAGCACACGGAAACCGTGTCCGTGAACAGCAAGAGCAAGGACATGGGCGCGGTGCTGGCCCTGCTGCCGCAGACAAAGGAGTTTATCACAGAGGATGGCCTGTCCGGGGTGCTGACCCTGAAACTGGATACGGTGAAGGTGGAGGCGGCCGGGTATGGCAGCTCCACCAAAACCGTGACCGCCACCCGCACCTACCCCGGCCTTGCCGACCAGGACACGCAGTATATCCCCAAGACTATTCAGGACGGCGGAAATTCCATGACCCTCCAGGCTGTGGACTGGCAGACCGAGGGGGACGGCCACTTTACCGCTATGGCCTCCTACTCCGGCTCCGCCACCAGCTCCTATGTGAAGGGCTATACCGTCACCGCCGACTACGCGGGCACCGTGAGCCGTATCAACCTGAACAAAATCCGCTATGTGGCGATTTTCGAGGGCACGGCCCTGGACCCCGCCCCTGGTGAGAACACCGGAGATATTTCCGACTCCAGCGCCCCGCCTGACCGGACTGATCCCACCGGGCAGGAGGCCCAGACCGGAGAGAAGAACAGCATTCTGCCGGTTGTGGCCGTTGTCGCGGCGGTACTGCTTAGCGGCGGGGCGTTCTACTTCATCAAGCGACGGAGGTAATACGATATGAAGAAACTGACCATGCTTTTGTCCCTGCTGTGCCTGACCGCGGCCCTGGCTGTTCCCGCCAGCGCATTGGAATACGACATCGCCGCCCCCGGTGACCCGGAGTATGGCAAGCCGACTTCGGTGGAACCTGTTGTCACGGCGGACCGGGGGGAGCTTCCCAATGTGGATGTGAGCAAAAACGCGGCTCTGGTCCCGCCAGCCTTTGGCAGCCCCACCGCCTACACCCCGAATACCGGCACTCCGCTGACCCCCAATCTGGCCCCCGGCTATATGCTGGGCGATGGTGCCGTTATCAACGGCAGCGCCGGCACCACCGCCGTTCCGCCCGATTATTCCGGCTTCCCCAGCGGCGGCACATCCAGCGTCCTCCCCACCACCGGCTTCACGGAGGTCACATCGGACCTCTACTATCAGGGCGGCTACCTGGCGACCCTGAAAATCCCCAGCATTGATGTCAATGTGAAGGTCTATGAGGGGACGGGAAGCTCCGTGCTGAGAAAGGGCGCAGGCCATTTTGAGGACACCAGCATTTGGGCCGGAAACATCTGCGTGGCTGCCCATAACAGGGGCGTGAACGCCCACTTTGGGGAGATCCACACGCTGGATGTGGGAGATGAGATCATCCTGACCACCAAGCTGGGCAAGCGCACCTACGCCGTGACCAGCGTGAACAAGATCAGCGAGATGGAAAATTCCCTGCTGTCCCCCACTGCGGAGAACTGCATCACCCTCTTTACCTGTGTCCGCAACCAGAGCGCCTACCGCTGGGCGGTCCGGGCCGTGGAGGTGCCATAACTCACCCGCTGAAAAGAAGATCGCACCTTAGATAGTTTTTGCCTCCCTATGGTACGGTTGGGATAGCAACACCCCATTCCAGGATGGAAAACAGTATGAAATGCACGATTTCTGCGCCGCATTGACACTGGCGCTGTCCCTGCCTGCCCATGCTGTGGAGGTTTCCACGGACCAAGAGGAGGCCGCCGCCCGGCTTCAGCTTCAGGGCTGATGTCGGGCGATGAGCACGGCGACCTGAATTTGGACAAGGCGCTGACACGGGCAGAACTGACCTGCCTGATTAGTCCCATCGTCCTGAACCTGGAACACGTAGCCTGGGAGAAGGATCGGTACACCCGGATGTGTACTACCAACTTTTCCGATGTGCCGGAGTGGGCTCAGGTGGCTGTTGGCGTATGCGCCTCCATGGGAATGATGGCCAGACATGGGGACGGGCGGTTTGGCCCCGGCAATCTAGTCAGCCCGTAGATGGCATGTACCGTTATGCTCCGCTACCTGGAACGGGACGGCTGGGACTGCGATACCGCCTGCGAGAAGGTCGTGGAGCTGGTGCTGGCCTTAGCCAGCACCCTGGAAGGCGACATGATCACACGGGGAGATATGGCGATCCTGCTGGATGGTTCGCTGGACTATCTGGAGTATCTTCAAACACTGTAAAGAAACTTGAACGAAAACTGAATAAAGCCGCAAGCGGTCCTGGTGTCCAAGCACATCAAGGGCCGCTTATTTTATTGTAATAGGAGGCATACGCACGATATGAAACAGAGAATTTTATCGTTTTTTCTGGCTTTGCTGACCCTTTTTGGCCTGTTTTCTACCGCCGCCTTTGCCGCAGACACACCGGAGGCCGCCCTGGGCGAGGTGAACATCTACAACGGCGAACATGAACTGGACTATCTTTCCATCAACGGCGCGGTCAAAAAACAGGTCTATACCTATTTTCTCTATGAGTCCAACAACGGTATTCAAAAAGAATCTCCGGCGTACTGCGTCAACCCGACTACCCCCGGCGTCCCCCAGACCGTAGGCCCCGGCGAGAGCATCAAATATCTGGCTGATGAAACGGCCAGCGACCCCAAGGTGGTGGGCATCATCTCCAACGGCTATCCTCACCGCTCCCTGGGAGAGTTAAATCTGGACAACAAATACCAGGCGTATTATGCCACGAAAATGGCGCTGTGGTGTTATCTATTGCCAGACTGGAACATCGCCAACCTGAAGGTGGCCCCTGGACTCACCGGCTCCGAGCTGGACATTGGCAACCGCATCCTGGCCGCCGCCAAGGATATTTACAAGCGGGGCACTACCTATAACTATATGCTCACCCCCCGCATGACCGCCACGGCGGAGACCTCCGTTGCCTACCCCGTGACCATTGACGGCGAGGAGTATAAGCAGCAGGTGTTCACCGTCTGGAGCGAAACCTGGGTATATGACTATGACGTGGCCGTGTCCTTCTCCGACCCCGGCTCCGTGCCAGAGGGCACGAAGATCGTGGACATGGACAACAATGAGATCACCGCTGTTACCACCGAGGGAACCAGCGACGGCTACGCCGGACAGTTCAAGGTATTGTACCCAATAGACAGCATCCGTGGTCAGAGTGGAAATGTCCAACTTTCCCTCTCCGCGTCTGTGGCCCAGTATGCAGCCATGTATGCCGTGTGCCAGGAGAAGGACCAGTACGGCAATTTGCAGAATTACATCTGCGATTTGGACAACAATGCGCGGTTAGACCTGGCCGCTGTCAGTAGTTACACGGACAACGCGGAGGATGTGCCGGGCGAGACCCTTTTGAAAATCGTAAAACTGGAGGAGGGGACGGAGACCCCGCTGGAGGGGGCTGTGTTTTCTGTGTATGACCCAGAGGGGAAGAAAGTCGGCTCCTACTCCACCGGACCGGACGGGACCGTGACCATCCCCCTGACCCTGGAGGGCCATTATACCGTGACGGAGGAAATCCCGCCCCGGTATCACCTGCTCCCGGAGGAAGCCACCCAGCACGCCGATGTGGAGTATAACAAGACCGCTACTTTGACTTTCTGGGACGCCCCCTACGGCTCCCTGCGGGTGGAGAAGCGGAGCGACACCGGCGACGCCCTCTCCGGCGCCACCATCCAGATCAAGCACATCGAAACCGGGGAAACTCGGACGGACCAGACCCGCAACGGCGTGGCGTTCTTTGACCAGTTGGCCCCTGGCGGCTGGGAGGTCCAGGAGGTGGCAGGCATTGAGGGCTGGATCGCGGACACGGACACGGTGCAGACTGTGGCCGTGGCAGCCGGGGAAGAATCCAGCGCCAGCATCATCAACAAGGAGCTGCCCGGACTGCGGATCACGAAATATGAGCGTGGGACCATGACCCTCATGCCCAAGGTGTCCTTTGAGATTTTCCGGGACAGCGAGAGCCTGGGCATCTTCCAGACGGACGAGTTCGGTCAGATACTCCTGACAAACTGTGAGCCCGGCACCTACCGGGCCGAGGAACGGGACACAGGTGGGGACGGCCATGTGCTGGACACTACCCCCCAGGAGGTGGAGTTGAAAGCCGGGGACGGCATCAAGGAGCTGGTTTTTTTCAATGAGCGTCTGCCCGGAATCCATTTAATCAAGGTAGACAGTGGCGACCTCTCCCAGCCGATTGCCAACGCCCGTTTCCGTTTCGAGGCGGTGGACGGCAGCTTCGGCCCGGTGGAATACACCACTCTGGAAGACGGGACCATCGACCTGAGTAAACTCCCCGCCGATACCGCCTACATCGTGACGGAACTGGAGTGCCCCGGCTATATCGTGGACGACGCCCAGCGCATCATCCACCTGGACGGCGGCGATCAGGCCCAGTTTGTGTTCACCAATTCCAAACTGCCCTCGCTGCATTTATATAAGGAGAGTACAGACGGCACGCCCCTGGGCGGCGTGACCTACCGGCTGGCAAAGATCGAGGATGGCTCCCGGTATCTGGACCGCACCACCTCCAGCACAGGAGAAATCATTTGGGAGGGCCTGGAGCCTGGCGTTTATTCCCTAATTGAAACCTCCACCGTGTCGGATCACCTGCTGGACCCCAAGGAATATCATGTAGAACTGTTCCCAGGCCAGGACAGCACGATCTGTCTGCAAAATGACAAGCGGCCTAACCTCACCATCTACAAATTCGACGCGGACGACCACTCCATCCCAATTCCTGACACCACCTTTTTAGTGGAGGAGGCAGACGGCAGCAGCGTGGCCGAAGTGACCACCGGGCCGGACGGCTCTGTGACCGTCCCCAACCTTTGGCCTGGAGTATTCAAAATCTCCGAACAGTCCGTAGGCAGCGACGCCTATCTGGTGGACGCCCCGGATCAATATGTCACCCTGTACGCCAACTGGGACCGGGAGGCGTATTTTTATGACCACAAGCGGCCTGTTGTCGAGATCATCAAGGAGAACAGCATCACCCATGACCGGCTCTCCGGGGTGCGTTTCCAGGTCTGGTACGCCAGCAACGACACGGAAACCGGTGAGTACAACGACCTGGGCGTATTCACAACGGACGAAAATGGGCGCATTGAACTGACCGGCCCGGACAACGGCCTGCGGGACGGTTGGTTCCGGGTCAAGGAACTGGAGCCGCCCGCAGGGTTCTCTATCAAAGACAGCGACACCCAGGAGGCGTTTGTGCAGGCCGGAAAAAGCCATACCTTCCGCTTTGAGAACACCCCCCTGTCCGCTTTGGTGGTGTATAAGCAGGACAGTGTGACGGGGGCCGGAATTTCCGGCTGCCGCTTCCAGCTGAAATACCTGGGCGGCGAGGTCAGCGGAAGCGGCGGCACCGTGATCGGCACCTACACGACCTCGGCCAACGGCTCCTTCACGGCGACCGGGCTGAAAAAGGGCTACTACATCTGCGAGGAGGTAGAGAGCGACGGGGCCCACGTCATTGACAGTGCCCCCCAGTCTTTCTATGTCTCCGGTGAGGATCAGGACATCGTGACCCTCTATTTCTCCAACGCGCCCAAGGGGGCCGTCCTGGTCAAAAAGGTGTCCAGCGCCGACAACAGCCCCTTGAGTGATGTGGAGTTTTTCGTGACCACTTCGGACGGGGCTGTGGTGGGCGATGCCAACGGCAAGTTTGTGACGGACAGTTCGGGCTCCTTCCTGGTGGAAGGTGTGGAGCCCGGCACTACACTGGTCATCCGGGAAACCAGGGCAAAGGACGGCTACCTACTGGATGACGCCCCTCAGACGGTCCAGGTCAAGGAGGGCCAGACCGTCACCGTGGAGTTCCGCAATCAGCCCCTGGGAAATTTGGTGATTGAGAAATGGGGCCGAAACGGCTCCGAGACGGTCCCCTTGGAGGGCGTCAAGTTCGAGGTCAAATACGCCAACGGCCAGTATGTGGACGCCGCTGGGGGCGCCCTGTCCAGCAACGGCATCTATTATTCTGACTCCACAGGCAAGGTCATTCTGTCCGAGATCACCGGCACAGTGGTAGTAACTGAATTGGAGAGTGTGGAGGGGTACACCATTGACCCGGACAGTCAGAGCCAGACCGTCACCATCAATCCCAACGACACGCAGACGCTGCGGTTTTACAACAACGCTGTGGGCGGCGTGGAGTTGATAAAGGTCAGTTCAGCGGACAAGGCGGAGCGGCTTTCCGGCGTGACCTTTGAGATACGGCGGGTATCGGACGACGCTCTGGTGGACACTGTGACCACCGGGCGGGATGGCCGGGCCTATCTCCCTCTGGAGGATGGCGATTACTACGCATTGGAAACCGAGAGCGCAAAGGGCTTCAAATTGGACGATGCGCCCATTTACTTTACTGTAAAAGATGGGCAGACCACCCGCAAGACCGTGACTAACGCACCCCTCTCCGGCATCCTGCTCCATAAAATTTCCACCGCGGACGGAGAGGGCATCCCCGGCGTGTCGTTCATCCTGTATGGCAGCGGCCATAACCCCATTGACCAGCAGACCACGGACGACCGGGGCTATGCTTGGTTTGAGGACCTGCCCGCCTCTGGCCGCTTCTACCTGCGGGAGCTGGAGAATGAGGGATATATCCCGGACACCCAGGAGCGCACCGTCTATGTCAAGGCGGGCGAGGTGACGGAGGTTGAATGGGAGAATACCCCCATCACAGGGCAGATCCAGGTGACCAAGACCAGCGCCGACTACAACAGCATGAACGGCTGGCCCGCCGGCACCCCTATCCCCGGCACCGTATTCGAGGTCTACCACTACCGCCCCGGCAATCTGGTGGACACCATCCGCACCGATAAGAACGGTGTGGCGGTGTCCAAGCCCCTGCCTTTGGGCCGGTACAAAATCGTGGAAGCACAGGCGGCGGACTTCTATGCTTTGGACAATACACCCATCGAGGTGGAGATCGAGCATGAGGGCCAGATCGTCCGGGCGGCCATGACCAACAAGAGCCTCTATACCAATGTAGCCATCCAGAAAACCGGCTATGCCGAGGTCATGCCCGGCCAGAATATCCGCTACACCATCTCCGGCATCGCCAACAACTCCACGACTTCTCTCACATCGTTCTACTGGCGCGATGCCCTGCCCGTGGAGGCGGTGCGGCTGGCGAAGATCACCACTGGCACCTACAATGCTCCCGGAAACTACAAGATCGTCTACAAGACCAACCTCAGTGGGAGCGAGTATCGTGTGCTGGCGGACAGCCTGAACACGCAGCAGAACTATGTGCTGGACACCTCGCCTGTGGCCCTGCGGCTGGGGTCCAACGAGTATGTCACGGAAGTTATGTTCGTGTTTGGCGTCGTGCCCTCCAACTTCCGGCAGGTGGAAACGCCCATAATCGACTGCTCCGTGGTGTCCTGGGTCAAAGGCGGCAGCCAATTCGTCAATCAGGCGAATGTGGGCGGCGTCTATGACGGTCAGTGGATCATGGCTACCTCCCGATGGGTGACGAAGGTCTATGCCCCCTCCAAGCCCCTGCCCCGGACGGGTTATTAAGCGCATCCCCCGCGGCCCGCACAGCGGGCCGCTTACATACCCATTCGCACATTTGAAACCATTTGCCTTTTCCTGTACGATATAGGCAGAGAGAAGGGAGTTGTTTCAAATGTTCAAACGGGAGAAGAAAGTGTATCTGGAACTGACGGACGCGGAGCGCCGCCTTGTGCGGATGTACCTGATGGTCTGGCGGAACAAGCTGACCGCCCAGGGCCGGGACGCCGGGCCAGTCAATGACTTATTGATAAAGCTGATGACATAATCAAAGCATATTCCTCCTGCAATACCGTACATACACCGCTCTCGGTCCGCTGGACACAGGGCGGTGTAAATTTTTGAACAGGAGGAACCAGTGAATGGACCATACACCCTTTGAGTACGGCGGTCTGCACTTTATCCCGGAACGGCGGTTTGAACCGCAGGGCCAATACCACCGCCGCATACCGCTGTCCCACATGGGACAGGATGCGGACACCAACCTATTCCCCAGCAAGTTCGCCTACTCCCACAGCGGCTTTTATGAAGCGTCCACGGTAAAAGACTGCGACATATTCCGCTGTGTGGAGGATGGGCAGTTGTATGTCCCCTGCGGGGACGGCTTGCGACACTACAATGAAAGGCCCGACCCTGAAAGGGGGCGGAAGTATGAACGCTGACGGAGAGAAGCACATAGAGGGCAATTTCCATGCTGTCTCCCTTTCAGGAGGCAAGGACAGCACAGCGATGCTTCTGCTGATGATCGAACAGGATATGCCCATCGATGTGGTGCTGACCGCCGATACCGGCATGGAATTCCCAGAGATGTATGAGCATCTTCAAAAGTTGGACGATCTGCTCTGCCGTGAGCGTGGTATCCATATCACTACCCTGCGGCACCCCAAAGGCTTTGAATGGCTCATGTTTGAGGAACCAAAGATGAAGCAATCCAGCATTGAGAACCGGCAACGGCTTGGGGTATCTCTCTATGGCAACGGTTGGCCTGGCCCCCGTGTGCGCTGGTGTACGGGCCAGTTAAAAACGCACCTTATCCGCAAAGAAGTGAACCGTCTGAAAAAAGAGCGGAACGCCATGCACTATGTCGGGATCGCCGCAGATGAACCAAACCGTATCAAGGGGGAACAATATCCTCTGGTGGATCAGGGTATCACAGAAGCCGAAGCACTGAGGATATGCTATGACCGGGGGTTTGACTGGGGCGGTTTGTATCAGATATATAACCGCTGTTCCTGTTGGTGTTGCCCTCTCCAACGGATCGGGGCGCTGAAAAAGTTACGCACCCATCACCCTGAATTATGGGCACAGCTCCGGGAGATGGACCGGCGGGCCATTGAGCAGTTTGGGCACAACGCTTTGGGACAATTTACAAAAAATTGGACAGTAGAGCAGTTAGAGCGGAGATTTGCCAACGAGGACAGGCAGATCTCCGTTTCTGTTAGAGAGGAGCGATAGTCATGGGCAAAGGAAAAGACATAGGCGAGGAATTGACAGGTATGCTGCGAGGTGTTCCGCCGCAAAACATTCTAATCGCCTTCGATGATAAACCCGCCAAATCCCTGGCGGATCTGAAAGAACAGCAGAAAAAGTCCACCCAGAAGAAACGTAGACCGCGTCATGACCGGGAGAGGTGACGGAAATGTTGGGTAAAAAACGAATGATCGAGAACTTTGAAATCATCCACTCAATCCAAATCGGGGCGCGGGAGCTTGTAGTAGGCGTCAGCCCGGAGCTGGAGTTTATGTGCTGCTTCTGCACACAGGATGATATTGCTGAGTATTATTCCGAGGCCATGAGCAGCAGCGAGTATCTGGAGATCATGGAGCTTTACGCGGACAGGCTGAAAGGACAGATAGCGGCAGTTCAGGCCCAGCGCAATACCCTCCACATCCCGCTGGATTTGCTGGGCCGTGAGCATTGTTTCCCGCTGCTGGACGGCGATGACATCGCCAATAAGGTAGTGGCGATCAACCCGGCTTCCCTGCGCTATGAATATCAAAGAGCGGACTGCCAGTTGATTTTAGTGACAGGAGAAAGCGGGGCACGGAGCAACCCCCGCGGCACTGCGGTCTATGGTATCAACGTATTCACAGGCCGCAGGGCTAGCCAGTGGGAACGTGGTGATATTTTAGGCGAGGTCAGGCCAGAGTGTCTACCGCAGTGGGCAAAGGACCGCTTGCAGGTCATTCAGCGGGAACGCACTCTGAAAAGGAGTCTATCTGATACCAGGTAAAAGAACAGTTGAAACCACATGCGCAACAGCGGCTTTCAGTGAATAAACTGGAGGCCGCTGTTTACTTAAGAGGGTCTGATACAAACGAAACTTCTGATGGGCGGTTCGCCCTGTACCCATTGGAGCATCGTGCAGACTCCGAACCGGGAAACACAGCCGGAGGGCATGGGCTGGGAGTTATTCCGCAACTATTTGATTGCCAGAGAAGAGCGGCGTAAATTTTTGGAGGACTTCAAATGGACATAGATCAGGAAAAGCGTATGGCCGGGGACTATGAGATCATCCATGCGCTTCATATTGGCGACCGGGAGATCGTGCTGGGGGAAAACCCGTCAGCGCCGGAGGATGAGCGGTATGTATGCGCGTTCTGCCAGCAGCATGAGATATTCGCAAACTATACCGAGGTCATGGTCAGCGATGACTACCCGGAACTGGTAAAGCTGTTTGGGGAGCGTGTGGCGGAACAGGCGGAAAAGACCCGTATCGCCTTGAACGGCCCGAAAATTCAGGGCATCCCCAATTCGGCCATCACCGCCGAGGACTGTGAACAGGTCAGTTACCAGGAGGACATCCGGGGCAAAGTCGTGGTGATCCGCCCGGAGGTGCTGCGCAGGGAATACCGCCACGCCACCTGCCAGCTCCAGTTGTGTACCAGCGGCTCCGGCGCATACCCCAACAGCCGCGGCTCTGCCTGTTACTGCACAGAGCTGTATTCCGGGCAGAGGGCGCGGTTTGAGCGCAGCGACATTCTCGGCGTCATCGCCCCGGAGGACCTGCCCAAATGGGCAAAGCATTACCTGGAGCTGCGACAGGCTGAAAAGGAACGAAGCTCCCGTGACAGGGAGGGCCGCTGATATGGGCAACCGTATGAACGCCGGCTATCTCATCACCGACTCCATCCACATCGGGACCACTGAGTTCGTGCTGGGTGTGAGCATAACGGAACGGCCCATGTTTGTGACATGGGCCTGTCAGGGAAGTGATTACTACTACTGGGGCCATTATCACTCCGATCTCCTGGCCGCTAAAAAGGACCTTCTGGAACGGGCCGGGGCGGAATTGGAGTACCAGATGACAAGGCAGGAACGCTCCGGCGAACAGCCGGAGAAATCGGGGAAGGAGCGTGAGCGGGAATGAGCTATGAGCCGGCCTATTCCCCCTGGGGGCTTATCCAGACCCGCAAGACCCTCTGCCCCGGTTTCTTTGATGTTTCCACAGCCAGCCACGGCGGGATCATGGTGGCGCGGGAATTTGTGGCCGGGAATTTATCACCTGCCGCCCAGCGGTACGGGTTCTGGGAAGGCGGCTATCTGTGCTTTGAGGAGGACAGCGACGCGCAGATCGTCCTCCGGGAGCTGATGGACCGGGGGCTTTACACCGCGCCGGTCAATGAATACCTCGGCCCCGGAGAATACAGCAAGTGTATTGATGATACTATCCGGGTATGCCATCCCGACTACTGGCAGGCGCATGAGGCCGGACTGACACAGCCAACCCAGCAGACGAAGATAAGGGAGCGTGATCGATAATGGAACTGACTTTTCGTGCCGCTGCCCCAGGGGAGCGGCTTTATATCGCCAGGCAAAGCACACAGATCGAGGGCCAGACCGGGAGTGTCGGGCACCTTAGAGTGGATATGGGTGAGGACGGCAAGGGGTTCTTTCCCCAATGGACCAGCCACCGGGAAAACCTGGACACCGAGGAATTTCAGCAGGAGCTGGAGTGTGTCATGGAGGCCCTGGTGGGCGACGAGCAGTACGGCGGGATTCTGAAAAGCCGTGACGCCATGCGGGACTTCTGCCGGGAACACCCGGAGAGCGCGCTTGACCACGGCTTTTTTTCATTCGGCTTCCGGGCGGACACGGCGCAGTATGCCTGCCTGATCCAGCTGCACCCCTACAAGGCGGAGGAAAACCTGTTTATCTACTGCTACCGCCGTGACTGGCTGGAGCGGCACATGGAACAGGCTGAAAAGGGTATCCGGTTCATCGACCCGCACTATAAGGAGCTGTTCCGCATCCCGGACGGCGGGCAGATCCGTATTCTACGGGAGGGCTGCGCGTCCATCGACCGGACCTGCCGCTATATTGATGACTGCCATGTGGAGGTGGGGAATGGCTGGGACAGCCTGTTCCACATCTGCCAGTTTGCCGAGCAGATGGAGCGGTGCCACAACGAGGTGATCCCCCTGACGCCGCCCCTGCCGGAGAAGTGCTTTACCGTTCAGCCGTCGTCCGGTGAGCTGATTGTCATAGAGCGGTATAAGCCTGGGTATCAGGTGTCCCCCATGGCCCATTTCAAAGGGAAAACGCCCCAGCAGACGGCGGATGTACTCAATAGTAATATGGGCGTGACCAGGGCGCAGGCAGCGGCGATGCTGGCCGGGGTGACACAGGGCTGGACTTCCCCTGCCGCTGACCCGAACCGCTACAACGAGCGAGGACGGCCTGTTAAGCCCCGCCGCCACGAAAGGGGCGGTTCACGATGACAGAGCAAAGGCACTTAATATGGAGCAACTACGATTTGGACTATGAGGACTGGAGGGACGATCTGGAGGAAAATCATCCGGAGCTGACCGAGGACGAGCGCATGGCCCTGATGTATGAGATCAATAACCGCTATCTGGACGATGAGCGCGTCAATCTGAACATCCAGCTTGACCAGCCCATCCTTGTGATTGCTGACCTGGGACTTTGGAATGGGCGGCGTACAGGCTATCAGGAAATCTCCAGCGGCAATATCCGGGACTGCCTTTACAGTGGCCGGGATATTGAATACGCCACATGGTATGTGGATAAGCTGGGCGACCTGCGCTGCGACGCCATACACCACGACGGTACGAACCATCTTCTTTACCGCACATATAAGCCCGGAGCGCGGGACTCACAAATTGACTTGCTGAAAGAAAAACTATATTACGGAAAGGCCGTCCGCACCGATATAACCCGCATTACCCGCAGGCTGGGAGACGAGATCGGCAAGGTGTACGGCTGGGATTTTCCCAAGCACCGGCAGGACGTTTCCGTGGAAAGGTAGGACGATGATGGCACAAATACCCAACATCAAATTAGAACTGCCCCCCTCTATGTTTGACCTGTTGATGACTGTCCTGGCATACAACGCCGCTAACGCCCCCGTGGAGAGCGTCCGAAGCGGTGCGAAGGACTTGATGGAGAAACGTATGCGCTTTACCCGGCTCTATATGGGTAAGGGCGGCGAACAATACGCCAGTCTGCGTATGTACGAAAATGAAGCGGAAGAAATGATTTGGCAGCTCCTTTTAACCGCAGCCCTCAACTATGATGTGAGCGAGGAATATCACAAAAAGTTGAAGGTGGAAAGCAGGAGTGACCCCCAATGAAGGGCGTACCCATCGACGAGTCCCTGTGCGCGTACCTGAAGAAATACCACAAGGGGCAGGAGAACGCGGCTTCCAGCAAGGAGCTGGAGGCCGCGTTTCATGTCGGCGGGACGGAACTGCGGCGGGTGGTCAACCGCCTGTGCTGTGACGGCCACCCCATTTGCAGCGCCGATTCAGGCTACTTCTACGCGGCGCGGCGATTAGAGGTCAGGGCAACCGTCGCCCAGCTCACCGGGCGCATCTCTAAAATCGCCGCGGCAGCAAAGGGCCTGCTGCAATCTTATGAGGAAACGGAGGGATAGAGCGTGGCGAAAAAACTGGACTCCATTGTAGAGCTTGCGGCGCAAAAGACCCGTGAAATTTCCGCCAACAGCGGGAATTACATGGCCTTTCTGACCACCGCCGCCCACAACTTCAAGTACGATTTCCGTGACCAGCTTTTGATCTACGCACAGAAGCCGGACGCCACCGCCTGCGCCCAGATCGACTTCTGGAATAAGCATGGCCGCTATGTCAACCGTGGCACCAGGGGGATCGCCCTGCTGGTGGACACAGACCGGGGTTATAAGCTGCGGTATGTCTTTGATATGTCCGATACCAATAGCCGTCAGGGGCGCACCATCCCCATCTGGAAGATGGAGCCGCGGTATGAGGACACGGTGATCGAGGCGCTGGAGAACAGCTATGGCGAGTTCCCGGACCGCCCTGGTCTTGCCGCCTGCCTGCTGGAAACGGCAAAGGTCATCGTGGAAGATAACCTTGGCGACTACTACACGGAACTGCGGGGTGTCAAGGCGGGCAGCCTGCTGGAAGAACTGGACGATCTCAGCACTGAAACATGGTTTAAGGGCCTGGTGGAGAACAGCGTGGCCTTTATCATGCTGACCCGGTGCGGCATCGACCCCATAGACTATTTCAGCGGCGAGGATTTCGCCCATGTCTATGACTTTGACACCCCGGAAACCCTGTCCATCCTGGGCGGCGCGGTGAGCGATATTGCGGAAATGCCCCTGCGGGAGATCGCCACTACGGTTTTGAGCTTGTGCCGGGCGGAGCAAAGGGAAAATCGCACATTTGACGGAAATTCTGACAGGCAGTATCATGGTGGCAGGATAAATCAGAAAAGGAGCGTTGAACATGGAACTGACATATCGGACGGAAGGCGACTACCGCCTGCCCAACCTGGAAGCGCCGGAGGCCCCGAAGGTAGGAAAATATGGGATGCTGCGGCGCAGCTACCTTCAGACCCACAGGAACGCCTACTACACGGGGATGCTCCTCAGCGGCAGGCTGAACGCCCATCTGGAGAAGATCGACCGGCAGGCCACGGAGATGGTGGAGCAGCTGACGGCGCGGATGGCGCGGGAGCAGGGCGTGACGGAGGAGCTGAAGGCCAGCGATCAGATGAAGTGGGTGGGCCTGATGAACAACATCCGGGCAGCGGCGGAGGAAGTGGCGCTGACGGAGCTGGTCTACGCGGACGCATAAGCGGCCCGCTGATCGCCGGGGAAGAACTTCCGCAGGCCCCTGTTGACAGGACATCCGGTACTACCGGACTTCAAATCAGCCACCACGACTTTGACGCCCACACGGACATCCCTTACTATCATGAGGACAGCGAGAAACAGGAATTACTCCGCGTCAGCGACGCCCTAAAAGACCATAGGACCGAGATCGCCGCGTTCTTTGAAGCCCATGAGGGCAGAAAAGAGCGCGGTGATTTCATTAAGGGCTTCTTCGACAACACCTATGTGGAGAAAATTTTGAGCAATGGCCAGCGGGCCGGGTATCGGGCATGGGACGATGTGCTGGACCTCTGGCGCGGGGCGTATCTCTCCCGCGAGAAAGAGGACTTCCTGCGCTGGCCCTCTGTTGCCGACACCATCTACGGGATGATTCTGCTGGACCAGTGGCTCGACCCGGAGGAACGGCCCCTGCCCAGCGAAGCGGAGCAGATTTCCCTTATTGAAAAGGCCGAAACGGAGAAGAAGCCCGTATTCACGCTGCCCCAGGCGGCCATTGACTATGTTCTATGCGGAGGAAGCAGCGTATCTCGGCGCAAACACCGTATTTTTGAACAGTTTCAAAAGAATGAAGGCAAGCAGGAAAATATTAAATTTCTGCGAAGTGCGTATGGCGTTGGCGGACATTCCGACGCCATTCCCGGCAGCGGCTTTTTTGTGGATTATGATGGGAAAGGGATCAAACTCTGGCGCGGTACGCACGGTGAGCCTGACTGGGTGGAGGTCCTTCTTTCCTGGGCCAAGGTGGAGAAGCGTATCGGGGAACTGATCGCCGCTGGACGCTACCTGAATCGGGCGGAACAGGAGCAGTACGCCGCTTACCGGGAGCAGACGGCAGTTCGAGAGGCCCGCAGTAAAATCCACGATGATTTTTATAGCATTGTCTGTGATTATAAGGCGTTTGTGTCGGAGAGCAAAATTACGGACAAAACCCCGGACCGCTGGTATCTGGTGTCCTGCGCTACCGCATTTCTGAACGGTGACAAGAAAATGTATGCCCGCACCGGAGAGGGCGACTTCATCCTCCCCATGATGCGGGACGCCCTGCGGACCATCATGGAGGAGGCTCCGCAGCTGGCGGATCGGTGCGAGACTGTGCTGGCTGAACTGAACGGCCCCCTTGCCATGCCGCTGGAACCCACCGAAGAGGAACTGAACCCGCCGCCCCCGCCGAAAAAGGAATACCGCCTGACCCTGGGCGACACGGTGTACCTGGGGGCGCAGGAGTATGAGCTGCTGGCCTACGACGAGCAGACCGTCCGGCTCTATGACCCGACCTTTCCTATTTTCAATAAAGAACTGCCCCGTGAGGAATTTGACCGCCTGCTGGCGGAGAACCCGCTGAACGACAGACTGCTTCAGGTGGCGGAGGACGCGGCACCCGTGGCTGACGCCGAAGAACCGGATGCCGGGGAACCGCTGGACGCCCCGCTGCCCGTGGGCCGGATCGACTTCCTGGGCACGAACGGCAGCGTGGGCGAAAGCGTGGAGTACACCGGCGCGGAGGAATTTGTGGCGGCAATCAAGGAAGAAAACCATGCCGGCGCGCCCATGCGGATCGTCCTCTACCGGGACGGCCAGGGTCAGACCATTCCCCAGGACTTCCTCTCGGAACTGGACCCGCCGCCCCAGGGCTTTGAGGTCATTGACATGGCGCAGGCGCAGTTGGAGCGGGCAAAATGGCTCATTAACGCCTACTGCATGGAAGTCTTTGAGCAGGAGGCCGACTTCTCCGACCTCTCCCATGTCCCCCTGGCGTTCAGCTCCACCAGCGACAGCGCCCATACCGTGGAGATCAGCGCCGACCTAGTATCCTTCCGCCTGTCCTATCTGGTGGACGGTGCGGAGGCAACGGCCATCCAATGCGCCGGCTTCCGTGACCTGAATGAATTTCTCGCCAACCTGGATTTTGACGAGATGGTGGCCTTTGCGGAGGAGGAGTACAACAAACAGCAGACACAGAAAAAGCAGACGGAAGTACAGCAGACAGAGGATGACCCTTTCCCGGAGATAGACCCTGCCGCCATCCGCAGAACTCTCGCAGAAAGAGGCATTGTGGATGGAAAAGTCATTGACCCGGATAAACGGAATGCCGACCCCTTTATTCAGCAAGTCATGGTCGATGTGGAACAGGCTGCCGCCCGTGTGCCACAGTCTGATGAACGCTTTTCCCTCACCGAAACTGAGGATGGCTACGCTGTGTGGGACAACATTCGAGATGAGATTTATGTGGATGATGAGGGCGTCCAGGAACACTTCATCAGCGAATGGCAGGCCGAGGACTATCTGAAACAAGTCAGGCAAGTTGTGGCGGACAAGGAGTCCGCTGAATGGCTGGCAGTGGAGCGGGCCAAGCAGGAAATACCGGAACCGACTTCCGCGAAAGAGGAACCGCCACTGGCCCCGCCCCAGCCCCAGCCCCAGCGCAGGGCCAAGGTGTCCCCCTTTGTCCTCCATCCCGAAGTTCCCAATGCAGACCGGCATGAGTACCACATCACCGATGACGCCATCGGCACGGGGACGCCGGGAGAACGGTTCAACAACAATGTCCCGGGCCATCCGCCTGCTGAAAAGGCTGGAGGCCGAGGACCGGCTTGCCACCCCAGAGGAACAGGAGGTGCTGGCGCAGTATGTGGGCTGGGGTGGGCTGGCAGACTGCTTTGACGAGCGCCACAGCAAGTACGCTGAGCTGAAAGCCCTGCTCACCGAGGACGAGTACGCCGCAGCCAGGGAATCCACCCTCACCGCCTTCTATACTCCGCCCGTGGTCATCCGATCTATCTATCAGGCACTCACGAACATGGGCTTCCAGACCGGAAACCTGCTGGAGCCGTCCTGTGGCATCGGCAACTTCATCGGTATGCGCCCGGAGGCCCTGGCGGACTCTAAAATCTA
>ERZ827104.1602-NODE-1602-length-19448-cov-2.865570_pt1 | contig 19448 bp, 19 predicted proteins | sample MGYA00519781_ERZ827104 | MGnify/ENA primary metagenome ERZ827104 (study PRJEB31778, sample SAMEA3449257) | human gut metagenome | biome: human gut; feature: human-associated habitat; material: faeces | place: United Kingdom | collected 2010/2012 ...
CGATGAAGAAGAAACTACTCATTATGACACTTGCGGCGGTCATGGCTTTTAGTCAGGTGGTTACCGCAACAGAAATCACACAGATTGATGCAGTACAGGCAGCCGGAGAAGATGCGGAAGAAACTACGCTGGAACTGAACAAAACAACTATTACATTAAATGATAAAAAATCCATAAATGATATTATCATGGTAACAGACAGCTCCTCAACAGCAGAGAAATCCTTTACATATAAGTCTGATGATGAAAATATTGTTTCCGTTGAAAAAGTGGCAGGTAATGACATGGTAAAGGTAACTGCAAAGAATTACGGATCCGCAACCATTACGGTCACTTCTGCAGATGGTAAGAAAGAAGCTACCTGTCAGGTAAACGTCTGCTGTACGGATTTTACAGTAGATGATGTAAATTTACTTGTCGGCTCTAATCCGTTAGAGATCGTACCGAAATTTAAAGAGGGATTTACCTTTGATATAGAAAAAATTGCTTTTTCATCTGACAATGAGAAGATTGTAAAAGTTAAGAATTACAGATATCTTGATGCTGTATCAAGTGGAACAGCCAATGTAACTGCAACTATTTTTTCAGACTATAACTATGGCGGGGAGAAGATCACAAAGACGTTCAAAGTCACTGTAAAATCTCCGGTGACCGGAATCGAGGTATCAGAGGATAAGATCAGTCTCATTCCGGGCAAAACATATCAGCTCAAACCGGTTGTGCTGCCTGCAGATGCAACGGATACATCCGTATCCTACCTTACAGATGATGAAACAGTAGCCATAGTAGATGATAACGGTCTTATCAAAGCAGTTTCCACAGGTACGGCTAACATTACGATCAAAGCAAATGATGGCAGCAAGGTAACTAAGAAAGTAACCGTATCTGTTACGCAACCGGTTACAGAAATCGTCCCGGAAAAGACAAGCTATGAATTATACAAAGGACAGTTTACCACATTACCTGCACCTGCCGTTAAACCGGATAATGCATCTGATAAAAAAGTTGCATACGCATCCTCAGATGAGAAGATCGTCAAAGTTGATGATAAAGGCATGGTGGAAGCCATAGGAGCCGGATCTGCAGTTATTACCATCACAGCCAAAGATGGCAGTGATGTAAAAGCAGAGATTACAGTTAATGTTAAGGGACAGATTGATGCGCTGACAGCCTCAAAAGACAGCGTTTCCGTAGAAGAGGGTACAGATAGTACAGTAGCCTTTACTACCTCTGTATCAGCCAATGATCTGTATACAGACCTGTTATCAGCGCAGGCAAAGGACAGCTCTATTGTCGGATCTATTAAAGTTACGAAAGCAGATAAAGATAATAAAGACGGAAATACCATATTGAGTTTTAAAGCCCTGAAAGCAGGAGAGACAGATATTACGATTTCAAGCAAAAATCCAACTCAGAAGGATGTTTCTGTCGTGATCCACGTTATCGTTAAAGCAAAAGCTCCAGCCGCTCAGCCAGAAGAAAAACCGAAAGATGAAAAGAAACAAGAGACACAGGACAATACAAAAGTAACACATGATAACATCACATATGAAATTGTAGATCCGGATAATGCCACCTGTAGGATTGTTACCGGAAAATGCAGCGGTTCTGTAAAAATTCCGTCAGCTGTAGAAATCAATGGAAAAACATACATGGTAACAGAGATTGCTAGTAGTGCATTTACCGGAAGTAAAATCACAAAGGTAACAATTCCGGCATCTATCACAAAGATCGGTAACGCAGCCTTTAAGAATTGTAAAAAACTGAAAACTGTCACTATTGGAAAGAATGTAACACAGATTGGAAATGAAGCATTCAGGGGAACTTCGGTAGCAAAGATAACTATTCCTTCCAAGGTTAAAAAAATCGGGAAAAAGGCATTTTACGGTTGTAAAAAACTGAAAACTGTCACAATAAAAAGCAGCAGACTCAAATCTGTAGGCAATAGTGCATTTAAGTCAATCGCAAAAAAATCAACAATTAAATGTCCTAAAGCCAAAAAAACCAAATATAAAAATATGCTGAAAAACAAATATTCATCCAAATATACAAAACTGAAATAATCTCCGTATAAAAAGCCCTGATACGTCAGGGCTTTTTATTGACAAATCATAACAATTATATTATTATCTAATTGTTATTAAGTTTTATATTATATTGAATGTATGAATCGCCCTATCTTTAGATAGGGCTTTATTTTTACCCAGTTATAGCAAGGAGTCAAGACCTAATTTGATAGGACTTGGCTCTTTTTCTATATATAGCAACTATTAAAATTTTTAATTCAAAGGAGGACATAACTATGTCAGAAACAACAATGAAACTCAGCTACAATGATTTCAAAAATGAGGTAAAAGAAAATATCCCGCATTATTTTAAAACGCAGGAATACCGCGTCATTTTTGATAAAGCAGAAAAAAACAATGTAACTTATGATACAATTTCATTTGTATCCGGCACTATGGGGCCATGTGTATACCTGCAAAAAGAATATGAGAACTTTATTCAGTCAGGTATTGTTTTTTCTGGCTACATGGCATCTTTAGCAGCAAGAGTAAATAATTCATTCAAATCAGCATCAAAGATACAGGGTACCGTTAATTCCGTGCTTCAATTCGATCTTATCCGCACAAAAATTTATCCAAGAATCGTCAGAAAATCCGGAAATGAGGATTTCTTGAATAATAAGGTATATGAAGAAGTCGCAGATCTTGCAGTCCTTTATTTTGTAAGTGTTAAACTGGCAAATAGGGATTCAGGTATTATCACCATTCCAAAAACACTTTTTGACAGCTGGAATATCGATATACAGACGCTTCACGATACTGCATTCAGCAATCTGGAAAAAGATCATCTTTTTATCTGCCCGATATCAGATTTATTACCTATGATGGGTGAGATGGGTGAGATACCGGATCCTGTTGATATGTACGTTGTATCAAATAGCACTAAAAATTATGGCGCAGCCTGTATGCTCAGTTCAAAGGTCATGGAAGAGCTTAAAGAAAAGTTGGGAAGTTTTTATATCATTCCAAGCTCAATCCATGAATTTATTGCTATTCCTACAGTGAGAGATCAGGAAAATGTTGATGTAAGTGAAATCGTTGAGATGATCAGAGATGTAAATGCATCTTCTGTACCGGATGAGGATATCTTATCTGATAGCCTTTATGGATACGATTTTGAAAATCATACTCTTTACGTTGTAGCATAAGCAAAAAGAACCATACCACTCTGTATAAGAGAATGGTATGGTTCTTTTATTTTACAAGAAATATAAGCACTTTATTTACCTCTTCAAGAAGGTCTTTCATCATGCTGATTGATTTATCTATTTCATCAGCCGCAAACAAACTAACTAAAGCTGTGCATTCATCATTACCATATAGCTCCATTTTCCGATGATGCTTTTCGGCTATCTTTTCTCCAATAACTTTGATCTGTTCCACAGAGCATTTGTTTCTAAATTCTATATTCAGTTCTATTATATCCGGTGAATCATCATATATGCTAAATACGATCGTTATTTCACGCCCGGAATTATTTACCACTGTTGTACCAAGTGACGTGAATCTCTCATCATTAAACCTTAGTTTTATAAAGCCTTTTTTGCTGATAAAATCATCCTGTAATAGCTGATCCATAATTTTTACTGCAGACATTATTTTACCTCTTTTTTAGTATTAGAGAACCAGATGGCAAACGGGAATGGCTAAACTACGAAAAATATCTCGCTCCCGATGCGCTCCGCAATCCTCCTACGTCTATCTAACTCCAACCATACTACAAACGAACTCACTCATCAAGTATTTTCGGTATTGCGTGTGTTTCTCACTGATTTCATTCGTTTATTTTATACATTGAAAGTGGTGTATATTTATGATATGCTTTAGGTACAGAAAAGAAAGAGGGAGAAAAAGAAATGCCAGAGTTAAGCAGATTTGAAGGAATCATTGTTATCATGCGATTCAATGACGATGATAAACACCACAAGCCTCATGTTCATGTAATGTATGGCGAATATGAAGAAAGAAGGAAATGAGATGGCAGGAAGCATTTCATACGACAAGTTAAAAAACATGATGGAAGAACAGAGGCTTTCATCCTATCGCATTCGGAAAGAAAAAATCATTTCGGAAAGTACGCTGCAGAACATCCGGAAGGGCAAGGGCATCACTACAGATGCCATAGCATCCCTGTGTGGTGCTCTCCGCTGTCAACCTGGTGATATTTTGGAATACATCCCAGAAACAGACACAGAGGAATAAAACAGAAAGGACTTATTATGGCAAAACGATATCTTACAAAAGAAGAAAAGCGAAATTTCAACTACTGGAAGTCAAATTATGATAATGGAACGCTACTGACTGAATCAGATCTTGCACAAATATGTAAGGACAATAATTATGATTCAGCAAAAATAGGTGCGTATATACTTAAACTCAGTAACAGTAATGTAAACAACAGCTATTCAGAATTTGATTTAAGCACAGATGATGTACCATGCATCTGATTATCTCTTTCCCTGCAGGATACATCTTGTTTCTTCCATCTGCTTATCAGAGGCTTTTGCGTAAATATTTGTAGTTGCTATATTTTTATGATTAAGTTTCTTCTGCAGAAGTAGTATATCATTATCCGATGCCTCATAAAAACTCATTGCAAAGCTGGATCGGAGCTTATGAGGAGATATAATATCTGCTTTATCCGGTAGACAGGCTTTAACGTATTTCTTTACTAGCATTTCGACAGCTCTTACACCAAGTCTGTTACCGGATGTCGTAGTAAATGCCGGAATATCTCTATCATCCATATATATTATTTTTCTCTGATTTTCAAAATAACTATCCAGATACATAGCACATTCATCAGAATAATACACCGTATCAATATCCCCGCCTTTACGAGTAACAATCACTGATCCTTCATCCAAATTATAATCGCTAATATTAGTATCAAGCATTTCGGACACCCTGAGACCGGTATCGAGCATAAGCAGGAACATGGCTGCATCCCGGTCAGCATATTTATTATGTACCTTTGCCGTTTTTTCCGGCAGATTTGTACCGTACCGAACTGTATTTAGCAATATACTTTGCTCCTTATTTGTCAGATATATAAGTGATTTCTCCGGAAGTTTTATGGTTTTTGTCGCAAGTACAGGATTTTTTTCCAGTTTCCCATTACTTACCAAAAATCCGTACATACTGGATAGTGTTGCCCGACGCCGTTTTATGGTAGATAATTTGAGTTTTCGTCCTGATCCGGCCAGATGCGTCAGGTACCGGTTTATATCAAGCGGTTTTATATCTCCCAGATCAGACAGGGTAAGTTGCCGGATCTCTTTGTCACAGTATTGCGGAAGGAACCCTACAATGAACTGAAAAAAATCCCTTATATCCCTTAAATATTCATATTTTGTTGCATAATTTTCCGTGTGCCCGAAGTTATAAATAAAGTCTGTAACAAATTCCGGCATATCCATGAGCATCTTATCAATTTCTGCAGCATAATTCTTATTATCATTTCTCATACCAATAATTTCTCCTTGATAAATAAATCCGTCTTTTGTTTTTTATATATTCCTACTTTTTCGTAAAACTAGAATTTTACGAAAAAGTTTACTTGTTTATTCTACCACTATATTTCCTTATATTCAACCATTCTATTTCTGAATTACTTTTCTCTTTACATCTGTATGTTAATTAGTTATAATATAAATAAGTTAATTCATTTACATTTATTTAGTCATTATTCTTGTACGAATAATGACTTTTTTTTTACCACTTTTAGGAGGCTGCCATGAAAAGTTTTGAAAAATTATTGATAGTTTTCGGTGTTATCGTATTTATTACTTTTATGAATAATCACGGATTTATTGACTGGTCCGGAATAGATCTTGTAAGGGATAAAACCAGTGAAGTGATAAATTCCGAACAAGGTCAGGAATACATCAGTGAAACAAAAGAAATCTCCAAAAATGCATTTCACGATATGTTTTATGGATTTAAACATTTTCTGTTTGGGGAAAAGGAAAGTAAACCGGAGCAGGCAGCTCTCATAAGATGCGTTGATGGCGATACACTTATCATAAATATTAACGGAAATGATACCACTGTCAGGCTGATCGGTATAGATACACCAGAATCCGTAAATCCAGATAAAGAAAAAAACAATAAATATGGTGATATGGCAAGTGCATATACCAAAATGCTGCTTAAAGACACAACTACTCTCTTTCTTGAATACGATAAGCAAAAAACTGATCAATATGGCCGCACACTGGCATATGTCTGGTTATCTGATGACAGGGAAAATGCAGAAAATAAAATGTTGAATGCCATCTTGGTTAAAAACGGATATGCGACAGACGCTCTATATATGCCAAATGATAAATATGCAGATATGTTTTATATGCTAAAAAATGATGCAAAAAATTCTTCATCTGGGCTATGGCAATATGAAGAATACACGAAACTTGTAGCAGCAAAGGAGAATTCATAATGAATAAGACAAGAATTTACAAAAGACTTAGCAAAGCAACTATCAATGGCAGATCTTTTTTGGAAGGAGAAAAAGTAACTGTTACTCAGCGTGATGGGATGGCTGGTACTTATGTATTCCATGATTTATACTGGGATTGTGATATGATTATCATATGTTTATCAGATGGTGATTTACCGGTACTTCTTAACCTTAAAACCATTGATCGTATAAATGATATCGTTATTGATCCGAAATTAGATAATAATACATACAGCATAGCTGAACTTCATGGTATTAGCACAGATAATAATGATTTCGCTTATGAAGGAGATACAGTTGATATTATTTTTGTAACAGGTCAGAAAATCAGGTGCAGTATTATACCGCTTTATTACGATTTTCAGAACATCAAGCTGTTATATAACGATACCATTATAAAAGAAAAATTAGATAATATTAAATCTATTATTAAATAGTTTCTCTGCAGCTTTATCATATGGTATAATATCTACTTCTGTGTGACACTTCTCTCCCATCCGGTAATCAGACATAATAATACACTCTTTGGGGGAATCATCAAAATTGACCAAAGGAGTTATTAGATCTGTTATGATCTTTGTTTCAAAATTATCATAGTCTCTTATCTGACTTTCTTGTTCAAAAAAGTGGATATATCTGATAATAACTCTTTTATTCCATACTGTTTTCTTCCGCTTCCTGAGAAATTCAGTAAATGCCGGTTCGTACATTCTTCTCATGTCGGTATAAGTAAGCACATTTGATTTATTTCTATAATTTATTCTCCTGGGAAGTAAGCCAGGAAAAATAATTTTTATATAGTCCTCTTCTTCAATAAACTCTGCTTTTACAGTTTCTATCTGATGTAGGGTTTCTTTGTCAGATGTTCCTGTTATATCTGCTATCTGATAAATAATGGATCTGATTTTATTCACAATTTTAAATAACTCTGTAATATAAAAGCTAAAATGATCACTTTTATTTGAGTAGGCAGAAAAAGACAAATCAAATTTTTCCTTTTCTTTATCTATCAGTTCATCGATACGATTGAGATATGACATTACCTCTTCTGCTCCATCATAGGAAACACAAGCATTTCTGCATTTTTCTATCATTTCATTGCTTGGACGGCTGAATTTCATATATGATACCCACTCTCTTATTTATAATGATTATTATATTTATAATTATATTATAACAAAATATATTAGTAATATATAACTATTCGTTGAAATATTCCAGTTTTTGTGATATTTTATAATTGTTATTAAGTTTATATTTATATATATTGTAAGTATCGCCCTATCTATATGGATAGGGCTTTATTTTATCCATTTATAGCAACCATATAATAAAAAAAGGAGGAAAAAAACTATGTACAAAGGTTACAGCTGGAGTTGTAGTGATGTTTTATCACTACTATCCATCAATTACAATCCGGGCAAGGAGGAAAATATTATATCATGTCCTTTTTGCGGCGGAAAAAGGTTCGGGATGAACATAAAAAAAGGAACAGGTCATTGCTTTAACTGCTCTATGACAGCAGACTCAGCCAGCTACTATGCAGCTGCAATGGGAATGAGCTTAAACGATGCTAGGGATGATATTAAGCACCGTTTAAATATCCCGGATGCAACAGGAAAACTGCCTGAGAGAAAAGTATTTAAAGAAGTACCTCAAAAAGAAACTGCTCCCGTAGAGAAAAGAGATATTGCTTACAGGGCATTTCTTGAAGAATTGATATTATCCAAAAAAAACTATGACAACTTACTGGCAAGAGGTTTTTCATCTGATGACATTGAAGCAGTAGGCTATAAGACATATCCCTCTGCCGTCAACATTTCATTTGAAAGTTTATGCCGGAGATTACAGGAAAAAGGAATAAGCCTCGACGGAGTACCAGGTTTTTTCAAGACCACAAACAATGAGTGGACGATTCCCCGTTTTACACAGGGAATTATCATACCACAGGTAAACCAACACAACCAAATAGAAGGGTTACAGATCCGTAAAGACGATGATCTGCGCAGAGAGTATGATGGCGAATTAGAAAAAAAATGTGCCTGGTTCTCAACCAAGGGCAAACATTTCGGATCCGCTGCACATACATCCGTTCATGTTGCTACCGACTTTATTTACAATAAGGAAAGAAGCCAATATGAGCCAATTATCCACGGAGGAAAGGTCACTTTAACTGAGGGCGGCATGAAAGCAGATCTTGTACATTGTCTATTAGATGGAAAAGCATCTCTTATTGCCGTTCAGGGCATATATGCACTTACACCGCTAAGAACCTGTTTGTCAGAGCTAAAGAAATACGGTTTACATACTGTAAACATAGCCTTTGACATGGATTATCTGACAAATCCAAACGTCCAAAAGGGAATGGAAAATGTTTCATTACTAATCAAAGAGCTGGATCTAAAAGAAGATAACATGATGAACTGGGAATTTAAAAGAACAGACCGCAGTGGAAAAACATTCTTCCTGAAAGGTCTGGATGATTACCTCGCTTATGAGTATAAGAAAATAATCCCGGTAACAGCAACTCAGAAAAATAAATGAGAAAGGAGAAAGGCAATGCGTTAGCATTGCCTATTATAATTATGAAAACAAATCCCGTATTAAATTTCTTAAAAACCAATACCATACAATCGGAAGTGGATACAATATCTACCTGGTCTACTGTGGATATTGATTTTTCATATCAGGGAAATCCTGATGAAACCAACTTTGATGTTATGAATGTGCTAACCAGTGAAGGAATGCACGAGCTTGATGATCTGTTTTATGAGCTATGCAAAGAATCAAAAATAAAAAATCCTATAATAGAAAGCATAACTATTATAGCAAGCACTCCAAGCTATAAACAGCTGCTTAACGCATAAAAAGATGCACTCTGTCTTCTACTTGATGACAGGGTGCATTTTTATATATATTTTATTGCATCTGCAAATTATATATGATACTATAAATATGTTATCAAGTATTATATATTTATGTTTATTGTGTGTATTGCCCTATTCGTATGGATAGGGCTTTATTTTACCCATTTAAAGTAAGGAGCTAGAGCCTAATTTATAGGATCTGGCTCTTTTTTTATATAGCAAGCCAATTATAAGGAGGAAAAAACTATGGCAGAAAAATTTACTTACACACCAGGCAACCCGATCGAACTGATTGACACAACAGGGATGAGTAACGAAAGATGGCTGCAGATCAGAGAACATGGACTCGGTAAAAATCCTATGGATAAAGATTATATTCCATACACGATAACCGGATCCGGTGCTTCTTCTGCGCTTGGCGTTAACCCGTGGGTATCAGATGAAGAATATCGGGATAAAAAAATGGGATTTGAACCCAAACTCAAAACTGAATTTAACGAAGAGAGCAAAGCAGCCGGTCATGTGTTTGAACCATTTGTCGCAATTAACTTCTTGCGCTACATGAAAACTAACTTTCCGGAAACAAAAGTGAATCTTATCAAGGACTGCCTGAGAGACATTCTTCCATATCTTTCAAATACGTGTCCTGATAAATCAAGCTACAATCATTTTCTCACAAATTACAATGAAGTAATCGACGATATGCAGGCAAAATGGGCTTTAAATCCATCTTCTATGTACCAGTGTGGTACAAAAAACGAAGATGGATCATTGAGATATCCATTCGCGCTTGCTAATATTGACGGTCTTGTTGATATTAACGGCAAACTCGGGATCTTCGAGGCAAAAACCACTTCCACAAGAAGCCATGCTGTACGTGATTACTGGGAAAAAGGAATCATTCCACCATACTATTACTGGCAGGTTGTTTTTTACATGGCTGTCATGAATGTAAATTACGCATACATCACCTGTATCTGGGGCTGCACTATGAACGATATGGCAGTTATTTATCTGGATAGAGATCTGGATGTGGAAAGAGATTTCATGGAATATCTCCGGTTATTCGTTGAAGATATGGAGATGGGTCTTCCACTTGAAGAGTCAAAATCAGATCCAGAAATTCTGCAGCAGTATTACCTTAGAAAATATGGAGAGACAAAAGGTACAGCCGCAAGTCCAGTCGAGCTGCCGCCGTACTGCAGAGAGTATGTGAAAGAGTTAAAATCACTTAAAGAAGAAGAAACAAGGGCCACTGATGAACTCAACAAAGTTAAATCCAAGATGGCAGCTGCATATAATAAAATTTATGCCGTTATGCAGGATAATAAATATGCAACAATCACTATGGATGATAAATCAGTAGTTGGAGTTTCTTTAAAAACACCTATGCGCCGCGCAAAGATGGATGAGAAACGGTTTAAAGAAGATCATCCGGATCTTTATGAGGAGTTTTCCGAAACTACTTTCTCATGGTCGAAGTTCGAAAAGAAAAACAAGGGAATGAAACGTCTCTATGCGTTACCTGCAGAGGTAAATGCTGAGGGCTTACCATCCTTTGAAATTTATGATTATACCACAAAAGCAGAATAAGCAGATAAAACGGAGCAGATTATATACCTGCTCCGTTTTTATCAGAAAGGATTTTATGAACATCAGAAAATATATAACACGCTATATAAAAGACACCGGTTCTACATGGTACAGACCTACCAGACGTTATATCCGTGATTGCCAAGCAGCCTGCAAAGATGGGCTGCTTGTTTATAAAGAAGGTTTATATAGCCTGCCTGAAATTGCAGAGGAAGAACGACAAATTGCAGTCTATGTAGCAGTAAAATTATTTCAATCTTCTGAATCATATCCAAAAGAGATCATTGATCTATTTATAAGAATGTATGAAGAAGAAACACATCTAAGTCTTGATAGTGTGCAAAAAGAGGCAGTTTACGGTGCCATAAATAATCCTATTTTTATTTTAACCGGAGGACCTGGTACCGGAAAAACATTTACTCTTAAATGCATACACTATTGTCTTTCAAAAATACTTCAAACAGATGATATCCTATTTACTGCTCCAACAGGTAATGCAGCCAGAAGGATTGAAGCAAGCGTTTCTGTAAAAGCGTATACCGTAGCAAAAGCTCTGCATCTGTACAGTGATGATGATATACCGGACAAATTAAATAATAAGGTTGTTATCGTCGATGAAACATCGATGCTTGATACAAAAACTTGTCTTGCTCTTATGAGGGCAACAACTGACAGCCGGCTTATTTTTGTCGGGGACGTAGATCAGCTTCCAAGCGTTGGATATGGTTCTATCCTGAGAGATCTGATAGATGCCGGAATCAAATATGTCCGTCTTGAAAAAACATTTCGACAAGCAGATGAATCCGGTTTAGTTGCGAATATCGAACGTATAAAAAACGGTTTGTATCTGGGTTTTGTCAAAAGAGACGATTTCAAGGTTTTTAATGTATCAGATACGAATGCTGCCAAAGATGCCATGTTAGAAGCATACTTAATGGCTGCAAATGAATATGGCCGGGATCAGGTTGTATGTCTTACTCCCTACCGGAAAAAAGGAAATGCCTGCGCCATTCAAATGAATCGTTTACTACAGGAAACACTCAATCCTCTGATAGATCAGAATTATGTCAGATATCATGTCACAGAAGACGATTTTGGCTATGATCTGGAGATACGAGAGAAAGATCCTGTACTGCAGCTTATCAATACTGACATAGTTTCTAATGGAGACATAGGAACTGTAAAATGTATCGATACAAAAAAAGAGACCGTAACCGTTAAATATAGCGACGTTACTGTTACTTATCATAAATGGCAGCTAGGCCAAATAACACTTGCATATGCAATGACAGTACATAAATCGCAAGGTGCTGAATATGCCTGCGTAATCACTTCTGCCATTGAAGATGATATTGAACTGCTTTCACGCAACACTATTTACACAGCTGTTACGAGAGCCAAGCAGAAATGTATTATCATCACACAAAAAGGTATTGCAGAAAAAGCCTGCAAAAGAGAGCTTTCCTATGAAAGAACTACTCTTCTATCCCAGGAAATTGAAAAGCAGCGGATCAGACTTGATTTGACCGCAAAACTATGTATCTAACAACCATTACACCTATTAAGGAGGAAATAACTATGACAATGATTAACAAAGAAGAAAAAAACGTATTAACAGCTCTTTATGGCAGCGCAGCTTTTGTAAAGATCAAGCAGTGTCTTGAAATTGGGAAAATTCAGTTTTCATTTGTGGATTTAAAAAATGGGAAAAATCATATTGACTGCTATATGGAAGCTGAGGAATTTGGATCTATTTTGATGAACTCCATAAAAGATAAATCTTTAATAAAAGCTATTTTAAATGAAAAAGCTAAAGGAGAACAGTATCCCAAAGCTGTTTACACTTCTCCTGTCGGCGGCAATGCCACAGGGAATGATGGAAAACCTATCTCGCGCTATTTTGAGATAAGTCCTGCATCAAAAGGAGAGGTACTGTTTACCGCATATGCTTTTCCTGCCGAAAAAAATGATAAGGGAGCCTTTATCAAATTAAAAGGAAGTAAGTCTCTCTTAACTCTGCGCATACCTTGCACATTCAAGGATCTGTATATCTTATCATACAAGTGGTCGTTTTTAGAACATGATTATATGACTAAAAAGTATACACTTGAAAACATGAAATCTGATTACCATGTTAAACCGGAAGATGCGCAAACATATCCGGATCAGATGCTTGAATCCGATACGTCAAAACCGATGTCATCCGATGATGATTACATTTCTGGTAATGATGATGTTCCTTGCGTTGGTACTACTCCGTCAAATTCTGTTCCAGCTCCGGCGGCAAAAACGAAAACTGTAAAACTTACAGCAACCTCAGAAATGGTGCAGTTAAAAGGGAAAAAAATCAAAGTCTGCAAAGTAAATCTGGCCGATAAAGAAAAACGGCTCATATGTCTAACAGATAAGTTTGTAGATCAGAAACGGCTTTCAGATTTTGAAAACCAGCTGAAAGATAGAATTGCTCAGCACAAAACCCTTGAATTTAAAGGGGAAATCTGTGAAAAAGGTAATGACTTATACCTTTGCAAATTTGCATAATCTAAAAGAGGTGTCATCGATAATGATGGCACCTCTCTTTTTTTATATATCACTCTGCGTCTTTTTATTGAGGATATCATATTGAATCGAAAAATCGTACTGCCCCATATACTTACCTAAGATATCATTTCTTACAATATAAGGATTTTTCCAATATCTTGAATCATTTGATTTTTCTCTGTTATCTCCCAGCATAAAATAACAATTATCCGGTACAGTAAACTCTTTCGTACAATTTGTTTCTATCTCTTTATCAAGATAATCCTCTTTGCAATACTGATCGTTAATAACCACGTATCCATCCCTAAACTGTATGTGATCTCCTGGCAATCCAATGATTCTCTTTGCAAACAGTTTATTGTATTCTTCTGAGTAGAATACCACAATGTCTCCTCTTTCCGGATCATTCTGCATATATGCAAGCCGGTTATATATGGCAGTATTCCCAACTTTAAGAGTTGGCTCCATTGAGCCACTGGAAACACAGGACACCATTATTACATAAGTCAGTATTACATAAAGTATTACCAGAGGCACTATAATAGATACAAGGCTTCTAATCCTATCACTTTTCTTGATCTTATCGATCCATTTTTTATCTACCTTAATTTTTTTATTTTCTTTTCTGATATTATCATCACTCTTTTCTATATGAGGCATATTACTTGGCTCTGCCGCCATTTCTTTATTTTCATTTTTTTCCGGTATTCTTGTTCCGGTTTTTTTGTTCCTTTTTAATAATCCAACTACAACTAAAAATAAAAATAATGCTGCTATAATAACACTAATGTCTTGTATAAGGGATCCATCTGATTTCTTGACCTCTTTTGTAACACTAAATTCATATTTGCTCATATTTCCTGCTACATCAGATGCAGCAACAACAATATTATTGTTTCCATCCTGCAGTTTATAATCAAAAGAGAACTTATTATCATCTCCTATTTTAATTTCCGTATCGTTGATCGTAAGATAATCACAATCATCTACTGCTCCTTCGATGGTCAGATACTCATTACTTGTAACTATATCTTTATAGTCAGACACAAGAGACAGATTTGGTGCTACAACATCTTTTATTGTATCATATACTGTCGATTTCATATTCCCGTCTTTATCGACAATATAAGTAACAACATGGTTGCTGCCAATATCAAGCGGTACATCAAACTCATGCTCGCCTGCCCCCAGAAGATCTGTTGTTTTAACTTCATTGTCATTTACTAATATTTTAACTCCATAGCTGTCTTTCATATTGCAGGAGACCTTAATAGTATCTTGGTTAGTAACCGGCTTATCTTCGTAAGTTACTACTGCATCCGGATGATTTCCTACTTTATATGTATATGTCTTAGCAGCTCCATCTATATTTGCAGAAACAGATGGCACAATACTTACCATTATCTCTTCAATAGTATCATCCAGGGCAAATGAATAATAACAATCTGATACGGTCTGGCTGTCTAATTTTTGGAGATTTTTTGCATTTACTACATCTACGTTGACATTTCCACAGCTTGTATCAGTCCACTCAGCAACAAAATCATCATCTTTAAAATACATTTTAAGTCCTACAATATCTGTAGCAACAACAATATTTTTGTCAACATCAACCAGACTATCACTGGATCCTTCAACCTGTATTTTAACCTTACTTATTTCACGGTTTTCTTCATCCTTTATTTCCGTATCTGTATTTTCTGTATCCGGCTTTGATATGATTACCTCATACTGTCCTATCTCTGTATCGTTTACTATACATTCCGCAAGATTATTTCCCTTGTATTCCGCATCGTATGTTTTCCCGCTTGGAGATTTGACAACTATACTATAATCATCATAATATTCAAAATTCATCTCAAATTTGGCTGTTGTATAATTTTTTGATATCGGCACTTGAATATCTTTTGTTGTTTCTGCCTTTACATTTATAGCCATCAACAATGTTAATGTACTTAATAAAATCATCAAAAATTTTTTCTTCATTATCTTCACCCTAACATATTATATTTTTACTAATATTATAACGAAATTTATAATATAGGTCAATTTCTTTTACTTGTTATTATCTTAATATTGTTTATATCGTAACATTTCCAAATATTTCTATTTATATAATAATACTGTAATGAGGAGGTATATCAAAAATGATAATTTACAATAAGTTATGGGATTTGATGGATAAAAAAAATATATCTCAGTATTCTTTGATTTATGACTATGATATATCTTCACTTATAATCAATAAACTAAAACATAATAAAAATGTTAATGTTTCTACAATCGATCGGTTATGCAGCATTTTAGATTGTACTCCAAATGATATCCTCGAATATATACCAGATAATAAAAAAGGAGGTCCTGAAAATGTCAGCTCCAGCTCCAAGTAAATTAACTGGAAATATTATTAAATCTCTTAGGGAAGAACAAGGACTAAAACAATCTGATTTTGGTATAAAACTGGCTGAGTTTATGAATCGTAGAGATGATGACGGTAATCTACTTCCCTTTTCTTTAATGACTGTATCACAGTGGGAATGCAATTCTTATTTACCACCAGCAAATACTTTTTTATGGATAGCGTTGTATTTTGGTGTTACTACTGATTATTTGTTTGGGGTATCAGATGAACGCTTTAATAGTCCACAAAATAATGCAGAATCTGAAGAACATGATAAATTATCATATAAAATTTCTTTTTTAGATTTGCGAAAGTATGATGGAAAACCTGTTTATATAAATTCTTATGATGGCACAGAGGGTTACTATATTGTTGATTTTTTGCACAACAGACTTATAGGAAAAAACGCAACATTCAATATTAGCTCTACATTCAACTATTATACTTCTATTCCACAGGCAGATATAAACATATGGATTCAAGAAAAAAAGTTATTATCACTAAATCAAATGATTCATTCAGATTATGTAATGATTGAATCAAGATCACCAGATCCTTATATCCGCGGTCAGCTATCCGGTATATATCATCACTATAAAGTTGATGGCGAAAAAAAATTTTTAATTGATGAACGAGGCAATACACTTGATTATTCAGGTCTTGGTCTTGCATATAATGCTCTTTCTCTAAAATAAATTATTTTAAAAAGTCTGTTTCATGCAGACTTTTTTTATTTGACCAAATTATATTTTTTGTTATAATATAACCAAAATTATAATTAAGTATAATTTGGAGGGTATATCATATGGCTATCAAATGCAAATGTGGCAATATATATAATGAAAATTTTAAGTTCTGCCCTGAATGCGCTGAACCTAATCCATCTTTTAATAGCAGCTCATCTGCTCCTGTCACTCCAACCAAACCAGAAATAATAAGGAATGATCCTAAAGAGCATTACTATGAAGATGATGAACCTGATATAGAAGATGAAGATAATGAAGAAGATCCATATGCAAATGAGCAGTATTATGAGGACGAGATAGACGATACGGAAGAAGAAATTGAAGAAGAACCAGCGAATGATTCTTTAAGCCCCGGTTCTATTGATAACACTCCACATAATTATGAATATGATCCAAACCATGACGGTTATTATGATGACAGGCTTCCGCTACTGGCGAATGAGATCGTAAAAACATCATATAAGGAAGCAGTCATAAAAGGACTGATTGCATTTGTCGGACTTATTGCTGTAATACTCTATTGTATCTATTTTGTTAAAGTGTGAGGGAAATATATGAATACTAAAATTAAATTCAGGGATCTTGACATAGAATATCAGAACCATTTTATAAAGAATTACGTGATTGCTGCTCTTTTTGCATTCTTCTTTATTGTTTTTTCCCTGTTATCGCACAGATACATTTATATTATTTTTATCTTATCAGCCACTCTTCTATTTTCATTATATCAATCCTGGCTGATTTATAAATCATTAACTGATCAGGTATATGTATATGACCTTACCTGCGTTGACGTTGAAAGAAAAAATATTACATTGCTTTCAGTAAAGGATATATACAACACCTGTCATCTTACCTTAAAATCAGATAACGATATGAATGTAGTACAGCCTGTGCCCTATTCTTCCTCATTTAATATTGGCGACATAATCCGGATATACGCTGAAAAGGATTCTTTATCTAAGATAAATAATAATACCTATACAATACTCAATCCAATATTTATCTATACTTTACAGAGTAAATAGTTGTATTTTTTCTCATTACATGATACAATTTCTATGTTATCAAGTTTTATGTTTATATATATTGTATGTATCGCCCTATCTTTTGATAGGGCTTTATTTTACCCTCATAACAAGAGACTGATCTAATGACATTGGAGCAGGCTCTTTTTTTATATATTAACCAGTATATCAGGCTGTGCCTGTTTACATATAGCAACCATTCATTTAAAAAACGGAGGAAAAAAACATGGCAAAATTATTAGAAAAAAACGAAACAAAGGCATTTACAACATTAAGTGAGCTCAAAGAATTTACTACTGCGCAGGAACTGTCTTATAAATGGACGGCTTTTCGCACAAACCAGGGATCTTATCTTCCTTTAGAGGATGCTCCTATACTTGTTCCAATCATCAGAGACAGCATACCTATTGCAGAAGATGTTTCAGACGATACGATTAGATCCCAGATGGCAGATACAAAGATATGTCTGACATATCCGGATGGTGGAAAAAATTTAACATATCCTGTAGGTCCTACTGCATACAGATCTATGCTTAACAGACTGGGTGCAGCGTGTCCTGCTCTTACAGCACTTGCTGATTCCAGATCAAGAAACGAAGTAAATCCCGTGGATAAATCAAATGTTTGTAATATTCTGGCAAGATACGCAAAGGATAGTAATAAGAGTCTCGTCCTGTGCGGTGATGAAATGATCTTAGCCGATTTATCAAGCGATTATGTAAGGCTTCCTTTTACACAGCTCCTTAGCACAATGGAAAAAAATCTTACCTCTACTTATGAGTACACAAGATTTACCGTTGGTTTTGTGAGCCACGAAAGTAGTTCTGCCGAATTTTTATTTAGAGATGATGAAATCTCTTATAATTTGCAGACGGCATTTGCTGACATGGGAATAGATCTTGAGGACATTGAGTGCTTCGTTAAATGTATTACATCTGATGTTGGTCTCTCAGGTGCAAATATCTTTCCTTATATCAAAGATAAGAAGCACGTTATATACTCAATAGGTACACCTATCAAACTGGAGCATATCGGGGAAGCAAGTATTGAAAAATTTGAAAACAATTTAATCTCGTGCTTTGCTTCATTTAAAGATGCATCCGAACATCTTGCAAAGATGAAAAGCATTAAAATTCTTAATCCTGCAGACTGTTTTTATAATATTGGCAAAAAGGTAGGATTACCGGATAAGATCTTAAAAGATTTTTATGTTGAGTTTAAATCAGAATATCCTTTCTCCTGCTCCGGTACAGAAGTATATAAAAGGTTATTTGATGTATTGGATTCTTACTCATTGGAAGAAACGGTAAATGATATTCGTATCATGCAGCTTAACGAAAATATCACTCGCATTTGTTTTTATTCAATGAAAAAATTTGACGAACCAGTTATTTCATAAAATTTGAAAAAAGAAGGATTCATTTTTCTGCAAAATGAGTCCTTCTTTATTTCGATTTTAAGAGCTTCGTATATTTTACCGTCCAGTTCTGCGATATTTTATCTAAAATCTCTGTATGATGCCAAATTCGAGCTTACAGGGCTATATTTACTTGTACAATGCACTTCTATTTTCTCTTTCTGATATTATTTCATCTATTTTTTTTATTATCATATTACCGTTATATCATAATATAATATTACTGTATTATCATATTATTGTATAATAGTAATATGGTATATATAGAATACAATGCTATTGTATTATTATATAATTATATTATATTCATACCTTACTATTTTAATATTA
>ERZ827104.1631-NODE-1631-length-19171-cov-3.617598_pt1 | contig 19171 bp, 18 predicted proteins | sample MGYA00519781_ERZ827104 | MGnify/ENA primary metagenome ERZ827104 (study PRJEB31778, sample SAMEA3449257) | human gut metagenome | biome: human gut; feature: human-associated habitat; material: faeces | place: United Kingdom | collected 2010/2012 ...
GCTGGGTTCAGAACGTCGTGAGACAGTTCGGTCCCTATCTGTCGTGGGCGTAGGAAATTTGAGAGGAGCTGTCCCTAGTACGAGAGGACCGGGATGGACGCACCTCTGGTGCACCGGTTGTTCTGCCAAGGGCATAGCCGGGCAGCTACGTGCGGATTGGATAAACGCTGAAAGCATCTAAGCGTGAAGCCAACCTCAAGATTAGATTTCCCATAGCATAAGCTAGTAAGGTCCCCGGTAGACTACCGGGTTGATAGGCTGCGGGTGTAAGCACAGTGATGTGTGTGCCGGGCAGTACTAATAGACCGAGGGCTTGACCTATTACTTTTCGTTCCTCACCTTGCTCTTCCTTTGTTCGGTTTTTAGGGTGCGAGCAAAGTATAAATTTAAAGCGATTGGTTTTTCCAATCGCTTTTTTTATATAATTTTGATTTTAAGTACCGCACAAGCCTGTAACCAAATAATTGCTTACAGGCTTGTGCGTGTCGGTTCTTTATGCTCTCGTTCAGCTTCTTTCCGAGCATTTTCGGGATGGTCGTGAGCTTTATTGATTGTTTCTGAAGTTATATTCGCGCTATGTCATATTAATTTCCTATAAAACGCCGTGAAGTGAGGTGTTGTTAACCTAAAGGTGTATTTTAATGCCTTCGCTTTTAGTCGCCCGGATCAATCTGTTTTATCCGAAAATTATTCCGACCCGTCATTTTCCTTATTAATGCAGAAGTCTATCAGCATTTCAATCATTTTATAATCCTGCTTGTTCAGCTTCAGCAGCTTTGTAAAGGCTTCTTCTTTATCACTGTCGATTAATTCGCCCTTTAGTATATAATCTGTACTCACATTCAGTATTTCGCACAGCTTCAATAAGTTTTCTATTTTTATAGATTTATTTCCGCGTTCAAGATTTGAAATCATTTGAACAGATACATTCATTTTTTCAGCTAAAACTTCCTGAGTAAGATTTAGCTGTTTTCTTTTTTTTGATATGCGATTTCCTATTTCGATGAGTTTTTGATTAAGCATAGTTACACCTCTTAGTCTTTAGGTATATTATATTCATTTTCAGTTTTAAATATAATAACTTAAAGGTTGACAAACTTAACCTACAGGTGTATAATTTAAAAAAAGGATAAGGAAGTGCTCCAATGAAAAAAGCAGTTTTTGTATTTTTAAGCTTGGTGCTGTTATGCACCACAGTCGGTTGCGGCGGAAAGTCCGGTGGGAATTCAAAAGATGATTCAAATCCGGTATATGATGTGACTGACAGCAAAAACGACTACATCGATAACAGCATAGGAGGATATACCGATTACTCTCCTAAGGATTATGTATCGCAGGATACGGATTATGGCAATACCGTATCGGAGTCGCATACGCATTATTATACTTCAAGTGTTACCAAAGAAGCCACCTGTGCTTCTGCCGGTGTGAGAACCTTTAAGTGTGACTGCGGCAAATCGTACACCGAAAGTATAGAGAAAAATTCAAATCATGATTGGGAGTATGCCACATGCACATCACCAAAACGCTGTAAGGTATGCGGTTTAACCGAAGGTACAGCGGAAGGGCACAGATATGATTACTACGGCAAATGCTACAGCTGCGGGAAGGTTAACCCGGCAGTATCAAAAACACTTGCAAGCTGCTCTCTGTCAATACCTGCCGTGCCTAAGACCGTATCACATTACTCATATTCAAATAAATTATATACAAGTGTTAATGTGACTGCAATTACTTATAAGTTTGAATGCAATAACAACGGTGAAATTTCGCTGAAATTATATTTTTCCGGTGAAAAAACATGCGATTACAGGGGTGCGGGTCAAAGTGATTCCTGTTTAATAGGCTGGAAGCTTTATGCTCCGAATGGCTCTGTCATAAGAAGCGGAACTGTTTATTCACCGAATATTGCAATAGGCGAAAGCTTTTCGAACCAAGAGATATCGGCGTTATATAGCTCTGATAAAGGTGCTGCGGGAGTTTACAGATTGGAAATTTCAAATGTGAATTAGCAGCTTTAAAAAATGAAAAATTATAAGCGTACTGTCACAAACGTTCTGAAAGCTTTTCGTGACGGTACGCTTATTTCAGCTTTTCACGGCTGCTTTTATCAAATTATATCGAAGCATGCATAAATTATCCCGCCTGCCAATAATTTAATATCGGGGGGGATTTGAAATTGAGGGCTTTTCTTAACTTTTCAGAGAATCTGATATCCGGTATGCTGCCGTTCGTTCTCCTTATAATATGCGGTATTTATTTTACGGTAAAATGCCGTTTTTTTCAATTTCGCTTTTTGCCCGAGTCATTGAAATATGCATTGGGCGGCATGCGGAAGGGGAGCAGGACGGACGGGGTCAGCCCTTTTCAGGCAGCCTGCACGGCGCTTTCCGCTACGGTCGGAACGGGAAATATCGCAGGAGTTGCGGGTGCGGTCGCCATAGGCGGTGCAGGAGCGGTTTTTTGGATGTGGATCAGCGCATTTGCGGGAATGACTGTCAAGGTGGCTGAAATTCTTCTGTCGCTTGAATACCGCGAGAAAAAGAACGGTGAATATGTCGGCGGCCCTATGTATTACATAAAAAACGGTTTGCCGAAGCTTTTTGCTCCGCTGGCTGTGCTTTATTCTGCGGCGGCTGTTCCGGCGGTTTTTTGCAGCGGAAACTTTACGCAGACGAATTCTGCCGTTCTTTCAATAGGCGGAAGCAGTATTATAAGGCTTGCGGGAGGAATCTTTTTTGCGATGCTGACGCTGATTGTTTTGGCGGGCGGTGCCCAAAGGGTTGCCGGTTTTACGTGTAAAACAGTTCCGTTTATGGCGGTTCTTTATCTTTTGATGACATTTGGAATTATATTTGTTAATTTTGAGCGCCTGCCGAATGCACTGTCTATGATTTTTAAGGGAGCATTTGATCCGTCGGCTGTTACGGGAGGTGCGGTCGGCTCTGCTGCCACCGCGGTGTTCACGGGCGCTTCGCGCGGAGTATTCTCGAATGAGGCGGGACTCGGTACATCGGCAATGGCTCATTCTGCTTCATCCCACACAGACGGTATGCAGCAGGGGCTTTTCGGTATTTTCGAGGTGTTTGCGGATACGGTGGTAATCTGCACCCTTACGGCGCTTTCATTGCTTTGCTCGGGTGTGGGCATAGAATACGGAAAGGGCGCGTCGGCAGAGCTTGTAAGCTTCGCTTTCGCAACCCTTTACGGTAAATATGCAGTTATTCTGTTGGCGGTTATGATGTGCCTGTTCGGATTGTCAAGCGTTATAGGATGGGGCTATTACGGAATCGTTTCCTGCGATTATCTTTTCGGGAAAACGGGCAGAAGACTGTTTATTATTCTTTATCCGCTCGCCTGTATTCCCGGCGCTCTTATTAATGCGGATACGGCATGGCGGCTTTCGGGAATATTTAATGGCATCATGCTCTGCATAAATGCGGCGGCGGTGTTGCTTTTATCCGAAAATGCAATAAACAGCATGAACGGCTGCCGCCGCAAGGGCTTAAATGCCGCCGCTTCTTCCGAGAAGCGTATCGAAAATATTCCGTAAATATTCCGAGGAGGATATTCCGCTCCTTGCCGGCACAACGAATATGCAATAACAGAGAATTGCGGCTATCACAAGCAGCGCAATGAGAACAATGACGAGAGGCATACTGTCCGATAAAAACGGACGCGGCTTTTCCGGGAAATCGCCGCCGATACGGTAGGGCAACTCGTCGCTGCTGTCAGAGCCTTGCGCAGCGCTGCGGTGAGGGGCTGCGGAGGGCTTCATGCGGAAATCATTGTTCGGTTTATCATTTGACGCAGGCTCAGTGAAAACATCCTCATCCGGGAAATCAAGTTCAGGTAAAGCTGTTTTATCTGCTGCAGCGGCATATGCGTCAAGCGGCAACGCCGCTTCCTGTGAAATATCCGTAATATCCGACTCTATGCTTTCAGGTTGCAAGCCGACGTCGTGTTCGGGCACGGCTGTTTCCGCGGCCGAATCGGGCAGCGGCTCTTCATCGGCTGCTTCTGCCGCGTTATCGCCTGATGAAGAAAACAGGTTTGTAATATCGTCGTCCTGCGGCAGTGCTTCCGGCTCTTGAGCAGGCGCAACCTCGGCTTCCGCAGCCTTTTGGGCTGCGGCTTCGGCGTGCGTTTTAAGCTCGCCCGCGCACAGCTCCTCTATATACGGATGAATAAGCGACTGCATAATTGCCTTACGGACGCTTTTTCCGTCGGACAGCATTATCATGGATTGCGGGCCGCTTTCGATAATGCAGCCTCCGAAGCAGCCGTCGGACGTTACAAGCGGCGTTGCCCCGCTTATGACCGAAATTTCACTGCTATCGGAAATGCCGTAAAGCTTATTATCGATTTTTGTGAGAGTTTTGCCGATTGCTCCGGAAACGGTGTTCAGAATACCCTCCTCGCCGAAAAGACTGCCGACGATTATTATAACCCTGCTCCTTGAAACAGCACGGGCAAGATTCTGCACCAAGGATCTTCTGTCAGGCGCTTTATCGGTAAGAAGCCGCATTCGGCAGCAGCCGCAAAGATTAAATTCCATTTCAAAATCGGTGGCTGTTTTGTAATAGATAATGTCAACCTTTATATTCTGAAGCATAATTTTCCCCATTCTGCCGCCGAATTTTTAAAGAGCTGTTTATCGCTGCGGCGGCGCTGCGAGGTGAGCCCTGATACGGAGAGTGTTATTACAAGCACCCTTCGTGTTTTTTATTCGAATGGATATTTTATCCCGCGGTCGTCATACCAGCGCTTCGGATACCTCGGCGAAGGATTTGCCTTCGCGGCGGAGGTGTCGACCGAGGCATCTTCATCCTCACGGGTTTCGCGTGCCATGACTACAAGGCGGGCGTCGTCAAAATCGTAAACGCAGGTCACAAGAGTAATAATATTATCATCCTTGTTAACATCCACGCCTGTGTTTATAAGGCTTCTCTCATATGCCTCGCCGGACCAGCTTTCAAAGTCCTCGTCATTGGCGAAGCTCTTGCGTGAGATATTGTATATGTAATTGTTATCATCCGATTTTGAAGCGTTGAGAACAAAAACGGCGTAGACCTTATATGTGCTTTTTTTGTAAAGCGTGGAAAATTCAAGCGTGGGATTTTGGCGGTAAAAGCTTAAGGAACGGTACTTTGTGAGATCGGCAAACATACTGCCGTTTTTCATGTGATGACCGTATATAACCAAATTTTTATCGGTCTCTTCTTCGGTTATTTTGTTTTCACAATCAAAAAACAGCGAGCCGTAGGCACTTTTTTGCTTTTTCTGATTGTGGGTGAGGTAAAAGCTGTTGTCCGCCGTCTGATAGATCGGGTTATCCACCCGAGTGTTCGGGACGGTTATCCAGCCCTTAAAATCGCTGTTCTCTCGCAGCATATATTCGTTAACCGTCAGCTTTTGTGCGGAGCTGTCGGTCGATACCGTGCCGTGCCATATGTTGCGGCTGCTTTTAATTATATTATCCTGCTTTTTAGCCGATAAAAAATAATTTGCGAGATACGAAGCGGAAACTATGAGAGTTATAAGCGAAATAAGGAAAAAAACCTTGATAATTATTTGCTTGATATTATCCCGTCCGTTCGGAATATAGGATAAATAAAGCCTGTGAAAAAAATTTTTAAAGGTTTCTTTTCCCTTTGCATGTGCGTGCTTCATTCAAAAAACTTCCTCAATAGTGTGTATTGCCAGCTTTAAAAGCTGCTTGGCTGCCTGCTCCCTTACATATTCGCGGCTTATAGGGTTTATATTAAGCTCACACACGGCTGTACCGCCGCGGTGCGCCGCCGCTATGAAAACAAGACCGGGGGAGTGCCCTTCGGAGCTGTCCGGCCCTGCGACGCCGGTTACCGAAACGCCTATATCGGCGTCGGCTTTTTTTCGTATGCATTCCGCCATTTGCCGCGCCGTGTCACGGCTTACTGCGCCTAAAGTATCAAGCGTCTCATTTTTTACTCCTAAAGCCTCGTTCTTTATTCGGCAGGAGTATGACGTCATGCCGAGCTCAAAAACCGCAGACGATCCCGGCACTGCGGTTATATAGGAGGAAACAAGTCCGCCTGTGCAGGATTCGGCAGTGGCTATAAGCAGCTTTTTTTCTTTAAGCAGCCCAACCAACTCTTCTGCCGTGTTGTAAATTTCAGCGTTCATTACTCAATCACCGAAAATTCAGTGCCGTTTACGGCTTTTTCTATAAGCTCGTCCATTGCTAAGCCATTTTCCGCCTCTTCGCATGCCGAAAGAGTAGGCCTCGTTTTCGGATGCTTCGGGGTGAATACCGTGCAGCAATCCTCATAAGGTAAAATGGAGGTTTCAAACGCGTCAATATCGCGGGAGATTTTTATAATTTCTTCCTTATCCATACCTATAAGAGGGCGCAGAACAGGCATATTTGTGACGCTGTCTGTCGTGACGAGCGCGGGCAGGGTTTGACTTGCAACCTGACCGAGACTTTCTCCGGTTATAAGCGCGAGACTTCCCGAATTCCGCGCCAGTCTTTCGGAAATGCGCATCATCATTCGCCGCATTATAAGTGTGAAATAATCCTCGGGGCAGTTTTTGCCTATTTCATCCTGTATTTCTGTGAACGGTACGATTGCAAGATTAATTGCTCCAGAATAAGCCGCGACCTTTTTAAGCAGAGTGCGCACCTTAAGCTCGGCGCGAGGACTTGTATAGGGCGGGCTTGCAAAGTGTATCGCGTCAAGGCGTAAGCCGCGCTTTGCCATTGTCCAGGCGGCTACGGGGCTGTCAATCCCGCCGGAAATAAGAATTGACGCTTTGCCTGCGGTGCCCACGGGCAAGCCGCCCGCGCCCTTTATCTGCTCGCATCTTATATACGCCGCATAATCGCGCACCTCAACGAAAACCGTTCTGTCGGGGTTATGCACGTCAACCGTAAGATGCGGAAAATTATCGAGCAGCACGCCGCCTAATTCTCTGCAAATTTCGGGGGAGGTGAGCGGAAATGTTTTATCGGCGCGTTTCGCCTCAACCTTGAAGGTTTTAATGCTTTCCATTATCGGCTTTAAATATTCGGGCGCGCGGGTGAATATATCCTCGGCTGTTTTTTCGCAAACGCAGGCGCGGCTGAAGCCGGCAATTCCGAATATTTTCTTCACACGGCAGAGCGCTTCCTCAAAATCGTAATTTTCCGATTTCGGTTCTATATATATTGTAGACTGCGAGCTGCGCACCTCGGTTTCGCCGAGGCTTTTAAGCCGCCTTTTAATGTTTTTTATAAGTGCGTCTTCAAAATTGCGGCGGTTAAGCCCCTTAAGCGCCAGCTCGCCGTTTTTAATAAGTATTATTTCCTTCATATATTCGCCTTTCTTAAAACCTTTTCGGCGTCACACAAGGCGTCCGCCAACAGGTCAATATCGTTTTCGGTGTTATTTTTGCAAAAGCTTATTCTAAGCGCGCTGTCGGTCAAGGCGGGGTTAAGCCCCATTTCCTTTAAAACATAGCTGCCGTGCCCCTTTGCACAGGCGCTGCCGCTTGAAACAAAAATATTTCTTGCCTCTAAATAGTGAAGCAGTGTTTCCGAGCGGTAGCCAGGCAGGGATATGTTTAGTATGTACGGCAGTGCGTCATCCGGGGAATTTATTACGGCGCCGCAGCGGGACATAAGAGTCTCACGAGCGTAATTCCATAGCTGCTTTTGCTTTTCAAGCTGTGTATTTAAGTTCGGTAAGTCTTCAACCGCGCCTTTAAGCCCCATTATAAGCGGAACAGGTTCTGTTCCCGAGCGCATGCCGTTTTCCTGCCCGCCGCCTGTTATAAGCGGAGGAATATTTACGGTTTTTCTCTTGAAAAGGAAGCCTATGCCTTTAGGGCCGTGAATTTTATGCCCGCTGGCAGTCAGCAAATCTATACCCGACTGCCTTACATTTATGGGCAGCTTTCCGAATGCCTGCACCGCATCGCAGTGGAAAAGAGCCCTCGGGCTTATGCGCTTTGTAAGTGCCGCAGCCTCTGTTACCGGCTGAACCGCACCGGTTTCGTTGTTTACAAGCATCATGCTCACAAGCAGTGTGTTATCTGTCAGAGCGTTTTTTAAGTCTTCGGGCAATACCTTACCGTCATGCGCGGGCTTTAAGTAAATTACCTCCAGCCCTGCGTCGGTAAGCTTTTTGCAGGTCTCCAAAACGGACGGATGCTCAATTGCGGTTGTAATAACTCTGCCGCCGCGTTTGGCTGCCTTAAGGCAGGAAAGAAGCGCGGTATTGTTTGCCTCGGTTCCGCTGCCGGTGAATATAATTTCATCGCTGCGCGCGCCTATTGCTTCGGCAACTTTTTCCCTTGCGGCGCTCATCTCGGCTTCCGCCTCTATCCCCAATGTGTGGAGTGAGGACGGATTGCCCCAGTTGTCGCACAGAGCTTTATTTATGCAATCAACAGCCCGCTTGCAGGGTCTTGTTGTGGAGCTGTTGTCAAGATAAATCATACCGTTCAAAAAACGCGCACTTCCCTTTGGAAAATTAATATACATATTATACATTATATTTTGAAAATAAACAATAGTAAAATAAATTAAAATTTATAATTGATAACCTGGGAGTTTCCTGTTATAATTAAATGGAAAATGAATTTAAAGGGGAACATGAAATGGCAAAGGTTATTCTGCTGGCGCACACGCCGAATCCCGAGCAGACGGTTGCAGCGGCGGCAAAGCTGTGCTACAGCAGCTCGGATATAACAGGGCTTACCGACAGCCTGACAGACGAAAAGGCGGCGGCATTTGTGGAAATGCTTTCGGAGATAGGGCACGAAAGCCCAATTGAGCATGCAAGCTTTACCTTCGGTATTGAGGGCGTTTCGCGCTCGCTTTTGGCACAGATAACAAGACACAGAATGGCGTCCTTCTCGGTAAAGAGCCAGCGCTATGTGCGCGAGGGCAGCTTCGGCTATGTTACCCCGCCCGAAATTGCGGCAGACCCCGAGGCTAAAAGGATTTACGATGAAATAATGGCGGAGGACCAGAGAAAGTACGACCGCCTTGCCGAAATTTTAAAGGAAAAGCATATAAAGACCTTTATGGCAGAGGGTAAGGACGAAAAGACCGCAACCCGCCTTGCCGAGAAAAAGGCGATTGAGGATGCGCGCTTTGTGCTGCCCAACTCCTGCGAGACGCAGATGGTTATGACAATGAACGCCCGCTCGCTTAAAAATTTCTTCCGTATTCGCTGCTGCAACAGGGCGCAGTGGGAAATAAGGGATATTGCAGATCAAATGCTGGCGCTGGTATCGGCAGTAGCGCCCGAGCTTTTCAAAAATGCGGGACCCGCCTGCGTTTGCGGCGCCTGCTCAGAGGGTAAAATGTCCTGCGGAAGGGCAGACGAGGTGCGCCGCCATATAGGAGAGCTTAAAAGCAATGGGTAGGCTTATAGTGATTGAGGGGCTGGACGGCAGCGGAAAATCCACCCAATTAGAGCTTTTGCCGAAAAAGCTGAAAGCGCGCGGAACAGACTGCCGCACGGTTTCTTTCCCGCAGTATGAAAGCGATTCAAGCGCGCTTGTAAAAATGTATCTGCGCGGCGATTTCGGCACTCACCCCGATGATGTAAACCCCTACGCCGCCTCTGCCTTTTACACGGTGGACAGGTACGCCTCGTATAAATCTGTTTGGGGCGATTATTACAACGCGGGCGGAACGGTGGTTGCCGGGCGATACACCACATCTAACGCCGTTCATCAGGCTTCAAAGCTAAGCCCCGATAAATGGAAACCGTTTCTTGACTGGCTTTACGATTTTGAGTATAATAAAATAGGTATTCCGCGACCCGACAGGGTAATATTTTTGGATATGCCAATTGAGGTGTCGCAGGGGCTTTTAAACCGCCGCTACTCAGAGGACGGCGGCAAAAAGGATATTCACGAAAGCGATGTTGAATACCTTGAAAGCTGCAGGAAAGCGGCGCTTTTTACGGCGGAATATTCGGGCTGGATAACCGTGTCCTGCGCTAAGGACGGCAAGCCGCGCGGAATTGAGGATATATCAGACGAAATACTTGAGAAGGTGCTTTAATATGGTATATATTTTTTTGGCAAACGGCTTTGAAGAATGCGAGGCGCTTGTTCCCGTTGATATTCTGCGGCGCGGCGGAATAAGGGTTAGCACCGTCGGTGTGGGCGGCAGTGAAATAACCGGCGCGCACGGAATAAGGGTCTGCTGCGATATAGGAGAAAATGAAATTAAAGAAAGCGATATGCAGGCGGTAATACTGCCCGGCGGAATGCCCGGCACAATTAACCTTGAAAAAAGCGCAGCGGTGCAAAACGCGCTTGACTATGCCGCCGAACGGGGCTTGATTATAGGCGCGATATGCGCGGCACCCTCGGTGCTCGGGCACAAAGGGCTTTTAAAGGGGAAAAAAGCCACCTGTTTCCCCGGGTTTGAAAAGGACTTAATCGGCGCTGAATTTGCAGAAGTGCCCACCCAGCGCGACGGCAATATTATAACCGCCTGCGGTGCCGGAGCGGCTTTTGACTTCGGTTTTTTGCTGCTCGAAACGCTTTCAGGCGATAAGGCGGCAGCCGAGGAACTGAAAAAAACAATGCTTTATAAAAAATAATTTTTGCGGAGAGGAAAACAATGGACGAAAAAAATCCCGATATTATTCCCGAAAATCCCGAAAACAATACATTTGAGGACGATTTTGTAATCGGCAAGGGCTTTGAAATAAGCGAGGAGCCTATAATGCCCGAACCGAAAAAACGAGGAGCCAAGCATTCTGCAGGCAAAAACACACTTAAAAACATTATTTGGATTCTTTGCATAGTGGTAGTCTCCGTAGGTCTTGCCTTCGGCATAATTTTTGCGGGAGCGGACTATATGGGCATAGGCTTCGGCAGGGGCAAGGACTGTGAGGTTGTAATTGAGCATGGAATGTCGACCCGGCAGATAGCCGAGCAGCTAAAGGAGTGCGGCGCGGTTAAAATACCTATGCTTTTCAGGGTTTACGCAAAGCTAAAACACTACGACGGCAAGTTTAAATACGGGCTTTACACCTTTAATAACGAGGCGGGCTACGAGGCGCTTTCGGTTATGCTTATAGAAGAGGGCGCAAAGGCGAACAGCATTAAGGTGACTATACCCGAAATGTCCTCGGTTGACGATATTGCGAAAATTCTTGAGGAAAAGGGCATTTGCAAAAAAGCCGATTTTATCGATGAGGTTCAGCACGGCAGCTTTGATTACGATTTTGTAAAGGATATACCTACCGAAAAGGTTTATTATCGGCTTGAGGGCTACCTTTTCCCAGAAACATATAATTTTTACTCGTACGATTCCAAGGAGTGCGCGCACTTAGCTGTTGACCGTATGCTTAAAACGCTTGACAGCAAGCTGACCGAGGGTGTGCGGGCTAAAATATCCAAAAGCGGCTACACGCTGCATGAGGTTATGACCTTGGCGTCAATTGTTGAGCTTGAGGCGGGCGGCAGTCCCGAGGAAATGCCGAATGTGGCGGCGGTGTTCTATAACCGCCTAAAGAGCGACGAATACCCGAAGCTGCAATCCTCACCCACACAGAAATACCCCTACGGCTCGGGCAAGTACGATACCTATAAATCGGAAGGCTTACCGCCCGGACCCTTGTGCTCGCCGAGTGAGAACTCCATAAAAGCGGCAGCCGAGCCGACTGCGAATTTCGATTACTACTACTTTGTGACCGACGCTAAAATGAAGTTTTACTATAACAAGACCTTAACCGAGCACAATAACACGATAAACCGACTTAAGAGGGAGAACAACTGGATTGGCGATAAATAAAATTCCTGAGCTTTTGTGCCCCGCAGGTGACCTTACGCGGCTTTGCGCCGCCGTTGATTACGGAGCGGACGCGGTTTACCTTGCGGGCGAGGAGTTCGGTATGCGCACCGCTGCTGCGAATTTCGGCGAGGAAGACCTGAAAAAAGGCATAGAATACGCCCATAGGCACGGCGTAAAGGTGCATATTGCCTGCAATATTATACCGCACAATGAAGAAATAGCCCGCCTTCCCGATTTCTTGAAAACCGTGAACGCTTTGGGGGCGGACGCGCTCATAGCGGCGGATATAGGCACAATAGGGCTTATAAAAAAATACGCGCCCGATACAGAGCTGCACGTTTCGGTGCAATCGGGTATATGCAATTACGAAACGGCGAACGCGTTTTACAATATGGGGGCTAAAAGGGTGGTTTTGGCAAGAGAGCTTTCTCTTGCGGAAATTGCGGAAATACGCGCGAAAACCCCGCAGGACTTAGAGCTTGAAGCCTTTGCGCACGGCGCTATGTGCGTTTCGTTTTCGGCAAGGTGCCTGCTTTCAAGCTATATGACCGGGCGGGACGCAAACCGCGGCGACTGCGCGCAGCCCTGCCGCTGGAGCTATTCGCTTATGGAGGAAAAGCGCCCGGGGCAGTATTTTGATATTACCGAGACCGATAAGGGCACATATATTTTAAACGCTAACGACCTTTGTATGGCAGAGCAGCTTGATAAGATGGCAGCCGCCGGAGTAGACAGCATAAAAATTGAGGGCAGGGCGAAATCTCACTATTATGTAGCCGTTACCGCGAATGCCTACCGCGGCGCGCTTGACAGCCTGAAAACCGCCGTGGGCGATTGGAAATGCCCTGAATGGGTGACAGAAGAGCTTAACAAAATAAGCCACAGAACCTACTCTACAGGCTTTTATTTCGGCACACCGCAAAACGCGCAGACCTACCAAAACGCGGGATATATACGGGATTACTCCGTAGCGGCAATAGTTGAGGGTTATGAAAACGGCTGTATCACAGCCGTGCTCAAAAATAAATTTCTGCGCGGGCAGGAGTTTGATTGCTTAGAGCCGGGCAAGCCGCCCTTCACCGTTTCGGCAAATACGCTTTTTGACGGCGACGGAAACGAAATAGAGGTTGCTCCCCATCCGATGATGAAGCTTAAAATTCCCTTTGACCGACCTGTAAAGCCCGGCGCAATGCTCAGAATGAAGTATTAAAAAAATACCTTACGTCAATAATAAAGGCGTGAGGTGTTTTTTATGTCTGATACGGGCTTCGGCGCGGTTTTTGCAAGAAGGGCTGCAATTTCATTCTTTATTTGCGTGGTTTTGTTTTTCAGCTGTATTTTAAGGGTAGCGGTGTCCGCTCTGACGGATTATTCCGCTGTTTTAAACCGACAAAGCGGCTATAGGCTTACCGTAGGAAAGCTGCGAGGTACAATATACGACAGAAATATGGTGCCTCTTACCAACGCCGAAAGCAAAATTATAGCCGCCGTATCGCCGACGCCGAGAGCAGTTACGGCTGTAAGCGGCGCACTCTACGGTGATGAGCTGCAAGGCGTACTTGAAAAGCTGAAAGGCGGCAAGCCCGTGCTTTGCGAGGTCCCGCGGGAAATAGACTGCGACGGAATTGCCTGTATGCGGGTATACACGCATAATTCCGCCGATACGCCCGCAGTTCACCTTTTGGGCTATACCGATTCGGATCTTCGCGGTATGTCGGGAATAGAAAAAGCCTATGACGGTATTTTGTACTCGGAAAAGGAGGCGGCTTTTGTATACACAAAGGACGGCAAGGGCGATATTTTAGCGGGTGTAAAGCCCGTTGCGGAGAACGACAGCTCGGTTACGGCGGGCGGGGTACTCACTACGCTTGATATAAATATTCAGGCAATAGCTGAAACGGAGGCTGAGGCAATAGATGCGGGAGCGGTCATAATAGCCGATTCAAAAACCTCCGAAATCAGAGCGGCGGTCAGCCGTCCCGATTTTGACTGCACGGATATTGCGAAATACCTGACCGCTGATAATTCACCCCTTTTGAACCGTGCGCTTGCTGCTTTTAATGTCGGCTCGGTTTTTAAACCCTGTGTTGCGGCAGCGGGAATGGAGTCGGGCAAGGGGAGCTTCGGCTATAATTGCACGGGCAGCTGCAAAATAATCGACCGCGTTTTCAAGTGCCACAAGCGCTCGGGACATGGACTTATGACCCTTAAAAGCGGTCTTGCAAATTCCTGCAACACGTTTTTTTATAATTTCGCCTTCAACATAGGCGCGGACGCGGTTTTTAATATGGCTTCAAGCCTTAATTTCGGTAAAAGCTTTGATATATGCGAGGGAATAGCAAGCGCGGCGGGCAGCCTTCCACAGAGAGAAAGCCTTGATAATATAGCCTACCTCGCTAATTTTTCAATAGGGCAGGGGGAGTTGCTGCTTTCTCCCGCAGCTATGCTGACATTATACTGCGCGGCGGCATATGACGGCAGCTACGCGCTGCCCACAGCGGTTTCGGGCACACTGTCCGGCGGCAGATTTACTCCCGTGTCGGAGCGCGGCAGAACAAGGGTTATGACGGCGAGAACCGCAAAAGAGCTGCGGGAATATTTAAGCGCCGTTATAACCGAGGGCACGGGCAAGGCGGCAGCGCCCAAAACCGTGAGTGCCGCGGGGAAAACCGCAACGGCGCAAACCGGTAAATATGAAAACGGCAAAGAGATATGCGAGGGCTGGTTCTGCGGCTTTTTCCCTGCAGACGAGCCCGAATACACCGTAATAGTCTTTTCGGAAAACATCAGTAAGCAAAGTAAAAGCTGCGCGGAGATATTCGCCGGAATAGCCGACAGCGTCTGTGAGAGAATTGCAAAATAAAAGTTTAAACCGAGTGCGGCGGGTGATTCGGTTCGCCCGTAAACCACAAAATATTTTGCGGCGTCATTGCCGCATTTTTTTATTTCGCAAAAAATAAAAAAATGATTGACATTACCGCTTTTGTGGAGTATTATGTATTTTGTTGGAGATGATTGGAATTGTTTGCAAATGAGCGAATGAATTATATATGTGAGCTGCTCAAAAAGAACGGTGCGGTGACAACGGCGCAGGTAAGTCATGATCTGAATGTCTCGGTTGAAACCATACGCCGTGATTTTTTGGCGCTTGAAGAGGAAAACAGGCTGTTAAGGGTGCACGGCGGCGCGGTTCTGCCGAGCGGCGGCGTTGAAAGAATGCCGCTTACCGACAGGTTGGAAATAAACCGTGAGGAAAAGCGAATTTTATCGGACGCGGCGTGCGATTTCATAAAAAACGGCGATATCATTGCAGTGGACACAGGCAGCACCGCCGTGGAATTTGCCGAGATATTAAGTCTTCGCTTTAAGGAACTGACAGTGATTACCCATTCGCTTGATGTTTTTGAGCGTTTGCAAAACAAAAGCGGCTTTAAAAATATATTGGTGGGCGGAATTTATCTGCCGGACGAAAAGGCGTTCTGCGGTCTTCCTGCGGTGGAAGCATATAAAATACTGCATTGCGATAAGGCGTTCATCACTCCTGCGGCGATATCACTGAAAAACGGCTTGAGCGATTGCGGCGAAAGGCTTATGACGGTGGAGCGGCAGATGATAGAATCCGCTGATGAGATATTTGTTTTGGCTGACAGCGATAAATTTGAAAAAACCGCGCTTTACAGGATGGCTCCCATAAGCTCGCGGTTTACCTTGGTTACGGATTCGGGACTTTCAGAGGAGCTTAAAAGTCTTTATAAAGAAAACGGCATAACGGTCGCCGCAAAGGGGTAGAGAAGATGGATAAGAACACGCAAAAGGCATGGCGAATAGGCTCTTTCTGTATCGCGACATATCTTGCAAGCTATGTAACCAGAAATATATTGAGCGTTTCCACACCGGAAATGATAAAGGAAGCGTTTTTTACAAAGGAATACACCGGTCTGCTTTCCTCGATATGCTTCATTTTTTACGCGGCGGGGCAGCTGATAAACGGCTTTATCGGCGACCGTGTGCATCCGAAATATATGATAATAATGGGACTCGGAATCAGCAGCGTCAGCACCTTTGTCATCCCCATCTTTGATAACCGAATCCTGCATTTTACGGCGTTTGCGCTAATCGGCTTCGGGCTTTCCATGCTTCGCGGACCGCTTATGAAGGTGATATCCGAAAATACTGCGGCAACACACGCACGAATGATATGCACTCTTTTCAGCATGGCGGGCTTTGCGGGACCGCTTATTGCAAGTATATTATCCATATTTTTTAAATGGAGAGCGGTCTTCACGGCAACCGGCGTAATATCGGTTATTATTACTGTGCTTGCGGTGGCGGCGATAACGACGCTTGAAAAGCGCGGCGAAATAAAATTTGTTCCGAAGTACGATAAGGGAATCGCCGGAATTTTGAATGTCTTCAAGCTGGAGGACTTTATATTTTATATGCTCATAAGCTCAATAGGCGAGATTGCGGGCTCTTCAATAACCTTTTGGATTCCTACATACACAACAGAGCATCTCGGCTTTTCAAACGACGCCGCATCAACAATATACTCGGTTGTTTCTTTTTCCACGCTTTTCACTCCGTTTATAACCCTTCTCATATATGAAAAGCTTATAAGGAACGGTATAAAGCTTGCGCTTGTAATGTATGTTATATCCGCGGTATTCTTTATAGCGGTTCGATTTACTGCAGCCCCCGTTCTAAATGTATCAATGCTGATAATTGCAAAAGTTGCGGCTGCTGCCGCTTCAAGCATCGTTTGGAGCGCATACATACCGGGGCTTGCAAGAAGCGGCAAGGTATCAAGCGCAAACGGTGTGATAGACGCGGCGGGCTATGCTATGGCGTCACTTGCGAATGTTTTGTTTTCAACCTTTGTCGGCAGACTCGGCTGGGGCGGAATCGTGAATATGTGGTATATCATAATGCTGATAGGCGCGGCGGTGTCATTCATAAAGCTCATTATGAAGAAAAAACAAAAAGCATAAAGATACGAGCCTTCGCTTTTGCGAAGGCTCGTTTGGCAGAATTCAGTTTGAAGCCTTTGCAACCGGCTCTTCTCTGAACAGCAGGGATATACACCATATGCCTGCAAGAGCTATAACGGTATATATAATTCGGCTGATTACGGCTGTGGCGCCGCCGAAAGCCCATGCAACCAGGTCAAACTCGAAAAGCCCGACCAGTCCCCAGTTTAAAGCGCCGATAATTACAAGGATAAGGCAAATCTTATCAAACATATCATCACTCCTTCTGCAAGGTTAGTTTTTGCAGAGGAAAAGCCTTTATACATTTGATTTTCCTGTAATAATCGGCAATATTATCAAATATATCTTTTTTAATTCTGCTTTGCCGCAGCAAAAATCTCGGCGAATTCGGTTTCAAAGATTTTTATTAAGCTCATTCCGCTTTGATTGATATATTCCGCAATATCCTCTTTGCGGTCGGGGTGAATTTTAATTTTCCGTGTGCCGTACTCTATTGTGTCGCTTTGGCTTTTGTCAATGGAAAGCACAAACCGACCGCTGAAGTTTAACAGCGTTTTCACCTCATTGATTGCTGCTTGCTTGTCCTTTATGTGCATAAAGGTAAGCGACGAATAAATTACATCGAATTTGCGCCCGAACTCATAGCTCATAAAATCACTGCAAACAAGCGTTACATTCGTCTGTTTTTTCAGGTTTTCCTTTGCCCGTTTTACGGTTTTCTGCGAAATATCAATACCGAAAAATTCGCGGCAGTTTGGTGCTGTACGAACAGCAAGCCGCCCTGTTCCCACACCGATTTCAAGCACGGATTTTTCTTTTGTCAACTGCAACGAATCAATAAACTGTCGCCCGTCCCATTTGTCCATATATTCCAGCAGCGGCTCCGGGTCGCGCACGGGATCGTTGTTTTCTTTGATAAGTAGGTCATAATGTTTGGAAACAGAGGACAATTTGCAAAAGTACCGTTTTGTATCACAAAACTCTCCTACTGGCGTAACCGCAAATCCACACTTTTTGTAAAACCCAACCGCCTCGTCATCGGTTTCGGCTGTAATATTATCTATCGGAAATTGAGTGAAAATAAAATCAATTAGTTTCCTGCCGATACCGTGCTTGCGGTATTCGGGTTTCACGGCAATATCCAAAATCTCGGTGATGCCGTTTTCCGTTACGAACACAATAATACCTATATATTTTTCGCTGTTTTTGCAGGCATATGCTTTAACATTACTGTCCGCCGCATATTCTTCCGCTCTGTGCTTTAAACGCTCGGGCGTGGGATTATAGACGCTCGGAGCTAAAAGCGTCAGTACTTCGGGGTCAAAAAGGCTTGCTTTTACATTTGCAAAAGAAATAAGGTTGTTTTGTTCCATACTCGACCTCTTAAATTATAAAACATAACCGACAAATGAGACGGCAATATTACCGTCAGGCATTTGCGCGGGACTTATTGAAAATTTATTTTTGAGCCATAAACGGTGCGAAGGCACATTTTCTGTTTTTACCTTGGCGCGTATTTGGTATACCTGTTCCGCTTTTGCAATTTTAATTATTTTTTGAACCATTTGCGTTCCTATGCCGCGGCAGCGCAGCTCCGGCTCAAATACTGTAATATAGTTAATAAACATTTCTTCCGCCTCGACAGGGGCGGAAATTTTTCTTTTATGCGCCCAAAGAAAGCCTACAATCTCATTCCCATTTTCGGCAATAACAAGCCGCCCGTCGCCGAAGAAAAATTTATCAAGACCGTGGTGGCTGTTCAATAGTTTTTGTTTGTTATTTTCAGTGCCTAAACGAATTTTTATTTTATCGGTTTTCATCTCGTATGCTCCCGTTAAAACCGAAACTGTTTTCATCTTGAAATTGATTGAACAGTTTGCAAAACGCCTCAAGACTTGTATTATCATTAACAGTTATTTTCCCGTTAATTATAAAAGTTTTTGTATTACAATTCATTCCCGAATTTAATCTGCACATAGCCTCATACATTGCCACTTTGTTGGAATCCCATTTTAGTAGTTTTCGAGCCACATCATACGGCAGCCATTGATATTCGCTGTGTTCGTGCGAAATTGTAGGGTCGGCGTTGCACTCAAAGGCAAAGCTGTATTCAGGTATAACAAAGATATTCTTGTCCCAATGCGTTCGCATATTTTCCGTCACAATTTCCGCCGGAACGAAAGCGACACTTTTGAGTTCGGTGAGTTTTTCGGCTGTCACGCCGGTTTCTTCCTTGATTTCGCGCAGGGCGGCGTCCGACGGTTTTTCGTTATTCTCACCGCCGCCGGCAATAAATTGCCAAATGTCAGAGTCTGCGCGACGAAACACGCAAAAGCACAATTCACCTTTTATAAAACGGTAGGGAACGGCTAAAATCTGAAACGGAGCGCGCATT
>ERZ827104.1633-NODE-1633-length-19114-cov-3.067422_pt1 | contig 19114 bp, 16 predicted proteins | sample MGYA00519781_ERZ827104 | MGnify/ENA primary metagenome ERZ827104 (study PRJEB31778, sample SAMEA3449257) | human gut metagenome | biome: human gut; feature: human-associated habitat; material: faeces | place: United Kingdom | collected 2010/2012 ...
AAAGGTATATAATGAAATAGCCTGGAAAGATCAACGTTTTTGTTTTGAAAACAGAACCCTGGAATCGATAGTCCGGGATATGGAAAGATGGTATAATGTAAAAATCGTTTTCGAAGATCCGGTATTGCAACAGCTGCAATTTTCGGGTTCTTTGAGCCGGTACGGAGAGATTGAGACTTTACTGCATTTTTTTGAAGAAAGTGCAGATATTACATTTGAGATCGATCACCATACAATTACTGTAAAAAGAAAATAAAAAAATAGAGAATGCTTCTGCAGTCGGCAAACTTTAGAGCGCATTCTCTACACATTCATTCATATTAACGAACTAATAACAAATGTATGAAAAAAAAAGCACCTGACAGGTATTTCTTACCTGGATTCTTAAGAAAAATGTTAGCGGCAGTATTCTTACTGTTCATTGTTTCGTTGTCTTATGCAGCAGCGGATAATGATACAAAACTAATCACATTTGCCGTAAAATCTGAAAATTTAAATGATGTTCTGATCAAATTTAAAGATCAGACCGGTGTCGATATTTTATTTAATAAACAACTTATCGGAAACCGGAAATGTAATGATTTTGAAGTCGTAAATCAACCTATTGAGGTAGTACTGAGCAAAATCCTGGAAGGTACAGGGTTTGTTTTTTCGAAAGCGGACGGAGTATATGTCATCAAAAAAAGTACAGAAAAAACCGTTCAGTCGGTAGAGCCCCTGTCGATTTCCGGCGTAGTGACCGACACGGATGGAATTCCCTTACCCGGGGTGACCGTTTTGGTAAAAGGAACTTCTTTGGGAAGTGCAACCGATACAGAAGGGAAATTTAAATTATCGTTTCCTTCACAAGAAAATGTAGTCCTGGTATTTTCGTTCGTCGGCATGCAAACCAAAGAGGTCCCTTATAAAGGCGAATCCGAAATAAAAGTGACCCTGCAAACCGATGTGACTGAAATGGAACAGGTTGTCGTTACCGGTATTTTTACCCGTAAAGCAGAGAGTTATACCGGTGCTGCGACGACCATAAAGAAAGAAGAACTACAGAAAATGGGAAATCAAAATGTTTTACAATCCCTGAAAAGTTTAGACCCGGCTTTTCATATTATAGAAAACAATGATTTCGGTTCGGATCCGAACAAAGCCCCCCAAATTCAGTTACGAGGCCAACAATCCATGCCCGATATAAAAGGGACTTATAATGGTAACCCTAATCAGCCGCTTTTCATTTTGGACGGTTTCGAAACGGATATTACAACAGTATACGACTTGGATATGAACCGGGTAGAAACGATTGTATTACTGAAAGATGCCGCAGCCAAAGCAATATATGGAGCCAAAGCGGCCAATGGCGTAGTAGTTATTGAAACCCGTCAGCCGAAAGCCGGGAAGATGAGGATATCGTACAAAGGAGATCTGAGCCTGACGGTTCCCGATCTGACAGGGTATAATCTTTGTGATGCACGTGAAAAATATGAAGTAGATAAGGCACACGGCCGTTATTCAGATCCCTGGTTTTGGGAACAGTATCTGAACAATATCAAGTCGGAAATAGAACGCGGTGTGGACACAGATTGGCTGGCCCAACCTTTACGTACCGGTATCGGACACCGGCATTCTCTGTATTTGGATGGAGGAGACGAACATTTACGCTATGGTGTAGACTTACTTTATAATGAAATCAAGGGGGTGATGAAGGGATCAGACCGGCAAACATTCACGGGAGGAATCACCCTGGCTTACCGCTATAAAAACTTATTGTTCCGGAATCAGTTGAGTACCACCCTCAATCGTGCCGACGATTCTCCCTATGGTTCTTTTGATGAATATGCAAAACTGAATCCCTATTGGACACCTTATGATGAAAACGGGGATTTGAAGCAAATTGCCGGTTCTACCGGAGGAGGAGGTCTGGTTGGAGTAACCTGCGGGAATCCGTTATGGAATGCTTCCATCGGTACTAAAAATTTCAGTAAATATACCGGTATTACTAATAATTTTTATATCGAATGGCAAGCTTTGAGCGCATTGAAATTTATCGGACGTCTGGGATTATCGAAAACCCTTAATGCACGGGAAGATTTTTATCCGGCCTCACATACCAAATTCCTGGGTTATTCGGAAGATAAATTTTTTGAAAAAGGTACATACAGTAAACTGGAAGGAGAAAGCAGCAATGTCAATATGGATATAACAGCCAATTATTCCTTATTATTAGATAAGCATCAAATTTTTCTGAACCTGAACTACAAGATGGAGCAAAGCCGTTCTGAAGAAGTTACTTTCACCATGGTCGGTTTTCCGAATGACAAGAACGGTTTTATCACTTCGGGCCTTGGATTCAATAAGGGCGATTACCCCCCTGCCGGCAATGAGGCTATCAGCCGGGAAATCGGTATTTTGTCTGCTTTAAACTATTCGTACGACGATCGTTACCTAGCTGATTTGTCCTATCGTGCCAGTGCCTCTTCCCGTTTCGGACAAGATAAGCGGTGGGGCCAATTCTGGTCGGCAGGTATCGGATGGAATTTCCACAAAGAACATTTTATGGAGCAGGCTGAGTGGCTAAAACAATTTAAACTACGTGCTTCAACCGGTTATACCGGAGCCCAAAACTTCAATCCATATCAGGCTTTAGCTATGTTTAGTTACAATCAGACTCAGGCCTACGATAACTGGATCGGTTCTCATTTAATGGCTCTACCCAACGATGAGCTGAAATGGCAGAAAACCAAGGATTACAATATTGGATTCGACCTGAATCTCTGGGGACGTCTTATGATAGTATACGATTATTATGTACAGCAAACCAAAGATCAGTTGCTGGCCTTGACTATCCCTCCTTCTATGGGATTTACCAGCTATATGGAAAATATCGGAAGCACGGAAAATAAAGGAATGGAACTGAAGTTAAATGCCCATTTGTTGTATGATGTGGAAAACGACCGTTATTTAAGTACTTCTTTCTCTATTGCCAAGAATACGAATAAGTTGAAAAAAATATCGAATGCGTTGAGAAGTTATAACGATGAGGTCGACAATGAAATATTGGATGGAAATACCAACAGGCCTCAGACCCGTTTCATCGAAGGTTCGTCTATGAATGCTATTTGGGCAGTCCGTTCTCTGGGTATCGATCCGGCAACAGGAGATGAGATTTTCCTGACGAAAGACGGAGAGACAACGACAGAATGGAAAGCCGAAGACCAGGTGGTTTGTGGCGACGCCATGCCCGACTGTTCGGGTACTTTCGGAATAAATATGGATTACCGGGGAATTTTCCTAAACATGTCTTTTTATTATCAATTCGGCGGTCAGACTTATAACCAGACTCTGGTCGACCGGGTCGAAAATGCCGATGTCGGGTTAAATGTCGACAAACGGATTTACAATGCCGTTTGGAAAAAACCGGGAGACCGGGTCGATTTTTCTTATAATCCCTATAGGTTGACTAAACCCAGTTCCCGTTTTGTACAGGATTTAAATGAATTGCGTTTGTCATCTTTAAACGTAGGATATGATTTCCGGCATTGCGCTTTCCTGAAAAAGAGCCGGCTGCAACAATTAAAGGCCAGTTTTTATATGGATGATGTGTTCCGGGCTTCTACAGTAAAAACAGAACGCGGGTTGACTTATCCGTTCGCCCGTACTTTCTCGTTCTCTTTACAAGCAACCTTTTAATCGATGAATACAATGATACGAATACAAAAAACAAAAAATATACTCGGCATTTTGTTCTTTTCCCTGTTGAGTGTTTCCTGTCAGGAATGGCTGGATGTCAGTCCGAGTACAGAAGTAAAATACGATGACTTATTCAGTTATAAAAATGGTTTCAAAGATCAATTGACCGGAGTGTATACCGCTTTATGTTCGGAAGAGCTTTATGGTGCTCATCTCGGTTTCGGAATGTTGGACGCTTTGGGACAACAATATTTCTGGAATCAGGAAGCCGGAACTTATTATTACCTGCATCGTTTTGTTTATGACAATCCGAAAAGCGAAGAAGTGATCAACAGTATTTGGAACAACATGTATAATACTATCGCCAATGTCAACATTCTGTTACAGGGTATAGAAGATCACCGGGGAGTTCTTACGGCTGATGAAGAAAAAATTTATGAAGGGGAAGCTTATGCCTTACGTGCTTTTCTGCATTTCGATCTGCTCCGTCTGTTTGGCAAAAGTTATGTGAGCGGGGCCGGTGAAAAAGCAATTCCTTATGTCAGAAAAATTTCGAAAGAAGTAACTCCGTTATCGACGGTTACAGAAGTTCTTGATCTGACAATCAAAGATTTAGAAAAAGCAGCCGATCTACTGCAAGAAGATCCGGTTAAAACCGGAAAAGCAACCACTTCTTTTCTGGGAACCCGAAATTTTCATTTCAACTATTATGCAGTCCGGGCTTTAATGGCACGTGTTTATCTATATAAAAACGATAAGGTCAATGCTTTAAAAAATGCCCGGGAAGTGATGCTTTCTAATCAGTATTCATGGGTAAAGAAAGCACAAGTCGCTACAACCACCCGTGAAAGCCGTGATGGAATTTTCTTGCCGGAATGTATTTTCATGCTGAATAATACGGGCTTAAAAAAACTGACAGAAACATACTTGAAAGAAAGTGAAAACAATTCTGTAGGTAATTTATTAATTACAACAGCGGAGGTCAGAGATGAGATTTTTGAAAATGCATTGTACGGTGGTTCTGACTGGCGCTACATTTATTATTTTGAACCGGTTGATTCTTATTACCTCAGCACCAAATTATGGCAGGTATCTTCCAGCTATAATAACCGGCAACCTTTACTCCGTATGAGTGAAATGTACTTGATTGCAGCTGAATGTGCAACGACAAAAAAGGAGGCATTGGATTATCTCAATACATTACGCAGGAACAGAGGGTTTGAAGTAACTGATGATCTGCAAGAAAATATAACCGATGAAAAATTGCAAGAAGCTATCGGAAAAGAATACCGCAAAGAATTTATAGGAGAAGGACAATGGTTCTTTTATTGCAAACGTACCGACCAGGCTACACTGCCTAATGTTAAAGTACCTTTCAGTAAAGCTTATTATGTACTTCCGATACCTGATCAAGAATTAGAATATGGAAATAGAAATTAAATGAGAAAAGGTTATGAAGAAATATTTTATATACAAATATGGTCTATTATTATCTGTTCTGATAGCATTAGGATGTAGTAGTTGTCAAAAAGACGATTATGTACAGTATGATGCCGGATATGCTTCCTTGCGATTCATTTATGAAGCAGACGGAAATGACAGTATCGTTTATTCTTTTGCACTACATCCTGACAAAGAAGAAGATATCGTGGAAATTCCCTTTAAACTGATCGGACTGCCAATTGGGGAAATCCGGCAAGTCGGACTTGAAATAGTAAAAGAAGAAACAACAGCCCGGGAAAATGAGCATTTCAAAATAGAATCCAGTGAACTTGCAGCAGACTCCTTAAGAGGAACTTTGAAAATAAAGGTGATAAAAACACCTGAACTGGAGGAACATAATTTGACTGTAGCGTTCCGGCTCTGTGAAAATGAGAATTTTAAAGCAGCTCCGATAAATGAAAATACATTCAGTATTGTTTTGACCAATCATTTATCGGAACCTACCGGTTGGCCGTTCGGTGACTACAGCCGTATAAAACACCAGTTTGTAATCCAGGTACTGGGTATCGCTACCGATTATGACAAATGGAGTACTTCTGAAGTAATTCATTATACCAGTGTAATGATCGATGCTTTATACGAATATAATAAAGCCCATCCGGGAGAACCTCTGACCGATGAAAACGGATTGGTCATAACCTTCTGAAAAATGTATTAATAATAAAAGAATAAAATAATGAAGAGGATATATAAATTGTTTTTATTCATTTCCCTCCTGATCATTGCAACTGCCTGTTACGATGATATGGGAAATTACGATTACAGCTCTTTACCTGATGTCGCAATAACGGCAAAGGATACCGCCTATGCAACTCAATTTAAAACCTTAGAACTCTCCGCAGATATAAATCTGGATGGGGGATCAGAAACCGACTACGAGTACAGTTGGCGAATCTGGTCGAATGATATCGGTGGTGTCGATAAACAGAAAGTTATCGGAGACACCCGAAATTTAGTATATGAGGTATCGGAAATTCCGGGATCTTACACCTTAGTATTGACAGTTTGTAATAAACATACCCAAGTGAAAACTTACAAGCAAATTCACTTAGTAGTACAAGGTAGCATAACAGAAGGCTGGATGGTATTGCAGGAAAAAGACGGGAAAACCGATTTCGATTTGATTATGAGTCCTTATTTTTCCAACCGGGTAACCCAGGATGAAATTTTACATGATGTTTATAAAACTATAAATGGCGAATCTTTGGCGGGACGCGGTGTAAAAATCGGTAGCTTCTTCTGTATCGGACGCTACCAGAATGTTGTGGTGTTGACAGATAAAGGAGGAGTACGTCTGTCCGCCATTACTATGCAAAAAACGTTCGACATGTCGACTCTAATGCTCGATATGTCTTCCTGGAAACCGGAAAATTACATATTTTGGCATTATTACTGGAGTCCGGGACGTTTCGGTTTTGATGCCATCATTTCCGACGGGCGTTTTTATGAATACAGTGCGATCAGCAGCACGGGATTTACAACTTATACCGAACCGATCCTGAAAGACGGCTTGACTTATAAAGCATCGCCTTATGCCCCTAAATGGTTTGATTATTATCAGGGTATTCTTTATGATGAAATCGGCGGACGTTTTTTGGGAATCGAAGAAAATACATGGATTTTGAAAGAGTTAGCGGTTGCCACAGCACCACAACCCTTCGATTGGGGAAATATGCATGCAAGCCTCCGTTATATGGAGACAGGATACAATAATTACGAATACGGATTATTCGAGGATTGGGATACGAAAAAAATGACATTATGCGTTTTTAATTTTGACACAAAGCCCAATATCGGTGTGGGGAAATACCTGGCAGACAATTGTCCGGAACTGGAGAAAGCGAAATATTTTGCAGTAGGTTCACTCGGTCCTGTTTTTTTATATGCTACCGACCGGGATATTTACCGTTATGATTACAATGGAGCTAACACCGGTGAAAAACTTTATACTTTGGCCCAAACTGATGAAAAAATAACGGGAATGAAAATATTCAAACCTTGTATTGATCGTTTTATTACGAATCATCCCTATAACAATAAAGTGCTGATTCTTTCCACTTACAACGAGAGTAAGAAAGAAGGAAAAATTTATATGTACTATATCAATGAGGTGAACGGAATGATCGATATTGCTTCGGAAAAAGTATTCGAAGGTTTCGGAGAAATCCTGGATATGGAATATAATTACCCGAAATACGGTGCTTAAAATGAGCAGAGGTTTGAAAATAGTTTTTGTGCTTTCCTGCTGTTTTTTGTGGGAAGCACAAGCCTTTTCCCAGGTAAGAGTCCGCTTCGACGCTACTTTCGGCCAAGAGGAAATCCGGATCGGATTCCGGGAACAAGCTTATAAGGTAAAACTAGATGAATCAGGCGTAGGGAGGATTACTATTCCGGATTCTCTGGCTCCCGGTTATGCAGCTTTATACGGTCCGCGCAATGTTTATTCGTTTTATCTTGTACCGGGACAGCAGCAGGAAATTACTAAGCTGAACGGACAAGAGATTAAATTTACCGGAGCGGCTAAAGCGATCAATATCTATCTGAACAGTCCGTTTTTGAATAACCGGGATCCGGGATATGAAAAAGGGGAAGAAGAATTTTTAAAAGAATGGGCTCTGATGCCCGGCAGATTACAAGCACATCTTGATTCTTTACCTCTGCCGGCGGATTTTAAAAAATCGGAGCGTAAACGGCTTTATTATGTGGCTTGCCATTCATTATTGGACTATCCCCTTCTGCATGCCAGACTATTACGTCTGAAAAGTTATTCTCCGGGAGAAAGGTATTACCGGAAGGTATCGGAACTGCTTCAGGAGGATCCTTCAGCTCATGAATTCTGGGAATACCGCCAGTTTTTCAGGAATGGCATACAATTGTTGGGAGAAAAGAAAAAAACTGAAACAGGTAAACCATTGGATAAGTTAAAATGTGAACTGGATTATATATGTAATCACATTAAGGATGAAGAACTGGCAAGTTATTTAGTCGACGAAAGCATGTCCGGATATATCAGGTATTTCGGAACAGAAGGGATGGAAGCGTTTTTACCCCTTTATCGGGAAAAGGTAAAGGATGAGAAACAAAAAGCAGCATTTTTCCGGTCGTATGAACAATATACCCGCTTAGAAAAAGGTAGAAAAGCACCCCATTTTTCCCTTTTGGATAAAGACGGTAACCGGAAAAATTTATCTGACTGGCTGGGTAATTACGTTTATATCGATGTCTGGGCAACCTGGTGCGGACCGTGTTGCCGCGAACTCCCGGCATTTCATAAATTAAAAGAGGAGTTCAAGGATAAGCCTATCTGTTTTGTAAGTATCTCTATCGATGCGGATGAAGCTGCCTGGCGAGCCAAGATAGAAAAGGACAGCCTGGATGGTATCCAATTGAGGGTAAACGAAGAAGATACTTTTAAAAAGGATTATAAGATTTCATGGATTCCCCGTTTTCTATTGATAGATCGGGAGGGAAAAGTACTGGATGCCAATATGACACGTCCTTCGGATACAAAAACAATAGAAAAACTCACTGCTTTATTGTCCGATCGCTAACAGTCTGACAGGGAGGAAAAACAATTACGTTCCTCCCGGTCAGATCTTTTCCAGATCTCCTTTTGCTACCCATCCTTCATTGCCGTCTGCCATCCGGATATTGTACCAATCCCCCAATTGACCTATGACACGGACTTTCAGCCCTTCGTGAATCAAAAACAGGCTCGTACCGCTATTATCCGGCGCTCCTTTCACCGTCACACTCGGAGTTGTAATAATCGCATACTCTCTGTCGGTGACTTTCTTATCCTGCTGCATGGCAAAAAACATCGTCCCAACAGTCAGGAAAAAGACTATAATCCCCACGACAAAACCAGTCTTTTTGATACCGACCGAAGGAGAATAGAAAAATAAAGCTGCCATCACCAAAAAGAGGATAAAGAGAGTAACCGAGATATATCCCCACTGATCGGCGGAAAAATAACCGACAAAACCTTTGTACCACCTCACCAGAAACAATTCGGGCAACACTTCGATTTTGTCTACGATAGCTTGCTGGGCCATTTTCAGATTATAACGGGCAGAAGCATCCGAGGGGTCTAATAATAAGGCCCGTTCATAATTCAATATGGCCTGCGTATTCTCTCCCAGTTTATAATAACAATTACCCAGATTATAATATAAGATAGCCGATTCCATGCCACTGGCCCTCAATTTCCGGTATATTTCAGCTGCTTCATTGTATTTTCCCTCCCGGTAAAATTCCTCTGCCTGTTTCTCCGATTGCGGATCAGTAGCGGCTAAAGCACACAAGCTTATCAGTAAAACCGGCAATATCAACAATGTCTTTTTCATAGTTTCTAATCTTTAATCACCGGATAGCTTTATCCAGCTTTGTAATCACATCAATACTATCTGTATATACTTTCCCCATTTCCTGATCGGAATTACTTCCGGGAGCATAACGGGCATATTCACAAGTATCCAATACAGCGATAAATTCCTTGATTCTGTCTTCCTCTACTCCTTTCGACTGGAGAATTTCACTGATATTATCCCGGTTCAATTCGGCACGGTCGATGTTCAGTTTATAACTCATATATCCCCAAAGGGCTTTCAATACTTCATCGTAGAATTGCTCTGCATTGTGATTTTTCATCGCGCTGGCAGCCACTTTGAGGCGTTTGCGGGCCATCTTGTTGGCCGCTTTATTCTTCACCCGGACTATATCGGCATTCGCTTTGATTCTCCGGCGATTCAAGACTGCACCGACAACAAACAATACGAACGGAATCAATAAAGCCAACCAGTATAAGGTAGTTCCGAAGAAACGTACCCCGGCAGCCTTCAGGTTCAATCCCTCCGTTTTCAGGTAACGGATATCTTCACCCACTTTACGGACATCTTCTTTCTTGAACGACTTCACCTGATTACCGGTCGAAGTTTCCACCTGCCCTTTATCGGCTCCTTTTCTGACATGGATATTGTATTCAGCCCCCGCAATGGTCTTGTAAGTGTTCGATTGTGAATCGAAATAAGAAAACCGAATGGCCGGAATCTTATAGTCTCCGGAATAACGGGGGATGATCAGGTATTCAAAAGAAACACTACCCGCCATGCCATTTTCCGTAATATTCAGATCTCTGGATTCTTTCGGATCATACACTTCGAAATCCAGGGGGAAATTAATCGTCGGTGCTTTTAATAACTTCAGGTTGCCCGTTCCGCGGAAAGTCACTTTATAAGTGATCGCATCATTGGCATTCACCGTATCCGCCGAAAGGGAGGTAGCCATCGTTACATTCCCTACCGTTCCGCCAAAACCGGCAGGTTTCCCAAGCTGAGGAAGTTCTTTCACCTGAATAGTGACCGGTTTACTTCTCCGCATCGCCCGGACATCTTTGTAATTACCGAAAAACTCGTCGAAGAAACTACGGCCTCCGTTAGCTAAACGCTGACGGACAATACATTCCAACTCGAAAGGCTCGATCGTAATCTCTCCGGTATGTTGCGGATACAACAATACTTTCCGGATAGTTCCGACATTGTAAATCTGCCCGTCCACCGCTTCCCGAACCAATTCGATACGTTGCGGCGTGGGTACTTCTTCGGCCAGAAATCCGTTGAAATCCGGAAATTTAGTTCTGCCCAGATTGACCAGATCGACCTTTGTATACACTTTAATCGTAGCCATCAGACTTTCTCCCATATACAGGCTACGCCGACTGACCTCGACTTTAACGAACAGGTTATTGTCATTGACCGTAGCATTGGCATCCGGCTGCACCGGCCGGTTTGTCGCCGCCTGATTACCGTTTGAATTACGACTACCTTCGACGACCTCTATTTTCAGAGCATTGGATGTATATTCTTTTCCATCGATAATCACTGTCGCTCCGGGAATCTGAAAAGTACCTTTTTTAGTTCCTTCCAAAATATAGGTATAGGAGAAAGTGACATTCTGCGTCATTTTCCCATTGATATTCGATGAATAAAAAGATTGTCCTACGGAAGGTCCCATCAGCAGGTCGAATCCTTCCAGGGTAGGCACTTTAAGATTGTCCCCTTCTTTATTCAGGGTATATTCCAACTTAAACTGCTCACCGACGGCAACTACAGAAGGAGCAGAAGCCTTGAATTCTACATTTTGGGCGTAAGCCAGTGAAGTGAAAAATAACAATATGATTAATCCGATTTGTCTCATTGCCATATTTATTTAAGCCGCAAAATTACCAATCTTTTTCGATTTTCATTTTCTTTGCTTTCTGTTCCTGTGCTTTTTGTTTCTGCACTTTTTCCTGAACATTCTTTTCATCGTTCTGCAAAGCCTCTAACAAACGTTCCGCATCCTCCTTAGAAATCTTACCCTGCTGTTGCTGAGGGTGTTGTTGTTGCTGGTCTTTATTCTGATCATTTTTATTCTGCTGGTCTTTATTCTGATCTTGACGGTCTTTATTTTGCTGGTCTTTGTTCTGATCTTGACGGTCTTTATTCTGATCCTGTTGATCTTTATTCTGATCTTGCTGATCCTGGTTTTGGTCCTTATTTTGGTCTTGATTATCCTTGTTCTGATCTTTGTTTTGATCTTTATTCTGGTCCTTGTTCTGATCCTGATTCTGTTGATCCTGTTGTTGTTTATGGCGTGCAAATTCCAGGTTATATTTCGTTTGTTCAGAAGCCGGACGATTCCTTAATGAGTTTTTATACGCTTCGATGCTCTCGTCGGTTTTCTCCATCGCTAACAAAGTATTCCCGATATTATGATAAATTTCGCCCAACCGTTCTTTATCGGTTTCTTGTTTTGCCAAAGCAGAAAACTGTTCCAGAGCTTCATCGTACTTTTTCTGCTTATATAAAGCATCGGCCATATTAAAAGCCGCTTCAAATGAATTCGCCTTTTTATCGGCAGCTTTACGATATTCCACCTCAGCCTTTTCGAAATCCTGTTTTTCGAATAATTCGTTTCCTTCCCGGATAAATTTCCGTTCTTGCTGAGCAATAGCGGGCCATGCAGCCAACAAGGTCACCACCGTTATTATCATAGACTTTATCATAACATTCATCATTTTTCGTACATTATTATCGTCAATCCGATTCTCTGTCTTTTCTTTTAGCGTTTGAAAAGATTGATCTTCATAAAATGTTTATTCTTTCTGCCCAGAATCATAAACTCCACAAAGATGAAAAACAACCCCACCAACAGGAAGTACTGGTACTTCTCGGCATAATCACTATATACCCGCTCTTCAAGCAAGCTTTTCTCCATACGATTGACTTCGTCCAGGAGCCGGTTGAGTCCGACTTCGGTATTGCTGGCCCGGATATACAGCCCCTCTCCGGCTTTAGCTATATCCTGCAAAGTTTGTTCGTCCAGTTTGGAGATGACTACATTCCCCTGTGCGTCCTGCATAAATTGTCCGGGTTTTCCTTTCTCCGGGATCGGAGCACCCTGTTCCAATCCCATCCCTATGGTATGGATTACGATTCCTTTTTCATGGGCTTGCTTAGCAGCCGCAACCGCATCATCCTGATGGTTTTCTCCGTCCGTGATGACAATAATCGCTTTGGACGTCTCGGTTTCCGGTGTAAACGACCGGGCGGCCAGATCGATCGCACTCCCGATAGCCGTCCCCTGTACCGGTACGATATCCGTACTGATATTCGACAGGAAAAGCTTGGCCGAAGAATAATCGGTAGTAATAGGTAATTGCACATAAGCATCCCCCGCAAATACAATCAAACCGATCTTATCGTTCGATAATTTCTCTACCATCCGGGAAATGGCCATCTTAGCTTTTTCCAAACGACTGGGTTTGATATCCTGGGCCATCATCGAATTGGAAACGTCGAGAGCGATCATCAACTCTACACCTTTTTTCTTCACCTGCTGCAGTTTCGAACCGAACTGAGGGCCTGCCACTCCGACAATGACAAACAATAAGGCCAGCATCAGCATAACGAACTTCCACGTGCCCCGCTTGAACGATAAAAGAGGCATCAAAGGCCCGAGTAATTCCGGATTACCGAATTCTGCTATCGCCTTCTTTTTTCGTCGGATCATCACCACATAAAAAACAATCAACAGTGGGATAACAATCAAGAGATATAATAATTCAGGATGTGCAAATCTAAACATAGCCAAATAATTTTACGGTATTTTCCTTAAAAGAGTATACTTCAGAACTGCCTGTGCAATCAGTAAACACATACCCAGCAAACCGAAAATAAAATACTGTTCATTCTTTTTACTGAAATGTTTCACTTCTATCTTACTTTTCTCCAACTGATCGATCTCGGAATAGATCTGCTGTAATTTATCGTTATCCGTCGCCCGGAAATATTTACCGCCGGTCACGTTAGCAATCTGTTGTAATACCCCTTCGTCGATTTCCACAGGCATATTCTGCAATTGCACGCCGAAGGGAGTGGGAACAGGATAAGGAGCTTCGCCATAGGTTCCGACTCCGATCGTATATACCCGGATACCGAAAGCTTTAGCTAATTCGGCAGCCGTGACAGGTGCTATCGCTCCCTGATTATTGATACCGTCTGTCAACAAAATCACCACTTTCGATTTACCGGGGCTATCTTTCAACCGGTTGACCGCATTAGCCAAACCCAGACCGATCGCCGTTCCATCCTGGATCATACCGCTTTTCACCTCCCGGAGTAGATTGACCAATACAGCCTGATCGGTAGTCAACGGACACTGAGTAAAGCTCTCGCCGGCAAAAACCACCAATCCGATTTTATCCTGAGGACGTTCGAGGATAAATTTCGTAGCCCCCTCTTTAGCCGCCTCTAAACGGTCGGGCGTAAAGTCACGGGCCAGCATACTCGTGGAAACGTCCAGAGCCAGTGCGATATCGATACCTTCACTGGTATAAGTTTGCCAGCTATTACTGGACTGCGGACGAGCCAAGGCCGTCACCAATAAGATAATGGCAAGCAATTCCAATACGAACAAAACATGCCGCCACCAGATCCGGCCGGAATGTTTGATCCCCTTAAACGCCTGTAATGAAGAAAACTGTAAATCAGCATGCGATTTTTTTTCCTTCAGGATATACCAGACGATCATTGGTACTAAAAGTATCAATAACAGGAAATATTTCGGGTTTGCAAATTCGAATCCAAACATTTTATTTCAGTTTACAAATTAACTCATACACTCTTTTCAAAGTGCCTGATCGCCTCATTTATCTTTTACGTCTTCGGGAGTTTCGCTTTTTTCAGCTTCTTTTCGCTGTTGTTCTTCTTCCTGACGTTTTCTTTCTTCTTCCTGTTTCTGCTGCTGAGCAATTTCAGCCTCTACCCGTTGGTGAGTGTTATTGACAAATTCGTAAGCGGCATCCAGATAACGGGAATTTTCATCCTGCAAGGGAGTAAACTTAGCGAATTTCACATAATCGGCCGTCGTCAACATCTCTGCTATTCTCTCCCGTTCTTTGGCTTCTACCTCTTTACAATTTACCAAGGCCTGCATTGTTTCGGAGGAGGTCTGTTCCATGGCAGGTATAGCGAACTCTCCGTCAAGGTATTGGCGTACGGTATCCGTCAATCGGGTATAATATTCCTTTTCTTTTCCGGTCTGCCAAAGCTTATTGCCCTTGATTTCATCCAAGGAACGGATAGCCATGACATAAGGCGGAATCTCTTCTTTCTTCGGCGTAAACAAGGGTTTGTTCTTCCGCCTCCGGTCCCAATACAGCCAGAAGATCAGAATAAGGGCAATCCCTAACAAAACCCACAACAGATAAGGCAAAATCTCGGCAAAAGTCCAGGGGGCGGCATAAGGCATAACGATATCGTAATTCCCCTTTTGCGGATCTACCTGGAAAGTATTCACCACCAATCCTACGGGATCGGTCCGAACAATATTATTATATTCCTGACTTTCGATCGTAATGGGCTGAGGAGGCACAACATATACTCCTGTATCGAAAGCAGTGACGACATATTTTTCCTCCAAAAGCCATCTTCCATCCTTTTCTTTTACAGAATCCCGTACAGGACCGGAGATAATCTCCAATCCATGAACAACCGTATCCTGTAACCGAGGGAACACAATCCGGACTCCCGGGTCTACCTTCGCTTTAAAAGTAAGATGTTGTTGATCTCCAATCATCATATAATTGGTGTCAAGCGCCACCCCATATTCTACATGCTGAGCTTTCAGGGTCGCCACCCCTAAAAACAAGCACAGATATAATAATATTTGTTTCAAAACACTCCTCATAGTTACGATCTTTGATCAAAATCCATAATAATTAAGCCCTTTTCTTAAACAAAGTGATTAAAGCCCTGACGTAGTCTTCGTCGGAACGGATATTAGCGACATCGACTCCCGAACGTTTGAAGATTGCATCCAGTTCCTTTTCGCGGACAAAAGCATATTTTTCATACGCTTCCCTCAGCTTTTTATCGGAAGTATCCACCCACATCTGTTCTCCGGTTTCGGCATCCCTCAGGTACATCATCCCGACCGGAGGCAATTGATTTTCCCGGGGGTCGTATACCCTCAGGGCGACAACATCGTGTTTCCGGTTAGCGATAGCCAAAGCATGGGCAAAATCGTGCTCGTCGATAAAATCGGAAATAACAAAACAGGTACACCGTTTCTTGATCGAATTGGTCATATATTCCAATGCCTGTTCGATATCGGTCTGTTTATCTTCCGGATAGAAATCGATCAGTTCGCGAATAATATGCAAGATATGTGTTCTTCCCTTCTTCGGAGGAATAAATTTCTCGATCTTATCCGAGAAGAAAATCACCCCGATCTTATCGTTATTCTGGATTGCAGAAAAAGCAAGCACTGCAGCAATTTCGGTAATCTGGTTTTTCTTCAGTTTCGAAATAGTCCCGAAATTACGGGAGGCACTGACATCGATCATCAACATGACCGTCAACTCCCGTTCTTCCTCGAAGATCTTCACATAAGGACGGTTGTGGCGGGCAGTCACATTCCAGTCGATATTCCGGATATCGTCGCCGTACTGATATTCTCTTACCTCACTGAAAGTCATACCTCTCCCCTTAAAGGCAGAATGATATTCGCCGGCAAAAATATTTTTGGACAAGCCCCGGGTTTTAATCTCTATCTTCCGGACCCGCTTTAACAATTCAGAAGTTTCCATATCTAAAAGTAAAAGGTTAAAAGTAAAAGGTTAAAAACGACCTTCCGACTATGGAACCTCTACGGCATTCAGGATCTCGTTGATAATATCCTCACTGGTAATGTTATTGGCTTCAGCCTCATAAGTCAGGCCGATACGGTGACGCAAAACATCATGACATACCGCCCGTACATCTTCGGGGATGACATAACCACGACGTTTGATGAAAGCGTACGCTTTGGCAGCCTTGGCCAAACTGATGCTGGCACGCGGCGAACCTCCGTAAGCGATCATGCTGACAAACTTGTCGAGCCCGGCTTCCTGCGGAAAACGGGTGGCAAAAACAATATCGATGATGTATTTTTCAATTTTCTCATCCATGTATACATCCTTCACTACTTCACGGGCACGAATGATATCTTCGGGTTTCAGAATAGTAGATGCCTTAGGGAAGGCTTTCTCCATATTCTGACGAACGATCAGCTTTTCTTCTTCTTTTTTGGGGTAATCGATCACTACTTTCAGCATAAAACGGTCGACCTGGGCTTCAGGTAACGGATAGGTACCTTCCTGTTCGATCGGATTCTGGGTGGCCATAACCAGGAAAGGCTCGGGCAAACGATAGGTCATATCTCCGATCGTCACCTGACGTTCCTGCATCGCTTCCAATAAAGCAGACTGTACTTTTGCCGGAGCACGGTTGATTTCATCCGCCAGAATGAAGTTCGCAAAAATCGGTCCTTGTTTTACCACAAACTCTTCTCTCTTCTGAGAATAAATCATCGTACCGATCACATCGGCAGGCAAAAGATCGGGGGTAAACTGAATACGACTGAATTTCGCATCAATCGTAGTTGCCAGCGTATTGATGGCCAAGGTTTTTGCCAGGCCGGGAACACCTTCCAATAAAATGTGCCCGTTGGAAAGCATCCCGATCAGAAGTCCTTCAACCAAATGTTTCTGACCAACGATGACTTTGTTCATCTCCACAAAAGAGCTTTCCTGCTGTATGCGTTCATTCAATGCTTTGATATCAACAGTATCCATAGATTCAAATTTAAAGTTGTTATATCTTATAAAATTCTATTACGAACCAGAAAAAAATGTGTTACTTTCAAGCCCACATTTCTATCGAATCTCTATTTTTGTCAAATGTTAAAATTTTGAGTACTCCAAAATTAGTCAATCTAAGTTCAAATGTTAAATCCCTAGCCTTAAAAAAAGTTAACCCTCCGTTTAAGGTTTTGCAAAAAAAATATCAGGCTATCCGTCGACCCTGATATTTACACCTTCTTATTTCTTCTTATTCCCTTTAACACGCTGCCTGAGTAAATCACGTCCCCGGGAAATGAATATATAAATAGTGAATACAAAAATCAAACAACGTAAAATAAACCCAGCATTCAGTACCGGCTCAGCTCCCTTAAAATCACGGATTAACCAGGGAAGCATATAAATCAGTAAACCTCCTAACACAATCACCTGAATCAGAATAAAGTAACACCTCCGGCTTTTCGCCGGCAAGGGGACCGCTTCATCTGCAATACTCCGATCTGCCTCCGTTCTTTCCGTCCGCTCCCTGAGCTGCTGCCAAAACCGTACCCCCAATAAGAGTATGAACACACAAAATGCTATAAATATAAGTGTATCTCTATCCATCGTTTATTTCAGATTAAACTTCTTTTAGCTACAGAGATTTCAAGTTATAAAAGTGCCAGCCCCCCCCCGGAAAGGGCCGTAAACAAAACGAGGCACTCCCCCTATGCCTGCAAATGTAGGATAAATAGTCGAAAGTTCATAAAAACAAAATGAAATCCAGACTTTAGAAGTGGAGAATTTCCTCATAATTATGGAGAATATTTCCGATTCAGTCGAGACTAAATCTTTGGGATTTTCTGTTTAACGTTTTTTGCTGAAAAATCAGACTCAGGCAACAGTGTTTTTTCAAAGCAGAGCCTAAGGCCCTCCCTACAGGCACGAAGCAAGCCTCGACAAACGGAAAGTTTCTTCACTTTCAAAGCCTAAATCAAACTGGTTTATACTCACTTCGACTCTGATCAGCTTCATCCTTTCAAGTCCCTTGACCAGCATCCCCCCCCCTTTTTAATCGGTAAACTTTCGGTTCAGAGTTGAATAATTAATTCCGGACCTAGTTTCGCTAATAATCAGCTTCGAAGCCACCCTATATCCAATTTACAGGCTGCACCTGCTAATCCGATACCCCGGTTGCAACGCAAGTATTCCTGACAAAATCGAACTTAATCGGCTGTTCGTTCCGAGATACAAATATTAATGGCATTCATACCTCTTTTACCACGCTCCAAGTCGAAAATAACGATGGCATTTTCTACAAGTTCGGAAAGAGCGTTGCTCACATGAAAAAAATATTTTTCAGTTCCTGACAGATCCTTAATAAAACCATACCCCTTCGAAACATTAAAATACTCTACCCGCCCTTTACGGACCTCAGGAGATTCTTGTCTGGGAGTCGAGATCACAATTTCTTCATGGTTTATCTCTTCCTTTTTATGATTCGTTTCCGGAGGTGTCGAAGTAATCCGGCCATTTTCATCGACATAGGCTATCATATCTTCAAAACTATTCGTATTACCGGATAGTTTTCTTTCTTCTTTCCGGTTTTGTTTTTCTAATCTCCGGGCTTGTTTTTTCTTCTCGTTTTCTTTATATCAGCCGGTACAACAATACCCGCACAGGGACAAGAAAACGATATTTTACTGAACAAAGGGGTTGAAGCCTATAACGCCAATCGGTATGATGAGGCAATCGAATACCTCCGACCATCGGCACAAAACGGGAATCCCA
>ERZ827104.1639-NODE-1639-length-19060-cov-5.603999_pt1 | contig 19060 bp, 14 predicted proteins | sample MGYA00519781_ERZ827104 | MGnify/ENA primary metagenome ERZ827104 (study PRJEB31778, sample SAMEA3449257) | human gut metagenome | biome: human gut; feature: human-associated habitat; material: faeces | place: United Kingdom | collected 2010/2012 ...
CTTCACAACGTCCACCACGCACGTTAAAGCTAAAACGACCAGGGTTATAACCACGCGCACGCGCTTCTGGCACGCCCGCAAATAATTCACGAATTGGGGTAAATAATCCCGTGTAAGTCGCTGGATTAGAACGTGGTGTACGGCCGATCGGACTTTGGTTAATATCGATCACTTTATCGAAATATTCCAAGCCTTCAATGGATTTATAAGGTGCAAAATCTGTTTTTTCCGCACGATTTAAAGCGTTTTGAGCCAATGGGAATAAGGTATCATTAATTAATGTTGATTTGCCTGAACCTGACACCCCCGTGATACAAGTAAATAAGCCCACTGGAATTTCTAAATTCACACCTTTCAGATTATTCCCTGTCGCCCCTTTTAATTTTAGAAGTTTGCTTTTATCAAGTGCGGTTCGTTTTTTCGGAATTTCGATTTTTTCTTCACCCGATAAGAACTTACCCGTAATCGAATTTGGGTTCGCCATGATTTCTTTGGCGGTACCTTGCGCAATCACTTGGCCACCATGCACACCTGCCCCTGGGCCAATATCAATAATATGATCGGCTTCTCGAATGGCATCTTCATCATGTTCCACCACAATTACGGTGTTGCCCAAATTACGCAGATGAATCAGCGTATTTAACAGACGTTCATTATCACGTTGATGCAAACCAATAGAAGGTTCATCCAACACATACATGACGCCTACTAAGCCCGCACCAATCTGACTCGCAAGACGAATACGCTGTGCTTCACCGCCCGAAAGGGTCTCAGCTGAGCGAGAGAGGGAAAGATAATTCAACCCCACATTCACTAAGAATTCTAACCGTTCTCTGATCTCTTTCAGGATTTTTTCTGCAATTTGTGCTTTTTGACCGGTTAAAGTAAGCCCTTGGAAAAACTCAAGGCTTTCACCAATGCTTTTCTCTGAAATTTGTGGCAAGTTAATATTACCGATATACACGTTTCGAGCTTCAGGGCGAAGACGAGAGCCGCCACAATCTGCACAAGGGCGGTTACTGATATTTTTCGCCAATTCTTCGCGCACAGACATGGATTCCGTTTCTTTGTAACGGCGCGCCATATTATTCAAAATCCCTTCAAAAGGATGCTTACGGATCACCACATCGCCACGGTCGTTCATATATTGGAATTCAATTTCTTCCTTGCCTGAACCGTGCATCACAATATCTTTAATTTTTTGAGGCAAATCTTCGTATGGCGTTTCAATATCAAATTTATAATGTTTCGCTAACGAGGTAAGCATTTGATAGTAATAGAAATTACGACGATCCCAACCTTTCACCGCACCACCTGCGAGGGAAATGCTTTCATTTTGCACCACACGGCTTTCATCGAAGAACTGCTGAACACCTAAGCCATCACAAGTCGGACACGCCCCTGCTGGGTTATTAAATGAGAACAAGCGAGGCTCTAATTCGGGCACAGAATAGCCACAATGCGGACAAGCAAAATTCGCCGAGAAAACTAGCTCTTCCGCTTTCGGATTATCCATATCCGCTACAACAGCCGTACCACCAGAAAGCTCCAAAGCTGTTTCAAAGGATTCCGCCAAACGTGTGGCTAAATCTGACCGCACTTTAAAACGATCCACCACCACTTCAATGGTATGTTTTTTCTGTAAAGCAAGTTCTGGTGGATCAGATAAATCACAGATTTCACCATCAACTCTTGCGCGAATATAACCTTGTGCAGCCAAGCTATCTAACAGCTTGACGTGCTCACCTTTACGGTTTTTCACCACGGGCGCAAGCAACATCATTTTGCTTTCTTCAGGCAAGCTTAGGACTTTATCCACCATTTGGCTGATAGTTTGTGCCGTTAATGGCACATCATGATCAGGACAGCGTGGCTCCCCTACGCGAGCAAACAGCAAACGCAGATAATCGTAAATTTCGGTGATCGTGCCCACGGTTGAACGCGGGTTATGAGAAGTGGATTTTTGCTCAATAGAAATCGCTGGCGACAAGCCCTCAATCGAATCCACATCCGGTTTTTCCATCAAAGAAAGGAATTGACGCGCGTAAGCAGAGAGCGATTCCACATAACGGCGCTGCCCTTCCGCATAAAGCGTATCAAATGCTAAAGAAGATTTGCCCGAACCAGACAAGCCTGTAATCACAATTAATTTATCGCGCGGAATGGTTAAATTGATGTTTTTAAGGTTGTGAGTTCTAGCCCCACGAATGTCGATAGTATCCATAAAAAAAGCGATTGCCTTAAGAAAATAAATTCAAAAATTGCGACCATTATCGCATATTTCAATATCTGTGCAAATATCCAGTTAATTTTTATGGATCTTTTGTTTCTTTTAAGGCAAAATAGCCAAAATTTTTCATCTTATTTCTAAAATATAGAGGATTCTATGGCAGGTATTAATAAAGTAATCATCGTGGGTAATTTAGGTAATGATCCTGAAATCCGCACGATGCCAAATGGCGAAGCGGTAGCAAATATCAGCGTGGCAACAAGTGAAAGCTGGACAGATAAAAACACAGGCGAACGTCGCGAAGTGACCGAATGGCACCGTATCGTGTTATATCGTCGTTTAGCGGAAATTGCGGGTCAATACTTACGCAAAGGTTCACAAGTTTATGTTGAAGGTCGTTTAAAAACCCGTAAATGGCAAGATAACAACGGCCAAGATCGTTACACCACTGAAATCCAAGGTGATAACTTACAAATGTTAGGTGGTCGCAATCAAGAGATGGGCGGTTATGCACCTGCACAATCAGCACCACAACCAAGCTATCAATCTCGTCCAGCACAATCTGCGCCAGCACCACAAGCTGAGCCGCCAATGGATGCGTTTGATGATAATATTCCGTTCTGAATTCCATATACATAAATTATGTAAAAATACATCATAATAACCAGAGAGAAACCTTATAAAACAAGGTTTCTCTTTTTTTTACATTAATTTTTACACAATATCTTTAATTTGATAGTATTTATATATGAGATTTTTGTAAATTAAATGGATATGCATAGATTAGAAACAGTCCTTTTTTCAAATGGAGAACGTTTTCCTCTATTGGTTAATGTGAAAACTGGTATTCCTGATTTTTATTCAACCTTATGGGTAACTGTAGAACTACGTAATCAATCCGCAGTAAACACAATTAGAAATAAGCTGGGAACTATACAGTGGATAATGAATTGGGAAAAACAGAATAATATTGTTATTAGCGATCTAATTCATAACAAAGCACTCTTAACAGAAAGCCAATTAGAATCTCTTATCCAACATATGAGAATAAATGTAAAAAAGCAAAAGAATGTAATCAATACAAAAAAAAGTGTGTTAATGAAAGGTAGGACTCAATTTATTGATATTTATTCTTCAGTATCTCTTAGTCATCAATATAATAGACTAACAACGCTTTCAGAATACATATTATTTCTATCTAAAGTAATTAATGTATCTAACGAATATATCGAAAAATTGACGAAACTAATTAATTTAATTAAAGAGTCAAGACCTAAAAATCATAAAACATTATCTATAAAACCAGAAAGTGAGCTACCTGATGGATTGTTAGATGAGTTTATGTCTATTGCGAACTTTTCTAATCCTAATAATCCATTTCAAGATATTGGAATTAGAAAAAGAAACCATTTGATGTTTATCTTATTAAAGGAATTAGGGATTAGAAGAGGAGAACTATTATCAATTCAAATCCAATTTATTGATATAGGAACAGTTAAATCCTCAATCACAATTAGACGAACGCATGATGATAAATTTGACACAAGAAAGAAACAAGCTGTAAGTAAAACGAAAGAGAGACGTCTTCCTATTTCGCAGAAAATAGCTCAACTTATTGATGATTACATTATGAATTATCGTTCTAAAATTCCACACGCAAATACACATCCATATTTATTTGTTACTCATCGAAAAGGAAAAACTCAAGGATGTCCAATTAGTACAAGTTCTTTTGATAATGTTATTGTACCAACAATGAAAAAAGTAGACCCTAAGTTCTCTATCATTCACCCACATATTTTCCGTCATGAATGGAACTTAGATTTTTCACGAAAAGTAGATAAGAATAACCAGAATGTAGATAATGATTCTTCACATAAAGATTTTATTTCTCCTGAAAAAGAAGCCAAAATGAGGCAACATCTTATGGGGCATACATCAGAAAAATCAGGAAATATTTATAATCAACGCTATATTAGAGAAAAAGCAAACAAAATATTATTAGATCTTCAAATTGAGTTCCAAAAAAAGGTTGATAATTATGAGTCAGAATAAACGTTTTAGACAATCAAGAGATGGGTATGCATTTGATGAAAATGAAAACTTTTGGCGTATAAGTAAAGACCACACAATTAACTTTTCTCAACCCATATTAAATATAAATAAAAAAACATTAGACGGATTTAGAAAAACATTAGCAATATATGCCGAAAAATACTCAAGTTATCACGTATCTCACATGTATCAACAGTTTCAACGATTAGTAATTTCAACTAATTTAGAAATCATTGATGTGCCAATAATATTGGATTGGAAAAATAAACTAGGAAAAGAGCATGAATGGTATTTAGGAGCATTAAAGGGTTTTTTACTGTCATGGCATGAGTATGGTTATTATGGAGTTGATAAAGCTGTTGCAGCTCTACTAAAAAGCTTTACATTGAGTGGAAATGAGAAAGGTAAATCGGTATTAATGAGGTGCCCTTATACAGGAGCATTTACTGAAAATGAAATTTTGGCTTTAATGGCTGAACTAGCTAGACTTTGGAGAGAAGATCTTATTTCATTTGAAACATATGCATATATTCACTTACTTCAAGCTACAGCTAGAAGACCGATTCAAATACGTCATTTAAAATTTGAAGACCTAAGAAAGGAAATCTCTCAAGGAACATGGAATTATTTTCTACATATCCCTAGTGCAAAAAAAAGAGGAGGATTATTTAGAGAAACGTTTAAAAAACTTGCTATCACAGAGGACTTATATTTAATTCTCCTAAATTTTATGGAATATCAATATAAGAAATTGCTTAGTCTGGTTGATGAAACCTTTATTTCTGGTTATAAAATGAAATTACCAGTGTTTATTGATTGGAGCTGTTTGAAGAAGAATATCAAAAATAGGAATTTTGATCTTTCATTATTAAACAAAGATATTTTTCATTATTCAGCTTCTTCATTGGAGCAAAATGCATTACGAAAATTCTGTATACATCAAAAAGCTGTTTCAGAGCGAACAGGTGAAATCATTCATGTTAATGCAAGACGTTTTCGTCATACAAGGGGAACGAATCTAGGAAGAAAAGGAGTTGGAGCAACGATTATAGCAGAACTCCTAGATCACACAGATACACAGAACGTCAAAGTCTATACTGAAAATACAGCTGATACAGTGCAATACATTGATCGTGTTATAGGTGCTGAAATGGGAAAACTCGCTCAAGCCTTTACAGGTAAAATTATTTCTAACTTAAATGAAAGTGAGAGAGGGTACGATCCAACATCTTTAATAACCAATAACGGAATAGATACGATAGGTGCTTGTGGAACAAATGATTTTTGTATAACTGGCTATGAAACTTGTTATTTATGTCCTAAGTTTAGGCCACTCATTGATGGCCCTCATCAACAAATCTTAAATAAGTTGTATGAAGAAAAGGAAGAACGTTTAAAACAAACTAAAAGTATAGATTATGCATCATCCAAAGATCGTATTATTTTAGCTGTTGAATATGTTGTTCAAGCTTGCAATGATATGAAAAGAACTATGGGAAGCCACTGATTATGAACAATCTAATTTTCACTCCTAAAGATAATAATCCTAAATCTAATTTAGAGCAATTTATTAATTTCAGTAAAAATCAGCTTACTATCTTTGGAAATGATTGCTGGGAAAACAACCAATGGAAAACAACATTCAGCATTTATCCAGTTCAGGTTCGTTTTTCCACAGAAAGAATTAAATCTACAGCTTATAAATATGAGCCATTAGCTGCACCATTCATTGAATTTGCCAAAGCCTATATTCGTTATACTTATTCTCTAAATCCCATTCGTAATTTAGCCAGACATATTGAATCTTTACGTATAGTTGAAATGGCTCTCTATAATATTAAAGGAAAGGCTGACATACTTCAGCTTGATTATTTAGTTATTCATGAAGTAGAAAATATCGTATCAAAAAAATATAAAAAAGGTACGGAATCAGTCAATAAATTAGGTTATCAAATTCAAAAATTATTTGATTTTTGTAGAGAAAATCAAATTACACCTCAACTACCCTTATGGAAAAGTCCTTATAAACGCCCTAGAGATTTAACGATATTGCTTGATGAAAAAGGAAAAGAATACCGCTCCAGTAAAATGCCAACTGATGAAGAAATGATGCTGGTTGCTAAACTCTTTCATGATGCCCCCAATTTAGACAAAGAAACTGAATATTATACAGCTGTTATGGCTCTACTTATGATCGCTCCATCTCGTTGTTCTGAGTTGATGTCTTTATCTGTTAATTGCTTAGAATGGGAAGAAGATAGCTTAGGAAATAAGCAATTAGGTATTCGATGGATACCAGCAAAAAATGGTAAAGAGGGATTAAAATGGGTTCCTAGCTGTATGCAAGATATTATTGTTGAAGCGGTTAAACGTTTAACAAATATAAGCTCTTTGGCTAGAGAGGTTGCTAAATTTGCAGAAGAAAATCCTAATATATCGATGTTATCCAATAAAGAGCTTGCACCATCCCATTCTTTATACCAAAAGCATTTGACTAAAAGTGAAATTGCTGAAGTGTTAGATATTGATTCCAAAAATAGCTGTAATACTAAATGGTTTAAAAATTTAATAAGTGAAAACGATGGAATTATAACTTATGAGATACTAGGGAAATTTTTGTATAAGAAATACACATCAAAATTTAATAATTGGCCTTATGTTGATAAACATAAAAGCGTGAAGGTTTCTGAGGCTTTGTTATTATTCAGAGAAAATGAATTTCATGATGATTTTTCCCCTAAAAGTTTTTCTTTTGTGTTACCAACGGTGAGTCAAATTAATGATAGATTTTGCTATTCTGAAACTCGCCCTAAAACATCATTATGGGAAAAGCATTGTATAGGCACATCCAAAGGAGAATTTATAAGATTGCCATCACACAATGCAAGACATTGGTTAAGCACAAAAGCTGAACGAGGTGGAATGGATGAGTTAACTTTAGCTAACTGGGCAGGAAGAGCTAGAGTTGCAGATAACAAAGCTTATGATCACAGAACAGAAGAAGAAAAAAGCGAGTCGGCTCGAGATTTACTCATTTCGGAGGATATTTCAATATTAGATAAAATTCATTTAAATCTTCCTGTTACCTATGAAGACTTAGGAAAAGATAGAATCGGAATAACAACCGTAACAGAAATAGGCATTTGCGAACACGATTATGCGATGTCTCCATGTTCTCGTCACGGTGATTGTGAAACATGTAAAGAGCTTGTTTGTATTAAGGGTTTAGAGTCTTCCTTAGGAATTTTAAAACAGCGCGAGATTCAACTAACAGAGCAATTAAGTAAAGCGAAAGAACACCATAGAATAGGTGTTTTTGGAGCAGATCGTTGGATAAGTAACCTATGGTGGAGATTAACACATATAAAAACTAAAATTAAATTCTTAGAAAATAGTGAAATCCCAAATGGATCGTTATTACGAATGCCTGATGAGTATGACCCTTCTCCAGTTAAATTAGCTTTACAAGAAAAAGGAATGGATATAGATATTCAAAAACCAGAAACAGCTAAATTAGACGATGAGTTATATAGACTAATGGAGTTATAGTATGCCAAAAATTCTTGTTACAGAAGAAAATTTAGAAGATATCATCATGATGATTAAGACTTGGGAAGATAAACTAACATGGGATTTACTTTGTTCTAAAGTTTCAGAATTATTGAATGTTAAAAGCATTGAGAGACAATCACTAGCTAATTATCCAGATATACAAGAGGCATTTAGCAAACAAAAACAAAAAATTAAAGAAAAGGCAAAGGCTAATCCAGAACCAAATGTAACAATGGATTATCTGCAAAAGCAAGTTAAGAATTTAAAAGCTCAGGTACAACGATTGGAAGAAATCAATGAGCGATATAAGCAACAATTTATTGTATGGCAATATAATGCATATATGCATGGAATGACGGAAGATAAGCTAAATAAGCCACTTATTGCAGTTAATAGACAACATCGGTAAACCGGATTGACTAAACATTTCATATATCATTTCCGCATCGCCCAAGATGAAATTTTGAAATTTACAAAGTTTGATTATTGAGGCGTTTACCACCTAAAAAACTGCTGATTACAGGTCAGGCATTTATACTACTGTTTCCCTGATTTCTAACCATTCTCTCTAATGTATTTTTTACCACAAAAAGGGCAGTTTTTTGATTCATCACTTTCAATCCACGCAAATGCATATAGTATATAGTTTTAAGAGATATTCCAGCCTAAATTTTGTCCATTACATCTATAAACATAATCTTGTGAGTTTTTGTTAATCCATTATGCTTATTTAATTTTGTTTGAGATCTTTAAATTGTAACTCCCCCCTAAAATCACCCCGTACTACAGAACGCAATCATTCCACACAAAACGCCTCAAAATAGCCAATTTTAGAGGGGAGTTACAAAAACGTTTTAAAGATAGGGTGAGACCTTTGCAAAAAAGCCTTTCCTCCAACAGCCGGAACCCAAACACAGGTTTTCTGCTGTTTCCGCCCCCAATACCTCCTGATTTTACCCAAATACCCCCTTAATCATCCCCGGACGCCCGATAATCAGGCATCCGGGCCGCCTTTTAGGCGGCAACAGACACACTTAGCCTGTTGGCCGCTTTCAACAGGTTTAAACACATCGCCTTCAGATGGCTTTGCGCACTCACTTTAATCAGCTCGAAATAGGCCGCCGGGCGTAAAAAGTGCGGTGTTTTGCAATTTTTCGCTTAAATTCCATCGCTTGTAGCTACAAAAGTGCGCTCTATTTTACGAATTTTTCTTTATATTCCCCAACAGTAATCTGCGCCCTTCAAATTCCTTGCCGGCAATTTCCAAAGCGAAGCGTTCTTTGTCGGCGTCGCGTACTTTGTCGTGTACGGCACGTAATTCCTGCACGCTAGCACCCAATGCCTTGACGATTTCATCGCCCATTTTCATGGAAGAATAGAAGGTTTCGCGCACTACGAAATCCGCTTCCGCTTTCACTAGGGCCAGCGCATTGCGTCTGTCCCAGGCGCGCACGAATACCTTGGCGTTCGGGTTGATATGATGAATATTTTCCACAATTCTGACCGCACTTTCTCCGTTGTCCACGCATACCGCTACGATGTTGGTGTGTTCCACGCCGCTGGCATGCAGCACGTCGGCGCGGGTAGCTTCGCCGTAATAGACTTTGAAACCGTATTCGCGTGCGACGTTGATGATGTCGGGATCGTTGTCCAGAATAGAAATGGTGGCACCGTAGGCTAGCGGCATTTGGCTGACCACCTGCCCCATGCGCCCGAATCCGATAATCAGCACGTTGCCGTTGAGTTCACCCGCATGTTCTTCCACATCGTCCACTGCCGCAGCTGCGCGGGGTTCTTTGACACAGCGGTCGAACAGCATAACGCTGAAGGGTGTCGTAATCATGGAGAGCACCACGATTGCCGTCATATTCGCTAGCACTTCCGCATTAATCGCCCGTTGTGCGGCAGCGGAGGCGAGTAATACGAAGGCGAATTCACCGCCCTGCGACATCAGTACGGCGCGGTGTATCGCGGTGTAATGGCTTGCTTTGGCAAAACGCGCCACTCCATAAATGGCAAGGCATTTCAAGATAATCATCAGTACAGTGGCGGAAAGAATTACCTTCCAGTTATTGAGCACCGTTGCCACATCCAGCGACATCCCGATAGCTAAGAAAAACAGCCCGAGCAAAAGGCCTCGGAACGGTTCGATATCCGCTTCAAGCTGATGACGGAAGTCGGATTCCGACAGCAGCACTCCCGCCAGAAACGCACCCATCGCCATAGACAGACCGCCCAGCTCCATTAAATAAGCCGCACCGAGTACCACCAGCAGCGCGGCGGCAGTCATCACCTCGCGTGCTTTGGATTTTGCCAGAATTTTAAACAGCGGATTGAGCAGCCAAATACCTGTCGCAATCAACGCTGCCAAAGAAAGCGCGGCAACACCGATTTTCTGCCATAGCGGTACGGCATCGGCAACGGCATTGGGATTATCGGGTGCTAGAAATGCTACAATCGCCAGCATGGGCACAATCAGCAAATCTTCAAACAGCAAAATGGAGACAATGCGCTGACCTTGCGGTGTGCTGATTTCATGACGTTCGTCCATAATCTGCATGACCATTGCGGTGGAGGTGAGTGTAAAACCTACCGCCGAAATAAACGACATCACTAAAGAAAAACCGTAAGCCAGCCCGATTTGGGTAAGGAACAGACTGGAAAACGTCACCTGCAGGGTACCCAAGCCGAAAATCTGATTACGCAATTTCCATAAATGCGACGGCTTCATTTCCAGCCCGATCAAAAACAGAAACATCACCACGCCGAATTCCGCAATATGCAAAATAGCGTGGGAATCGGTAATGAGCTTTAATCCGAAGGGTCCGATAACCAGCCCCGCAGCCAAATAACCCAGAATCGAGCCTAGACCTAAACGTTTAAATAACGGCACGGCAACTACCGCCGCCCCCAATAACACCACCACGTGCAATAAATCGCCGTTAGCTGCTTCTACCGCCATAATTCCTGCCTTTGTTAATTCATAAAAATTTTTGTATTATAAAGGAAAATCGCCGTAACACAAAAAAGTCGTCATTTGACGGCTTCCTCTAAGAAAAGTGCGGTCGGTTTTTGTTAAATTATTGCACTTTGCCGTCGATTTCGATCGGGGTATATTCCACCGGCAGCCAAGTGTAGCGCCGTTGCTTTCGGTACGGATGTGTCCGATGCTAGGGAAGGGCATATGTGCGCCAGCTATCCAGATTTTACGTGTGGCGGCATCTTTGAGCGCGTCTTGGCGGCTGGCGCGTGCCTGTTTGGGGTCGCTGTCAAACTCAATGGCAATTTCGGGATCGGAGAGGCTGTGCCATTGTCCGAGCAGGACGACTTTGAACATGGATAGCAGTGGATAGGCGGGACGACCGCGGTGGTCTCGAAGGTAACGGGTTCTTTGACGATTCAGGTACTGTTTGATCGGTTGCCAATCAATCACCTGATCCAACTTCAATAGTGGGAAGCGGTCGATGTGTTTGGCAATCATGGCTTGGGCGGTCTGCTGGAAGAAGGTAGTCATAAAAAATCCCCTAAATGTCTTAGTGGGAATTTAGGGGATTTTGGGGGAATTTTGCAAAGGTCTTATGTAAAAACAAATCGATAAGGTCTATAATTGGTGCGCAATCCATCATTTCACGGAGACAAATTATGCACACACAAAATCTTATTATCGGCTTTGGCAAAGCGGGCAAAACGCTGGCGGCGGATTTGGCGAAACACGGGCAACAGGTCGTGCTGGTGGAACAGTCGGCGCAGATGTACGGCGGCACTTGCATCAACATCGGCTGTATTCCCAGCAAAAAACTGATTGTCGAGAGCGAGCAGCGCGGGCATAACGCCGACAAAGCGGCGGTGTTTGCGGCGGCGATGAACGCGAAAAACACCCTGATTCCGAAATTGCGCGCCGCCAATTTCGCCAAACTGGACAATCTGGACGGCGTAACCGTGCTCAACGCGCGCGCCGAGTTTCTCGATGATCGCACGGTCAAACTAACTGACCCAGACGGCGGCGAGCAAACCCTTACCGCCGAACGCATTTTCATCAACACCGGTGCCACCCCGCGCCGCCTGGGCGTAGCGGGCGAAGACAGCCCGCGCGTACTGGACAGCACCGGTGTACTCGCGCTGAACGAACGCCCGCGCCGCCTCGTCATCATCGGCGGCGGCTACATCGGCTTGGAATTTGCCTTTATGTTCCACGCTTTCGGCAGCGAAATCACCATTCTCGATGGCGGCGACCGCTTCCTGCCGCGTGAAGATCGCGACATCGCCGAAGAAATGCTGCGCGTATTAAACAGCAAAGGCATCAAGGTGTTGCAAGGCGTGAAAATTGAAGCGTTCCGCGACAATACGGCGGACACCAGCGTCATCACCTCGCAAGGCGAATTTACCGCCGACGCGGTGCTGGTGGGCGTAGGCCGCGTGCCGAACACGCAAGGATTGGGCTTGGCAAACGCGGGCATCGAAACCGACCCGAGCGGCTTCATCCTCGTTGACGACCATCTGCGCGTGCAAGGCAAAAACCACATCTGGGCGATGGGCGACGTGGCGGGCAGCCCGATGTTCACCTACATCTCGCTCGACGACTATCGCATCGTGCGCGAACAGCTTTTCGGCGACGGCAAACGCAACCGCGCCGACCGCACCCCGTTCCCGACCGCCACCTTTACCGAGCCGCCGCTCGCCCATATCGGCTTAACCGAAACCGCCGCGCAGCAATCGGGGCGCGAGGTGAAAGTGTTGAAACTGAAAGCCGACGCGATTCCGAAAGCCAAAATCCTCAACCAAACCGACGGCCTGCTCAAAGCCGTGGTGGACGCGCACAGCGGCGAAATCCTCGGCGTAACCCTGTTCTGCGCCGAAGCGCACGAAATCATCAACCTGTTTAAAATGGCAATCGATTTCCGCGTCCCTGCCCGCTATGTCAAAAACCAAATCTTCACCCACCCGACCATCGCCGAAGGGCTGAACGATTTGTTCGCGGGCTGCTAAAAAACTGGTTGTAAAACGACCGCACTTGATACGGAAATGCCATCTGAAAGCGATTTCAGAATCGATGCGGGTATGTTGTTTCGTAACCGAGTCTGTATAAACCGTTTTTCTTTGTCCAACGGGCATCTTTGTCTTTACTCGGTGTGGTTTGACCGCTGACTTGTCCTTCGTCATCGACTTCTATGGCCTGACGCTGTTTGCCGCCGGCGGTTTGAATAATGGTGGCGTCAATGACGGCGGCGGATGCTTTCTCTACTTTTAGGTCTTTTTCAGTCAGTTGGCGGTTAATCAGTTGCAGCAATTCGGACAGGGCGTCGTCTTGCGCCGCCAGTTGCGGTAGCGGCATAAGGTGCTGTAATCGGGGATGCTCAGTTCGTCGAAACGGCAAAACAGGTTGAAGTCGATGCGGGTAATGAGGCTGTGTTCGAGTTCGGGATCGGAGAGGCTGTGCCATTGTCCGAGCAGGACGGCTTTGAACATGGACAGCAGGGGATAGGCTGGACGGCCGCGGTGGTCTCTAAGGTAACGGGTTCTTTGACGATTCAGGTACTGTTCGATCGGCTGCCAATCAATCACTTGATCCAACTTCAATAGCGGGAAGCGGTCGATGTGTTTGGCAATCATGGCTTGGACGGTTTGTTGGAAGAAGGTGCTCATGAAAAATCCCCTAAATGTCTTGGTGGGAATTTAGGGGATTTTGAGGGGATTTTGCAAAGGTCTCAAAAGGAGAAAAAATATTACAAACAGCTGTTCCGTTAATTGAGCAAATTGATGAGTTATTTTTCGGAAAGTTGAATAACGACGAAGAACAATTTAAGCATTTTCTTGTTAGATTAAACAAAGAATAAGAATATTATTTATGGAGTTGTCAATTTTGATAACTCCATACTACATTTGAAACTCAAAAATAGAGCATAGCTATAGAACAGAAATTTATTCAAGAGAATTATTTACACCAAAGTATAGAAGTCCTCTGTTTTTATTTTCAAAAAGTAAAACAGAGAACATAAATGGTTGGCTCTTGAAAGCAATGTGTAAAAATTTTACGTTAATATTGTAAAATATAATGATATAATTACTCTGTTATCGGGGTTATTTTTACGTATTTTTAAGGAAGCCATCAATATTTGATTGCAACAAGTTGAAATAATTAGAGTTTTATTTTTCATTCTTTCCTTATATAGAAACAACCATTCTAACAAATGCAACGCAAAATCAAAAATGGTCTGACATAATGTCAGGCCTTTTTTTTAATTTTTTTGACATAAAGTCGGTGTATTTTTAGCGTAAAAGTGCGGTCATTTTTCTTGGCGTTTTTTGCTATAAATATTGCAAATTTTGACCACACTTTTTATCGTGATAAGAAAATAGAACATTTTAGAACGCAATTACGCAATCACTGGATACTACGACATTTCCAACGTAAGAGTTTTTTGTAAGGCGTTTATTCATTGATTAATCCTTAGGAAAATTGACACAAGCGTAGGCTCTTGCGCCATAGGAGGGGACAGAACGATACCTGAGCAGCAAAGTACAGTCGGTTAGGGGTAAGTATAGTAAAATAGCATCAAGACAGTAATAATTAAATTTAGGACTAACCCGTATAAGGTTAAGATTTTGATGAAAAGGTAAATGGGTAAAGGAATTTCTTTGCGGATTATTGTATGGAGAAATTAAATGACTGTTGAATCGATGAAAAGAATATTAGCAATGCCGTCTATAGGTAATTTTAAATGTATTGAGCTTTTTGAAGTGATTGGTATAAAAGATAGTAACCCTCCTTTTAATATTTTCTCACTAGCAGTTACTCATGAAACAGATTTGCCTTTGACAGATAAAGAGAAAATTACACCAAAGCTTATTAAGTTAAAGGCTGATAACTCTCTAAAATTTGGAGTTTTTAAAAGAATTATTTCTATAGAAGATTTTGTCAATATCATTTCTGATTTAGTTACTACAGAGGCAAATGAAGATGATGGCAATAAACTTTATTATGGTCAGTTAAAAGGTATTCCTCCAGTTTATGTTCCAGCCTTAGAGCGAGGAAAGAATGAGTTTTTAGGTTTACTCAAGAATAATTTTTTTGGTGGTTCACATCTTTTTGAATGGTTTGATGAAAGCAAAGAGTATGTTGCGCCACTGATAGACAATTTCGCTGCCTTAGACGAATTTTCTGAAAAACTACAGGAATACTTACCCGTTAAAATCGGTACTCATTCTGATAGATTGGGCAATATCATCGTACAAATTTCTTGTGCTGCGACGGCATTTACAATAAAAAGAAGAGATAAACACAGTCATCAGTTATTATCTAATTTAGCCGTTAGCCCTCATTTTTCAGGAGAGATAAACTTTTCAGGTATTTTTTGGCGGGAACAACATGGCAGTATTATTGATTTTCAAAAAATTTCATTGGTTATAGGAGAAAATATCATCCCTTTTCAGCAAATTAATGGAAGTGGATATTATGTAATTTGGGATGAAAATAATCAGATAATTTGCAGTGGCGGTCAAGTACCATCCTTCGTCGAGAGTGTAAATTTCTCTATGAACCTGCATGAGTCTAATCAACGAATATTCAAATTACCTAATGGAAAAGAGAAAAGAATTAATATTTTTACCCCGACATCACAAAGTCAAATTGGCAATAAGACTAAAGATTATCGAAATTGGGTTAGAAATAGATTTCTTAAAATAGAAAAACAAGAATTACATGATACTTTAAAATTGAGACAATTTAAGCGGGATATGCGTCAAGAAGCGTTGGATTTTCTCAGAGAGTTGATTGAAAAATATGGGAAAAATGGTATTTATCTTTGGGATCCCTATTTAAATGCAAAAGATTTATTGGAGACTGTATTTTTTAGCCCATATGCTAATTCACCAATCAAAGCACTAACTGGCTTAAAAATTACTCCACAAGAAAATAAAACATCATCTTATAAAGCCGACCTTGCAAACGAAATTAACCAAGCAATTCGTCAAGCTGGTTGGTTAAATCTGACCTTTGTCAATGCTGACCGTTCTGAGGTTGGAGAGTTTCATGACCGTTTTATTATTTTTCCACAAGAAAGATATGAATCTGTAAAAGCTTGGTCATTAGGTACATCGGTGAATAGCTTAGGAAAAAGCCATCACATCATTCAAGAAGTTGAAGATGGGCAGATTATTGCTGATGTTTTTGAAGAAATGTGGGAACAATCAATTAATGATGAGAATAATATTATATGGAAATCTGCGAACAGCTAACTACAGCCCAAATACTACATTTGGCTCAATCTCTTGATTATTCCTCCTACCTACCTGATGAAATATTCTCTTTTTTTGATAAGAATTTTAATTTCGATAGTTGGAAGTGGGATGATGAACATCTTTTCTGGCAATATTGTAATGAGCATTATCCATCAAGTATGAACTCTCAAAATACCACTATTTATATTAATGATATAAACAAGAAAACCAAATTAATAAAAAGTATTTCATGGCTGGTTAAAATTTTGCAAGATGAGCATTCTAGTGAGAAAGATCAAAAGATAGCTTTTGAATTGACTTATCTTCTTCCTAAGTTTTGGGAAATTAGCCATGAAGAAGACATTGTTTTTTCTCATTCTAGTAAAAAATTAGCCATGCGATATTTATCTCATCTGGAAATTGAGTTGTCTACTCTCCAGAATGCATCAATTAATGACAATGAGAGAATGGATTCTCTAACAGAAAACTTAGAAAATGAACGATGGAAAGAGCTTGCAGAAGATAAATGGCATTTAAATGAATTATATAATCACCTGTCTTTAAATTTTCATCAATCATATTCATTTATATCCGAGCATTATGACTACGAAATCTTATCATTGATTAATCAGGAAACTAAGGTTTTTAATCTTTTATATTGGCTTGCTTTGCTACCAGAAAAATATCGCCAGCCTTTTGTGCTGCAAACAACTAAAAATTTAGCTAAATTTCTTTTGCTGTTTGAATTAGATCATTTATCTAGAAATGAGATGAAAGACGAGCAAATCCAATTATCAGATATTTGGGAAGATTGCCCTAATGAATGGTTTGATATTTTTAACCAATATCCGGTCAGATACCCTTATCTTCAGTTAGGATTTGGTGCATTCTTGACAAAGGCTACCGATGAGAAAATCTGCATTTATATTGACAGTTTGCATTTAAATCAAGGTGAAGAGAGCATTAAAGAGTGTTTGATGTATTTTTTTGCTCATGCTGATGAAAATAGGATTCAGTATTTATGCAAATTAGCTTTTGAGAAGTGGAAGGACTGGGATTTTGGGAATCCTTACTCAATTGCTAGAAGTGTTCTAGATAGAGCTTTAGTGAAATATTTCCAAATAATGCTTCCTAAACAGGATAGAGAAAATTTCATTCAAAACGAAATTAATCAAATACTGAATTTCCAACAGCAATGGTTTGCTTCGATTGTAGAGCTAGATAAATTTGTTTATCTGCATTTATCCCGAATGCAACAAGCTTGTATTGTTGAAGAATTAGAAAAAGATGCATCACTATCCTTTGAAGATATTCAGAAGCGTGTTTATTTTCCTGCTCAATTTGACAATGATTTAAGGTGGAGAAATTGGATCGATTTGGATAAATTTAACTAAGACAATGATAAGTTGCCAATTGCGAGTTGGGTTAAGAGCTAATAATCAAAAAAACCGTCTGAGTTTTATTTTCAGACAGTTTTTTGATGTTTTAATTATTTACTGGTATTAGCATATCTTCAGGCTACACAATCATAGTAAATGTTAGGTTAGTGGCGTTTTCTTTTTTCTGGCATGAAGTCGGTGTATTTTCGTAAAAGTGCAGTCATTTTTTAGCGTGTTTTTCTGATTTTAATATTGCAAATCTTGAACGAAGATGTTTTTTTCAGGGCGCTTGTTTATTAATTAATCCTTAGGAAAATAGGCACAAGCGTGAACGCTTGCGCCTGTGGGGGAAAGCCACTCTTTCGAGTGGCTTTATTTTAGGTTAAGTTTCCAAATTTACCTGATTGCACATCGTGAATAGCTTGAAAGATTTCTTCTCGACTATTCATAACAAATGGGCCATATCCTACAACAGGCTCATTGAGAGGCTCCCCAGTGAGAATCAATAATTTTGCAGTATTATTGGATTCTATCAACACATCTGCAGCACCACGCTCAAAGGTAACCAATTCACCTCGCCGAGCAATTACGTTGCCACTAACTTGGATCGTGCCATCTAATACAAGGATAATCACATTGTGACTTGCTGGCACGCTGAACATATAGGCAACATTCGCATTCATTGTGGTATCCCACATATTAATTGAGCTAAATGTATCCGCAGGGCCTTTCACATTGAGCAATTCACCAGCGATAACTCTGACTGAACCTGCATTATTCGGTAATGCCACGACTGGAATATTTTCAGCTTTAATCGCTTGATATTTAGGTGCTGTCATTTTATCTTTTGTCGGCAAATTAACCCAAAGTTGCACCATCTCGAACAAACCGCCTTCTTTAGCAAATTTTTCAGAGTGCATTTCCTCATGCATCACGCCAGAACCTGCTGTCATCCACTGAACATCCCCCGTACCAATCGTACCACCACCGCCATGTGAATCCCGATGTGATACTTCACCTTGATAAGCAATAGTCACCGTTTCAAAACCTCTATGCGGATGTTCACCAACGCCACGTAAAGCAAATTCAGAATCATCGCGACGACCACCTTGGAAAAATTTGGGTTCGTTGTAATCCATTAAAAGAAATGGATCGAGATTTTTATCTTTATCGTTATAACTAAACATCGAGGCGACATGAAAGCCATTTCCTACCCAATGTTTTGCTGGGGCAGTAAAAACATTTGCAACTTTTTTCATATAAAACTCCTTTGTTAATTTGTAGAACCTATCGTTCTTCCAATGCGAGTATTATATGGTTCGAAAATAAGAGATAAAGATGACTTTAATTGAAGGATATTTTACTAAAAGGAAACAATTAAAATTAAGCTGATATAAAAGAACAATTAAAGAGAATTTACAAAAAACACCTAAAAATTTAACCGCTCTTTATAATAAAAATCCCCTAAATTCTGAATCTAGGGGATCTTTGCTTTAAATAATATGTTGTTTATTTCAAACCTTTTTTAACCAAATCTTCATAACCGCCGTGGTTGGTTACATTGGTATAGCCGGCATTTTTCAACTCAGTGAGTGCGGCTTCCGCACGGCGACCGCTACGACAATAA